>OJJU01000183.1_pt1 | contig 27941 bp, 27 predicted proteins | sample 1596141 | NCBI WGS metagenome assembly OJJU01 (sample SAMEA4350150, study PRJEB24818) | metagenome | biome: human; feature: gut; material: faeces | place: Denmark | collected 2013-09
GAACGATTTCCTCTTTGGTGGAGAAGTAATAGTAGATGCCGCCGTTTTGCAGCTTTGCCGCCTTGCAGAGATCTTTCGTGGTGGCAACGGTCAGCCCCTTTTCGACAAAGCAGTCAAGGCAGACGCCTACAAGCTCCTGTCTCTTTTCGGCTTTCTTTTCTTCCCTCAAAACACAATCCCCCCATTTCTGTGCATTATCCTGTGTTTCTTATAATAAGATATCAGACTTCAAAAAATAAATCAAGCGATTGCTTGAATAATAATTATAAATCTTTAGGCTCACAATGCTTGATCAAACATCACAACAGCCTCACTTGGCAGCTTTGCCTTGTCCTCGCCAGTATGCAGGACAGACAGGTATTGGGAGGTTTCATTAGTGAGCGCCATCCACGGGCTTGCTTCGTTCAGGCGGAACTCCGCAGGGAAGCACCGCCCGAACAATTCTGCCAGACCGTCCGGGGTGCGGACTATCCAAAAGTAAATCAGAAAATTTTTTACAATAATTTTCTTCATACCTTCAGTACGCCATGGTTCTTCATCTACTAATGAGTATCTTTCTGGCATTTCAACCAATTCTTCGATACTGTTACAATTTCCTGCATATGCCATCTTTGTAGCTTTTACAGTATATTGTTTCATTTACCAATCTCCATTCTTAGATTCGCAAATGCATCATCTACAGAATAAGAGTCATCTACCTTTGCCTGTGCAAGTCCTGTCGCCATCATAGCATTAAATTCCAACTCAGACATTTGATCTCTAGTTGCTAATTTATTAGGAATTTCCAGAGAAAAACGTACCACTTTGTATAACGTTTTGCGATACGCTATATAAAATAATAGGGCAGTTATTTGTTCATCAAATATCTGCCCTAGCTTTATTTTCGGTTTTTTAGTACTCTAATCTCACTGACTTATTGGAGGTTGTGCCAGATTTCTAACAATTACTTACAATCCACGAATAATACTTAAATAGTCCTGTCTTTGATCGACAATTGCATATATTATAACTCTTTTTCACATCTCATTAATTTTATAAAATACCAGATCTTTTTCCAGGATAAGTACCTTATATCCTTTTCTTTTTAGTACTACATATCTAGGATCAGTCCCTATATAAGGATCATCACCTAATTCATAAATTCTTTCCTCGATTTCATCTAATTTTTCAAGTGCAACCTCATTCCCGAAGTTTTGTGCAATATAAAGAATAATCTTTCTCAGGAGTGTATCGGCTGTATCTGTACGTATGATTTCATATTTCATATCTAGCCCTCCTGAAGCATTTTCCTCAAATCGTCGAATGTTTCTGAAATCGGAGCAATTCGTCCATTCATAACATCGTCCTCTGCTTCAGCCAATATTTCTAGTAATTCTATACGTGCTTTCATTGTTTTGTACGCTTCATATGAGAGACATGCTGTATCCCCTCTACCATTTACAGTGATAATTACGGCTTCTTTATTTTCTTTACATTGTTTTGATATCTCATTATAATGATTTCTTAAATCAGCTGATGGTCTAATTGATTCTTGTAATCCTAACATAGTTGATACCTCCTCGTTATTATATGCAAATCATATCATAATATGTCTATGATATCAATTATTCATTAAATTTAAGGTGAGAAAATTTCCATTCTGTCAACGAGTTCATATATTCCATTCCTATATGACCAATCCCTAATAGGACAGTTGCTATTACTAAAAATATATTCTTGCCATAAATGCCCGGCTATAGTAAACGCAACGGCCTTACTTTACCAGAGCGAGGGCGTTTATTTACGTTTTATAAGAGTCACAACAAGAGTTATGACAGAGCAAAGCATAATTACAAACTGGATCAGATCCTGATATGTAACCATTGGCACCAGCTCCTTTTGCATAGCGTCCGGCAGCTGACATATCATGGAGATAAAGGATTTGTGCATATTGCTATGTAAATTCCAATCCAGAAGGTCAAACAGCTGGTATATTCTGTCGAATGGTGGTAAAATAGATTCATTCCTGAGGAAAGAACAGATGAGTGATTCAGATAGATTCTGAGTGACAGGGTAGGGAGAAACAGAAAATGAAACGAAACGGAAATATCAGTGAGTCAGGGAAAATGCTGATCCTTGGCATAGGGATTTTGCTGATTCTTGCAATCATAGTGATTGTGCTGGTTGTCCGGATGAAGGATGATGTCAGGAAAAGGGATGCTGTTGTGGAGATACTGCAGCAGGAAATCCCGGAGGACGGTGAAGGACAGGCGGAATCCGGCAGTGAAGCGGAAGATGGCAGGTTAGAGGATGAGACAGCACTGGCATCAGATGATAAAGCACAGAATGAGGGCAGTGTGCAGGTAGGAGCACTTGAGGATGAAGAGGATCCGCAGGAGCAGAAAGCGGCCGAAAATGCTGGAGGCATTGCTGTGGCGATAACTAAGGGAGCAGAAAATACGGTACCAAAGTCAGCAGACGAAACCGGTCAGCAGTCCATGGGGATCGATGTATCCAAGCATCAGGGAAATATCGACTGGGCGAAGGTGAAGGCTTCCGGTGTGGAATTTGCCATGGTACGTGTGGGATACCGGGCGAAAAGTACAGGGCAGCTTTATGAAGATCCTACTGCCAGATATAATCTGCAGGAAGCGCAGGCAGCAGGGATCAGGCTTGGGGCATATTTCTTTTCCAGTGCGGTGACGGAGGAGGAAGCCAGAGAAGAAGCCAGGTTTACAACAGACCTGATTGCAAAGTATAAAATTACCTACCCGGTAGCCTATAACTGTGAAGGATTTCAGGATGCAGGGAATAGACAGTATGCGCTGAGTCAGACAGAACGTACAGGTCTTGCCTGTGCATTCCTTGATGAAGTGGCAGCGGCAGGATATACGCCTATGTTCTATGCGTCAAGAAACGAGCTTGCAGGAAATGCAAGCTGGGATACGGATATCCTTGCATCCAGATATAAGATCTGGCTTGCCTGGTATCCAAGTGTTATGACAGAGCAGGCTGACTATTCCGGCAGCTATGCCATGTGGCAGTATACCTGTCAGGGAACGGTAGATGGAATTTCAGGAAAGACAGATATAAATACTGCTTACTTCAGCTATACGAAGGAAGCAGAGGCAAAGGACGATACTCCTGCAGAGAGGGTGACGGTGAATCCTGAGGTAGGGATTAATTTTACAGAGGTCAATGAGACTGTGACAGCCAAGCAGGAAACCAATCTGAGGACAGAGCCGAGCACGGCAAGCGATGACACGATCGTAGGAAAGCTGACCCATGGAGATACAGCGACACGGACCGGTGTTGGACATAATGGCTGGTCGAGGGTGATCTATCAGGGACAGACTCTGTATGCAGTAACCAGCTATCTGACAACAGATATGGAGGACACCGGGCAGCAGGCACCGCCGCAGGGACCGGTCTATACGCCTGTGGGAGATCAGGTGACAGCTAAGCAGGAAACCAATCTGAGGACAGAACCGAGTACGGCAAGCGATGACACGATCGTGGGTAAGCTGCACAATGGAGAGGCTTTGACGAGGATTGCAACTGGAGACAACGGCTGGTCACAGCTTGAGTATAACGGACAGACGGTATATGCAGTCAGCAGTTATCTGATGCCTGCCGGCTGAGAAAATAGAAAACAGACAAGGAGAGACAGATTATGTGGGCTTATGAAAGTGTATTTTATCAGATTTATCCTTTGGGATTTTGCGGAGCACCCTTTGAAAATGACGGAGTGCTGACACACAGGATCAAAAAGGTGGAAGAGTGGATTCCTCATATGAAAAGACTGGGGATCAATGCCATTTATTTTTCACCTGTTTTTGAGTCTGATACGCATGGCTACAATACAAGGGATTATAAGAAAATTGATGTCAGGCTTGGAACCAATGAGGACTTTAAGGAAGTGTGCGACAAGCTGCATGAAAATGGGATCAGAGTTGTGCTGGATGGCGTATTCAATCACGTGGGAAGGGGGTTCTATCAGTTTCAGGACGTTATTAAAAACAGGGAGAATTCTCCTTATCTGAACTGGTTTCACATCAATCTTTCGGGTAATTCAGGTTATAATGACGGACTCTGGTATGAGGGCTGGGAAGGCAATTATGATCTTGTGAAGCTGAACCTGCAGAATAATGAAGTAGTGGAGCATATCCTGGACGCAGTGAAGTACTGGATCGATACCTTTGATATTGACGGACTTCGGCTGGATGTGGCATATTGCCTGGATGAGAACTTTGTCAGAAGGCTGCGCAGCTTTACCGACAGCCAGAAACAGGATTTCTTCCTGCTTGGGGAGATGCTGCATGGAGATTATAACAGACTGATGAATGATGCCATGCTGCATTCTGCTACCAATTATGAATGTTATAAGGGATTGTACTCCAGCTTTAACAGCATGAATATGTTTGAGATCATTCATTCTCTTTTAAGACAGTTCGGTCCGGAAAACTGGACCCTTTATAAGGGAAAACATCTGCTTTCCTTTGTAGATAATCATGATGTGACAAGAGTGGCAAGTATTCTGCAGAATGATAAGCATCTGCCACTGATCTATGCACTCTGTTTTGGTATGCCGGGAATCCCCTGTGTCTATTATGGAAGTGAATGGGGAGAGAAGGCAGACAAGAGTGAAGGGGATCCGGCACTGCGCAGGTGCTTTGATGCCCCGGTATTTAATGAGCTGTCAGAGTGGATCTCCAGGCTGGCAGAGGCAAAGAAGCATTCTGCTGCATTGAATTATGGGGATTTCAGATCTGTGCTGCTGACAAACAGACAGTGTATCTTTGAAAGAAAGACGGATGGAGAAAGAGTACTGGTAGCGATCAATGCAGATGGGGAACCGTTTACGGCGCATTTTGATGCAGGATGCGGTACGGCTGTTGATCTGATCACGGGACAGAACCATGATTTTGGTGGAGGAAGTGAACTGCCTCCGTACAGCGCTTATTTCTGGAAAATGGAGCGTTAGACGGGAGCCGGGATACCGCAAGAGAGGATCAGGGATTCAGAGAAAAGACAGTAATTGGAAGGAAAAATGGGGTCAGGAACAGTGATCAGTGAAGGACTGATGGATCAGATGATCCGTATCATAAAGGAGGGCGGAGAGATTATTCTCTCCGCCCGGCATATCGGAGAGACGGTGACAGCCAAGGAGGGCAAGGGTAATTTTGTCACAGCATATGATAAGAAAGTACAGGCATTTTTGTTTGAAAGACTGGGAGAGCTTTTGCCGGAAGCTGTTTTTGCCGGAGAAGAGGAGGAAAGCCATCCGGATGTCAAAAATGGCTATGCCTTTATCATTGACCCTATTGATGGCACTATGAATTTCATGAAGGGATACCGCAGAAGTGCCATTTCAGTCGGACTTCTTAAGGAGGGGGTGCCTTGTGCCGGAATTGTATATAATCCCTATGCCGGTGAAGTATTCAGTGCCATCAGGGGTAAGGGAGCATTTCTGAACGGAAACAGGATCCATGTAGCAAATGAAGGTCTGTCAGAGCAGCTTGTCCTGTTTGGAACATCCCCATATGATCAGGAGCTTTATGAAAGGACGTTCCGGATCTGCTATGCACTGTTTCAAAAATGTCCTGATATCAGACGAAGTGGATCAGCAGCCATTGATCTGTGTGATGTAGCATGTGGGAGAGCCGGACTTTATTTTGAACTGATGCTCAGTCCCTGGGATTATGCGGCTGGCTGCCTGATCCTGGCAGAGGCAGGAGGAAAAGCTGTCACACAGGAAGGAAAGGAGCTCACCTTTGATCAGAAGAACAGCGTAGTGGCAGGAAGCATACTTACAGTAAAGGAGGCTCTTTCCTGTATGAAGTAATAGGAAGGGCAGAGGAGACAGAATGGAATACACAGTTTATCAGCTTGCTTTTTTCTTTTTTATTTATTCCTTTGCAGGATGGTGTATCGAGGTCTGCTGTGCAGCCATCCAGAAGCGGAAGTTTGTAAACAGGGGATTTGTAAATGGACCTTTGTGTCCGATTTATGGATCAGGTGCAGTGTTATTTGCTATATTTTTGCCGGAGCTTAAAGAGGCTCCTTTCTTCCTGTTTCTGGCAGGTGCAATTCTGGCCTCCATACTGGAATTTACGACAGGGGCGCTGCTTGAAAAGCTGTTCCATAGAAAATGGTGGGACTACTCTGATATTAAGTGGAACTATGAAGGATATGTGTGTCTGCCTTTTTCCCTGATCTGGGGTGGTTGTGCGGTCATTTTAAATATGTTCCTGGATCCGCTGCTGGTTAAGCTTCTTGGTATCATGCCAAAGCTTCTGATAGTGATCATTATGATCGCCCTTACGGTGGTTCTTGTGCTTGATACAGTGGGAACCACGCTGGCGATCCGTGGTCTGCAGAAGAAGCAGGTTCAGCTTGCAGAGTTTACAGAAGGTGTCAGCCAGGTATCAAAGCTTCTGGAAAATGTTATTACCAGACGGATACAGAAGCGTATGGACAAGGCATTTCCGATGCTGGAAATACCGAAGATCAAGAGACAGAAGAGAACGAAGGAAAAGGAAACTGTATTTGCTGAGGGATGCAGCTTTTATAAGCTGGTCAGCCTGTTTTTTATTGGTGCATTCCTCGGAGATATTACGGAAACAATTTTTTGCCTGATCACAGCAGGAAAACTGATGAGCAGGAGCAGTGTTGTATATGGTCCCTTCAGTATCGTATGGGGACTTGGCTGTGCGTTTCTGACAGCGATCCTTTACCGGATAAGGAATAAGAACGATTCCTATATATTTATTGCAGGAACACTTCTTGGCGGCGTTTATGAATATATCTGCAGTGTGTTTACGGAGCTTGTTTTTGGAACAGTATTTTGGGATTACAGCAAATTTGCCTTTAATCTGGGAGGAAGGATTAATCTGCTCTACTGTTTCTTCTGGGGAATTGCGGCAGTTGTATGGATGAAGCTGCTGTACCCGAGACTTTCTACCTGGATTGAGAAGATTCCCATGAAAGCAGGTAAGATCATCTGTACAGTAATGCTGGTATTTATGATTTTTGACTGCCTGCTGTCAGCAATGGCACTGGCCAGATACACAGAGCGGAACACGACAGGAAAACAGGCACAGAATGAAGTCGAGAGCTTTCTGGATGAGCATTTCGGAGACGAAAGAATGGAGCGGATCTATCCAAATGCTAAGATCGTGGATTGAAATTTAGAAAAACGGGTTCCCGGAGATCAGAATATGATTTCGGGAACCTGTTTTTTTATGTCATAGGAAATTACTCCGTAATGTTCCAATGACATAAAAAACCTTCCGGGCAGGATCGCACTGCGGCGGAAGGGTAGATGTCGCATGGAGCGACCCGCCGCAGGCGGAGAATCCTGCAAGCAGGATTCTTTTTTATATAATTTGTATAAGCTGTTGACAAAACAATATTATATATCGTATAGTATGAAATAGAAAATATATTATACGATATATAATATTATAAAAATATATATGATTGCTGCTGCAGGAAACTGAAGTGAGGAAGGGAACGGTAAGCTGCATCAAAGCATGGGGAAAGGAGAGAGGGCATATGGTTTTTAATACAGGAGCAGCGCTTCTGGATGCCATTGTACTGGCTGTTGTTTCAAGATCGGCAGAAGGGGCTTATGGCTATAAGATCACGCAGGAAGTAAGGCAGGTTATTGAGTTGTCAGAGTCAACGCTTTATCCGGTACTGCGGAGACTGCAGAAGGATGAATGCCTGGAGGTTTACGACAGGGAATGCGCAGGACGGAACCGGAGATATTACAAGGTAACCGAAAAGGGAAGAAGTCAGTTAAATCTGTATGAGAGTGAATGGTACCGTTATGCGGCCAGAATTAATAGTATTTTCGAGGGAGGAGTAAAGTAATGGGCAGATGGGAGTTTATGAGAAAACTGGAGGAGCTGCTTTCCGATATATCACCCAGTGAAAGGGAAGAAGCCCTTCAGTATTATAATGATTATTTTAATGATGCAGGCAGGGAAAATGAGAAGGAAGTGATCCAGGCGCTTGGCTCTCCGGAGGAGGTAGCGGAGATCGTCAGGTCAGGACTTATGGATGACCCGGATAAGGGAGAATTTACCGAAAACGGATTTGCCAGCCAGCAGAAGGCAGCACGACAGAATGAGATCATTCAGTCAGAGAAGGTGGAAGGCAGCCGTGAAGCAGGGCAGGAAGAGGAACAGGGAACCTGCAGGGGGAGTCAGAATAGAGCGGCTCAAAATACAGGCAGCTTTGCAGAAGGAGAAACAGAAGGCGGAAAAGAAAAGGATGGGCTTCCGACCTGGGCGATCGTGCTGATCGTGATTGCCTGTGTTGTTTTATCACCGGCTATTTTTGGAATCGGCGGTGGGGCATTAGGTGTACTGGTTGGTATTATTGCAGGGATCTTTGGTATTGTGATCGGTATCGCGGCAGCCATGGTGGCTTTATATGCAGCAGCTGCTGGTCTTGTAGTGTTTGGAATTGTTGCCCTTTTTGAAACACCACTGATTGGAATTGGGCTGATCGGCGGCGGACTTCTGTGTGCCGGACTTGGTGTATTGTTTATGATTCTTACTGTGCTGATCTTCCGGGAAGGCATCCCGGCACTTATCAGAGGATGCAGGGCATTGTGGAAAAAGATAACAGGAAAGAAGGAGGAGTGCAGGGCATGAGAAAGTTTTATAAAGGGAGTCTTATCACGGCAGCCTGTCTGATCGGGACGGGGCTTATCCTTACTGCGGCCGGAGGTGCTGCCGGTATTCACGAAGCATATGGGATATTGAAGAATGAAGCTGTAGATTTGGAAATCATTGATCACTGGGATATGACAGATGATATGGGTGAGACCGGAAATACAACAGGAGATGAAAATATGCTGAATAATACAGAGGTCTTTATCGCAGAGAATGTGGATCAGCTGGCGGTTGATGTGGGAGCCTGCAGGCTTGTTGTGAGGGAAGAGCAAATGGAGCAGGAACAGATCCGGGTTTCCTATACGGGAAATGCAAGGATCAAATGTGAGATGGATGGAGATGAGCTGACAGTAAAGGGGTATCAGAAAAAATTCTGGCTCATTTCTGGAAATAGAAGAGCTCCGGAGATTGTGATCACCATACCGGAGGGAAGAAAGCTTTCTGAAGTGGATCTGAAGACAGGAGCAGGGCAGGCTGAGATCTATGATCTTAAGGCAGATGAGATCAGTATAGAAGCAGGAGCAGGGGAAGTCATTATGAGCCAGGTGGCAGCAAAGGAAATAAGTATGAAAGCCGGCGCTGGCTCTCTGGAAGCAGAAAAGATGGACGTGAAGGATATAGAGGTCTCTGTCGGGATTGGAAGCTTCAGCTATGAAGGAAAAGCGCCGGAAGAACTGGAAGCAGACTGTGCTATGGGAGAGATTGTCATGAAGCTTTCCGGAAAAGAAAGTGATCACAGCTATAGTGTCCGCTGTGCAGCAGGAGAGGTAAAGATCGGAGACCATACCAGCTCCATGCTGGCAATAGAAAGGTATATTGATAATGGTACCGGCAGTGAATATTCTGTAGACTGCAGTATGGGCAGCATCAGCATAACCTTTGCAGGAGAATAATCAGAGCCGGCATATGGATGATCAGTCGTTCTTCTCCTTGGAAAGGGTGAAGAACAGCCCGGCCTTCTTGAGGGCAGGACGGAGCGCCATATAAATCAGTACAGATACGATCGTGGAAGTAACGGCATTGATGGAGGTAGCGGTTACATTCCAGGCAAGAGTCAGCTCGGCGGCAGGCTTTCCAAGGATCAGAAGCTTATAGAAGTAACCGATCAGGGGGTCAAAGATTACATTGAAAAGAAGTCCGGCAACGGAAGCTAAAATGGTCCACTTCAGTACCTTCTTCTTATCGGTTTCAATGGAAATCCTGCCAATCTTATGTGCCACAAGACCAGTGATCAGACCGATGCAGAGCTTTAAAAGGAAGGTTTTGGGAGCATATACGATATAAACAGGATCCAGAAGATCACCAATAGTCATACCGATGGCACCGCCAAGTCCGCCATAAAATCCACCGATCAGGAGAGCGCCGAGAACACATACGGCATTGCCGAGATGGATGGAAGTAGCATCACCACCAGGCAGAGGGATCTTGATCTGCAGAAAAGTGAATACTACATAGGACAGTGCGGCCAAAAGGCCAGTAAACGCAATTTTCAGGGCTGTTTGATTTTTCATAATAGATTCCTCCAGTAAATTGTGATATATATTTCTTATGATGCTCAGTATAATAGAATCTGGTATTTAAAAAAGTGCCAGATAAAAACTTTTTAATAATACCAGTTGCAAGAAAAGGTGGGTTACTACAGAATAAATGGAAGAAAATAAACAGAGCAGAGGAAAATCGCTGATAGAGACAGCACAGGGAATGGGACTCAGCGGCAGTACCCTGAAGGTCATAGCTGTGCTGTCCATGATTGTGGATCACTGGTGCTATCTGTTTGCGGAGCAGGGAACAGATATTTATGAAATCGGGCGTATGTGGATCGGACGGGTGGCTTTTCCGATCTTCTGTTTCCTTCTGGTAGAAGGGTTTCAGAAGACAGGGTGCAGGAAGAGGTATGGGCTGAGGCTGCTTTTGTTTGCTTTCCTTTCGGAAATCCCCTTCGATCTGTTCCGTTATGGAAAGGTGTTTTCCATGGAGGGCTGTAATGTTTTTGTTACCCTGTTTCTTGGTTTCCTGTTAATGGCGGTTACCAGGTGCGTGGCGGAGAGTGAAGCGGGTGAAGCTCGGAAGGCTGTTTACAGGCTGCTTGCTCTTTTGCTGGCGGTGGGTGCAGCATATCTGATCCGCAGTGACTATAGCTTTTATGGTGTGATCTCCATATATATTCTTTACATGTTCCGATATCAGAGGCGTCAGCAGCTCATGATGGGCGCTCTTTCATTTCTCTATGAGCCAACAGCTCTTGCAGCCTTTGTCCTGATCGCTTTCTATCATGGCAGGCGCGGACTTAAGGTCAAATATTTCTTTTATCTTTTTTATCCCATTCATTTACTGGTGCTGTATTTGGCATCACAGCTGCTGCAAGGATAAGTCAGATGGAAAGGTCAAATATAAACAGATTCTAAAGAATTATAAAAAAAGTGGAATCTGTTTGACATCTGATATTTATCCTGCGTATAATATCAAAAGTTAATTAGTTAAATATTAAATAATTAATTATAAGAAGGGAGGTATGTAACGTGAAAGACGATCGGAGCAGGAGCATATGTCTGCTTCAGACTATCAACAGAAATATGAGACGCTGTGTGGAAAAGAAGGTGGCTGGAACAGGTGTGTTCAGAAGCCAGCATAAGCTGCTTATGACACTTGGAAATCATCAGGACTGTTCCCAGACAGAGCTGGCAGAAAAGCTGGAAATCTCACCGGCGGCCGTTGCAGTATCCCTGAAGAAGCTGGAAAAGACCGGTTATATCAGCAGGCAGTGCGACAGCAGGGATAACCGTGTGAACCAGATTGTGATCACTGAAAAAGGGCAGGATATGATCCGCAGAAGTGTGGAATATTTCCGGGAGATTGATGAAAATATGCTGAAGGGTTTTTCGGAACAGGAAATTCAGGAACTGAACGGACTGCTGACAAGGATGCAGCAGAACGGAGAAGCCTATTATCAGAATCTGAACAGTAGTGAGGTTTTAAAAGAAGAAACAGAGGAGATGGAAGAATGAAAAGATACTGGAAGTATATAAAGCCGTATTTACCGGCATTTATATGCGGACCTCTGCTGATGATCGTGGAAGTCATCGGAGAGGTGCTTTTGCCGAAGTTTATGGCAAATATCATTAATATCGGAGCAGCAAACCAGGATGTACCCTATATCATCACTATGGGGATTGTCATGGTAGTGACTGCTCTTCTGATGATGGCAGGAGGAATTGGCGGTGCTTACTTTGCGGCCAAGGCGGCGATCAGCTTTGCAGCAGATATCAGGAAGGATACCTTTGAGAAGGTACAGAAATTTTCCTTCGCAAATCTGGATCAGTACAATACCGGTTCACTGGTAACCAGACTGACCAACGATGTAACCCAGGTACAGAACCTGATCAATATGGCGCTCCGTATGATGCTCCGGGCGCCTGGTATGCTGATCGGGGCGCTGATCATGGCATTTATGATGAACAGAGAGCTGGCAGCAGTGATCCTTGTAGTGATCCCGATCCTTGTGATCCTGATCGGAATTGTGATCAAAACAGCATTTCCCAGATTTACTATCATGCAGAAAAAGCTGGATACGCTGAATTCCACGATCCAGGAGATGCTGACAAATGTCCGTGTGATCAAGTCCTTTGTCAGGGGAGATTATGAGGAGGAGAAGTTTTCAAGGGCCAATGAGGATCTGAAGAAATCCAGCTTAAGTGCCTTTAATGTAGTGATTCTGAATATGCCGATCATGATGCTGATGATGAACCTGACGACTCTTGGTGTGGTATGGTTTGGCGGAAAGCAGATCCTTGTCGGCAGGATGCCGGTCGGTGACCTGACAGCCTTTACTACTTATATTGTACAGATATTGATGTCCCTGATGATGCTTGCCATGGTGCTTCTGCAGAGCTCAAGGGCAATGGCATCCCTGCACAGGATCACAGAGGTGCTGGATGCCAGGATTGATCTGACAGATGAAAACAGCGCTCAGAAGGATAAGAGGGTAGAGAATGGAACTGTAGAGTTTAAGGATGTTTCCTTCCGTTATTATAAAGAAAACAAGGAGCCTGTCCTTTCCCATATCAATTTCAAAATAGACAGTGGGAAGATCCTTGGCATCATTGGCTCTACGGGAAGCGGCAAGACCACACTGGTACAGATGATCCCGAGGCTTTATGATCCGGATGAAGGAGAAGTTCTGGTTGACGGGGTCAATGTTAAAGAGTACTCGCTGGAGCATTTGAGAGAGGGCGTTGGAATGGTACTGCAGAAGAATGTCCTTTTCTCAGGAACGATCCGTGAAAATCTCATGTGGGGAGATGAAAATGCTTCTGAGGAAGAGGTGGAAAAGGCGGCAGCAGCTGCGCAGGCAGGCTTTGTCAGAGACTTTACAGAAGGCTATGAAACAGAGCTTGGACAGGGCGGTGTCAATGTATCCGGCGGTCAGAAGCAGAGACTCTGTATCGCAAGAGCACTTCTTAAGAAGCCGAAGATTCTGATCCTGGATGATTCTACCAGTGCGGTAGATACGGCAACAGAAGCAAAGATCAGAGAAAGCTTCTCCGGACTTTTAAAGGAAACAACAAAGATCATCATCGCACAGAGGATCACTTCTGTCATGGAAGCGGATGAGATCCTTGTGCTGGATGAAGGTGAGATCGTGGGAAAGGGTACGCATGAGGAGCTGCTTAAGACCTGCGAGGCTTACCAGGAGATTTATTATTCACAGATGGATAAGGAGGCGAGCGGACAGTGAGGGAAGAAAAGCTTGAATATCTGAAGAAAAAATATGAAAGCCGCTTAAATCCGAAGAATGACGAAACGCCGGGCGGTATGCCAGGGGGTGTACCCGGCGGACGGAGAGATGGACGGAATGGAGCCAGACAGGGAATGGGCGGAAAGCCAAAGAACCTGAAAAAGACAATAGGAAGGCTGCTTTCCTACATTTCCCACGAAAAGGGAAAGCTGTTTCTTGTATTTTTCTGTGTGATCGCAGGAACAGCAGCAAACCTGGCAGGCTCCTATATGCTCCGTCCTATCATCAATGGACTGACGTCTGAGAACGGAAGCGTGGCATTTCTGCTAAAGGGTGTCCTTGTGATGCTTATGATCTATCTGGTCGGAACACTGGCACAATATATGCAGCAGAAGATCATGATCGGTATTTCCCAGAATGCGATCCAGAAACTGCGTAATGAGCTGTTCCAGAAGATGCAGAAGCTGCCAGTCAGATATTACGATACCAATAACCACGGTGATCTGATGAGCCGTTTCACCAATGATGTGGATGCAGTAGGGGAAATGCTGAATAATACTGTAGTACAGATGATCTCCGGTCTGATCAGTATCATCGGAACCTTCAGCCTGATGCTGTATACCAATGTATGGCTGACACTGATCACAGTTGTGATGATCCCTCTGATGCTGCAGGCAGTAAAGAAAATCGGAAGCATGAGCCGGAAGTATTACCGTGCACAGCAGGCTGCACTTGGTACCCTGAACGGTTATATTGAAGAGACTGTAACCGGACAGAAGGTTGTCAAGGTATTCTGCCACGAGGAAGAGGCAAAGGAGGAGTTCGATTACCTGAACACTGATCTTCGTGGAAAACAGATCAAAGCACAGTTTTTTGGTGGTATCATGGGACCTGTGATGGGAAATATGGGACAGGTGAGCTACTCCCTGACAGCGTGTATCGGTGGTATCCTCTGTGTACTGCGTGGCTTTGATATCGGTGGACTGACTGTGTTTGTAAACTATTCCAGACAGTTCTCAAGACCGCTGAATGAGATCGCTATGCAGGTCAACACGATCTTTTCCGCACTGGCAGGCGCAGAGAGAGTTTTTGCAGTAATGGATGAAGCACCGGAAGCAGAAGATGCGGCGGATGCCATTGCCATCAGAGAAGAGGAAGAAGGCTTCTGCTATGTGATCCCGAAGACGAATGCAGCAGCAAAGGATCAGAGGATCATGACAGATATTCTGCGTGAGGATGCAGAGTATTATTATAAGAAGGTAAACGGTGCCGTTACCCTGGAAGATGTAACCTTTGGCTACAATCCGGACAAAACGATCTTAAAGCATGTGTCCCTGTATGCAAAGCCGGGACAGAAGATTGCCTTTGTAGGATCTACAGGGGCAGGAAAAACGACGATTACCAATCTGATCAACCGCTTCTATGATATTAACGAAGGCAGTATCACTGTTGATGGCATTCCAGTAACAGCGATCAGGAGAGATGACCTGAGAAGAAGTATCGCCATGGTGCTGCAGGATACACACCTCTTTACCGGAACAGTGAGAGAAAATATCCGTTATGGACGGCTGGATGCCACAGATGAAGAGGTAGAGCAGGCTGCGAAGACGGCCAGTGCCCATTCCTTTATCATGCGCCTGGAAAATGGATATGATACCTTGCTGGAAGGAGATGGCGCAAACCTAAGCCAGGGACAGAGACAGCTTATCAATATTGCAAGAGCTGCCATTTCCAAAGCACCGATCCTGATCCTGGATGAGGCAACCAGCTCTGTTGATACCAGAACTGAGAAGCATATTGAAAAGGGAATGGACAGACTGATGGCACAGAGAACCACCCTTGTGATCGCACACAGACTTTCTACCGTAAGAAATGCAAATGCCATCATGGTACTGGAGAATGGCGAGATCATTGAACGTGGTGACCATGAGGATCTGCTTGTACAGAAGGGACGCTATTATGAGCTGTATACGGGTCTGTCTGAGCTGAGCTAAGCATTATATGTAGACAGGCTTTGACAAATATATCCCGTGTGCGGTAAACTGAATTTAATTTATGGACTGCCCTTCTGCGGACTGTAGAAGGGCATACGCTTTATCGGGAGGGGAAACGATGTTTATTGAAAACAAAATACTGATTGGCAGATCCGGGGAAGAAAAGGTATTTATCTATCCCCAAATGGCAAACCGCCACGGTATGATCGCGGGTGCTACGGGAACCGGTAAGACTATTACCTTAAAAGTACTGGCAGAGTCCTTCAGCGACTGTGGTGTTCCGGTCTTTCTGGCAGACGTGAAGGGTGACCTTGCAGGTATGTGTCTTGAGGGGGAAAACAGTGAGAATATCAGAAGCCGTGTAGAAAAGCTTGGACTTTCTGAACTTGGATTTTCCCTGAAAAAGTACCCTGTCAATTTCTTTGATATTTATGGAGAGAAGGGTATGCCTCTTCGTACGACAGTATCTGAAATGGGACCGCTCCTGCTGTCACGGATCCTTGATCTGAATGACACCCAGACGGATATCCTGACTGTCATCTTTAAGATCGCAGATGATCAGGAGCTGCTTCTGATCGATACCAAGGATCTGAAAGTCATGCTGCAGTATGTGGGTGATAATGCAAAGGAGTTTTCCCTGACCTATGGCAATATTTCCAGGCAGAGCCTTGGAGCCATTATCAGGGCGATCATCGCACTGGAGGCAGAGGGAGCAGAGCTCTTCTTTGGGGAGCCTGCATTAGATATCAGGGACTGGCTGAGCACAGACAATACGGGACGTGGCAGGATCCAGATCCTGGATTGTCAGAAGCTCATTGGACGTCCTGCCATGTATGCCACCTTCCTGCTCTATATGATGTCTGAGCTGTTTGAAACACTGCCGGAAACAGGTGATGCAGAAAAGCCGAAAATGGTCTTTTTCTTTGATGAAGCCCATATGCTTTTTAATACAGCGCCAAGGGTACTGCTTGAGAAGGTGGAACAGATGGTGAAACTGATCCGCTCTAAGGGGGTCGGCATTTACTTTGTAACCCAGAGTCCCAAGGATATTCCGGATGGCGTGCTTGCCCAGCTTGGCAATAAGATCCAGCATGCCCTTCATGCCTATACACCGGCAGAGCAGAAGAAGGCGAAGGCAGCTGCAGCATCCTTCCGGGAAAATCCGGAGTTTGATACTTATGAAACATTGACAAGCCTTGGAATTGGAGAAGCACTGATCTCTGTGCTGGACGAAGAAGGGATTCCGACTGTAGTGAAGAAATGTAAGATCCTGCCGCCCCAGAGCCGGATGGGTGCCATTACGGATGCAGAGAGAGAAAGGGAGATCAGAGAGAGCCTTCTTTACAGCAAATATGAGGAAAATTTTGACAGGGATTCTGCTTATGAATTTCTGCAGAGAAAATCACTGACAGATGCAGCAGAAGCGCAGAAGGCAAAAGAAGAGGCTGAAGCGAAAAAGCTTCAGGCGAAGGAGGAAGCAGCTCTTCAGAAGCAGAAGGAAAAGGAAGCGGAGCGCCAGAGGAAGAGAACAAGATCTGCAGTCAATCAGGTGGCAGGCAGTGCGGCCGGGACAATAGGAAGAGAGATCGGGAATACTCTCGGCAAATCCGTAGGTGGCAGCTTTGGGAAGAAGCTTGGCGGTAATGTAGGAGCCTCTCTTGGGAGGGGACTGATGAAGACTCTGTTTAAAATGTAGGATAAAAAGAAAAGGGAAAACGGCAGCGGTTCTGCAGAGAAGCAGAAGACACTGCCGTTTTCTGTATTCTTTCGTTTACAGGATAAATGCGCTGTGCTATAATCAGAAGAAAATAAGCATAGTATACCGATAGGAATTATGTATATAAAGGAGGATAAACAAAATGGAAGATGGAATTACAAGAGACGAGGCTTTTGCCCTGTTAAAAAAGTATAATAAGGAGTCCTTTCATATTCAGCATGGTCTGACCGTAGAAGGTGTCATGCGCTGCTTTGCCAGGGAGTGCGGCTACGGAGAGGAAGAAGAGCATTGGGGTATAGTAGGACTTCTGCATGATATTGATTTTGAACAGTATCCGGAGCAGCACTGTATCAAGGCACCGGAGCTGTTAAGGGCAGCAGGTGTGTCTGAGGATATCATCCATTCTGTCTGCAGCCATGGCTATGAGCTTACCGTAGATATCAGACCGGAGCACGAGATGGAAAAGGTGTTGTATGCGGTAGATGAGCTTACAGGCCTGATCGGTGCGGCAGCATTGATGAGACCCTCTGGCAGTGTACAGGATATGGAGCTGAAATCCCTGAAGAAAAAGTACAAGAGCAAGGGCTTTGCAGCGGGCTGCTCCAGAGAGGTTATCGAAAAGGGGGCGGAGATGATGGGAATCCCGCTGGATGAACTGCTGACAAGGACACTGGAGGCTATGAGGAGCTGTGAGGCGGAGGTTGCAGAGACCATGAAAAAGGAAGAGGCATAAAGAAAAAGCATAAGGGAGAAGAACACAATGGAATATACAGTAGAAACAAGATGTCTGCATCTTGAAGAAGAAAAGAATAAGGATAAAGATTTTGGGTCAGTCAGTTTTCCTATTTACCAGACGGCAACCTTCGCCCACTACGGAGTAGGAAGAAGCACCGGCTATGATTATACGAGACTGCAGAATCCAACGAGAGAACAGCTTGAAAGGATTGTGGCTTCACTGGAGGGCGGTTGTGATGCTATTGCCTTTGCCAGCGGTATGGCAGCCATTGCTGCTCTTATGGAATGCTTTAAGCCTGGCGATCATCTGATCGTAGACGGTGATCTTTACGGTGGTACGATCAGGCTTTTCAACAGCGTCTGTAAAAACAAGGGGATTGAGATCACAGCCATTGAACTGGCAAAGGAAGATCCCCTTCCCTACATAAAGGAAAATACAAAGGCAGTTTATGTGGAAACCCCCACCAATCCCATGATGAATATAACTGATATAAAAAAGCTCTCAGAGATCACGAAGGAAAAAGGTCTGCTTCTGATCGTGGATAATACCTTCCTGTCTCCGTACTTCCAGAATCCACTGTCACTGGGCGCTGATATTATTGTGCACAGCGGCACCAAATATCTTGGAGGCCACAACGACACGATCGCCGGCTTCCTTGTGACAAACAGAGAGGATGTAAAAGAGCAGCTCCGGTTCTTCTACAAGACGACAGGAGCTGCACTGGCACCCTTTGACAGCTGGCTGATCCTGCGTGGTATTAAGACACTGGCTGTCCGGATGGAGCGTGCACAGGAAAATGCCATGGCGGTTGCAGAGTGGCTGAAGGGACAGAGCTGCGTAACAAAGGTTCTTTATCCGGGACTGCCAGAGCATCCGGGATATGAAGTGATGAAAAAGCAGGCAAGAGGCTTTGGCGGGATGCTTTCCTTTGAGGTGGACACAACAGAGCGTGCACAGGGGATCCTGGAGCATGTCAAGCTGATCCAGTTTGCGGAGAGCCTTGGTGGTACGGAAAGCCTGATCACTTATCCGGTGACACAGACCCATGCAGATGTACCAAAGGACAAGCTCCTTGAAAATGGAATTACTGACAGAGTACTGCGGCTTTCTCTGGGGATCGAGGGAAAGGAGGATCTGATCGCAGATCTTGCGCAGGCCTTCACAGCTGCATCAAAGTAAAAGGGAGGAAAAGAGAATGAGTGAAAGAAATCTTGATTTTGATACACCGGTAGAACGTAAGGGCACTGACTGCCTGAAATATGATTTTGCCGTAGAAAGAGGAATGCCAGCGGATATATTGCCTTTGTGGGTGGCAGATATGGACTTCAGGATAAGCTCCTATATCCAAGATGCCCTGGCTGCCCAGGCTGCTCACGGGATCTATGGCTACAGCGATTCCAAAGAGGATTATTTTGCAGCGGTCAGGGACTGGATGAAAAAGAAGCATGGATGGCAGGTAGAAGAAAAGTGGCTGGTCAAGACACCGGGTGTAGTATTTGCCCTTGCTATGGCAGTGAGAGCCTTTACAAAAGAGGGAGAGGCTGTCATGATCCAGCAGCCGGTCTATTATCCCTTCAGCAGTGTGATCAAAGACAATGGCAGGAAGCTTGTCAGTAACACACTGGTACAGAAGGAGGATGGTCATTATGAAATGGATCTTGCTGATTTTGAACGTAAGGTAAAGGAGGAAAAGGTGAAGCTCTTTTTCCTCTGTAATCCTCATAATCCGGTGGGAAGAGTCTGGGACAGAGAAAGTCTCCTTGAAATTGGAAGGATCTGTGTGGAAAATCATGTTGTCGTAGTCAGTGATGAAATCCATGCAGACTTTATCTTTGAAGGAACGCATCAGGTATTTGCAGATCTGAGCGATAAAATCAGGGATATCAGTGTGACCTGTACGGCACCCAGCAAGACCTTTAATATCGCAGGACTTCAGGTATCCAATATTTTCATTGCAAATGACAGCCTGAGAAGGCGGTTTGTCAAGGAAATCTCAGCGGCCGGCTACAGTCAGGTCAATGCATCTGGACTTGTGGCCTGCAGGACAGCCTACGCGCAGGGGGAGGAATGGTATCAGGGCATGATGGCTTATGTCAGGGCCAATATCGATTTTGCAGAGCAGTATATCCGGGAACAGATCCCGGAGATCAGGATGAGAAAGCCGGAAGGAACCTATCTTCTCTGGCTTGATTTCAGAAGGCTTTCCCTGACAAGCGAGGAGCTGGAGGATCTGATTGTCAGAAAGGCAGGTCTGTGGCTTGACAGTGGTGCTATTTTCGGAGCCTGTGGAGAGGGATTTCAGCGGATCAATGCAGCCTGTACAAGGGCTACCCTGGCAGAGGCGCTAGGGCGGATCAAAAATGCAATAAAAAATTCTTAAATTCCTATTGACATACTAGGAAAAGAGATGTATGATATCCTCAACAGATAAACATAGTATTCATACTAAGATAGTATAGAATAAAGCGGAGGATGAAAAAATGAGTAAAATTGTAGAAAGTTCATTAGAATTAGTTGGAAAGACACCCCTTCTTAAATTAAACCGTTATACTGCAAAGAATGGCATCACTGATGCAACCATTCTTGCCAAGCTGGAGTACTTAAATCCTGCAGGATCTGTGAAGGATCGTATCGCCCTTGCTATGATCGAGGATGCAGAGAAGAAGGGAATCCTGAAGGAAGGCGCTACCATTATTGAGCCTACCAGTGGAAATACCGGTATTGGTCTGGCAGCAGTTGCAGCAGCCAGGGGCTATAAGGCAATTCTGACACTGCCGGAGACCATGAGCGTTGAAAGAAGAAACCTGCTGAAGGCATATGGTGCAGAGCTTGTACTGACAGACGGCTCCAAGGGTATGAAAGGTGCCATTGCCAAGGCTGAAGAATTAAAGGAAAGCATTCCGGGATCTGTGATCCTCGGACAGTTCGTAAATCCTGCAAATCCTGCAGTGCACAAGGCTACCACAGGTCCTGAGATCTGGGATCAGACTGACGGTAAGGTTGATATTTTCGTAGCTGGTGTAGGTACCGGCGGAACCATTACCGGTGTTGGTGAATATCTGAAGGAGCAGAATCCTGATGTGAAGATCGTAGCAGTTGAGCCGGCGACAAGCCCTGTTCTTTCCAAAGGAACACCCGGTGCTCACAAGATCCAGGGAATCGGTGCAGGCTTTGTACCGGATGTCCTGAATACCAAGGTATATGATGAAGTCATAACCATTGAGAATGAAGATGCTTTTGCAGAGGGCAGAAAGTTTGCTGTCAGTGAAGGAATCCTTGTAGGTATTTCTTCCGGTGCAGCTCTGAAGGCAGCAGGAATCCTTGCGTCAAGACCGGAGAATAAGGGGAAGACCATCGTAGTCCTGCTTCCCGATTCCGGAGACAGATATCTGTCTACTCCTTTATTTGCAGAATAAAAAGAATAAAAAGAAGTACGTGAAACCAGTGATGACGGATCAGCCTGAATAGAAAGGGGATCCGTCATCTTGCTGTGTGGAAAATACGTTGCCAGCAGGGAAAGTAGATGTTACAATGAGCATTGCAACGGAGGAAATAAATCAATGTTAAATCAGTTTTCAAGAACAGAGCTTTTACTGGGAAGAGAAGCCCTCGAGCGTCTGGAGAGGACCCATGTGGCAATCTTTGGAATCGGAGGTGTAGGAGGCTATGTGGCAGAAGCGCTTGTCAGGAGCGGTGTAGGAAGCTTTACACTGGTGGATGATGATAAGATCTGTCTGACTAATCTGAACCGTCAGATCATAGCAACCAGGCAGACTATAGGAAAATACAAAACAGAAGTGATGAAGGAGAGGATCCTTTCAATTAATCCACAGGCACAGGTGAATGTGTATAACTGCTTTTTCCTGCCGGAGAATGCCGGGGATTTTGATTTTACTTCCTATGATTATGTAGTAGATGCGGTAGATACCGTAACCGCAAAGCTCCAGATCATCATGCAGGCAAAGGAAGCAGGCGTTCCGGTGATCAGCTGTATGGGAGTTGGAAACAAGCTGAATCCCACAGAGCTGTGCATTGAAGATATTTACAAGACGAGTGTCTGCCCGCTTGCAAAGGTAATGCGGCGTGAGTTAAAGAAGCGGGGTGTAAAGAAGCTGAAGGTGCTGTATTCCAGGGAAGAGGCCATGAAGCCGGTCGAGGATACACAGAACAGCTGCAGAACACACTGTGTCTGTCCACCTGGGACCCAGAGGACATGTACCGTCAGACGGGCTATTCCGGGAAGCACTTCCTTTGTACCGTCTGCAGCTGGTCTTATCATTGCTTCAGAGGTAGTGAAGGATCTGACAGGGATCAGACATGATAAAAAGGGTTGAGAACATGGAAAGAAAAACGATACAGGCTCTGATAGAGGATGCAGGGGAAAAGCTGGTCATTGATATCAGAAGTGAAGAAGACTACAAAAGAGAAACCTATCCGGGTGCCATTCATATTTTCCACGAGGATTTCATGGATGAGCTTGACAGAGTGCCAAAGGACAGACCGGTCTACCTGATTTGTTATACGGGCCAGAAGAGTGATGATATTGCAGAGGAGCTGTCGGGGCAGGGCTATAAGATCTACAGTATAGATGGCGGCTTTCATTCTTATCTTCGTTATAAGCTGCAGAAGCTGATGGAAAAGGAAGAGGATAAGCTGGACCGCTGCAAGGAAGCAGAGCGGAGCATAGTCAAGAAATTCCGTAAGGAGATCTGGCGTAAATTTACCAAAGCGATCAATGAATATGAACTGATCCAGGATGGGGATAGGATCGCTGTCTGTATATCAGGCGGTAAGGATTCCATGCTGATGGCAAAGCTTTTTCAGGAGCTTGAGCGTCATGGAAAAAAGAATTTTGAAGTAGTATATCTCGTGATGAACCCCGGCTATAATGAACTGAATTATCAGACGATCCTGAATAATGCAAAGCTTCTGGAGGTGCCGGTCACTGTTTTTAAAACGGAGATCTTTGACACGGTAGCAGATATTACAGAATCTCCCTGCTATCTGTGCGCCCGTATGAGAAGAGGCTATCTGTACAGCAAGGCAAAGGAGCTTGGCTGTAATAAGATCGCACTTGGACATCACTTTGATGATGTGATCGAAACGATTCTGATGGGTATGCTCTATGGAGCACAGATCCAGACGATGATGCCAAAGCTTCACAGCACCAATTTCGAAGGCATGGAGCTGATAAGGCCCCTGTACCTGATCCGGGAAGCAGATATCATCAAGTGGATGCATTATAATGAACTGCACTTTATCCAGTGTGCCTGCAGGTTTACAGAGAACTGTGCATCCTGCGGCGGCACAGAAAAGGGTTCTAAACGGGCTGAGATCAAGGAACTGATCCGTGAGCTTGCCGAAAAGAACCCTGTGATTGAAAAGAATATTTTCCGCAGTGTGGAAAATGTAAATTTAAGTACTGTAATTGCTTATAAGCAGGATGGGGTCACCCATCATTTCCTTACTACTTACGCTGGGCACGGATCAGATTCTGATAAAAGCTGACTGCGCCCGGCAGACAGTTGTAAACAATATTTTCATTCAGGCCATGCATGCCTTTCATCTGCTCAGGACCATAAATAACAGGAGCAAAGCGGATACAGCTGTCACAGATACACTGATAGAACTGGGCATCTGTAGCGCCGGTCATGACGTAGGGACTGACAGGAAGACCCGGAAAGGTCTCTGCGATCACAGACTCAACCTGACGGAAGGCAGAGCCGTTTATATCAACCGGCGTGGAATAATCATTGGCATGCAGTACTTCCATCGTAAGACCATATTTTGAAGCGAGCTTTTCCATAATGGAAAGGCTTTCTTTTTGTCCCTGATGGGGGATAAAACGCATGTTGGCACTGACACTTGCCTCCTGTGGGATCACATTGCAGGCATCGGAGCCGGACTGCATGGTAAAGGCAATCGTAGTCTGCAGCATAGCACCGGCCTGGGCACTGATGCTGCCAAGGAGTGGCTTTAATACCGGAGAAAAGAGCCAGAGATTGCCAAATACCAGCTTTAATGGGAAGGGGGCATAAGGAGCCAGCTTCCGGAACATGGCAGATACCTCAGGTGAAAATCTGCGCTGGAAGGGAGTATGCTTTTCGACTTCATTGACAAAGGCAGCAAGTCTTGGAATGGGGGTGTTTTTGCCGGGAGCACTGGCATGCCCACCTGTGGACCTGGCAGTAAATTTCACATCTGCCTTGCCCTTTTCAAAAACACCGACCATGGCAAAATTACCCCTGATACCACCGATCGGATCGGTAATGATACCGCCGCCTTCATCGCAGACCAGAAAAAGGCGGATGCCTCTTTTCTGCAGCTCAGCTACGATCTTTGGAGCACCGTCACCGCCCCACTCTTCTGTGCAGGAGGAAGCCAGATAAACATCACAGGCGGGTGTATAGCCTTCAGCAAGCAGCTCTTCCACAGCTTGGAAAAAGGCCATGACAGAACATTTGGTGTCGGAGGCGCCTCTTCCCCAGACCTTTCCGTCCGCAATGTCACCGGAAAAAGGAGCATGGCTCCATTCACCCTCTGCAGGGACCACATCCTGATGGCTCATCAGAAGGATCGGGTTTTCGCGGCTTTCTCCCTTCCAGTAATAGAGAAGGTTTCCATCGATCACTGTTTTTTCAAGCTGTTTGTGGACGAGTGGAAACAGCTCCTCCAGGAGCTTGTGGAAGCTGAGAAATTTTTCCTCTTCATGGACTCCTGCATGTGAGGTTGTATCATACTGGATCATCCGGGAAAGCTTTTCTGCAAGCATCCTGGCTTTTTCTGTTTCCTTTGGTGCGGTATAGGAGGACTTCCTTGAAGGAATCAGAAGGGTATGGATCACAGCGATAAGCAGCAGAACAATAAGAAGAGCAAGGACTGCTGCAAGGATCAGTAAAATTGTTTTCATCATTTGTCACCTGCTTTCATATGGAGATCAGTTTCCTGTGCCAGAGCCTTTGCCCTTTGACGGTAGAAGAGAAAAGCGATACCAATCGCAAGACCGCCGGAAGGAATGATCATAAAACTGGTGGAACCTGTCAGGGAGGGGATCAGGATAAACAAAAGGCTCATCAGGACAAGAGGAGTAGCTGCAATTTTCAGGTTTTTGCGGAAATACTTATAGGCCATGGCACCAAACAGGGCTGGCACTACATTTTCGAAAGCGGGCTGCAGTACTTCGCTCTGTAAAACAGGCTGGAGCGGCACCAGTAAAAGGACGCCGAGAGCCAGTACCAGAATCGTAACAAGGGAAGAGGCTGCAATGGAAAGAGTGGAGATGATCTCATTTTCCGGGGTACCACTTTTGGCTCCAACCTGATCCCTGGCATTGATGGCACAGGGGATCTTCATGTTGATCAGATTTCCAGTGATAAAGGCCAGATAGCCGCCGCCTGCACCCAGCATGGGCGTATAAACAAGAAATTCCACGATACTGCTCACAAACCAGATAATTCCTACAGAAAGGAAGCCTTTGCCAACGGCAGGAAGGTCTGGCATGGCACCAAGGAACAGACCGATCATAAAGGGAGCGCCAACCAGAAGAACCAGTGTGATAACGGAAAAGATTCTCCCAAGGATATGGGTCCCGGCATTGTATTTTTCAAAAGATTCGTTATTCATGTAAGATTCGCCTCCCTATAAGTACAGATTTGCTAAGACAGCGGCTGCCATGCCAAGGAGCATGCTGCCGGCAATGGAGAAGCTGTCGATCCAGACCTTTTTCTTCTTTTCAGAAAGATACAGGCAAAGTGCCATGGCAAGGCCGGAAACCGCAACTACGATAAGGGGAAGGATACTTCCGGAAAAAGTAAACAGACCATTTCCAGAAACAAAGCCGCCGATGTAGCTGCCGATATAAGCAGAAACAAGTCCAATGAACATGGCACTCATCGCATGATCACCAAAGCCGCCCTGAGCGCTTCCTTTCTTAGTGTTTTTCTGCAGCTTTTTCAGATAACCTTTGTTGAAAATAACGGAAAGCACCATTCCCCAGATGATACAGATACTCATAAGAAGAGCAATGGTAACAAAATTCTGGGGTGTCATTTCACGGGCGGAGAGCGAGGTCATACCAACCTGTTCCGCTGCTGCCTGGGCAACCTGGGTTTCATAGTGCAGGGCGCCGATCACAGAAAGCCTGAGCCAGGGCCATGGGGTACCAAGGCTTCCGGACAGGGCGATCACACCAAGCAGGATGCCGACACTTGGCAGCACCGAAAAGGTGGCGCTTGACAGGATCACCTGCTTTAACCTGGTCCGATCCATGCCAATGGAGACACCGGCCCGGTAAGCGCGGATAAGAAAAACGATGCATACGACGGCAACAAAGGCAATAATGCCGCCACAGATCCCATACAAAGGGACGCTGTTCAGTAAAGACAGAATGTTCATGGGAAATCCTCCTTGATATTGTCTTTCAAAGTTCTCCCGGTTTCAGGAGTTCCATATGTGAAGCAGTGCATGTTTGTTATGTTCCAGCTTCTCTGAGATTTTTTCTCATTTTACCATTTTGACAGAGAGATATCAACTGGCCACCGGCAATACAGCCGTCTACAAACTCCCGTTTGTCAGAAAAATAATTGCCCGGGCCTCTTTTTATGTGTATAATAATATAAGTATCAGTTCTGGGAAGAGTGCGGCATGCCGTATTGCCAGTGTCTAGGTTCAAACACATATTATCCCGTAGAACACTTGGCAGCTGATACTATAAAATACAGGATTATACGGTAAGGGGGAGCAAATGAGAATCGAATGTGAATGGTGTGGTGCATGGATCAATGATTTTGACAGAACATGTCCAAACTGTGGTGGTGTCAACAGTCATTATGTAAGGCAGGCCAATGATATTCCGCAGACGATAGAGGAATTAAAGGCATGGGCGAAAGAGATGAAGCTGCCGCTTGATGAGATGCGGACATTTATCGGGGAAGATTACAAGGGGGCTAAGGCATTTGGTATTTATAAGGATGAAAAGGATGGCACCTTTGTAGTATATAAGAATGGTGCAGACGGCAAAAGGATGGTCCGTTATAAGGGCGATGATGAAGCCTATGCCGTAAACGAGCTGTATACGAAGATGAAGGAGCGGGTTGCTATCCAGAAGGCAGGCCAGAGAGCGGCAGGTGTTAATAAAGGATCGGCAGCAAATCAGAAAAGCGCGGCATACCAGAAGCCTGTCAGTAATAACAGCAGCTCCGGAGACAGGAACAATAATAAGGGGAGACTGGGACTCTATATATTGATCGCCCTGATCGTTATTGGAATCGGATCCTGTGGTATTCTTTTCAGTGACAGCTCTTCAGATTATTCTGGCAGCAGCTATAATTATGAAAGTAATTATGATGATTATAATGACAGTGATGATGACAGCTATGATTACAGTGATGACAGCAGCTACGACAGCAGTGATGATGACAGCTCCTGGGATTCCAGCTGGGATTCGGACTCGAGCTGGGATTCAGATTCCAGCTGGGACTCCGGATATGATGACTGGGGATCAGACTGGTAGAAAAATATAAACGTATGCCGAGAGGTCAACCACTTTGTGGGCGGTTGTTTCTCTTTATGTTTATTTTCTTGAAAGCATATTCTGATGCTGTGTTCCAAAAGCGGAGGAGATGATATTGTGAAGGGGTACCGTCGGTTAAAGGAGTATGCAGATGCCAATGGCTTTAAAATCACTGGAAATTCCACCTGAAATGACATCATAGGATCATCCGGGCGGCTGAATGTCAGATAAATTCAGCCGTCTGTACTCGGTTGGTGTCATTCCCATCAATTCCCGGAACTGTTTAGTATAGTGGCTTGGGCTCGCAAAGCCGTATTCAAAGGCCACATCGGTCACAGGGGAATCGCAGGCCAGCAGCTTTGCGGCAGAGGTATAGATCCGTTTCCGGCGGACATATTCCATGGGGCGGTAATGCAGATAGCGTTGAAAGATCCGCTGACATTCCCGCTCACAGATGTTGACGCTGCCGGCGAAGCGAGACGAGAGGGGTTAGGTGGCGGCCGTTTGTTGTAATTGCATTAGAGAACGGCAGTATGCTCCGACAGCACTCCATAGCCAGGGAACCGGAGGGTGAAAGCGAGA
>OJJU01000187.1_pt1 | contig 27584 bp, 20 predicted proteins | sample 1596141 | NCBI WGS metagenome assembly OJJU01 (sample SAMEA4350150, study PRJEB24818) | metagenome | biome: human; feature: gut; material: faeces | place: Denmark | collected 2013-09
GTTCCAGACCCTACAGATAGTCTTGCCGACCGCTTCAATGCAATAATCGTGGGGGCGTATGAGCAAACCGGACAGCAGGTTGCCATCCTCATCGATGAATACGACTCTCCTTTGCAGCATTCGTGGAAGACTCCGCAGCATGAAGCATGTACCGCTATCTATAGGGAGGTGTTTGCCATTCTCAAAGCAGACGACAAATACGAAAAGTTTGTCTTCATCACCGGCATCACCAAGTTTACGCAGATATCTCTCTTCTCTGTTCTCAACAATCTGAGCAACATCAGCTTCGAGCCGGAATATGCGGCCATCTGCGGTATTACAAAAGAAGAAGTTTTGCGTGATTTCAAGCCGGAAATCAACAAGTTGGCAGCAAGCAAGGGATGGACTTTCGACGAAGCCGTAGCACAATTGACTGCTTATTATGATGGCTATCATTTCTGTCATGAAAACATGGTTGATGTCTTCAATCCATTCAGTCTTATCAATGCACTCGCTGATTCCAAACTGAAAAACTACTGGGCTTCATCGGGCGCAACCTCGCTACTCCCTAAATTTGTGGATAATATAGAAATGAGACTGAAAGATTTTGAGAATTGTCCGATAGACAGCGATACACTGGAGACTTCCGACGTAACAGGTGGCGGAGCGGAACTTTTCCTCTATCAGTCGGGGTATCTTACGATAAAGGGGTATATGGATGAGATTTATTTGCTAGGCATTCCAAACTATGAAGTTCGAAAGGCTCTATACAAGATTGTATTGCCAGCCTTGACACTACAATCGAATGCAATAGTAATATCAACACAGAATATGCTGTTGTACTCCCTAAAGCTTGGCAATCTCCCCGAAGCCATGAAATGCCTGAAGGCACTTATTGCGGATGTGCCTTACAGCAACAAGAAGCTTGCCAGCATGGATATGGAAGAGCGCTACCGCCTGATTCTGAGCACCATCTTCAATGCCATCGGCTGCCGGGTGGAAGTAGAGAAGATGATTGCTACGGGCAGGATTGATATGGTGGTAGAAACTACCAACTTTATCTATGTGCTTGAATTGAAGCTGAGCAACAACGGCGGTGTGGATGCTGCTACGGAACAGATAAAAGCCAAGCAGTATGCCGAGCCATTCAAGGCTGATAAGCGAAAAGTAATCGCCCTTGCCATAGAACTGGATGATAAGGGAAAAGGATTGATAGATTGGAAAGAAGTATAAGGAAGAAAGCGGAAAAAGCCCCCGAAGCGTAATAGCTCCGGGGGCTTTCTGTATTTATCACCAGGCATTGTATCTACTGAATCTGCAGTATCTGGTCTTCCGTCAAACCAGTTATTTCCAGGATTGTCGCCTCATCCATACCTTTTGCTAGCATATTCTTAGCAATCTCAATACTTCTTTGGCTTTTGCCTACTTCTTCGCCTTTTGCCATGCCTTGCTTCATACCTTCTTCCATGCCTTTTTCCATGCCTTCTTCCATTCCTTTCTGGTACCTGTCATCCAGGAGGGTTCTTTCAACACTTACCGAATCCCAAAACTTGTCGTAGGCTCTGAGTTCGGCATCTGTAAAGCCGGAAACTTCAAGATCTTCTACGGCTTTTCCAATCTCCGGATCATTGAGCAGGTCGGAAGGAATCTCCTTCGTGTTGGAATTGATTTCTGTGAGGAAACGGAGCCACAAGACCATCATGCGCTTATCGGCAATGGAATGAGGAGTGAACTTAGGGAGTTCTATGAAGGTGAAATGCAAGCCCTCGATGACCTTATTGCTGTCCTTATCGTGCACGATGCGGTAGTTGTGGATGAAATCTGGAGTATCATGCGCAAAGATATCATTCACAAGATTCAGGGAATATACTGGTTGGAGTTCGCTGTATTTTCCTCCCTTTTTAGCCTGGCTTACATAGAGCTTGGATGCATTGAACAATACTCGCTGCTGGAATGCGTCAGACCATTCCATCTGCATTTCCACGCAGAACTTCCTGCCTCTGACATCTGTGCAGAGTACATCCACTATGGTGTTCTTGCCCCCTTCGAGCTGGGGCACAAGTTCTGTTGGCAGATACTTGATTTCGCGTATCTGCTCCTCGTCGCTGAGTGGCAGGAGGGCGTTCAGAAGACTGATCAGTCTTTTAGGATGATTGCCGAATATCTTCTTGAACGTAAGGTCTGCCTTAGGATCTAAGTACTTCATAACCATTCTGTTTAAAAACAATACCGCAAAGTTACGACTTTATTTCCAAACCTGCAAGCTTTTTCTGGGATTTTTAAAGGTAAAAAAGTAAAAAGGTAAAAAAGTAAAGATTTAGTTTCTTCCTGACCAAAGAGGAAGAAAATTAATTGATCATCTGAAAAATAATTGTCAACCCATACTTCGCGGTTGTTCCAAGGGTCTATACACCTCGACAAAAGGGTGTATAGACCCTTTTCCCTATTGCATGATGTCTTCAGGTAGAAGTACCTTTTGTTGGCTCATTTTCAGATTAGGCGGAACAGGATTAGGGTTCACCGAGGAAGTAGAGGATGTAGGAGACTTGCATCGGGGTGAACTCCTTGCAATTCTTGCCGTAACCGGTGGCGGCGAGCTTCTGGAGAAGGTCGGGGATGCGCTGGATCCATCGCATCAGGTGAGCACTGGCTACTGCTGGAGTAGCATCGGGAAAATACAGGAGAGCAAGCTCTTGCTTGGTATAACTTCTTAAATCCATAGTTTTGTTTGATTTTTTAAGGGGTTTATGATTGAGTTGCGGTTCATAAGCTACTGACTTTTGCATCGTAAGTCTCTGACTTTTGCACCATAAGTCTTTGGTTTCCGTTTCGGAAGTAACTGGCTTTTGGGTGACAGGTGACAGGGGTGACAGGGAATTCTGAAGATTTACTCTCGCGCGGGCAGGCAGGAAAAATCAGGCCGAAAGTTCCTGCCTGCCCGCGTGCGAGGCGAAATGTTGAAAAACTCGTGTCACCGTGTCACCTGTCACCCTCAACCGGATGGAACCGAAGGTTTGGAGGAACGGCTAGAAGGGGGCATCATCATCGCATTGCGGCGAGTTGATGCAGACGGATACCTGGTAAGCCTTGATTTCCTCGGCTGTACGGACGATTGCCCTGTAACCACGGCTGTGCTTGGTGCGCATCTTTTCGAATCCGAGATCATTGAAAGCCTTGCCCAGTTTCGAACTGTTCAGCTTCTGAGAGATGTTGCAACTGATGATCTGCATCGCTCTGGCTATGGACACGAACTCCCCTGTCTCCGCCTCCGTTGGCTTTCGGAAGTAGAGATCCACAAGTTCCTGTTCTAGTCTAGGCGCCTCAAAAGCGCGGTTGTGCCGGTTCTGCTGTTCTATCTCCTCATCGGTGAACCAGTAGCGGAAATCACTCTTGTAGAGGGCGTAAGCCTGGGCGTAGATGCCTTCGTAATTGAACGGATGCTCACGGGGTGAGAGGATGCTCTCTATCTCGTAGGGCAGCCAGCGACGGTTACCGGTAGGGTCGCTCAAAAACTCGGGATTGTTGCCCGTGCCGCAGAAGGTGTTGATATGCTTGCGCTGCTCGGCATAATGGCCGTATGCCGCTCTTTCGTTGGTATACTGCATCGTTACCACAGCCTTCAGCTGGTTCAGTTCCGACGGACTCATCGTGTCGAGCTCTTCATAACAGATGAGTGCATACTGCGAAAGGGCGATGATATCATCCTTCGTCATGCGCCTGGCATTCGCCTTCGTATAGAAGTATTGCTTCAGTTCCGGCGGCAGGAGATAGTTGAACCAGGTGGTTTTGTAGGCGCCCTGTCTGCCGATGAACACCAGGATGACATTGTTGACGGCACCTTCGTCTATCCATCCTGCTATCATCGCCACGAGCCATTTCCTGAGGGCTTCACAGAAGGGCATCACGGGGTCTCCCTTCATCTTTACCGTGGCAGCGAGTTCGGCAATATAGTCCTTGTCGCCTTCCTGCCAGGGTGGGAGATTCTCCAGATAATCGGTGAAGGGATTGTAGGGCGGGCTATAGTCGCTCTCGATGACATTGATCATGTCGCTCTTGCTCACCCTTGCGGTTAGCGACATGTTGCTCCATAGCGTATTCAGATCGCGGTCCTGGAGGATTCGCCATTTCTCCTTCTGATACTCGTAGCGCAGGGTGATGAGGTTGAAGCGGAGTTTGATATGCCCGTCGAGGAAGTCTTTGATTTCATCTACGGTGGCATAGGGAATCTTTCCGGTTTCTGCCTTCGCCTTCTGGGGGTGAGTGGTGTTCTCGTAGCACGATTTGAACACCTGTTCTACGTCGTTGTATTCGGGAAACTGCCTGATAGCCCACTGGGTGGCTTCCTTCCTGTCGTATCGCTTCTTTGCCATCATGTAGCCCACCCGCATCACATACTGGTTGTGGTTGCCGGGTTCGTACTTTACCTGTTCGCTTTCCAGTTTGGGTTTGATGATGTTCTCGTAGTAGTCGGCGATGCGTTCCTGTTTCTTTTTCTTCTGAGTGGTCTTGAGCGTAGCTGAATGGAAATGGCTGATTTCCTCGGCGCTGAAGGCTTTGGCTTCAGGATTGAAATAGACTTCGGGGTCGTAGGCGAGTCCGCTGAGCCTTGTGATGTTCTTGCAGAGCGGATCGCTTTCCTTGCCGATGAGATGCGCGTAGTAGTCGTTTCCCATGGCGAAGGCGGCGGGATAATCCTCGCCTTCGTAGCGGTAGATGACGCGCAGTCCGTTGCCGCTCATGGTAACGTAGCAGAGCAGGGTGTGGGCATCGTGGCAGATCCTCTCTTTGAGCGAGCGCAGGCTGCCGTCATCCGGTTTTTCTGTGATGTGGTCGAAGTCTACCAGTGACAGATGTGTGAGGCTCCGGATGTTGTCCTTGCCCTTTCCGCCTTCGAAGATGCAGGCTACGGCGAAGAGGGGTGCATCGTGCTTGTACGACTTATTCCCCGTTTTCCGGTAAGACTCGGTGAAAAACCTGAGTTTCTCATCTTCCTTCATGAAGGTTACCAGGCCTTCCAACTGGCCAGGTGAAGGAATCTTGCTGGCCATGTTAATGAATGTACTGATGTTCATCATCTCCTAAAAATTTTATATTGTTATACAATATATGTATCAGTTATTTGTTTTATTATAGGTAAGCAGATTGTTGAATCTGTTTTACATGGTGCAAAGATAATAAAAAGAAAATAAAAAAGAGTTCCCGTAGTGGAAACTCGTTTATATATATTTTAATTTTATAATAAAATTTTTATGTTTAACATCAGTTTTACAGTAGACAAGCAACGACTTATCGAAGCAGCCTTCGATGATAGTTACTTTTTTAATAAATAATACTTTTGAATTGGTTTTTTAAATTAAAAAGTGGAATCCGGCGGTTGTCGGATTCCACAGATATCGTAATGTTTTTTTTGACGTTTCGCAAGTTTATGCCCCACACGCCCTGAACCAATGGTCACCGGCCGAAGGGAAAGGGCAGAAGCTTCTGGAGCTTTTGGGTCTTCAGCTCGTTCTTGAACCACATGCGAAAGTTCAGCAGTTTATATTCGGGGGATTTGCTGGTAATTCGCTGATAACTTGCAGATTTGTTGCGATTTTCTTGGTGGTTTCGAAGAAAAAGTGTATTTTTGCGGCAGATTACAATCAAAGAATTTTAAAAGAGAACTGTTATGGATACATTGGATAAAGAATTTTGGGAAAAACGTGAAGCAGCTATGAAAAGATTTATGGCAGCTAAAGAACGTAAAAAGGCTCGTGTAGCCGAAATCACTAAGAGCCTTTGTGAGGAATATAAGGAGCGCACGGGAGTATATCCTAAATATATAAATGTTTGGTAATGAAACCACTTTCTTTGGATATAATTAATGCTTCTGCTCCTTATGAGGTTTATTGGCATGAAAAGTCTCGAACTTATCGCTTTAAAAGTGATTTTGGTGTGGTACTTGCCATTGGTTTTGATGATGATGACATAATTGAAAATGCAGAATCATATGTCTTTTCTATCATCAATGTAAATAAAATACCTTCTCCACGAGACCTGAAAATGCGTGATACCGTGATGCTTATCATTGAGAACTTCTTTAATATAAATGAAGCTGCTCTCTTGTATATTTGTGAGAGTGGAGATGGTAAACAGCTTATGCGAAGCCGCCTGTTTGAATATTGGTTTTCTTCTTATCAAATGAAAGATAAGTTTATCTTAATGCCTGTCAGCATCGAAGATATGGATGGTGTTGAAAACTTTGCTGCTTTAATTATTAGAAAAGATAATCCGAATATTTTAGATATTGTAGCAGAATTTTCAAACACTGTGGCTATGTTTAGGGTAAAACCTAATAGTCAGGATTAACTTCTTGCTATCCATATACACCAATTGTGATAAAAACACGTAAAAGAAGTAGGGGGCATAAACTTAAACAGACCGATGTGAACGAGAGTTCATCTCGGTCTGTTTAAGTTTATGCCCTTCCTGTCAAAACAATTTATAGGTAGTGCGGAGCACTTTGAACTCGGTTCGGCGGTTCAGCTGGTTGCAGATTTCCTGATGCTCCTTGCTCTGCTTCAGTATAAATTCTTCGTTGAGCACATCGCCTTCCTTGAGCCAAGGATACTTCTCGGTAAGTTTCTTGCGCACATTCTTCGGCTTCTCTTTGCCGTAGCCCACAGGGGTGAGGCGCTCTTTCTCTATGCCGTGTTTTATCAGATAGTCTACTACCGATTGGGCGCGGCGCTGAGACAGATGCTTGTTATATTCGCTGTTTCCCTTGTAGTCGCAATGGGCGCTGAGTTCGATGGTAACGTGCGGGTTCTCTTTCAGCAGCGTTACCAGCTGGTCGAGGGCTGTTGTACTGGCTTCGGTAAGGGTTGCCTTGTCGAAATCGTAGAAGATGTTGTCGATGAGTACAGGGGCTGTGATGGAAGCCAGCGGGAACTGGAGCACGTATTCCTTACTCTCTTTAGCCGAATCAACCCGAAGTTCTTCCTTGTGGTTGAGGTAGCCTTTGCAGGATGCCATCACCAGATAGTCGACATGCGGATTGATAGGGAGGACAAACGAACCGTCGCCCTTGACGGATAGTTTCCTGTTCGTTCCGTCGTTGCCTACGATTCTCACCTCTGCGGCAGGCAGTTCATAACCGTCTTTCTCGTAAACCCATCCCTTCATCGTGGTAACAATCTCCGGATTCTCGAAGGAGTAGATATGATCGTAGCCTCTTCCGTCTTTTCTGTTAGAGCAGAAGAAACCCTGGTTGTGGAGACCCTCGAAAGTCATTCCGAAGTCATCGGCTTCTGTATTCAGCGGATAGCCGGGGTGGGTGAGTTCATATTTCCGGGTGATGGAATTTACTTTGGCGATATAGATGTCGAGTCCACCCATTCCCACATGACCGTTGCTGCTGAAGTAGAAGTCGCCGTTAGGACGGAAGGTAGGGAACATCTCATCGCCTGGGGTGTTGATAGGTTCTCCCAGGTTCTCTACACCGCCCAGTCCGGCAGGAGTGATGCGCACTCGCCAGATGTCGAGACCGCCCTTTCCGCCCGGCATGTCTGATACGAAATAGAGCCATTCGCCATCAGGAGAGATGGCTGGATGGGCAAAACAACTGAGTGTATCTTTGCTGATTTCCAGATTCGAAGGCTTGCTCCAGGCTGCATCTGAGCGGTTGGAGGTTACTATCTGGGCTAAGCGGGGTGAAGTGGGATCGGTGGTACACTGGGTGAGGTACATCTGCTTGCCGTCTGGGGTAAAGCAGCATGCGCCCTCTTCGTAGTCGGTGTTGAGACCGGTTCCGATGGCTTCCGGCTTGCTCCATTTGCCTTTATCGTCCTTTTCAGAAAAGAAGATGTCGGCAGATTTCGTTCCCGTCACTCCGTTCATATCGCTGCCCTGGGCTTCGTTACGGGTTGAGGTGAAATAGAGCTGACTGTTGTCATCGCTGAGGAACATCGGCGAATAGTCGTCTCTTCGGGAATTGAAAACATCCATCCGCTTTACCTTGTACCGGCTTCCTTCCTTCTTCCAGACTGGGGCTTTTCGTGCCGATTCGAGTCCGTTCTTTACCAGTACGTTGTCGGGCATGGAATCGAGCAGAAATTCGAATTCCTTAGCTGCCTGTCTGTAACTTCCGTTCTTCAGGAGAAGCCGGGCGTAAGCCAGGCGGTCGTTGAGGTCAGCCTGCTTGTATCGGATGGCATTGCTGTAGGCAGCCAGTGCCTTTGGCGTACTGTTGATTTTATCATAGCAGCGTGCCATCTTTAGAGCCACCTTGCCTCGGGCAGCCCGCTCTTTCGTAGGTGTTTTGGTGTACACCTTTTTATATTGGGTTGCCGCATCGTAGTATTCGCCTAAAGAAAGATGCTTGTCTGCTTTCTTCAGGTTCTGTTCAATGCCGCAACTTATCAGAAAGAGGCAGCTGATTGCTGTTATGATTTGATAAAGTCTTATTTGTTTCATATTGATTTACATCTGCGAGAATGGCTGACGATATTGGCAGCCTGCCTTCCAGTTGCTGCAGCCATAAGCAGTCTTGCCCTTGATGATGACGCCCTTGCCGCAAAGCGGACATGGCTTGCCAACCATTGGGTCGGTCGCAGGAGTTGGCTGAGCAGGAGCATTCTGAGAATCTGTATTCTTTGCTGCAGCCTTATCGGCTTTCTTGGCAGGAGTCTTTCGGGCAGCCGGTTTCTTGGCAGCCGGTTTCTTCTTGAGGTCTTCCTCTGTCATGATGGTCACTCTCCGGTTGCTGTTGTCTGACAACACATCGATGACTATCTTGTTGATCTGTTCTTTCAGTCCGTTGATGAAGTCGGCAGGATCGTAGGTCTTGTGTTCGATGTCGCGGAGTTTCTTCTCCCAGATACCGGTCAGTTCGCAACTCTTCAGCAGTTCCTCATGGATGGTGTCAATGAGTTCGATGCCTGTCGGGGTTGCCATCAGATTCTTGCGCTGGCGACGGATGTAGTGGCGCTTGAAGAGGGTCTCGATGATGCCGGCACGGGAGGATGGTCGGCCGATTCCGTTCTCCTTCAATGCTGCACGAAGTTCTTCGTCTTCTACGAATTTGCCGGCTGTCTCCATCGCACGCAGCAGGGTTGCCTCGGTATAATACTTAGGTGGCGTGGTCCATTTCTCCGTCAGGGTAGGCTGATGATCTCCCGATTCGCCTTTTGTGAAGGATGGGAGGGTTCTTTCTTCTACCACTTCCTTCTTGGCACCATTACCTGAGTCTGCATTTCCGTTGGCGTTATCTGAAGCATCATCGTCATCTGCATTCTTTACATCCTTGGCATAGACTACTCGCCAGCCTGGTTCGAGAATCTCCTTACCGCTCACCTTGAACTCTATCTTTTCCGGTTTCGGTCCGTCTTCGTTGATTACCTCGCCCAATACGGTGGTGGTAGAGAATTTACAGTCCGGATAGAACACGCTGATGAAGCGCTTGGCGATGAGATCATACACGTTTGCCTCCATATCGGTGAGTCCGGTTGGCGGAACACCGGTTGGGATGATGGCGTGGTGGTCGGTTACCTTGCTATTATCGAAAACCTTCTTGCTCTTCGGCAACTTCTTGCTGATTGTTGCGAGCTGCTGGATGAGCGGGAGGTATTTCTGCTGACTCATGATCTTTGCCTGACTCACTCCGTTCAGAATCTGCGGACATTTCGGATAGATATCGTCGGTCAGGAACTGGGTATCTACACGAGGATAAGTGGTGTACTTCTTCTCGTAGAGACTCTGGATGAGCTTCAGCGTAATATCGGCAGAGTAGGCAAACTTCTTGTTGCAATCCACCTGCAGCGAGGTGAGGTCGTAGAGATGAGGTGGTGCCTCGTTTCCCTTTTTCTTGCTTACATCTGTAACCGTGAAGGGTTTGCCAGCGATGGTACTGAAAGCCTTCTCGCCTTCCTCCTTGCTGGTAAACTTGCCGCTGGTAGCCGTAAACTGGGTGTCGCGGTAGATGGTGGCGAGTACCCAGTAAGGTTCGGAAACGAAGTTGTCGATTTCCTTCTGGCGGTTTACGATGAGGGCAAGGGTAGGGGTCTGCACCCGGCCGATGCTGAGCACCTGTCGGTTCTGACCGTATTTCAATGTGTAAAGTCGGGTGGCGTTCATACCGAGAATCCAGTCGCCGATGGCACGGGAAAGTCCGGCAAGATAGAGTGACTGATATTCTCCCTGGTCTTTCAGTTCCTGGAAGCCTTGCTTGATGGCCTCATCGGTCATGGATGAAATCCACAGTCTCTTGACCGGGCATTTTGCCTGCGCCTTCTGCATCACCCATCTCTGGATGAGCTCTCCTTCCTGTCCGGCGTCACCGCAGTTGATGATGCTGTCGGCAGCCTGCATCAGTTTCTCGATGGTAGCAAACTGCTTCTTGATGCCTTCATCGTTGATGAGCTTGATGCCGAAGCGCTGTGGAATCATCGGCAATGCCGAAAGGCTCCAATGTTTCCACATCGGAGTATAATCATCCGGTTCCTTCAGCTCACAAAGGTGGCCGAAGGTCCATGTTACTTGGTAACCATTACCTTCCATATAACCGTCGCGTGCCGTGGTAGCCCCGATGATTCGGGCGATATCCTTAGCCACACTCGGTTTCTCTGCTATACAAACTATCATGTTTTATTCTTATTTCTGTTTGCAAAGGTACAATAAAATAATGAGATAGCCATCATTTCGTCTCCTTTTTCTCATTGCTGGGAATAAAAAAGCCCTGTAAGGCTTGGGCCTTACAGGGCGTATTTCATATAAATCCGCGTGCGATTACTCGTACTCCTGCCAGCTCTTAATCTGCAACTGATCCTGGCTCATTGTGCAGAATGCCTCGATGAAGGCGGAAGCCAGACGGGCATTGGTGAACAGAGGAATGTTGTGGTCGATGGCGCCACGACGGATTCTGTAACCATTGGTCAACTCACGCTTGGTGTGATTCTTAGGGATGTTGACGATGAGGTCGAACTTGTGGTCGGCAATCATCTGCATCACGTTAGGGAGATCCTTGTGCTCCTCATCAGGCCATCCTACGGCTGTAGCCTTCACGTTGTTCTCGTTGAGGAACTTCGCAGTACCGGCTGTAGCGTAGATGGTGTAACCATTCTTCACCAGCGCCTGGGCAGCATCGAGCAGAGAAGCCTTCTCCTTCGCACCACCGCTTGAAAGCATGATGCCCTTGTCCTTAGAAGGTATCTTGTAGCCGGTGGCAATCAATGAGTTGAGCAATGCCTCCTCGAAAGTATCACCCATACAACCTACCTCACCGGTAGAACTCATGTCTACACCCAAAACTGGGTCGGCGTTCTGCAAACGGGCGAATGAGAACTGTGATGCCTTCACACCCATGCGGTCGATATCGAAGGCAGACTTGTCTGGCTTCTGATATGGAGCATCGAGCATGATGCGTGTAGCAGTTTCGATGAAGTTGCGCTTCAATACCTTGCTCACGAATGGGAACGAACGGGATGCACGGAGGTTACACTCGATAACCTTCACATCGCGACCCTTAGCCAAGTACTGGATATTGAAAGGACCCGAGATGTTGAGCTCCTTGGCGATGGCACGTGAAATCTTCTTGATCTGACGGGCTGTAGCGAAGGAAATCTGCTGGGCAGGGAAGGTCATGGTAGCGTCACCAGAGTGAACACCTGCATACTCTACGTGCTCTGAAATACCATACTCTACAATCTCACCGTTCTGAGCCACACCATCGAACTCAATCTCGTTGGTCTCTGTCATGAACTGGGAGATAACCACTGGGTACTCCTTGGAAACCTCAGAAGCTGCCTCCAGGAAGCGACGCAACTCATCATCATCGTGGCAAACGTTCATGGCTGCACCGGAAAGAACGTAAGATGGACGAACGAGAACAGGATAGCCTACCTCGTCGATGAACTTCTGAACATCCTCCATTGATGTGAGGGCGCTCCACTTAGGCTGGTCGATGCCCAGCTTATCGAGCATGGCAGAGAACTTACCGCGGTTCTCGGCACGGTCGATGTTGACAGGAGATGTACCCAGAATTGGCACAGACTGGCGATGGAGCTTCATAGCCAGGTTGTTTGGAATCTGACCACCTACTGAAACAATCACACCACGTGGTGACTCCAGGTCGATGACATCGAGTACACGCTCGAATGAAAGCTCATCGAAGTAGAGACGGTCGCACATATCGTAGTCGGTAGATACGGTCTCCGGGTTGTAGTTGATCATGATTGACTTGTAACCCAACTTGCGTGCTGTGTTGATGGCGTTTACTGAACACCAGTCGAACTCTACAGAAGAACCGATGCGGTAAGCACCCGAACCGAGAACGATGACAGACTTCTCGTTCTTGTAGTAGTTGATGTCGTAACCCTCTACGGCGTAAGTCATGTAGAGATAGTTAGTGAGGTCAGGATGCTCGCTAGCCACAGTAGGGATGCGCTTCACGGCAGGAAGGATGTTCAGCTTCTTGCGCAGGGCACGGACAGCGAGAACCTCCTTCTCCATGTTGGTATCCTTGGTCTTCAATACGAAGCGGCCAATCTGGAAGTCAGAGAATCCCAATACCTTAGCCTCGCGCAATACCTCGGCAGGAATCTCCTCCAGCGTATTATATTCAGAAAGCTTGTGCTTGTAATCTACGATATTCTTCATGCGCTCGATGAACCAAGGGTCAATCTTGGTCAACTCCTCGATGCGCTCGATGGTGTAACCTTCCTCCAAAGCCTGGGCGATGGCGAAGATACGGAGGTCGGTAGGGTTGGAAAGCTCCTCATCCAGGTTGTCGAACTTGGTGTGGTCGTTGCCTACGAAACCGTGCATTCCCTGACCAATCATACGGAGACCCTTCTGGAGCATCTCCTCGAATGAACGGCCGATAGACATGATTTCGCCTACAGACTTCATGGAAGAACCAATCTTGCGGCTTACACCGGCAAACTTGGTAAGGTCCCAACGAGGAATCTTGCAGATCATATAGTCGAGTGATGGAGCCACATAAGCTGAGTTAGAAGTACCCATCTCGCCAATCTGGTCGAGCGTATAACCGAGGGCAATCTTAGCTGCAACGAAAGCGAGCGGATAACCTGTAGCCTTAGATGCGAGGGCAGAAGAACGGCTCAAGCGAGCGTTGATCTCGATGATACGGTAGTCGTTGGTCTCAGCGTTGAAAGCATACTGGATGTTGCACTCACCCACGATGTTGAGGTGACGGACGCACTTCACGGCGATGTCCTGCAACATCTTCACCTGCTCGTCGGTAAGAGAACAGGTTGGAGCCACAACGATAGATTCACCTGTGTGAATACCCAGTGGGTCGAAGTTTTCCATAGAGGCAACGGTGAAGCAACGGTCGTTGGCATCACGGATGCACTCAAACTCAATCTCCTTCCATCCCTTCAGGCTCTCCTCAACGAGTACCTGAGGTGCGAAAGTGAAGGCAGATTCAGCAATCTCCTTAAACTCCTCTTCGGTCTTGCAGACACCAGAACCGAGACCACCCAGTGCATAGGCAGAACGGATCATGATAGGGTAGCCGATGTTGCGTGCCGCAGCCACAGCCTCCTCCATGTTCTCGCAAGCGTGGCTTACAGGAACCTTGAGGTCAACCTTGTTAAGCTCCTTTACGAAGAGGTCGCGGTCTTCTGTGTTCATGATTGCCTCTACCGAGGTACCCAACACATCCACACCATACTCCTTGAGCACACCGTTGAGGTAAAGTTCTGTACCAACGTTCAAACCCGTCTGGCCACCCCAAGCCAGCATGATGCCGTCTGGGCGCTCCTTCTTGATAATTTCAGTTACAAAAAAAGGTGTCACCGGCAAGAAATAAACCTTGTCAGCAATACCTTCACTTGTCTGAATTGTAGCAACGTTTGGATTAATGAGGACGGAACTAATACCCTCCTCGCGCAAAGCCTTGAGAGCCTGCGAACCGGAATAGTCAAACTCACCTGCCTGGCCGATCTTCAAAGCACCGGAACCCAGAACGAGGACTTTCTTAAGCTGTTTCTTCATCATTAAATATAACTATAAGTTTGTTCTTTATATGTCTTGTTATTTATGTTTTTAGCAACTAAACTGTATTTGTGTTAGTTCACAAATGGTAGACACACTATTTCTAGATGCAAAGTTACGCTATTTATTTGATTATTCCAAATTTTCTGCAAATCTTTACAGTTAAATAACATCAATTATTATTATTTCTTCTCTAGAATGTCGTATTTTTGCAATTATTTTGTTACTTTTGCAGCGGCTTTTAGTCATGTAGAAAAAGAATAAAAAATAGCAAACAAGATAAATATAACAACAATGAAAGTCGGATTATTCGTCCCTTGTTATGTGGATGCCCTTTACCCTGAAGCGGGTGTGGCTACATACAAGTTGCTTAAGCATTATGGACTAGACGTGGGTTATCCCGAAAAACAGACTTGCTGCGGCCAGCCAATGGCTAATGCCGGTTTTCAGTACAAGTCAGAGAAGGTCATAGAGACATTTGATGAGCTGTTCAAGGATTACGATTATATCGTAGCTCCTTCTGCCTCATGTGCTGCTTACGTAAAGGTGTATTATCCTAAAATCCTTGAGGGTAAGCACGAGTGTATTTCCTCAAAGAAGATTATGGATGTTGTGGAGTTCCTTCACGATGTGCTGAAGGTGGATCATGTCCCGGGCAAGTTCCCGCATGTGGTGAGTGTACACAACAGTTGTCACGGTGTGCGCGAACTGGGATTGTCATCTCCTTCTGAGCGCCACATCAAGCCTTTCAACAAAATCATTGACTTATTAAATATGGTGGAAGGCATTACCATCCACGAACCGGAGCGCAAGGATGAGTGTTGCGGATTTGGCGGTATGTTCTCTATTGAGGAACCTGCCGTTTCTACCCGTATGGGCGAGGACAAGATCAAGCGCCACATGGCTACAGGCGCTGAGTTTGTTACCGGACCGGATTCTTCCTGTCTGATGCACATGGCTGGAATCGCCAAGAAAGAGAATATGCCGATCAAGTTTATTCATGTTGTTCAAATATTAGCTGCAGGACTATGAGTACAGAACATTCCAAGAGAGCTGCGAAGTTTACGCAGAACGTAGAGAAGACCACCTGGCACGACGCTACCTTCTGGTCTGTTCGTCAGAAGAGAGATAAGATGGCGCAGGAACTTCCTGAGTGGGAAGATCTCCGCGAGCATGCGTCTGAAATCAAGATGCACACGATTACCCATCTCGCCGATTATCTCGATATGTTTTCCAAGAATCTGGAGAGCCGCGGGGTGAAGGTTCACTGGGCAAAGGATGCACAGGAATTCAATGAGATTGTGCTCGGTATCCTGAAGGATCATAACGTGAAGAAGATGGTGAAGTCGAAGTCGATGCTCACCGAGGAGTGCGAGATGAATCCTTATCTGGAGCAGCACGGCATTGACGTGGTGGAGACCGACCTGGGTGAGCGTATCATCCAGCTCTTGCATCAGAAGCCTAGCCATATCGTGATGCCTGCCATCCACCTGAAGCGTGAGGAGGTAGGAAAGATGTTCGAGGAGAAGGGAATCTCCAAGGAAATCGGCAACTATGATCCTACTTACCTGACCCGCTGTGCCCGTCATCATCTCCGCGACCAGTTTATGGAAGCCGGAGCAGGTATGACTGGCTGTAACTTCGGTGTGGCTGCTACCGGCGATTGCGTGGTTTGCACCAATGAGGGTAATGCGGATATGACCACTTCCATGCCTAAGCTCCATATCGTAGCGATGGGTATTGAGAAACTGGTTCCTGATTATAAGTCTTTGGCTGTATTCCAGCGCCTGCTTTGCCGCTGCGGTACAGGTCAGCCTACTACCGCCTTCACTTCTCATTTCCGCCAGGCTCGTCCGGGTGCTGAGATGCATGTGGTATTGGTGGATAACGGCAGAAGCGACATTCTCGCTGATAAGGACCACTGGCAGACGTTGAAGTGTATGCGCTGCGGTGCCTGCATGAATACCTGTCCGGTTTATCGCCGTTCGGGCGGATACAGCTACACCTATTTTATTCCGGGTCCTATCGGTGTGAACCTTGGTATGCTGAAGAATCCGCAGAAGTACAGCGATAATGTTTCGGCATGTACTTTGTGCTTGTCATGCGATAATGTCTGTCCTTCCAAGGTAGGACCGGGTTCTCAGATTTATGTCTGGCGCCAGAGTCTGGAGAAGTTGGGTAAGGCTGATCCTGTCAAGAAGGCGATGTCGAATGGTATGAAGTATCTCTTCGACCGTCCTGCGCTCTACACCACAGCCCTGAAGTTTGCTCCGCTTGTCAATCTGGTTCCTGAATGCTGTACGCACTTCAGCAATTGGAATGCCTGGGGCATCGGTCACGCCAAGCCTGAGTTTGCAAAGAAGAGTTTTCATCAATTATGGAAGGAGGGAAAAGTAAAATGAAGAAAGAAGATTTCCTGAACAAGTTGCGTAAGAATACGCATGTTCAATTCGATATGCCTGCCGTTGATGTGAAGGGTATTCAGTATGAGGATACCTTGAAGCAGTTTATTGAGATGACGGAATCGGTAGGTGGCCATGTGATAGAGGCGAAGGAGGGTGAGAGTCTGGATGAGCTGGTGAAGAAGGCTTATCCGGAAGCCAAGGTCTTTGCTTCTCATCTGCCAGAAATCACGATTGCCCAGAAGAATCCTGATACGGTGGCTGAGGCCAACGACCTGAATGGTACTGATGTGGGTATTGTTCGTGGTGAAGTGGGTGTTGCCGAGAATGGTTGCATCTGGATTCCTCAGACCATGAAGGAGAAAGCGGTGCTTTTCATCTCGGAATATCTTGTGATATTCCTCGAAAAAGAGAAGATTGTGAACAATATGCATGAGGCTTATGCCCGTATAGAGATGGATCCGAAGTACAATTTCGGTATTTTCATCAGTGGTCCGTCAAAGACTGCCGATATTGAGCAGGCACTGGTAATGGGTGCGCAGGCAGCCAGAGGCGTAACCGTAGTGCTTTTGTAAAAGAAGTATTGAATCTTAATCTATACGAATAAAGCCCACCAAATCGGTGGGCTTTATTCTTATCTCTGCTCAGTTAGATTTCCCATTGGTATGTGTCGTAGATGACCCCTCTTCCTCCGAATCCTTCCTTTTGGTGGATGAGATTCTTGTTGAGATACTTGCCCGCATCTTCTGTGGATTTGCCGAAGTCGAAGTATGGGACATTCCATGGGCATTTGTGGAGGATAAAGTCGAAGAGGGCATCCAAAGCTCCCAGTTCCTTGCCCAATTCGTTGGCAGCGATATACTGGGTATGAATTACTTTGGGGGTAGTATATACGATGCTTCCACCAATAATCGTTTCATCTTTCTTTACCACAAAGCAGAGAATGTGGTCTGGAAAACGATGCATAAGTAATTGCAGTTCCTCTTTCGAGTGTACAGGATGAGTATTATGCCTCTGCCAAAGATTCTTGTCCAATAAATCCCAAAAGTCTGAGATGTCCTTTGGAAATTTTGTAAATCCAACACTTAGTCCATGGCTCACAGCTTTCTTGATGCCTCTTCTTCTCTGCTCGCTGAATCGTAAGGGGGCATTGAGAAAAATGGTAGTGGAAATCTCTCTAGCTATCAACTTTGCCTTCCCAATATAGGAGAGAGCATAGAGGTCCTCTTCCGAAGGGATGCTCTGGTATATCCATGGCATTGCCTTGTAGATACATAACTGGAAATCATTTTGCAGGAGATAGTCCTTGAGAGCCTGAAAGATGTCGATGCAAACTTCTGCTGTTACCTTGGAACAAGTCAGTAAGCCTCCATACGTCAGTCCTTGGTGAGAATAGAGAATCTTCTTGTCCTCATCCGCAGTTTCATTGGCAGGAAGAATGGCATACAAGCGTCCTTTATAATAGAACATCAAGGAATGGTCATGAAATCTGTCTTGATGATAGTCCATATAGTTTCTGTCGAAGAGGAAGGTGCCTTGTCTGGATTTCCAAACAAAGTTGTTCCATTCGGCAGCGTCTTTTGGGGTATATCTTTTGATTTCTATCATGGCTCTGATGTTGTGCTATGTGTGGTATGGATGTATTTCAGAAATTCATCGTATTCATACAGATAGTCTTCTGGCTCATAAAGTTCAGAGGCAAGCACCAGGCATACGGCTCCCTCGGAGAAATCATCCAGTGTGCGCCATATCTCTGTGCCGAGATAGAGCCCCATGCCAGGATTGCTGAGCTGGTATTTCTTGGTCTCCTTGCCGTTGTCTAGGGATACGGTAAATGATCCATGCACGGCGATGATGACTTGCTGGAGCTTTTTGTGGGCATGACCGCCTCGGTTGCCACCCTGTGGCACATCGTATATCCAGTAGGCACGTTTCAAGTCGAAGGGAAGCTCGATGTTCTCCTCTGATACGGTCAGGTTGCCTCTAGGGTCGGATATGGTATGTAATTTGATGATTCTACCTAATTCTTTCATAAAGTTGTATTCTTTTATTTGATAACGCTCTTTTTCTTTTTTTATTGCTTATTGCTTATCCTTCTTGGGCAACTTGATGCTGGCATTGAACTTACGATGGCTCATTTCCTTCTTAATTTCCTTGGAGTAGAGGCTTGCACCTTCACGGTTCAGATGGTTGGCATTGTGGAATAATGCCCTGTGATGGGTGTAGGCAGTGTCGCAATAATGGTTAAGGAATGGGATGCCTTCCTGTTGGCAGATAAGCTTGAACCTGCGAAATACTGAGTCGCTTTGGTAGGATAGCTGTGGCGATGCTGTGAATATGAGGCTGGTATGGCTCCTTTTGCATTCGGCTATCAACTTGTGCAGATATTCATATTTCTTTCTGTCGTGTTTGTTTTGGGGTAAGGTCTCCTTCTCGATGGCTTGGCATCCCTCGTAGGGAGAGTAACCCTTGGTATAGCTCATGGCTGGATGACGCCAGTCGGCAAGCAGCTTGAGTAACCTCGAATTATACTGATAGAAAGGAAAGAGCATCTTGATGCGCTCGGTGGAGTCCACGTCCCAGAAAATCTCTCGTATGCCTGGTCGGTGGTAATAGGGGCGCAGGTTGGTGAGATAGGTACTGTTGTCATCTTGCAGCAGGTCATAGTCTGGTTCTACATCGTAGATGAGCATGTGGGGCATGCGTCTTTGCTTGAGTAGTTGCAGTCTGCCCATGCTGAAGATGATGCCCATGCGGTCTTCTCCCACATTATAATAGTTGCCCAAGATGTCTGGGTCGTAGTGATGCAAGGCTCTCGACGACCCCATGATGATGGAGTCGGCTATCAGCTCATTGTGGATATAGCGCATCCTGCCGCTCTCGCCTTTTACCTGAAGGTCGAGATAACGAAAGGTTTGTGCCGTGATGATATATATGATGGTCAGCAAGATAAGAAAGACCATGATTTTACTTAAGAACTTTTTCATATTTCAGCTTACGATTTGTTTCAACTTACGTTTATTTCAGCTTACGATTTAGAAACCTGCGTAGATGAATTGCCCCGAATCGAATACACCGAAGAGGAAGATGCTGGTAGTTACCACGACGTATGTACACCATCTCACCCAGAGCTTCGGATGATGGAATGGATTTTGACCTGGGGTTACTTCAACGATGAGATCTTTGGCGAATAACATCAAGATGAATAAGAGGATGAATTTTTCAAATACCCAGAAGTTCATGTCTTGCTCAGTGAATATCTTGCCGATTACATGGAAGGCATCGCCCACGCTTGGCATTCGGAAGAATATCCATAGGAAGTTGATGAGCAGGAAGTTGATGAGGATGCTTATTCCTCTCCTCATTCTCTGCCTAACTTTGTGCTCGGTATTTCTACTCTCTTTGGTGAAGCTTAGCATCTTCTCCATCACTTGGAAGAATCCGTGAAGAACTCCCCAAAGTATGAAGGTCCAGTTAGCCCCATGCCAAATGCCACTGATGAGGAAGGTGATAATGATGTTGAGATAGGTTCTCCCCTTGCTGCATCTGTTTCCGCCTATGGGGATGTAGATGTAATCGCGCAGCCATTGGGAGAGACTGATGTGCCAACGATGCCAAAAGTCGGTGACGCTATGGGCAAAGTAGGGATTGTGGAAATTCTGTTGCAAGCGGATGCCGAGCATGGAAGCCGAACCGATGGCTATGAGAGAGTAGCCGGCAAAGTCGGTGTATAGTTGGATGGAATAGAGGACGGAGGCTGCTAGCAATTCTGATCCACTGTGCTGCATATAGCCATCCAGCACGGGATTCACGTAGAGCAAGAGACGGTCGGCAATAACCGTCTTCAAGAACATACCCCACACTATCATCTTGGCACCATTTGCCAACTGCTGATAGTTAGGACGCACCAGCTGGCTCAGTTGGCATCTCAGGGCATCGTATCGGTTGATAGGACCTGCCGTGATGGATGGGAAGAAGGATATATAGAGCATGTAGGTGGGCAGATGATGCTCTGCTTGATACTTATCTCTGTAAACATCGAAGAGATAACTCAATGCCTGAAAGGTGAAGAAAGAGATACCCAGTGGTACTATGAGGGTATGGTGAGATGAGAGGCTATCCATGTAGAGCACCTCTGTGAGGATAAAGTCTGTATATTTGTAGAAGAGCAGGGGGAGGGTGGTGAGAAGGGCTCCTAAATAAACAATGAGTTTGCTTCTGTTGTTTGAGGTGCTGTTTGTTCTCTCCTTTCCCTTATTTCTTTCTATCAATAGAGCGGAAGTATATGAGATGAGTGTTACCACCAAAAGTATAGCTGCCAATGACTGGTTGTAATAGTAGTATAGGGCATAGGAAATCGCCAACAAAAAATACTTTTTGATGGCTTCCTTCTTGATGGCATGGAGCAGCAAGAAGAGGAAGGGAAATAAGGTGATGTATAGAAATGAATTGTAAATCATTGGAATAGTGTGGGCGAGTTTTCAATAAAAGAAGTACAGAAAACGAACTGTTAACTGTTAAACAGTTAACTTTTCGTTTTCTGTATTCTTTATTGCTGGGCAGGTAACAAATCTGCCCTCTCGGTATTTTTTAATGGGGGATGATGTTATTTCTTCATGTATGGGTCGGTTCCCAATACTGTCTTTGCCAGACGCTTTGCCTTGTCGCGAAGCTGGTTGAGGTCATCGCCCTTCTCGCCGTAGCAGAGTACGACGCCCATGCGGCGGCCCACGTGAGCCTCTGGCTTGCCGAAGATACGGATGCGGGTGTGGTCTTCCTTCAGGGCATCGAGCATATTGTAGTTTAATGGCTCGGTGCTTTCCTCTGGCGAGAGGATGACGGCAGAACAGCCGATGTGCTCCAGATGGATTCCGGCGATAGGTAAGCCCATCACGGCACGGAAGTGGAGCTCAAACTCGCTCAGGTTGGTGGTGTGACCGAGGGTTACCATACCTGTATCGTGTGGACGAGGACTCAACTCTGAGAAGATGACTTCGCCCTGCTTGCTCAGGAAGAACTCTACGCCCCAGAGACCGGCACCTGTCAATGCCTTGGTTACTTCACCTGCAATGTGCTCAGCCTTCTTCAAAGCCTCCTCTGGAATCTGGAATGGCTGCCAGCTCTCGCGGTAGTCGCCGCCCTTCTGTACGTGGCCGATAGGCGGACAGAAGAGGGTAGGACCGTCTTTCTGGGTGACGGTGAGCAGGGTGAACTCAGAATCGAAGTCGATAAATTCCTCGATGATTACTTCCTTCACGTCGCCACGGCCTTCTTCCATTGCCTCCTTGTAAGCCTCCTTCAGTTCATCATCGTTGTGAACATAGCTCTGACCATGGCCGCTTGAACTCATCAGAGGTTTCACTACGCATGGGAATCCGATTTCATCGGCAGCGTTCTTAAACTCCTCGAAGGTCTTGGCATAGAAATACTTGGCGGTGCGCAGCCCCAGTTCCTTGGCGGCAAGGTCGCGGATGGCACGGCGGTTCATGGTGTAGTTTACGGCACGGGCAGAAGGCACAACCTGAATGCCCTCCTTCTCGAAGTCGAAGAGTCGCTCGGTGCGGATAGCTTCAATCTCAGGCACGATGATGTCTGGGTGATGTTTCTCTACCACTGCGGTCAATGCGTCGCCATCGAGCATCGAGAACACTTCCCGCTCGTCGGCTACCTGCATGGCTGGTGCATTGTCATACTTGTCGCAAGCGATGACGTACTGTCCTGCTCGCTTTGCGGCGATGGTAAATTCTTTGCCCAGTTCGCCTGAGCCCAAAAGCATAATCTTCTTCATTTATATGATGTTTAATGTTTTATGTCCCTAAAATTAATCACTGATAATTAATCACTAAGTCCGAACTTCTTTCTAATAAATTCTGCGATAAACTTCTCAGTCTCTTCCAATCCCAGATGGCTGCTGTTGATGCAGAGGTCGTAGCTTTCGCTGTGGCCCCACTTCTTGCCTGTATAGTAATCGTAGTAAGAGGCGCGCTGCTCCTCATGGCTTTCGATAAACTTGCGGGCGCTGGCTCTGTCGATGTCTTTTCGCTTGCACACAGCCTTGATGCGGTCGTTGATGTTGGCGGTGATGAAGATGTTGATTACGTTCTTGTAATCACGCAGCACATAGTCGGCGGTTCTGCCCACAAACACGCAGTTGCCCTCATCGGCAGCCTTTCTGATGGCGTCGCTCTGGAACTTGTACAGACCTTCCTGCGAGAAGTCGTTGTGATAGAAATTGCTGTCGCTCAGGAAGGGCAGATGGGTATGGAAGAGAGACTTGAAGAATCCCTTCTGCTCATCGTTCTGCTCGAAGAATTTCTCTGAGAATCCACTCTCCTTGGCGGCAAGGTTCAGCAGCTCACGGTCGTAACATTTGCAACCGAAATCTTCAGCCAACTTCTCGGCGATGATATGGCCGCCGCTACCTATCTGGCGACCCACGTTTATGATAATCTTGGTCATAAGTATAAAATTTTAGCTGTTAACTGTTAACTGTTAACTTTCATGTTTTCTCTATGTTGTTTCTTCAACTTGTTCATGTACCATGACATTACGATTGCAGCGATGACTGCGGCCGAGAAATCGGAGATAGGCATACTGTACCATACTCCATCAATGTCCCAGATCATCGGCAGGAAAGCCAGGAGCGGCAGAAGGATGAGCAACTGTCTCGACAAGGAGAGGAAGATGCTGATCTTTACCTTTCCGATGCACTGGAAGAAGTTGGTGATGACCATCTGGAATCCGATGACCGGGAAGCAGAACATCACTACTCTGATCGCCTTAATGCCTAAGTCTATCAGTTGCTTATCGGTTGTAAACAGTCGTGCGCAGTAGTAAGGCAGGAACATCGCTATCAGCCAGCCCGTTACCATGATGGCGGTGGCAGCAATGATACTCAGGTTCAATACGCGCATCAATCTGTCCAGCTTCTGTGCACCGTAGTTGTAGCCGGCGATAGGCTGCATTCCCTGGTTTACACCGAATACGAACATGATGAACACCATCGCAATACCATTGGCTATTCCGTAGGCACCCACGGAGAGGTCGCCTCCGAACCGCACCAGCTGGTTGTTGATGAAGATGACGATGATGCAGGCGCACACGTTCATCAGGAAAGGCGAAATGCCGATGGCGAGGATATTATCCACGAGTTTCTTCTTCAGTTTGTAGATGCCTTTCTTGAAGTGGAGCAGTTCGTTCTTGTTGCTGAAGAGTTTGAACTGCCACATCAGCGCCATCAGCTGCGAAAGGATGGTGGCGATGGCGGCTCCCTGTATTCCCCATTTGAAGACGAGGATGAAGAGCGCATCGAGTATCACGTTCATCACCACCGTGAAGATGGTGGCAAACATGGCTTGCTTGGGCTTGCTCGCCGCTCGGAGCAGGGAGTTCATGCCGAAATACATGTGGCTCACCACATTACCCAGCAGGATGATAACCATATACTCATGTGCATAGATGAGCGTCTGGTCGCTGGCTCCGAAAAATCTCAGGATAGGGTCGAGGAAGAGCAGACAGATGATGCTCAGTCCGATACCGATGATGAGATTCAGTGAAATCGTGTTACCCAGAATGTTTTGCGCTGTGGCATAATCTTTTTGTCCCAACTTCACGCTGATGGCGGTAGACGCTCCTACGCCCACACCGGCTCCGAAGGCAGCGGTGAGGTTCATGAAGGGGAAGGTGATGGCGAGACCTGAAATGGCCATGGCTCCTACACCCTGACCGATGAATACTCGGTCTACGATGTTGTAGAGTGAGGCAGCGGTCATCGCAATCATCGCTGGCAAGGCATACTGAACGAGCAGCTTGCCCACCGGCTTCGTACCTAATTCTAATGTTGCTTGTTTATTTTCCATTTATATCTGTTTATTGCCTCATAGACGCTCGCCCTGCTTCTTTCAGAATGCAATTGCGGCGGCTACTTGTCTGCAAAAGTACAAAAAATATCTGATACCTTATTATATATATGAGAAAAACTTGCATTTCTCGATAAAAACTTCTCTTTTCTTTTGGCGTTTTCGTACAATTTCTGTACTTTTGCACTTCAGAATAAACAATTCAACTCATTAACAAATGCAATACAGAAAATTGCAGCAACAACAATAACAAACCGGACTACCGATATAATGATGAAAAAATTTTTGATGCTTTATGCATTCTTAATGACCGCTCTCTCTTTGTTTGCTCGCGAAGACAGGGTTAGCAATTTTGAGCAACTGATGCGGTTGCCCCGCATCGCCGAAACCGATATGGTGTCGTATCCGGGAGGCAAGTGTATGCTGTATCGTCTTTATCTCAGAGACAAAGACCTCAGTCACACTCCCTTTTCGGTAAGTCGCCCTGCAGATTTTCTCTCTCCCCGTTCCATAGAGCGCAGAAAGAGGCAGAATCTGCCCATCGACGTTACTGATTTACCTGTAGCTCCTGCTTATGAGCAGGCTGTAAGCGAGGCTGGCATCGAGATTGTGGGCAAGAGCAAGTGGAACAATACCCTGCTGGTCCGCATTCATAAGGAGAAGGAACTCCGCAAACTGGATGAACTCGATTTCATCACCCGGAAGATGAAAGTCTTCTCAGCTCCCGATTCTGTCAGTCAGCGCATCAGAAGCAGCGTTCGCAAGGGCCTGAACGATTGGGTTGGTGGAGTAGGCGAATATGGTGCTGCCGATGCGCAGATCCAGTCGCTCAACGGCAAGCGCATGCATGCTGCCGGACATTTGGGCAGGGGAATGATGATTGCTGTCTTCGACGGCGGATTCATGAATGTGGATAAGATTCCGGCGCTGCATGATATAAAACTGGCGGGCGTAAGGGACTTTGTGGTTCCTCAATCCAAGAATGTTTTTGCCGAGATGGAGCATGGAACGATGGTGCTTTCTACCATGGCTGCCAACGAACCCGACAGATTCGTGGGTGTGGCGCCTGAGGCTCAATATCTGCTGGTGCGCTGTGAAGATGAGCGCACAGAGAGTCTGGCTGAAGAGGATTACTGGGCTTTTGCCGCTGAATATGCTGACAGTTGTGGCGTGGATGTCATCAATTCCTCGCTGGGCTATCATGGCTTCGATGATGCGTCAACCAACCATCATTATTATGAGCAGGATGGCAATTCTACCCTCATCTCCCGCACCGCTTCGATGTGTGCTGACAAGGGAATCATCTGTGTCAATTCTGCCGGAAACGACGGAATGGGAAGCTGGAAGAAAATCAATTTCCCTGCCGATGCACGCAATATCCTTACCGTGGGAAGCGTGAACGAAATGGGCGAGAATGCGGCTTTCAGTGCCGTGGGACCTACTGCTGACGGCAGAATCAAGCCTGATGTGATGGCTTACGGAAGTCCTACCTGTGTGATTACGGGCCGTGGAAATATCATCAATGATAACGGAACGTCTTTCTCATCTCCGCTCATCGCCGGAATGGTGGCGTGTCTCTGGCAGGCTTTGCCTCAGAAAACGGCTAAGCAGATTATGAAACTCGTGAGATTGGCTGGCGATAATCAGCAGCACCCCGATAATGTTTTCGGATATGGTGTGCCTGATTTCTGGAAGGCTTATCAGATGGGGAAAGCGATTAAGTAGGCACCGTGCCTAGAAAATCCGTGCAATAAAATATAAAGTATGAAGCATTTTTCATTATACGAATTGAATTCGATGGTCCGCGACGTCATTTCGATGTCCTTGCCCGACAGCTATTGGGTGGAAGCGGAACTCTCCGAGGCTCGCGAGGGCTACGGAGGCCACTGCTATCTGGAACTCATCGAGAAGGATGAGCGGTCTAATACGCCCATTGCCAAGGCGCATGCCTCCTGCTGGCGAAACCGATGGATGTTCATCAAGCCGAATTTTGAGCGCATCACCGGACAGCGTATTCATGCCGGAATGAAAGTGCTGCTGAAAGTGCACGCTCAGTTTCATGAGAACTATGGTTTCTCATGGATTGTTGACGATATTGACCCTAACTATACGATGGGGGATATGGCGCGCAAGCGACTGGAAATCATCAATACGCTGAAAGCAGAGGGGGTGTTCGAACTTCAGAAGGAGTTGGTGCTCCCGATGTTCTGTCAGCGCATCGCCGTCATTTCCAGTGCTACGGCTGCTGGATATGGTGATTTCTGCAACCAGCTTGCCGATAATGATTATGGTCTGCAGTTTCAAACCCGCCTCTTTCCGGCTACGATGCAGGGCGAGGGGGTAGAGCAGAGCGTGATTGCTGCCCTTGACAGTATCAATGCCGAATGGGAGCAGTTTGATTGCGTGGTCATCATCCGAGGCGGTGGTGCAACGAGCGATCTCTCGGGTTTCGACACCTTGGCGCTTGCTGAGAATGTGGCAAACTTCCCGCTGCCTATCATCACGGGAATAGGACATGAAAGGGACGAGAGTGTGCTGGATATGATTTCTTTCCAACGTGTAAAGACACCGACAGCCGCTGCCGCCTTCCTCGTCAACCATCTTACCGAGGTTTATGCTCGTGTAATAAATGCGCAGGAGGCCATTGTGCAGAATGTGAAGCATCGTCTGCAGGTGGAGAAGATGAGGCTAGACAGACTGAGCAACACGATTCCTGTTCAGTTTTCGTTGGTGAAGACGAAGCAGGGAGCCTATCTCGACCGTCTGATGAGCCGTTTAAGCACAAATGTCCAGTCGAAACTATCGGAAGCCCAGCGCCATTTCGAGATTCTTTCTCAGAATATTCAGCCGATATTGGAAAGGAAAATGCTCAATGAGAGTCATCGTCTTCAGCTTCTCCAGCAGCGCATCCAGGCACAAGACCCCGAGTTATTGCTGAAACGCGGTTACAGCATTACGCTGAAAGATGGCAAAAGTATCCGTTCTGCCTCGCAGCTGAAGGCCGGCGACATCATCGAAACGAGATTCGCCGAGGGTAATGTGAAGTCGGAAGTGAAATAATTCCCCATACGCCCTGAGGCAATAGGAATTTCCCGTACGCCCTAAGGCAATAGGAATTCCCCATACGCCCTGAGGCAATAGGAATTTCCCATACGCCCTGAAAGGGCAGAAGCTCCTAGCCCAGGGCAACGCCCTGGGTAATAAAGGACGCAAACCTGTCGCCCTGAAAGGGCAAAAGCTTTAAAATATCAACTGTTAACTGTTAACTGTTAACTCCAAAAACAATAAGATTATGGAAAAAGAAGAAATGAAATACGAACAAGCCGTAAGAGAGCTTGAGGAAATTGTAGAT
>OJJU01000193.1_pt1 | contig 27289 bp, 24 predicted proteins | sample 1596141 | NCBI WGS metagenome assembly OJJU01 (sample SAMEA4350150, study PRJEB24818) | metagenome | biome: human; feature: gut; material: faeces | place: Denmark | collected 2013-09
CCTTTCCCCCCCTCGTCTCCCCCGTTCCCGGGCACCAGACTCCATCCTTACCGTTAAGGAAGGCTCCACCTCTCATCTCGGTCTTCTCCCCTCAGGGAAGAAGAGGAAAACCGCCCTACAGTGCTATATTTGCCCCACCTGTCCCTCCCCTGCGGGAGGGTCCTTAACCCACTCCCAAGCCCTCGCCCTTTCCAAAAGGGCAAGGGATGTAACCGCACCTTCTCGGTGCTCGGAACCGCTACGCTCTAAGGTTGGCGGACCATCAAAGGTCTTCGCCATGTTTTTGCGGGCTGGGACCGCCTGGGGATGAGTGAGGATATAATTTCTACTGCTTTTATATGACGTTTTTATATAGATTGTTATGATAAAGTTTCGTATTTTTGAATTTGGCCTTCTTGCTATAGTAGTAACGATGGTTTGTCTTTTCTTACATGGATGTCATAGTCCATTTGTTGGTGAAAATACATTTGTGGCATCACCTTCTTACGTTGTTGATGGTAGTTTGTACATAAAAAAAGCAGATGTGCAAATAGATTCTACACGTCATTTAGTTTGGTGCAATAGACAAATATCACAATTCGGATCGGAGAAAAAAGAGTTGAAAAGCCTTTGTGAACAAGGTAAAATTCTAACAACTTCCGAGTTCGCTTCAAATATTACTGGGTATTATAATACCTTGGTAAGTGTGCTGGTAGGCCTATTCATACTTTTCAGTATTTTTGGTTATTACGCATTGAATGAAAAATTTAAGAAAGAATTGGAAGAAAAGGAAGAAGTCCTTGAAGAAAAGTTGAAGCAAGTAGTTGTAGATAAATTGTCAGACTCAGTAACTATACAAAATAAAATTATTAATTATATACTTAGCGATGTCCAAGACTGGGCTATAACGAAAGATGACGCAATAGTGTTAAAAGCTGATGTTGATAAAATAAAAGACGACATAAATACGTTATATGAATTGAATGACGAACTTGTCACAGATAGAAATATAGATGATTAGCGTATGGGAACAAGAGGAAAACGGTATAAAAAGGTGAATGTATTTGAGGAACCAACTTTGTTGTCGGATATAAATAAAATCAAAGAGTTGGCTACCGAAAAAGAAATGTATAATGGGGAAGCCTTGGATATAGAACAACTTATTCAAGAAATTTCGCATCGGGAAGAAGATGCTCCTATTTTGATAAAAAAAGTACCCATGGACAACTATCTTTCTGGTTCTTTGTCTTATAAAGATGGTGTGTGGATTATGACAGTTAATAGTAAACAGCATCCAAAAAGACAAAGATTTACTCTTGCGCATGAATTGGCTCATTATATATTGCATAAAGAAAAAAACACAGAGTTTCAAGATTCGACTTTCTTTAGAGGGAACAATATGGACTCATTGGAATATATGGCTAATGATTTTGCTGCAGCTTTGCTGATGCCTGACGATAAGGTTAATGAGCTTATAAAAAATGGCATTCGTAATATAGGTAAATTAGCGGAAAGGTTTGACGTGTCTGCAGCTGCAATGAAATATAAAGTGGAAAAATTAGGTTATAAAGTAAGATAATATGGACAGAAAGTATGTTTTAATAGTTCGAACAGGAGAAGCTGAAATCAGAGCGGTAGAGCATCTTGAAGATGAGGTGTTTGATGAGGTTTTGCCGCTTATAGAATTAACTCGTGGTCGAAAAAAAACGATAGATGATATAGTTACATATCCGTTTGATTTGAGACTTTCAAAACTCAAAAATAAATTGAAAGGAAGACAAATTGCAATGGATGTAACAAGTGATGAAAATCTGGCAAGTGAAGAAACTGATAGTCTTTATAATTTCGAAAATGGATACGAAAAATGGGTGCAATTGCTTTTAAATCTTAAAGATGAGAATGTTTTTAGCTCCATAATTCCATCATTGGTAATGAATTATGATGATGATAATTTTGAGGAAAACTTTAAAAAAGAAATTCATTCTTTGTTAGATGCTTTTGGTGTAGTTCTTTACAGGTGTGCAATAGAAAATGAGGACTGTTATGATGATTTGGATTTGATACAGCACGAAATTGGTGACAAGAAACTTTTTGTTCTTATAGATTGTGGTTATATGGCGCAAGCTATGCAACATAATGTTGCAGAGAAGTGTAAAGCTCGTATAAGAAATATTCGTAGCTTGTTATCATGTAATTATGACATAATAATATGTGGAACATCTTTCCCTAACAACATTTCAGAAATAGGTAATGATGATACTGATACTTTTAGAATCTCGGAAGTTGATGTCTTTGAGGCATGTTATGGGATATATGATAAAGTCGTATATGGGGATTATGGTTCCATAAATCCTAAAAGAAATGATGATGTTGTTATGGCTCGTGGTTGGATTCCACGTATCGATGTCCCATTAGAGGTGAATATATATTACTATCGACTAAGACGGCCTAGTAAAGTGTCTAAATATAGTTCAACATATGAAGAGGTAGCTAAGTTGGTAATGAAAGATAGGCGTTTTCCACATCATTTGAAGGTGTGGGGTACGGATATGATACGTCAATGCGCTTATGTCAAAGTTCCTTCATCAAGCCCCTCTTTTTGGATTTCAGTAAGAATGAATATCCATGTAATGCAACAATTAAATCGTTTAAAACGTGCCCTCTCGTGACAAGATGGGAAGGTCATCTACGCAAGAAATGGCTCCTTTATCTTTCATGTATAAGGAGAATGAGGGCTCTATTTTTTTTATATAAAAGTTAAGTAAATGTTCATGTATCTGTTTTTTTGATTTTTTAGATAAAAGAAATCTAGCGTCATCTGAGTTCATTCTCCAATTCACGTTAAACGCTTTTTTAAGATATGATATTGGTATTGATGCTAGCATCTCATCTTTTTTCGTATGAAGGTTGATTCGTGGCATTTCTTGCTTCTTGATGGTATCTTCACTGATGCAGTATAGCCCAACAGGTTTGCCGTCAATGATTTTTTTTGTTTCATCAATTTTGTCTTGTGAACAAAATACTATAATCTTATCGTAGACTTTAGAATATTCTTCTATCTGATGTGGAAGTCTCTTTAAGTTGTCATCTTTGGACTTAATCTCAATAGCTATAATTTGATTGTCAATAATTGCTAGTAAGTCAGCAGAGTTACGGCTGCTTCCAAACATAATTTCATTCCCAATAATTATGTTTGGATATATTTGCAGAAGATAATCAATAATTCTGCATTTTAGATGTTCTGCTGTTTTCTTTCTCATTCTATTTTTGTTTTGCGAAGATTTAAATTATTTGTAACAGAGTTGTTTAAAATATCTTATCTATAGATATTTGGTGCATAGCCCAATCAATGGGCTATGCTGATGAGCTTACTTCCTAAGGCTGTTTCTATACGAGCAATGGTTTGAGTCGTGAAGTTATGTCTGCCTGTTAGCCATTTCGAGATTTCTGAGTCTCGCTTGTTGAGCAAGCGGGCGAAATCCTTTTGGGTGAGACCCTTGGCTTTCAAAATCTCACTAATGCGCTCGGCAATACCGAAAGACAAATCGAACTCTGCCTTTTGCTCGGCAGGTATCGCAGCGAGGCAATCACGGAATAATTTGTTCTGTATCATAACGCTTAAATTTCAAAGGTTGCACTTTCTATGTCTGTTATCATATTCTTTTCAATGGTAATGATGCCATTCTCTTGGGCTTTGAGCAAAACTTTGTCAAAAGTCTGTAAATCCATGACATATCCACTGAGCTTTTCATTCTCTTGGTATGTGCGTGATAGTTTAACACCACCATTTCCTAAGATAAGTATCTGATCGGATATTCTTAAGCAGTATAGGCGGAGTTTGCGGGAATCTATAGACAAAGCACTGACATGGTCGTTCATCCTTCCTTCGATACGGAAGAATCTTTCTAATGCTCCCTTATCGATAATTTTGGATAAAGCCAATAATATGGCATTGAAGTCTTTATTGTATGTCGCATTGTCCTTAAACTCCATCAAGAATTTTTCGAATTCACTTTCGGAATTTCCATCGAAGCAGATAGAAAACATGCCTACGTTGTCATTCTGCTCTATTGTCTTTAATGTTACTTGTGTCATAACTGTATTTTTTTAATATGCAATGCAAAAATAATACTTTTATTGATAGATTGTTCACTTTTAAGTGAATAATTAAGAATAATTATCATAAACATATTATGGAACTCAACAACACCCAGCACAAATCTTTCCTCTGGCACCTCGACTTCGAGCCATTCACCTGGCACACCTTCTACGAGAGCAATGTCCACCATTCGTTACAGAAGATAACAAGGAGGCATGGCGATGGTATCTGACAAAAGTCATCAAGAAACATCTGAAGGCAGAGGTGATGAATACACCTGAGTTCAGAAATATTGAACTCCAGATAAGGGAAGAAAAGCTATTGCGCATTAAATGTGACTCGTGAGCCAAATGACATGGAGAAATCTCTCCTGTAAATTATCAACTACACCAATAATGAAGCAGAAATAATGGGAGAAGCACCAATAATTTTACCAGTATTATCTGAATGCCTGCAAGAGAGCTGCAATGATGTACTCATTGTTTGGAGCTTGCAAGGTGTTGGGTAAAATCCTGAGCGTTGGCTTTGTTATGTGTTGAAGTACATAGATTCTACGCCTGAGGATAAGTATTATACTCTTCTCTGGAAGTATATTGGGAATAAGGAAGAGTGAAGAGGGACAGTTCAAGAGGTTTGATTTAAAGATTGCTAAAAAAGATGATACTTTCTTGGAAATAATTTGATTTTATCGTATATTTGCAGAAATATAAATATAGTAAGGTATGACAGCAAAAGAAGATAAGGAAAAAGAACAGACTCGCAGAGAAAATCTGAGCAAGTTTATATATCAGCTTGCTAACACCTGCTTTACTGCAATGGTAGTTGTAGCTGCTGTTGGTCTTGTACTAGGTGTAGAGGACGCTAAACCCTATGCTTTGCTGTTAGGTGTGGGATTATTTTCTACTATTTTCTTAGCGCTGTTTGCTGATAACATTTTAAAAAAGAAATAATTATGGAAGGAATGTACATAGTTTTGGGTGGTGTTGGAATCGTTGCATGCTGCCTTTATCTTTGGTCTGCTTTTACGAAAAGCGGTAAGAAGTGGATTGAGAGCCTTTAGGGCTTTTCACTGCTGCTAGGAACCGCTACGTTCTAAGGTTGGCGGGGCATCAAAGCCCTCGCCAAGTTTGTGCGGGATGGGACCGCCTGGGGAAAGCTTAACTTTCTATACTATTCTATTTACTAAATTCTACCAAGATATATTAAAATAGGCAAGGATGGAATATGGTAGAGGAAAGAAAAAATAAGAGAATAATATGAAGACGAATATTATTTTTGCACTATTTACGGCATTTATCGTAATAGCTATTGCTGTTGGCTTTTACATGCAATGGAATCCTATAGTAATAGCTATATTGTTGGGAATGTTATTTGTGGGTACCATTTGCTATTTGATTGGCATTTGTCGACATTTAATTATCCCAAGTGTTAATTCCTGGAAGGAGAAAATTCATAAAGCCTATCGAAAATACATTCGCAGAATAGCTGTCAATTGTGGTCGAAAAGTCAACCGATGGAAATTAGAAGATACGGGGGAAAAACACATATCTTTATTGTCTCCTATAGACGATTTCAAGAGACATAAAGAGTATATTATCCGTCTAAAAAATGCGATAGACCAACCAAATGTATTCAATATTGCTTTGACTGGCTCTTATGGAGCAGGCAAGAGTTCTATACTTAAAACTTTCAAAGCATATTACCCGGAATATCATTATGTGAATGTATCGCTTGCGTCTTTTGTTGAGATTAATATGTCTGAAAGTGATAGTACACCAAAGAGCAAAGAAGACAGCTTTGAGGAACAGTTGGAATATAGTATATTGCAACAACTTTTCTACCATGTAAAAGCTACAAATATACCAGAATCAAGATTCGGACGTATAGAAAGAACATCAAGCAGGAAACGGATTTTGATGACAGTGAGCATATTGGTGTTTGTTGTAGCAAACTTATTCCTGTTTTGTCAGGAACAGTTGGCCAAGTTCTTCTTGATTCCAACAGAAGTTTTGAAATCCTCATTCTTATTTGGGTTAAGTATATGTGTATTCATTCTTGGTATATGTGTTATTTTGTTCCAACTTATCCTTTTCATAAAGAAGATTAGCATCAAAAACCTAACGTTAGATAAGGCTACGTTAGAATTTGAAGAGAAGAAGAATGTTTCCATTATGAATCGCTATTTGGACGAGATTCTTTATCTCTTCCAGGAAAAGAAGTATAATGTAGTAATATTTGAAGATATTGACCGTTTTGAAAATACACATATATTTACAAAACTAAGGGAACTAAACTTGATTCTTAACCAGTCTGAAGAAATAGGAAGGAGAATTATCTTTCTTTATGCATTGAAAGATGACATTTTTGCCAATGCAGAAGAACGGACTAAGTTCTTTGACTATATTGTTCCTGTTATACCATTCGTGAATGTTTCAACTTCTGGCGACTTGTTCAGAAGAAAAATAGCTGACTTACGTATTCCTGAGGTAGAGGTAAGCTCTTCATTTATTACGGATATATCTGCGTTTGTTAATGATATGAGGGTATTGACCAATGTCGTGAATGAGTTTGACCTCTATCGTAACTTGCTTGATAAGAAACTGAAGAAGGAAAAATTGCTAGCTATGATTCTATATAAGAATCTCTATCCAACGGATTTTTCTTTGTTGCATCAGAATAAGGGTGTAGTCTATGAGACTTTTATGTCTGCAGAAACATTAAGAGATGAAATTCTAGAAGATGATAGAACACAAATAGATAAGGTTGATTCCAATCTACAGGCTATAAACGAAGAATGCCTTAGAAACTTGAATGAATTATATGCAGTTATAATAGGAAAATTTATAACGTTATATCCTGATGGAGGTTGGTATTTGTATTGTGATAATAAAAGAAGAGGCATAAGTGAATTTTATTCTGATGAAAATATTTTGAAAATATTAAATGGTCAAGTAGGATTCTCCGAGGATTATTCTAGACCTCGCTTCTTTTCAAAAGAGGAAATTAAAAATGTTTTGGGTAATAGTTTTGACTATGAAAAGAGAAAGAAGCGAATACAATCAATTACGGATGATAAGATAAAAACCTTAAGAGATAAACGTAAGGCTTTAATGGATGATATAGCTGCCATAGAAAAACATACACTCTCAGATATTGCAAAATCAGATAGGGATATCTTTGAGCATGTAGGCACAATAAAAGGTCAAGAAGAAAAATATAAGGTTCTCAAATATCTCTTGGAAAAGGGATATATAGACGAAGAGTATTTCTTCTATATTTCAATATTCCAAGAAGGAAGACTAACACCTTCTGATCAGGAATTCCTTCTTTCTATCAAATTCAATGCACCAAAGGAATTTGATTATAAGTTGCAAGAAATTCCTTCTCTTATCCAGAACCTATCTGCTGTAGATTATGACCATAAGGGTATATTGAACAAAGATCTGTTGGAATATTGTTTACTACATGAAGATGAATATGAGGAAGAATGTGATGCTATTCTTAAACAAATGGTTGTTCATGAACAATATATAGATTTGCTATATCAATTCATGCAAGAAGGCAATTGTGTGCCGACCTTTATCAAGCGATTAGTCCATATAGATAATGTATGGAAATCATTAGATAAAGACATTAACCATATTGCTAAAGATAAAAATAAGGTTATTTCCATGATGTTTAAGTATGCGGACATAAATGACATTAGAACTGTAAACACCTCATATCCATTCAATACTTATATAAATGATAACAACAATTATTCTGAATTGTTTGAAGATATAGATCAAGTAAGGGCGCGGGAACTTCTTGATTTGTTGAATTTAAATGTTCAATCGTTGATAGATGACAGCAATGCTGCTGACACATATTCTTATATATATGAGAACAATATGTATGCTCTAACATTGGATAATGTCAAGGTGATATTTAAGCACAATGAATTGCCTGTAGATAATTTGGATTCTGCAATTTATACTTCTATAGAAGAGACAGAACTGAATGAACTTCAGGATTATGTTCATCAGGAATTACCAGCAATTGTGGAAAATCTTATGCTTGCTTCAAGCAACACCCATGAATCTTCTGATACAATAGTGTCTTTGATGGAAGAGGATATTCAAACGAGCGATATTATTAAACTTATCAAGCATAATGATACTTTGTGGGATGATTGTAAGAATATTACTGATCAAAATGTCGTAAGTACTTTGTTCGTTGAAAACAAAATAAAAATGACATTTGAAAATGTGAAATATTACTGCTCTTGTATAGGTTCATGGAATATCGACAATATACTTACAGCATTCATGAATCGCAATGAGGAAAAATCCATGGAAGAATTCACCAAGCTTGTGGAAAGTAATGATGCACATGAAATAGAGTTGTTATTAAGTGTTGTACAGGCTGATGATATTAAAGACAATATAGCTTACTCCGTATTCAATAATCATTGCCTAATAGATGTATGGAGTAAGAATCTGTCACAATTAAATGTAAAACGAGTAAGATATGTTGTAGATGAAGGCATTATTAGTATATCACCAAGTAATTATCAAGACATTATAACAGAACATCCACTGCTGAGTAAATACCTCCTTTGTAAAAATCCAGATAGTATTATTTCTGAGTGGGATGAATTTGCTTTTAGTATAACTGCTGTAGTCGAGATGCTGAGTTGGATAGAATATAAGAAATACCATAACTTCATATTGAATAAGATTGAATTGGAAAGTATTACGCCAACTATTGCGAATGCTTTATTATCGTATTTCAGCAAATCAGACAGTGAGTTTAACTTGTCTTTATATGCAGAAGCAATGGAAAAGTCAAGTAATCCAGCTCTAAAGGTTTTAGCAAGTACATGTTGTATTGCGAAAAGAATAATTGCAGTAAATGAACTGCCTAATATCTTCGCTAAGACAAAAGGTATATTTGAAGGTCTTGAAAAGCAAGGAGAGGTTTATTCTATATCCAAGCAAGTGGAAGGAGCACAGGATTTTATGAATGCCCTACACCAATTCAGATATATTGGTCAGGTGAAAGAGAAAGGTGATTATCTGACAGGAAAAGTTTTAAAACGTAAACCAAAGTAAAATGGAACTAAACAACACCCAGCACAAATCATTCCTCTGGCACCTCGACTTCGAGCCATTCACCTGGCACGCCTTCTATGGTGAGCAATGTCCGTCATTAGTTACCGACGAGAACAAGGAGGCTTGGCGATGCTATCTGACAAAAGTCATCAAGAAGCATCTGAAGAAAGAGGTGATGAATACACCTGAGTTCAGGGAGATAAAACTCCAGATAAGGGAAGAAAAGCTGTTGCGCATCAAATGAGACGAGAAGAGGAAACGGTCCATGAAAAAGCAACGGTATCGCGCCAAGATGGAGCGACCGAGAATCAATTGTGGAAAATGAAAGAATTCCCGATTTCCGAAGATGTGAAAGAATGCCATGGGCAAAGCCTACTGTTGAAATTTTACCTCAGAAGGGTGAGGTGAAATGCTGGGAGCAAACTAGAAGCGGAAAGCATCGTGTATGCATTTGGCTGGAGGTAGATGATGGCGACAACTATTTTGTTGTCTTAGATGTTAGAAAGACCTTTGTGCTGTTATGGACTGCTTTTTATGCCGATTATCCTCATCAAGTGAGGAAGAAAGCAAAGGAATATGAAGAATGGTTACGGCTATCAGGAAGAGTTTTAACACCTGATGAACTTATAAAAAATATAATGCAAAGGATAAATGATTAAAGCAAAGGTCGTATAGCAACCTGCTATACGACCTCGTAACTCCTTTAACAACTTGGTTAATGAGCTGCTGCAAAGTTACGGGTATTTTTTTTCTTAAACAAATTTATCCCATTGGTTTTTACATATTTAAGACCAATTAACGGATAATTTACAATATTTATATGATATTTGTAGGCATTTGTTCTTCCGTCTTTTCATCCATGTCTTACGATCCTGCCTCCAGAATATAAATACATATACGGGTGGAATGAACATGCGGTTGAAGTGAAAGGTAACTATGGTTACTGCAGAACTATAGAATTATAACCGTAAACGGGATACGGTGATGGAGTAGCAGAATAAAAGAAAAAGCCCCTGATGCATCACGCATCAGGGGCTTTTTCTTTTATTCTGCTGCCAGTTCTTTCATTGCATCGTTTAATGTGTTGAAAAGAACATTGATGTTTTCTTCTTCATTCTTGCATGCCTCCTTGAAGAGGGCTACAGGATCTTCGGTGCTGCTCTTGAGTGGGGTCTCGTTGAGCAGGATGTTGACATTGTTCAGCAACATGCCGTGAAGGGTAGGCATGTGGAGCTGGTGCTGCTCGCCCTCCTTGCTGCCACACTTCAAGCCTGCGGCGTATGCCTTCACGATGATGCGCACCAGAAGATGGATGGCCATCGGCTCATCAGCAAGACTGATGAGAATGCCGTGGGTATAATCGCGTACATGCTCTTCAAGAGTGGTAAACTTGCCTTGAAGTAGCCAGGTGAAGTTACGCTTGTATTCTGATTCCATCGCCTTGTACAACTGGTTCGATTTGCAGGCTATGCGCAAGTAGTCGAGCATGGTTGGCTCAAAGGTCGGGTCAGCCTGTTTCATGCTGTCGAAATTCTTCTTTATGCGTTCGTTGGCTTCCTCGGCAGTCTTGTAGTTGAGGCGTACGAGGGTGGAGAACATGATGTCGAAGAAGTATTGGTTTACCTCGCCGTAGTGCTCCAGCATCATCTGCTTGATCTGTTTCGGGTCGTTCTTCTTGCTGAAGTCATTGCTTTCGATGGTAGCATCGATGATGCCACGTGCGTAAGCTTCGAAGAAACCTCTAACAAATGCAGCTACCGCCTGATAACTGTTGATTCTTTTGCTCATTTCTTGTCTGTGTTTATTGGGCTGTTCCTGTTTGGAAATAACAGCACCTTATTCAAAAGTCTTAAATTCATAACCCTGTTCCATGAGCCATTCTATGGCCTGAGGGAGCGCCGTCTTCAGCTTTTCTATGCTCTTCAGCGAATCGTGGAAGGTGATGATGCTGCCATTGCGGGCATACCGTTTCACATTGTTCACCACATCTTCTGCCGTCATCCATTTGGAATAGTCGCGCGTCACCACGTCCCACATGATGACCTTGTAAGTGCGGTGCAGCCACCAATACTCACTTGGTCGCATCCAGCCGTGAGGTGGACGGAAGAGATGGGCATGGATGATGTCGTTCGCCTTATTGGTGTTGAGCACGTAGGAGATGACACGGTGCTTGAAGGCACCGATATGGTTGAATGTATGGTTGCCTATCTGATGACCCTCTGCCACAATCTGGTTGTAGAGGTCATGATGGCGCAATACATTCTCGCCTACCATAAAGAAAGTAGCCTTGATATTGTACTTTCTCAGGGTCTCTAAGATGAATGGAGTTGACTCAGGAATCGGACCGTCATCAAATGTAAGATAGACTGAATGGTCTTTCTTGTCCATTCTCCAGATGGCTTTTGGGTATAACCATCTAAGCCATTTGGCTGGTTGCTCTATGAACATGGATAAAACAGGTTTATATGAATAATGAAAAGTTTGGTGTCGTGTTTCGCGACACCAAACTTTTTTCTATTTTTTACTGATTGCCTTCCGGCATTCTGCCACCTCTGCCATGATAGAGACGGTAGAGGTTGTTGAGCTGCTTCTCATACTTCTGCTCCAGCTGTGGACTTACCATTCCGGCAGCCTCGCAGATGCTCTGCATAATCATAATCTGACGGATGCAGTCGTGCTCTGACTGGAGGAAACGGTCGTTTGGCAGCGAGAGATAGTAGTTGAGGTATTGTGAAGCATTCTTCCATACAGCTTCAATATATTCCTTACCCTTGGCTTTCTGACCGGTCATCAGCCAGCCACGAGCCATATCCAAACCACCGCTCATATAGTCGAGCGTAACATTATAGGCAGGAATCTCGGTATCAGCCTTCTTCAGAATGTTGATAGCCTTCTGCTTCTTGCCTTCGGCGATGAGCTGGAGGGCTGTCTGGGCGAGCAGGCGACGGTGTGTATAGCACATGCGCATGGTTGTCTCGTCGATGTAGAGTCCCTTCTGCTTCAGGTTGCCGAACTTGAATCGGGTCATGATGTTGTGATAAGCCTTCTCTGTATCGAAGTTCTTGGCACCTGGCTTGTTGGTGGTGAACGGAGTGATACGGTTCACAAGTCCCTCCTGTACGAAGTTGTCACCGAGGTTCATATAGTTCTCTTCGCCTACGGTGAGTGCTACGTAGAGCGGACGGGTCCAGTTACACTGTGCCAACATTTCGAGCATCATGAGGTCGCCCTTGTAGAGTGCGCTCTTGCCGGCAAGTGAGATGACCATCTTGTCTGGTATAGAATCTGATGCCATCATCATGCCGCTCTTCTTTACAGCCTCCTTGTCGATGGTGACATAGAGGGTATCTGTAGGGATGAAGTGCATGTCAGGGTTCTTGCTGCGTACCCAGTTCTTCAGGATGTTCTTGAGTTCGAACGGTTCGGCACCAAACTGCTTCTTGGCATTCTCTGGATCCTGCTTGTAGAAGTCGAGAATCTGCTTCTTTGCCTCAGGTTCAACAGATACATATTCGTTGGTACCTGAACAGAAGTCGAGACGTGACCAGGTGATTGGCACGGATGGTGAGTTGTATGCAGGACGCTTCATCTGGTCGATATACCAGTCGGTCTGCAGGTAGCTCAGGTTACATACGCGGGCATCTGTTCCTACGCCTTCTACCTCCTGGTTGTACCAGAGTGGGAAGGTATCATTATCACCATTGGTAAAGATGATAGGGTTGCCCTTCTCCTGGAGTGACATCAGATAGTTCTGACCGAAGTCACGGCAGGTGTAACGGTTTGAGCGGTCGTGATCGTCCCAAGTCTGTGAAGCCATCTGGATAGGTACGAGAAGTGTGATGACTGCTACGATGGCTGTTACGGCAGTACCGCTGAGCTTCATCTTGCGCTTCAGGATGTCGATGATGGCGAGTACGCCGAGACCGCACCAGATAGCGTATGCATAGAATGAGCCGGCATAAGCATAGTCACGCTCACGTACCTGCATAGGAGTCTGATTCAGGTAGATGACGATGGCAAGACCTGTCATGAAGAACAGGAAGAATACGATCCAGAACTGCTGGATTCCGATAGGGAGGAGTACTTCCTCTTCCTTGCCGTTCTTCATTACCTTCTTCTTGCGGGTATACCAAGCCTGCCAGAAAAGTCCGATGAGACCGAGAATCAGCGGCATGCAGTAGAATACATTGTGCCCCTTGTTCTCCTTCAGGTCGTCTGGCAATTTGCTCTGGTCGCCATAGAGTGAATCATCAATGAATGAGAAACCGGTAATCCAGTTTCCGTGCTCTGGCTCACCATTGCCCTGGATGTCGTTCTGACGGCCGGCAAAGTTCCACATGAAGTAGCGCCAGTACATGAAGTTGCACTGGTAAGAGAGGAAGAAGCGGATGTTGTCAAACTGTGACGGCATCTTCACCATCATACTCTCTCCGCAGCGGTCGTAAGGAATCTCTGTGCCTTCTACACCGCCCATCCAGTCTTCGTATGCCTGGGCATGAGCCGAACTGTACATACGAGGGAAGAGCATGTTCTGGGCATAGATATACTTATTCTTGTGACTTACTACGAAGTAAGAGTCCTTCTCATCAGCCGAAGCTTTCTCCTTGCGCTGGTAAACCGGTGCGCCTTCTTTCATGACAGGCTTGCACATGTTGCCGTCTACTTCGAGGGCTACCTGTGATGTATAAGCTTGGCCATAGAACAGAGGGCGGTCGCCATACTGGTCGCGGCTCAGATAACTTCCCAGGGTAAAGATGTCCTCAGGAGAGTTCTGGTCCATAGGAGGGTTGGCAGAAGAACGGATCACGATGAGTGCGTAGCTGGAATAACCAATCATCAGCATCAGCATGCAGAGCAAGGCTGTGTTCTTGACGCGTGCTGAGATGAGCGGCAGGAGCTGCATCTTCTTCTTGGCGATGCCTGTAGATTCGTCAACGCCTGTTACTACTTCCTGCTTGCGCTTGTAGCCGAGTACGAACCAGAGGATAACCAGCACGATGATGCCGGTAATGGCAGCTGTCCAGCCATATCCGTAGAATGGGATGCCGAGCATGCCGAAACCGAGAACGAAGGCGATATTCTGCTTCTTCTCGTTCTTCTCTGATGCATTACAGGTCTCGTAGATGCCCCAGATGACAGAGGCTACAAGACAGATGATGTATACGATTTCACCGGTATTGAACGGACAGCCGAGGGTGTTGACAAAGAACAGCTCGAACCAGCCGCCTACGGTGATGATACCTGGAACCACACCATACAGTACGGCTACTACTACGAGGAATGAAAGGAACAGCGCCAGGAGTGAACCCTTGAGGTTGGCATGTGGCACCTTCTTGTAGTAATAAACCAATACGATGGCTGGAATACAGAGCAGGTTGAGCAGGTGGACACCGATACTCAAACCGGTCATATAGGCGATGAGCACAAGCCAACGGTCGCTATGAGGTTCGTCAGCATGGTCTTCCCACTTCAATATCAGCCAGAATACCACAGCGGTAAAGGCAGAAGAGAACGCATAAACCTCACCCTCGACAGCAGAGAACCAGAAGGTATCGCTGAAGGTGTAGATGAGTGCGCCTACCATACCGGATGCCTCGATAGCAATCAGCTTACTGGTAGTCAGTTCTTTCCAGTCGCTGATAACGAGTCGGCGAGCCAGGTGGGTGATGGTCCAGAAGAGGAACATGATACAGACGGCGCTCAGCAGGGCGCTCATCGTATTCACCATCTTGGCTACCTGGGTGGTGTCGCTGGCGAAATGTGTGAAGAAATTGCCTAAAAGCATGAAGAATGGTGCCCCAGGTGGGTGACCGATCTCCTGCTTGTAAGCAGTCGTAATAAACTCAGGACAGTCCCAGAAACTGGCTGTCGGTTCAATTGTGGAACAATAAGTGAACGCCGCAATGATGAATGCGACCCATCCGAAGATATTGTCCACTAATCTGTACTGTTTCATTATTGTTTAAACTTTAATGTATTATATTTCTTTCTGAATGCTTTCTCTGTGCCTTTCAATCAGGCACATTTCAGTTGCAAAGATAATAAAAAGATGAGATAATATGGATTTTTGCACCTGTTTTTTAGGCATTATTATATAATAAGCCTATACATTTAAGAAATGCTCTTCCAGTTTCTCTCTCGGCATATCTGCCGTATCGTGGTAGTGGAGATGATGATTTACGCAGGCGATGTGCTTTACGTTATTGAGCACTTCGGCTACATCATGGCTTACGATGATGATGGCGCACTCCCGGTTGATCTGTTCCAGCATCTCGTACATCTGCTTCTGGAAACGGCGGTCGATGTAGGTGTTGGGCTCATCCAGTATCACTACATCGGGTTTGGAAACAATGGCGCGGGCGAGGAGTACTCGCTGCAGTTGTCCGCCGCTCAAGGCTGCGATATGGCGGTCTTTCAACTCCGTGAGCTGCATCTGTTCCAGACAGTCGAGTACCTGCTGGTGCTGTGCCTGGGTGTATCTCGAAAAGAGACTTTTGGTCTTGCTGAGTCCTGAGAGTACCACTTCATAGACGGAGATAGGAAACTGTTTGTCGAGATGATTGTATTGGGGCAGATATCCCATGCTGATTTCCCTTACTTCCTCTCCGTCTTTATAAAAGCGGATGCTGCCGTCTGTGGGTTTCATCAGTCCCAGGATGAGGCGCATGAGGGTTGTCTTGCCACCACCGTTGGGACCGATGATGCCAAGATAATCGTCTTTGCAGACGGTGAGGTTGATGTCGTGGAGCACCTCCTTGCCATCATAGCCTGCAGAAAGATGCTCTATCTCTATTAACTTTGAACTTTGAACTTTGAACATTGAACTTTATGATTAGTTGTTGTTTTAACAAAGCTTTTGCCCTTACAGGGCGCCTTGTTAACTGCTATTATACCCAGGGCGTTGCCCTGGGCTAGGAGCTTCTGCCCTTTCAGGGCGTGTGGAGCTTACTTCCCAACAACGATTTTCTTGCCTTGTACCGCTGCTGCCGCTTCCTGCATCGCCCAGTTCCAGTCGCCCTGCAATGGATTGATATTCATTGGCTTGGTGTGGCTCTCCTTGATGAAGGTTGTGGTGTTGCGGTTGGCAAATTCTGCCTGTATCAGGCAGAACTTGATCTTTTCTTTTCTGGCTCTCTCTATGAGGCTCTTCAGCTGGGAGGCACTAGGCTCCCTGCCTTCTTCCTCTATGGCAAGCTGCTCCAGCTGGTAATCACGGGCAAAGTAGGTGAGGATAGGGTGATAGATCACAAACTTGCGTACCATCTCGGGATGATTCTTGAAACCCTCTCTGATGGTGCTGTCTCGCTTGTCGATGATCTTCAGCAGCGACAGATAGTTCTTCTCAAAGAATGCCTTGTTCTTCGGCTCCAGATTGCAGAGTGCCTTGAAGATGTTGCTGGAGATGATGCGGGCGTTTTTGCAACTCATCCATACATGCGGGTCGGTATTGCCGCCTGGTGTCTTGGCAGGCGTGATGCCTGTGGAGGTATCTATCACCTTCATGTCAGGAGCGTTGTCCTGGAGTTTCTTCATCCAGGTCTGTTCGAAACCGATGCTTCCTACTTTCAGATAGAGGGCACTCCTGGAGAGTTCCATCATCTGCTGGGCATAAGGCTCGTAAGTTTCTGGATTGTTGCCGTTGGATACCATCACGTTGACATCCACCTTATCTCCGGCAATCTTATCAACGAAAAACTTGTAGGGAGGGATGGTTACGGTAACAGCAGGTTTGCCATCGCTGTTGGCGACAGATTCCTTTCCGTTACTTTCTGCGGTGTTGCCTTTCTTCTGGCTGCCTTTACAGCCCGCGAAAACCACACATAATATAATAAGGTATAAATACTTTCTCATAAGCAGTCAATCTATATGAATCAATTCTTTGTTTTCTTTGCAGCTTGTTTAAAAGATGAAACTGAGTCCGTAAACCAGCAGTACATATCTCAGCACCTTTCCGATGGTGATGCTGATGACTGAAATCACGATGTTGGCTCTCGTCAGTCCCAAAACGATGGTGATGGCACTTCCCAACAGGGGCAGGAAGGCGAAGAACCCCATCCAGGCACCTCTGTCGGCCATGAAGTTCTGAGCCTTGTCGAGACTCTCTTTCTTTACATGCAGATATTTTTCTATCCATTCCAGTTTGCCCATCCGTCCTACGCCATAATTGAACATTGAACCGAGCACATTGCCGATGCTTCCATACAGTACGAGCTGGATTGGTTCCAGTCCGGCAGCCTGTAAGCCCGACATGACCACCTCGCTGCTGAAGGGAAAGAAACTGCCGGCAAGGAAGGCTGCTACCAGCATGCCCCAGTAGCCCCAGCTCATTAAGAAATCTATTATCCAACTCATAGTAATACGGTTTCTGGTACGAGTATGTTATATGCCATGATAAGTACCAGCATGATGAGCAGCAGGATGAAGGTGATGTTGGTAAACTTACCTCTGGTGAATGTGATGAAATGGGCGATAAGCGGTGCTGTATTCACAATCAGAATGCCGCCCAGTTCCTGTATATGTTGAGGCTGCAGGATGATGAAGATGATGCTGGCAGCCGATAACATGATAAACGTTTCGTAGATCATGCGGGTGCGTATCTTATCGCCGTAGCTGGTGCGTATGAAGTGGATGGAACCGATGATGGTGAGCAGGGTAACGAAACTCAGGTTCAGAATCTGATGGTCAGTAACCTGCGAATAATCAAAGAGTTCGCTGTAGTTGATGAATCCACAGAAGTGATCTGCCAACCCCTGTATGTTGTCGGTATAGAAGAAATAGCCGGCTGCAAACCAGTAGGGCACGATGAGACCTACCAGAGATGCAAAGAATGTCTTTACGCTAAACGAGAGGGTAAACACCATCATCATAATCCACAGTATAGGCATGAAATAGCCTATCTGCACGAAAATCAACGATGCCAGACCGATGCAGGCAAAGGCGTAGAAAGTCCAGCCTGTTGAGCATTTATCCTGATAGCAATTCCAGATAATGAGATAAAAGGCGATGAAACACATCGTCACAATACTGCTTTTTAAAGAGAGGTGGGGGAGTCCTGCCATCGTCATTAATGCCAGAAAACTGCAGGATACCATTCGGCTGTAGGTACGCATCAGGGCATTACGGTTGTTCAGTTCCACCATCAGCAGGGTAGACATGGCTGTGAAAGCAAATTCTACCCAGATATTGGATACCAATAAACCTACTGCAACCCAAACCAGTGTGGCAAGGGTTGCAGTAATAGGTAAAGAGTAGCGGCTAGCCGCTACTTTATTTTGAAAAGTTTTCTTTCTTAACATCTAATTCAATGTTGAATGTTGAATGTTGAATGTTAAGTGTTGAATGTTGAATTAGGCTAGCGCCCTTGAGTCCGTTAGGCAATTCAACATTCAACATTCAACATTCAACATTAAAAAACTAAAGGTCCTGTCCGATATCAGAACGGAAGTACTTGTCGGTGAACTGGATCTTCTGTGCCTCGGCAAAGCTCTTCTTCAGGGCTTCTTCCTTGTTCTTGCCATAGCTGCTTACGCAGATGACACGACCACCATTGGTAACTACCTGACCATCCTTCATGGCTGTACCGGAGTGGAATACTACTGAGCCTTCCACGTCATCGATGCCATGGATAGGATAACCCTTCTTGTAAGCCTCTGGATAACCGCCGCTTACGAGCATTACGCAGACTGCAGCACGCTCGTCAAACTCGATGCTGCGCTTGTCCAAATCGCCTGCTGCTACACCTTCGAAGAGATCCACGATGTCGCTCTTCAGACGGAGCATCACGCTCTCTGTCTCTGGGTCACCCATACGGCAGTTGTACTCGATTACCATAGGCTCGCCTTCAACGTTGATCAGACCGAAGAAGATGAATCCCTTATAGTCGATGTTCTCCTCAGCAAGTCCTTCTACTGTAGGACGGATGATGCGCTCGTCAACCTTCTGCATCCACTCCTTGGTAGCGAATGGTACAGGGGTAACGCTACCCATACCGCCGGTGTTTAGACCGGTATCGTGCTCGCCGATGCGCTTGTAATCCTTAGCCTCAGGCAGAATCTTGTAGTTCTTGCCGTCGGTCAATACGAATACAGAGCACTCAATCCCGCTGAGGAATTCCTCGATGACTACGCGTGCAGAAGCGTTGCCGAACATACCGCCGAGCATCTCCTTGAACTCTTTCTTAGCCTCTTCCAGGGTTGGGAGGATGAGAACGCCCTTACCGGCGCACAAACCGTCAGCCTTCAATACATAAGGAGCCTTCAGTGTCTCCAGGAATTTCAAGCCTTCCTCTACGTGCTCGCCGTCGAAAGTCTCATACTGGGCAGTAGGGATGTTGTGGCGCTTCATGAACTTCTTGGCGAAGTCCTTGCTGCCTTCCAATACGGCGCCAGCCTTTGATGGACCGATGACAGGGATGTTCTGGGTGCGAGGATCGTTCTTGAAGTCATCGTAAACACCCTTTACCAATGGGTCTTCCGGACCAACTACTACCATATCAACGCCATTTTCTACTGTGAAGTTCTTGAGCGCCTCAAAGTCGTCTGCCTTGATATCTACGTTCTCGCCGACATTCTGTGTACCGGCATTACCAGGAGCGATGAAGAGTTTCTCACACTTCTCGCTCTGAGCGATTTTCCATGCTAAGGCGTGCTCGCGGCCACCGCCTCCTAACAATAAAATTTTCATTTGCTGTAAGTTATTGTTTGTTATTGATGTAGGAGTAAACTCCCCTTTTCGGTGGATGTTTACTCCTAGATATTTACTTGAGATAATCGAAGAAATAATTGCTGATGCGCTCATGCAGATGAGTGCTCTGATGACCTCTCATGTTGTGAGGCTCGCCAGGATAGACGAAGAAGTCTGGCTGGGTGCCTGCTGCGATGCAAGCCTTGAGGAAGGTGAGGCAGTGCTGTGGCACTACAGTCACATCGTTCAAGCCCTGGATAATCTGCAGCTTGCCCTTCAGGTTCTTTGCCTGATAGAGCAGAGAGGTCTTCCTGTAACCCTCTGGGTTGGTCTGTGGGGTGTCCATATAGCGCTCGCCATACATTACCTCGTACCAGTGCCAGTCGATTACCGGACCGCCTGCTACGCCTACCTTGAACACATCAGGGTGGTTGGTCATCAGCGAGATGGTCATGAATCCGCCGAAGCTCCAGCCGTGAACGCCAATCTTGTCAGCATCTACGTAAGGAAGCGTCTTCAGATATTCCACGCCCTTCATCTGGTCTTGCATCTCAATCTGTCCGAGCTGGCGGAAGGTAGCCTGCTCGAAAGCCTTGCCACGGTTCTCGCTTCCACGGTTGTCGAGGATGAAGAGCAGATAGCCCTTTTCTGCCATGTAGGTTTCCCAACCACGGCTAGAGTAGTTCCAGCGGGCATCTACGTTGTGGGCATGAGGTCCACCATATACATATATAATGGTAGGATACTTCTTGTTTGGATCGAAGTTTACCGGTTTCACCATTCTCCAGTAGAGGTCTGTTTCGCCATCGGCAGCCTTGATGGTACCGCAGCTGTACTCAGGTACATTGTAGCCCTTCCAGGGGTTCTTGGCAGTGAAGTAAGCGGTGCGCTTGCCGTTCTCGGTATTCACGAGGGCAATCTTGCGAGGCACGGTAGGAGTAGAGTAGTTGTCGAAGACATACTGTCCGTTCTCGCTCAAAGTGGCGCTGTGCCATCCCTTGCCGCAATCATCTACCAGCGTACGCTTGCCGGTTTTTGTATCTACGGCAAAGATGTTTCTCTGGATAGGCGATTTCTCGTTGGATGCGATGATGATACTCTTGCGCTTGCTGTTGAAACCGAGCACTTCCATCACTTCCCATTTGCCGGAAGTCAACTGCTTGATTTCGAGCGATTCTGTATTGCTTGCCATGCGGCTTCCGTGCTTGCCCAGGGTGCAGATGTAGAGGTGGTTGTAACCATCCTTGCGGCTCTGCATGATGAAACTGCTACTGTCCCAAGGCAGGAACTGGATAGGATGACATGGTTCTACATATTTCTCATCGGTCTCGCGATAGAGTTCGCCTGTCTTCTCGCCGGTTTCTGCATTGTAGGCAGTCAGACGGCAGTCGTTCTGGTCGCGGTTCAGTTCGAACATATAGATGGTCTTGCTGTCCGGACTCCATGCGATGTTGGTGAAGTAGCGGTCGGTTGGATCGCCAGCCTTCAGATAGATGGTCTTGCCGGTCATGCAGTCGAACACGCCTACGGTTACCTTGTGTGAAGTCTCGCCAGTCATCGGATACTTGTCTGGGGCAGGAGTAGCAATGCAACTCTGTGTTTCTGGATGATTGAAACCGATTTCCGGGATGTCGACCTGCGGATAGTCGGTTACCATACTCTGGTCCATGCGATAGAAGGCGAGCAGTTCGCCGTTCGGACTCCAGAAGGTTCCCTTACTGATACCGAACTCATCGCGGTGAACACTCTGTCCATAAACAATTTCGCGGCTTCCATCCTTTGAGAGTTGGAAATCGTGAGATTTCTTTTCTTTTGTCAGGGCGTTGCTGGTTACATCGAAGGTACGCACATAGAGGTTGCTGCCCTTCAGATAGGCGAAGGCGTTCTGCTGGGCGTTAGCCTCCAGAAGGTTGTCGCCGTCAGCAAACTCCATCTCGCTCACCAGCTTATGCTTCTTGAAGTCAACGGTATAAGTCTTGCTGCCGTTGCTTACCATCACGATGCTCTTGCCTGCAAAAGGGAAGAGAGCATTGTAGAGGGCTCTTACCTTGATGTCCTTGGTAGGAGCAATCCACTGGTTGATGTCATTGATGCCGAAGAGTCTGGTCTCCTTGCCTGTCGTCTTGTTGACGAGATAGCAGGCATCCACATCCTGGCGAACGAGTTCATTGCCCCACCAGGTGCACCAGCGGTTCTTAGCTACCATGTTACGATAGTTGTTGCCGCCGAAGTTCAGGTCTTCCAATGTAAAGGTTTTCTCGCCTTTCTGAGCAGGAACCACGCCCTGAGCCTGTAAGTCGGTTGCATTCATAGCCATCATGATCATAGCAGCAAAAGATAATTTATAAATTGAATTCTTCAGATTCATTATATTCTTTACTTTACTTTATCGGGTTTACGACCCATGCGTCGTGAAACACGACGTATGGGTCGATATGTCTTTAATCCTCGTCGTCGAAGTCAACGCTGAAGTTCTTCTTGCCTCCGCGCTTGCCTCCGAAATCACGGCCACCACGTTTGTCGCCCTTGAAGCCACCACGCTTGTCGCCTTTCTCGAAACGCTTTCCGTCGCGCTTGCCACCGAAGTCACGGCCACCCTTGCGGTCGCCCTTGAAGCTACGGCTTCCACGCTTGTCATCGTCGTCATCATTGCGTCGACCGCCACCGATACGTGAACGGCCGCCCTTATGGAACTCAGCACGCTTCTTCTCGAAGTCTTCCAGACGGTGAGTATGGAACTTGAAAGAACGGATATCGTCCTCCTCGTTTTCAGTCTCCTCGCTTACACGCTTCTTGAATTCGCGCTCCTTTTTGAAACGGTGCTTCTGAGCCATCTCGCTCTTCTCGCGCTCAGTCTTCACGATACCGCCTTCAGAACGGAAGTCCTTCATCTTGCCGTCGAACATCACATACTTGCGGAATTCGCATTCCAAGCTTCCGTTGAATACAGGAATCTTGATAGATGGTTTCAGACCAATCTGCTCGAAGCACTCCTCGCGGTAACTCAATACCCAAGCCTCGTTGCCGGCAAAAGCCTTCTTGAAACGCTCACCTATCATCTTGTAGGTGTTCAGGAGGTTAGGGGTAGAGATGCGCTCGCCGTATGGAGGGTTCATCACGATGATGCTCTTCTCGGCTGGCTGGGTGAAGTCCTTGAAATCAGCCTGTGAGATGGTGATGTCCTTGCTAAGACCGGCAGCACGAACGTTGAGGTTAGCTGTGTTTACAGCCTTCATGTCAACATCGTAACCATAGATATGGTGCTCAAACTCGCGCTCCTGAGAGTCGTCGTTATAAATCATATCGAAGAGATCCTGGTCGAAATCGTTCCACTTCTCGAAGGCAAACTCCTTGCGGAATACACCTGGAGAGATGTTGCGGGCGATGAGGGCAGCTTCGATGGCGATGGTACCTGAACCACACATCGGGTCGATGAAATCGCATTCGCCCTTCCAGCCAGTCATCAGAATCATACCTGCAGCGAGAACCTCGTTCAGAGGAGCCTCTACCTGCTCCTGGCGGTAGCCACGGCGGTGCAGACTCTCACCACTCGAATCGAGACTCAAGGTGGCATTGTCTTCTGCAATGTGGATGTTGAGGCGGATATCCGGGTTAGATACGCTGATATTTGGACGTGTACCCTGCTTCTCGCGGAACCAGTCAACAATCGCATCCTTTACCTTGTAGGTTACGAAGCGTGAGTTGCGGAACTCCTCTGAGTAGACTACTGAGTCAACAGAGAAAGTCTTCTTCACGTCTAAGATGTCATCCCACTTGATCTTCTGGATCTGATCATACACCTCTTCAGCGCTTCTAGCCTTGAAGTGCTTGATAGGCTTTAAGATACGGATGGCTGTGTGCAACTGGAAGTTAGCACGATACATCATTTCCTTGTCGCCAGTGAAAGACACCATGCGGCGACCGATCTGTACATTATTGGCACCCAACTGGGTGAGCTCTTCAGCCAAGACAGGCTCGAGGCCCATGAAGGTCTTGGCAATGAGTTCAAATTCCTGTTCCATTATTGAATTCTATATCTAATAAACTTTGTTTTTCTTTTTTATATTTCTTTGTTTTTGGTTTCATATCCTTGGTTACCCATACGTTGGCTCCCACTACGCAGCTTTCTCCGATGGTGATGCGACCGAGGATGGTAGCATTGGCGTAGACGATGACATTATCTTCGAGGATAGGGTGGCGAGGGATTCCCTTGATAGGATTGCCGTCCTTATCGAGTGGGAAACTCTTGGCTCCGAGGGTAACACCCTGGTAGAGTTTCACATTGTCGCCGATGATGCAGGTAGCTCCAATCACCACACCCGTACCGTGGTCGATGGTGAAGTGCTTGCCGATGGTAGCCTCCGGGTTAATATCAATACCGGTTTCCGAATGCGCCAGTTCAGTCATCATTCTCGGAATGAGCGGCACTCCCAGTTCGTGCAGCACGTGGGCGATGCGGTAGTTGGTAATCGCCTTGATGACCGGGTAGCAGGAGATGATTTCTCCGTGGCTCATGGCAGCCGGGTCGCCCTCGTAGGCAGCCTCTACATCGGTAGCCAGAATCTTGCGCAGTCTTGGAAATTCCATGATTGTCTTGGCTGCAATCACGCCTGCCTTGGCACGTTGGTGTTGCAGTTCTGCCTGGGTTTCCGTTTCGCAGTCGTTGGCGAAGCAGAGACCGGCGAGGATCTGCTCTGACAGCATCTCATAGAGTTTCTCTACTCTTACTCCAATATGATATTTGATGGTTGAGATATTTACCGAAGAATTGCCGAAATATCCCGGAAAGAGGATAGAACGGGACAAACTGATGATTTCTTCGAGCGCCTTGCCCGAAGGAAGTGGATTCCCGTCTCGATGCTGATGAAAGAGCCCCTTCAAAGATTCGGCGCTCGAAAGCTCCTCGATGGTCTCTGTCAACTGATGAGTTAATGTATCTTTACTCATTTTCTTAATGTCTCAATAAAATTTGAGTGCAAAGATACGATTATTTTCTTGAATGACAAAGAAATAGCTACGGTTTTTTGTATTTTTTTTAGTGATTCTTTGAGGGATGAAAGAAGATGTGTGTCATAAGTAGTTTGCCTAGGGGATAGATAAGGCACGGATTACACGGATTACACGGATTTATGCCGCTCATGTAAATAAAGCAATTATAGCCTCATAAAAAATCCGTGTAATCCGTGTAATCCGTGCCTAAAAACTATGAAAAAGTTTATGCCACACCCTCTGTCTTATTTTGCGATACTGTCCAGGAAGAGGAGCAGTCGGTTGGTGACGTTTACCTCTGAAACACCGGAATCGAAGTCGAGCGATACGAGGTTGAGCATAGGGAACCGGTCGTGGAGACGTTTCTCGATGCCCCTGGAAATCACGTGGTTAGCGATGCAGCCGAAAGGCTGGAGCGAGATGATGTTGTTCACACCATCACGGATGTAACCTACGATGTCGGCAGGCAGAAGCCAGCCTTCGCCAAACTGGGCTGCGAGCGAAACCAGTCCCTGTACGTCCTTCGCATCATCATAGATATTGGTGAACGGACGGAAGTAGCGGAACTTGCCGGCTGCCTTGTTTACCTGGCGCAATCTTCTGCCTATCAGCGCCTGATAAGTGCCCTTGATGATGAAATCGGGCACTTTGGTGCAACTCAGCCGCATGTGTTTCTGTATCTCTACATTCACAAATTCCTGCAGGAAGAAAGGGGCAAGCAGAGGCGGAACCACCTCAATGCCGCGCGAGATGATGTTCTGCTCCAGGAACTGGTGGGCGAAAGGATTGAACTTCAGGAAGATTTCGCCTACGATTCCTACCTTCGGCAACGTTCTGTCGAGGGTCATCTGATTGAATTCTTCGGCTGCCTGTTCCAGGAGTCGGATGAGTTCCTTGGCTGAATTCTGGGCGATAGGTCCGTCTATCAGCTGCATGTATTTATCGCGCAACTCTCTGGCAATGCCCGGTTTACGCTCTCTTACGATGCAGGCGTTGTACATTTCGTTGATTGCATCGCCATAGAAAATGGCAGTAACGATAATCTGACTGTATTTCAGCCAAGGCACATTGAAGCCGTCCTGCTCGTTGTAGTCTTGCTTGTCGTCTGTTGAGCCTGATGCTTCGCCTGTTGAGGCTGTTACACCGAGTGTGAGCAGCGGAATGTCCTGGAATCCATTGGAAATCATCGCACGCTTGATGAGACCGGCGTAGTTGGTTGCGCGACACTGGCCGCCCGTCTGACTCATCACTACTGCCGTATTATTCAGGTCGTATCTGCCTGATTTCAAGGCTTTGATGATGTCGCCGACGATGAGGGTTGCCGGATAGCAGACCTCGTTGTTGGCAAACTTCAAGCCGAGTTCGGCGCTTACCTCATCGCTCATCGGAAGTACCTCTACATCATAGCCTATCAGTTTCAGGATAGGCGGAATGATAGGGGTGAGGTATTCGGTCATGAAAGGAGCGAGAATCTTGCGATGAATATCCTGCCTGGTGAATACCTTGGTCTGTTGTAAATGTTGAATGTTGAGTGTTGAATGTTGAATTTCTTCTGCTGTTGAATTTTTCACTCTTCGTTCTTCACTCTTCACTTCCTTTACTCCCTTCAGGCTTTCTATCAGCGAGCGGACACGGAGTTTCAGGGAGCCGATATTGCTCACGTCATCTATCTTCAGCAGCGTGAACGGCTTGTTGTGGCGCTTCATGATGTCGCGAATCTCGTCCTGGATAAAACTGTCAGGACCGCAGCCGAAGCTGGTCATCTGGACGAAATGAACCTCATCGCCCTGTTCGGCTGCCCATTGCGCTGCCTTCAGAATGCGGTTCATATACGCCCATTGCTTTACGAGATAAGTCTCTGGCTGACAATTGTATGCTTCGTTGTTGTCCTGGTTGGCTAATGCTGCCTCATTTCTTTCTGCCGCCAGGTTCTCCAGATTGAAGTCTTTGAAATCTGCAAAGAGATTACCCCGGGCGATGTCTTCGCTGATGACGTTGACTCCCAGATTGGCAATCATCTCGCTCAGCTTGTGCTGAATCAGCGGGTCGGTATGATAAGGACGGCCCGCCAGCAGAATCGTAAGTCCCTTGTTCGGCTTCTGAGTCTTGTATCCGTTCGTTTTCTGAGCCTCTGTTTCTTCATTTTTCAGAATCTCCCAGCCCTGTTTCTTGATTTCAGCAGCATATACTGCCTGAGCATAGAGGGCCTCTCTCAGCGCTTTACGGGCAGTCTTCTTGCTTACTCCCAGTTGCTTGAGATAATCGGTAATCTGTTTTTCCAGCGCCTTAGGCTGGGCAAAGTTGATGACGGGCGTATCGATCGGTTTCTTCAGATTGATGACCGACTTGATGACATCGCTGTAGCCCGAAACGACCGGACAGTTGAAGCTGTTCAGCGTATTCTTCGGGTCGTCATTATGTTCATAAACCACGTATGGCATGAGGA
>OJJU01000196.1_pt1 | contig 26868 bp, 29 predicted proteins | sample 1596141 | NCBI WGS metagenome assembly OJJU01 (sample SAMEA4350150, study PRJEB24818) | metagenome | biome: human; feature: gut; material: faeces | place: Denmark | collected 2013-09
ACCATAGGAGTAATCGCAATACACTGCTCCAATTCAGTCTGTATTTCTAATTGTCTCAATGTCTTGCCTATACTATCCCCATAACAATCGGAAATACGCAGATAAATATCGGTTAGCGAAATCTCTTCGTTTTTCGAAGATTTTCTCGATAATATTTCTGCCATTATTCTTTGAGCTTTGAAATTGTGAATTTTAACTTCTGCCTTTCGATTATATTTCTGTTCTATTAAACTAAAAATTTCAGAAGGTTCCTTGCATTTTCTTTCAATTAACGTATCAAAAATATCGAACGATATATATTGATAATTTGCGCAAAGCTTATCCAAGGACATATTTTTCTGAATACATCCAACTGCCATTTTTATAATTTTATTGATTAATCTCATACTGTCTCAATCTTATATATTCCCTAATTTTGCGTGGCACTAAATGTTTAAGTTTCCATTTAATAAAGTCTAGATATAGTTTAGAAAACTTTCCGTGACGAAAAACTACATTGGCACACAAAATTTGCTGTTCGCACCAATTCCCCTGTTCTGACACTCCATTACCCTCATATATAGCAATCACTGTATTCATTTTTTTCATAACCTCCAAAGGCACTTGAAGGAAGAACAAATAATCAGAAATAATTATCTTTGGGGTAACTACATAGTAACCATACTCTTGATGCAGCTTGCGTCTATAAATGCAACTTTGATGAACTAGATGTCTTTCATTCTCAGTACAATACATATTAACCTTAAAACATCTTCCAAAACTTGTTTTCTTATACAAATCAGAATACAGGAAGGCAATATCATCTGGAATTTGCTCTTTAAAAATATTCTCCAAAACATTTTCATCGACAAAGACATCACCAGCATTCATCATATTCACCCACTCACCAGAAGCCATTTTGATACCTTTATTCATTGCATCATATATACCTTTGTCAGGTTCGCTGATTATACGAACAGCTCTATCCGGATATTTAGCAGCAATGCTTTTAGCGATAGCTACAGTGTTATCTTTTGATTTACCATCGACAACAATATATTCTAAATCTTTAAAAGTTTGATTTAGAACAGAACGCATAGTTCTTTCAATCTCCTTTTCTACATTATAAGAGATAGTAATTATACTTATTTTCATAATCTTGCTTTTGTTGGTTTTACATCAAAATATCGCTCATCAAATTTATGATAAAATGCACATAAATAAAAATACATCAGAATACAATTCTCCCAAAATTCATAACTAAAACTAATTCCCATGAATAATAAAAAGAACATCAATTTACCTTTATAACCTAGTGAAGATGAAAGGTAGGATGATGAATTTATAAGCCAATAATAGAAAAATGCACCATAAAAGATACCATATTTAGCTAATATTCCAATAATACCTTCTGAAGGTGCAACGATTACACTATGTTTATAAAGTACTGCAGAAACATAAGAATTAGAAAGTTGATTAAATCCTAGAAAGATATCATTGACAAAATTCATAAAACTAACATATATGCCTGTGAAACGTTGCGGACACACAATTGCCATACCATCTTCTACACTATGATACTCTATTGAACCAAGACCCGCATCAAGATCCATCAAACCTTCTATCTTATCAGACATTATAGATAATCCCCATACAGTAGGAAATACCAAAACAACACATAAAACAATAATAACTTTGGAGAATTTAGATTTTTTATTCATTAAGACAAATAAAATCAAAACTCCTAGTAACGAATATCCTGTAGTAGACAATGTTGTTAACAGTGATAGGAATAAAATAATAAAAGATTTGTTCTTTATATTAAATTTATTCCTAACTAAATTAAAATACATACCTAAAAGAATCCAACATGCAAACCTTCCAGGCTCCCATGTAAAACCTAAATTTCGTCTTATTCCCATCTGTATATGTGAGCACAACCCAAATAAAAAGCTATAGGTCTCAGTTGGAGAACTAGGTTGTATAACAGATATTGATCTCATAAAACTAACAAATGGAGTTCCTAAAATATTAGCAAATAACCATACAATCAATGATATACTACAAAACATAACCAACATTTTCTCAAAATAATATAAGAAATCCTCTTTAGAATATATGTTAAAAGCAACGTGTACTATTATAATACTATAGAAAGGAGGAAAGTTTATACCAATATATCCTCCATATTTAAAATAAGATACAATATTCCAAAGTATGTTTAGAAACAAAACTATCCACAAGGGCTTGTATGACTTGTGGCAGTATTTTATATAATAAAAAGCAAGTATTATCAAAAATGCAGGCATTAATATAGGGTTCTTTCCAAAATTAAAGCTTGTATAATCAGAAACACTAGCCACCCACATGAACATCATGAACATATAGAAGGCTTTAGCCTTATATGGTACTATCACATTATCAATTAATCTCATATTCATTCTTTTTTCACCACGCTATCCACCTTCCAAAATAGAATTTCTTGAAAAAAATCAAATACAATCCTATTATCGTACGATAAAACAACGTGACATATTTTCTTTTTTGATGCAGACATCGCATTCACAACTAGAATTAGCGTAATCTCGAAACCTTCCTAAGGTTACCTCCTTAACAGGTCGGCAATAATATTCCTTAACTTATTTTTTACCCTTCCCATATACCATGATATATTATATGGGAACGGTGCGTCCCTAGGTTCAAATGAAGCTATGCTAACATCTAAAGATAAACGTTCCAAAGACTTTTTTGTTATATGCCTACCACTTATGAGGCCTGCAGCTCTAAACGTATTAAGCTGACGTGTACCATATACTTCTGGATGGTACTTTACACAATAGTTACCATAAGTTTCAAACTCAGAGAACAAACTTCCTCTCTTATCTGTAAAATCGCAAGCTAACATAATCTTCTCAACCCATGTATTTCCATTAGCGTTACAATTATCAGATATTGCATCCAACATCTCTTTTACAATAAAAGTATTAAACATCATATGCTCTGCTATAAAAGAAAAATCAACAAGTTTACCAAAGCCCAATATGCGATTCAACGTAATAAAATACGGTTCATGATACTCAATTTTTTTTGTAAATAGAGGCTGATTTTCATTAAAGAAAGACAAAGGACTCAAAGGAATAGTATCTGCATCCCATGTAAGATAATACTCCTTTGCCCATTTACTTTTAGCAAAGGCAAACTTCAAAAGTTGCTGGAAATACCATCCGACACAATTGGGTCTTCTCTCACCCTTCTTATTCATACATTCGTGAACTATACCAAAGTTCAACTCTGGAACCAATTCATTCTCATCCAACAATTCCACATTAGGGAAAATGTGCAAATGACCTAATCGTCCAAAGTTATTCTTATTAGTCACAATATATATATTCTCACACCCAATTATAAACTTGTTTATATAAGTCACCACATGCTTTACGAAAGAGGTGTCCTTTCTTGCCACAGGTATGAGAACATCAAATTTTTTATTACTTTGTTCCATTTTTTACTATTTTATGATATACATTCATGATGGAATCTATGATAACATTCACATCATGTCGATCTTTTGATATTTCGATTTCCTTCTTACTTAACTGCTCAGCGAAAGCCTGATTTGTTCCAATCTTCTGAATGAAATAAGCTGTCTGATAAGCATCATTGGACGGAACTAATACGCCAGCTCCATTTTTCAAAAGCGTTGGAACTCCACCTACACCTTGTGCTACAACTGGCAAACCTATAAACTGTGCCTCACATACGCTGTTAGGACTGTTGTCAATATAGCTAGGATGCATATAGACATCAGAATTCAATAATTTGTCAGCCAATTGGTCTGCATTGATTGTTCCTCGGCAATACACATTAACCGCCTGGCACTTGATTCTAGTAAATCTTTCTTGCATTTGAATCTCCGATACTCCATACACATTCCATTCGAATTCTATATCAGTATTTTCCTTTAGCAGTTTAGCTGCCTTCAATATCACATCTGCCCCTTTATATACAGGAGTTGATATTGTAGAAGTTATCAACAACTTTTTCTTTTGTGCATGATACTGCCATTTCTCAGATTTAGTTATAGCAGGACGCAATGCTTCTGAACAGAAAAAGTATTCTGCATTTGGAGACAACAATTTGGTAACACGTCTATCCCAATCGGTTCTACCAAAAAAATAATGAGTATTTTTAAATATCTCAGCTTCTCTTTTTGCCTGATAGGGCATCCAAGAATGCCATCCGTAATAGAGATTGTAGAATTTTCTGAAATTAAAATTTAATGATTTCAAAATAGAATATCCACTCATACCAGCTGGACAATATGCATCATATATAGGATTGATAATACCCTGAATGTGCATTACAACTGGTATATCTGTATATTTAGCTATCAAGCCAAAACAGAGTTCACTTCCCCAACAATGGATTACGTCTGGCTGATAAGCATCTATCACTTTTCTGATAAGCTGGATATAATGCTCATCTATCTTTTCTTTACGTAACTTATTGAATCTCTTTTTCCATTTAGATACATATAAGGGATAATAGTGAACTCCATCACCATCCGAAGGAGAATCATCAGAAGAATATGGAAAGGCTATAGCCAAATCCAATCCACGCTTCACGATTTCACCCTGAAGTGTGCCAATCCATCCACCATCTATCATGGATTTGCGCTTATATAAAGCAGGATTACCTGACAACCATAATATTTTCATGATTTATAATAATATTTATTTTTAATCTTAACCAAAGAAATTACTTTCATTACACCAAGAGAGAATATAACTCCCACCAATGTATATACAATCCACCAATAATCACCTACATAATCATGAATCACCATATCATACAGATTTTTACTCGTATCAGCATTTAGCCCATAATGCCACACCAAAAATACACTTACAATTTTGAAGCCCAATACATGGAGTAGCAATATATAGAGTGAATTCTTACCAAAATATTGCAGTATCTCTGAAAGTTTTGGCAAAACTTTCATGATGACACGACTAAGGTTATAGGTGAATATAATACCTATTACCGTCATAAGCGGAAACACCAATGGGTAAGAAAAGGAGGCAGACATCACATCTATCCTTATAAACTTACTTGTCAACATCAACAACAAAAAGGAAAGCAAAAGTAACCAAACAGTGCCCCCCCACTTCTGTACAACCTTATACTTACAAGCCACAAATCCCATATAGATAATAAAAGTTACTGTTAGCTCTCTGAATATTGCTGTTGGCAAAGGAAAGTTTAAATTCTGCAAAACTGTTACCATTGCGTATAATGCTACGAAAAACAACAATCTAAACTTTTCTTTTCTAATCCATAACATGATTGTATATACAAGAATACAACTGAAGAAAAGGCTCTTTAGAAACCATATAGGGCACAATATAGGATTATCAACTTGCTTGAAACCCAAAACCATAATAGCCATCTTCACTCCTTCCAGTCCAGGATAACGTGTCTCTGCCATGTAATGATTGACAAAGAAATCCTGTAGTCCCAATATGAATAATGTGAAAATAACAAACGGAAGCCAAAGAGTGCGCAATTTACGCTTAATGTATTTTTTCTCATTTTCCAAGAACGATCCATTATCTGTTATCTTCAAGAAATATCCACTCACAAAGAAGAACAACCCCATGTGAAACAGATACACGAAGTCAACAAGTGGTCTCGGCGCACAATGTCCCAATACGACCATCAGAATGCCTATTCCTCGTACAACATCCCAAGTGTAATCTCTATAACTATTCATAATAAATTCGCTAAACCTATTTTTCGTTTCAATCTCTCACATCTTTCAACTTCATCCTTATACGGCTGTTCTTCCGTCCAAGGACGAGCTGTTTTTAAGAAGCGAGCAGGTACCCCCCCATAACCGTGTTCTCTGACAGAACATCCTTATTTACTAAACTCATCGCCGAGATAAAACAACCATCAGCAATCGTAACATTCTTAGCTATTACAACATTAGTACCAATAAAGACATGATTACCAATTCTCTTTGGATTACCATCAGCACATGAGCATCGATAAAGACAACAATAATTACCAATCTTTGTACTTCCACTTATAATGATACCACATCGGTGACCAATACGGCATCCATATCCAAGACTATTTATCGGAATATCAAAACCATTCTTTATACTCAGCTTATTATACCTCATCTTGTACCATAAAAACATGGGAATATAAAAAGGAGAGAGCTTCCGCTTGTAATCATAATACTCCAATTTTCTCATGCAACGCATGAACTTCTGTATAGGATTCGGCAAAAGTAATCTCTTAATAAAACCCTGCGGAAATACCTGTTCGTTCATTATCTCATCTGCCTTGAGATAGAACTTTAATTCTTTTCTTGATGTTATCATATTTTTATTTTTGAATTCAATTTATATAACAGATATGATATAGTAGTTGTGATTGCAATCCAGAGAACAATACTATTTATTCCTATATATGTCAATAGCGTATATCCCAGACGAATATGGACGAGGTAAAAGAAATATGATATAGAACCTAGCCATAGAATAGCTTTCCCTCTCATTTCATACCTTGAATTGATAAAAGACAACAGATATAGAATCGCAACTCCCAAAGAGAAATCAAAAATGGCAATCTTACCTTCTTTAAATGCAGGTATAATTAATATAGCCATAAAGAGCCAACTAAGTTTAGTTCGCTTAGCAACAGCATGTCCAAGCATAAATGTCCAAACAAACCTATAATAATGTCCTTGTTCTGGACCAAAGTACCAATGCGCACAAAACCAATATACGATAAAAGCGCAACCTAACATTGCAGTTTGGTTGCAATTGACTTTTTCAGATAGATATGCTACTACATAATAGATTGTATAAAACATAAGAATACAGTAAACATACCAATCACCTCCACCTAGTAAGGAAGGAATAAGTGCAGCCATGCTATAATCATTGAGATTATGTAACAAATGTATCTCTTTAGGAAGCCATAATAGTTTTGCTTCTGACAAGGTATAGCTATCTGGCAAAATTGCGCATATTGCAAGAAATACCATACAAGTAAGCAAACATGGAATGAAGATTTTCTTTATACTCTTTCCCCACTTACTGAAATATTCATCAGATTTTATCTGTTTAAGCGACATTCCATAACCAGAAAAAAACATAAACCAAACCAAAGCCGTAGTAGCTGTAGTTTGCCAAACGACCTTTGAGAGTCCCCAAGGCATATCCATATCAAACTTTCGTTGTCCCCAATGTCCCATAAGGATAAAAACACAAGCAATTCCTTTTAATGCTTGCGACATAGCCTTGTCTATCACGAATGGTCGAAATCGCCCCCCCCATATTAGGCTTTAATCCCTTGAAAAATAGCACACCAAGTATAGCAAATATCACCAAATACTCTATATCATATTGTGTAATCATAAAATTTTATTTTAAAAGAAACTGTTCCAATTCTTTAGCCACAATAGTTAGTTAAACCGATAATATATTTTAATGTATCGAATCAATTTTTATTGAATTCCCTTTAAAATCAAATATATCAGAAATGATTTTTCTTACTACTAAATTTTCCAATTTATATATTGCAGGTTTATCTATGCCATTACTCCATGTATGCTCTACATCATTATATAAAATGCCTAGCAAATAAAAAATATCGATCACAGATTTTGCATGTTGGAATACTTATAGTCAGAAACAGCTTTTGGTGGAATTGAACTTAATTCAATTTCTTGTATCCCCAAATAGCCAGTAGCAGCAACATGTCCTCCAAAATTTCGTCCTATTGCCTTAGGAGTTAATCTACAATTAATACAACAAATCTTATATTTTGAATTAAGCTTATTGGAAGTATTATCTGCCGTTAAAGTATCACCATTATCCGTTATCGATAATTTGCAACTTACATTGTCACCCCTAATAGGTTCATTGGTATCTTTTAGCTCCATCTTCGTTGCTCGTAAAGAATCAAAAGCTGCAAAAAAAGAACTTTTACCAAATCCATTTGGTGCTACTAGAAGATTATACTTATTTTCCTTAATCTCCAAATCAAAAGACTTATATCCCATGCCCTTTACCTTTTCTATTGTAACGTTTGTAATCATAGATATCAACCGTTTATATTCTTATCCTTTCATATACTGCCTATAACCATTATCAGGCAACTTTTTAAATCCAGAGAAATATGCCTTATTGAAACATGAGAACCAAGTCCAAGACTTCTTTATTATAAGATAATACCAAGCATTATAAATATAGAAAGTCAGATATTGCTTAATCGATGCTCGCCCCTTCATATTAAAAATAGAGTTTCTCCAAAAACAATATCCTTTCCATAAATTAGGTATATTTACAATTGGTTTGCCAAATAAGCTTTTTGCAAAAGTCATTCTATCCTTAGGATGAATATGAATAGCATCAATAATTGTTATTGGAGAGAAACCAGCATCTTTTGCTCTTAGTCCGTAATTTTGTTCATCACCCCAAATGAAAAGTTGAGGTATAGGATAACCTATCTTTTCTATAAGCTTTCTAGAATAGAGAATTCCATTAAACGGACATGAATAACCTGGAACTATTTTATCAAATTTATCTTTCAATGCATTTACGTCATAGCTTCCATAATAGTTAAACGCCAAAGATTCAGAATCTTCTTGCGCTATAACGAGCGGAGCAATATAATCATAATTTGTAAGATAGTTGACCAAGTTTTCTAATTGGTTCTTATCAGCTACTCCGTCGTCATCCATTACCCAAACAGCATCAAAAATTTCCTCAGATTCATAGGCAGTCTTGATTCCGTTATAAAAGCCACCTGCTCCACCTTGATTATTTGGAAGCAACAAATATTGATAATTAATACCATTTAGCATTATATTACAATATCCGTTTTGCTTCACTAAATCTTTTGTTCCATCAGTAGATGCATTATCAACAATGATAACAGTATGAGGTTTGTATGTTTGTTCGTTTATTGCATTCAAACAATTAATCAACAGTTCTTTGCGATTGAATGTAACAACAACCGCACAAATTTTATATTTTGTATCCATATTTATAGCTTTATAATAACTATAAGATCAATTTGTATTACAACTATATTCTAGGTCAGGCACTATAATTCTCTATCACCTAACAACAACTATTCCTTTTAAATTTCAAACCAGCTCATAGCCCTCTCTACTGTAGGAGCCATATCGTAATACTTATATTCTGCTAAGCGACCTCCGAAGATGACATTCTCTTCCTTGTCTGCCAGTCCTTTGTACTTGGCATATAGCTCGGAATTCAGCTTGTCATTCACAGGATAGTATGGTTCCATTCCATCCTTCCACTCTGTGGAATACTCTTTCGAAATGACGGTCTTTGGACATTCATACACATCCAGACCAAACATCTCGAAGTGCTTGTGCTCAATAACACGAGTGTAAGGTACTTCACGCTCTGTATAGTTCACAACTGCATTGCCCTGATAATTTGGTTTATCAATAATCTCTGTCTCAAAGCGTACTGTACGATAGTTAAGTTTACCAAACTGATAATTATAGAATTCATCTATCTTACCTGTGAACACTATCTTGTCGGCAATACCTTCCCAATAAGAGCGGTTTTCAAAGAAATCTACATTCGTTTTCGTCTCTACTCCTTCAAGCAAGCCATCAATGAGTTTGTTATAACCACCAACAGGGATACCCTGGTACTTGTCATTAAAGTAGTTATTATCGAAGATGAGACGAACTGGTAGACGTTTGATAATGAAAGCAGGAAGTTCTGTACATTTTCTTCCCCACTGCTTCTCTGTATAACCCTTGATAAGTTTTTCGTAAATGTCTTTTCCTATCAAAACCTGAGCCTGCTCCTCTAGGTTACGTGGTTCTGTTACGCCATCAGCTTTCATGCGAGCCACAGCTTCCGCTTTCTGCTCATCAATCTTAGCCTGCGCTTCCTCTGGCGTGGTTACTCCCCACATCTGATAGAAGGTGTTCATATTGAAAGGCAGATTATAGAGTTTGCCCTGATAGTTTGCCACAGGTGAATTGGTATAGCGGTTGAACTCAACGATGGAGTTCACAAAGTCCCACACCTTCTTATTGGAGGTATGGAAGATGTGTGCTCCATACTTATGCACGTTGATACCTTCGATATTCTCACAATAGATGTTGCCACCTAAGTGAGATCGCTTGTCTATTACCAAGCACTTCTTACCTTGCTTATGTGCAAGATGTGCAAATGTGGCTCCGAAGAGACCAGAACCAACAATCAAAAAGTCGTAATGATTATCACTCATAATTGAAAGATTATTTAACTTTTTATTGGACCAAAGCCCAAATGTCTTAGGATGAGCATCATTGATAAATAATGCCCACCTATATTTATTTCTCTACAGCTCGTTTTGATAAAAAATGTACGATTAGACCAAACGAAGCACTTCGCATAAGCCACTGTGTCAATATGTATAACATAAAATAAGAAAAAGCTAATAGAAAGACAAGCGTCCACCCCATAAAAATCGACTTCAGCATTATAGTCAAAGGTATGAATAAAACTCCTCCTAGCAAAGACTTAAGCATGTCTGATGTTGTATTAATACGAATATCTGTATTTTTAAGAACATAATAAACACTTACTACAAGTATCACCAATTCAGCTAGGACTGAAGCTACTGCTGCGCCACTAGCTCCCCACAAAGGTATAAAAAACAAATTAATTACAACATTGCAAATTGCGCCAGTCATCACTGTCTTAAGCAACTTAGAATCATATCCCAATCCCATTAAAATCTGGATTGTAGATATATTGTTCAAGCCAATGACAAATACGATTAACGACATTATTTGCAGAGGCAACACCGTGCCGATAAATTTTTCTCCCAAAAACAAAGGTATGAACACTGGGGATATACAAATAACACCTATAGCAATAGGGACTGCCAAAAACGACACCAAAGAGAAGGATTTGCTTACCAATTTATTGATATTATTCCAATCTCCCAATGCCTTTAAAAACGACAATCTTGGTACCATAATTTCCGATAAACTTGTAACCACAGCTAAAAACGCACGAGACAAATTATTAGCTTGATTATAATAACTCACCTGATCATAAGTTGAAGCAAAACCTAGCATCAGAACATTGATCGTAGTATATAGAGATACCGCTATTGTCGAAGAAAACAGCAACAACAAAGGCTTGACATGTTTACGAATGCCTGACAATCCAAGTCGTATTCTTATACCCGACTTTAATAAAACTAATACATTCCAAACTTGATTTACGCAACCAGACAATGCATTCAATAATACAAATATTATCAAATCTGCCTCATCTCGAACAAACAAGAACAGACAAATAACGCTTATGGTCTTAACGACAAGTGAACGTATCGTAATATACTGGAAATCTTCTAAACCTGAATAAAACCAATCTATATTGAAAGGCGTAGTAAACAGAGTTATACCAGCAATAAGAAATATAATAAAGTCATGCTTTAGCTGGCCTATCAGAAAAAGAGTTAGCAAAAAAACTAATGATGTAAAGACTGTCGTAAGAATACTGATACTAAACAACTCTGAAAACACCATGGATAGTTCTTTTTTGCTTCCTCTTCTTTTTGACACTTCCCTTATACCATAATTTGGAATTCCCAATGCGGCCACGAGCACAAAATAACCAGCATAAGTGCTTGCAAAGTTGGCCAAGCCTAGGCTATCAGGATTCAAAACCCTCGCTACATAAGGGGCTGTTATCAAAGGGAAAATAATATTGGCAATATTTTTAAGAATATTGAATATCAAGTTACTTCCTAAAGATTTCGACATTACTTTATCAACTTATCCTTAAATATGGTCAAGTACATCCTAACGTACATCTTTACCTTCTCCCTAAATGGAATTCCATATGAATACCCCTCAGTATTTCTATCCAAATGAAACAATAAGTAAGTATGGTCGTTTGTCACATTCGGATTAGAAGACCAATGGCTACCCAATGTATTCAAAATTTTATGTTGCTTATCCTCGGGATAATTATATAGATATTCCATAATTCCTCCCATACTGGTATATTTTGTCTTGATTACATGAAAATCTTTTTCAATAATCAAATAAGCAGCATAGATATAATACTCAAAGCATAACCACTCATTGCCCCAACCATTTATATCAAATTGGTCCAACCATTCAAAAAATCCAGGAAGAGTATCGCATTTATAGACAGGGATTTCATTAAACCATATATTATATTTATAATGCCCTGTTCCTAACTGCAACTTTCTATTATCATATATTCCTAAAGTCTTGAAACATGTGCGCAATATGTTGAAGCCATCTAAAGAGAAATTAGCCTTAAACATATTTTTAGATTGCCAAATACCATCGAAGACTTTAGCGAAATCTGCAGTTTTACAAAATCTAGTCTCAGAGTCTATCACACCTAAGTAATCGTATTTATTCATTAGTTTTTTAAGTCCGAAAAACTTTTTTATAGTCACTTTAGACTTAAAATGTTCTAAACTCTCGTCAAGCACCAAGAAAAGAATTTGTTCCCCACAAACATCAGAGACTAATTGTTTGAATTTTTGACATTGGGTTTCATTACTAAATATGAAATAAATATCCTCTTTTATTTTATATTCCTGTTTTGACTGGTATAATTTTAGCGCCAAGTCAAAATGATTTTTCATATCATAAAGAGGACATATAAAAGCAGCCTTCATCTTATTCAACTATATATTTATCATTATTAGCACCAGGAATCTTAACAACCACATTCTTTGTGCCATTTTCCAAGCACTCGAAGTCTGTAGCTTCACCTGGTTCCATTACCACAATATCACCTTCTTTGTACTCCACTCCATTCATCTTTACTCTACCAGAGATGATGCAAGTAAACTCAGTGGCAATCTTGTGATAATGCTTACTCTCATAATCACCTTTCTTGTATTCCTTCACTGCAACTTCTACATCATTAGTCTTGTGAAGGGTTGGTTCGAAGTTACCCACGAACCAACCTTTTACCATATCTTCTAATCTTGCAACTTTCATTATTTTTTGTTTTTGATTATCTCAATATATTTATCTAAGTCCTCAGGTGTACCAGTTCCATGCATCTGTGAATAGTCGATGTTATAGATACCGAACTTCTCACCACGAGCGATAGCATAGTTATATACTGGAGCAACATAGAACTCGTTGTTTACTCGCTCGTTGCGAACAAACATATCTATGGCATTTTCCACAAAAGAGGACCCCTTAGAGAAGTAATAGATACCCACTGTAGCTTCGTCCGAAATAGGTTGTTTCTCTTTTATTTCTGTAATCAAACCCTTATCATCCAGTTTCGCAAAACTCCACTTTGGATTCAGCTCTGGGTCTAAGAAACACAACACCGAGCCATCAAGCTTTCTATCCTCGCAATCCTTGATATAGTCTGCGATATTCATATCCACAATCTGATCTGAGTTGGCAATGAGCATCGGAGTATCATTATTGATAAGGCGATGGGCATGGAGTACTGTACAAGCTGCGCCTTCTGTCAGTTTATCTATCAAGACGAACTCCACATTATAATGCTCCTTTATCCAATTTACTGTTTCAGTCTCATTCTCATAATGCTCTTTGCGTGCAAGCAAAATAAACTTGGCGTTAGGCATAGCCAAATTATCCAACACATGGCAAATCATAGGCTTGCCCAACACATCTATAAATGGCTTTGGCTTCTTGTAGCCAGCCTTGGCAAAGCGACTTCCAGCACCTGCCATCGGAATAACGATATTAATCATTGTCTTAATCTTTTTTATGACTTAAATAATTTTCATATAATTGAGGGGTGGCAAACGATACATAAGACTTCTTGTCTATCATATGTACACCCACTTGCTTTTGATTAAGGATGAGTTCATTATATGTAGAACATACATAATAATTGCCCTTATAATTTACATCCTTACGAATAGTATTGAAAGCTGCATTAACGAAATCTTCTCCGTGCTTAAAGTAATAACATCCGGCTGTAGCCATAGATGATATAGGACGTTTTTCACTTGTTTCACATACTAATCCCTTTTCGTCAACAGCTACATAGCTCCATCTAGGATGAACGGAATTGAAACAAATGACTCCACCATCCAAGCCTCGAGTTCTGAAAGAGTCCACACCATCCACGATGCCCTTCTTTATCAACTGGTCGCCATTTACGATGAGAAGTTCCTCGTCATTTTTGATGGCGTCAATTGCAAACAAAGCAGAGCATGCTGCTCCTTTTGTAAGATTACTAACTTGATATATAGAGCAGTCTGGAGATAAAATTTTCAACGTCGAAGCTACATACGCAGAGTCATTATCTTCCTTTCTTATAACAAAAGAAAGTTTTGCCCCCAATAGCTTAACCGATTCTATTACTTTTTGAATGATAGGCTCCCCATCAATCTCTAACAAATACTTTGGATAAGAATGTCCCTTTTCTTCAAAGTCCTTACTAGGACCAGCCATTAATATAATTATATTCATTCTGCACCTCCTTCTATTTCTTGGATTCTCTTCATCAAATTATGATATGTTACATCATTTACAGTTCCCACCTTAAAAAGATGAGCACCACTTGCCAAAGCTGCCTTGATACCATTTTGGTTGTCTTCACAAATCAAGCACTCTTCTGGTGTCAAGCCCAATCTCTTAATGGCAACATTATAAATTTCAGGATCAGGTTTAGCTTTGGTCACATCCTGATTAGATAATTTGAAGTCAAGATACTGGTCCAAATCAGACTTCTCCATCATCATATCGACCGTAGAACGTACGGAATTGGAAGCTAAAGCTAAATGGATACCCTCAGCTTTCAAACGTGAAAGTGCATACTGGTGAATAAACTTTGGTTTACAACGAGTAAAAACATACTCCATTGTATAACGTTGCTTCATCTCATTGATAAAACCATGCAGACTTCTTGGTAGTCCTCGTTCGACTGTTAGCATCTCCAATTTACGAGAAGTTGGAAGTCCGTCAAATGTAACCAAGTGGTCATAACGAGATATGGAATACCCAAAGAGTGACAACGCTCTATTCAATGCTTCATAATGCCATTCCTTGGCATCAATGAGAACACCATCCATATCAAAGATTACTGCTTTAATTTTATTTGCCATACTATAATAATACTATTCTATAAAATATTCTTTTGCCTCATCTGGATAATCTGTACAGAGGTAAAGATTATCATCATTCATGTTCTTCAATAATTTCCAACAATTGTTATAATCACGACCATGCAAATCTGGAGAAACGATGCATACTTTCTTTCCTGCATGTAAGCATCTGAAGATTTCTTCCTCGGTTGGGTCTTTTCTGAAATAATCCAACCAAACGAACTCACTTTCACCCCAGAAAGGGGTTTCTTGTTCATACTCTGATATACGTGTCGCAATGGTCATACCTTTGTCAGCATAAAGGATTGTGTCACAAACCGACATATCAAAAAAGAAATAGTTCTTTATCTCATACTTTTGCAACAGCGTTTGCATCATATCTTGCAATCCATCCGCCTTTATGTTCAAGGCTAATGTAGCAGAAGAACCTGATTGATAATACATCTCAAAAACCTTCTCCGCCGTTATTTCATTACCAACAGGAGGATTATGAGAAATCAAAACCTCTCCCTTGCAATCACGGAAATCTGTCTCAAAACCATAGCCATTCTTGATTGCATTACTCAAAGCAGCTAAAGTATTCTTTTCCTCTGCTTTTTTCCAGTAGCCACGATGGGCTATAATATTACTTAAATTCATTGTTTCTTATTATTTTTATCCAAAACTCTTTTAACCTGATTTATATATTCCATAATTCTCTACTCCAAAGCATTATGAGCGACTCATGATGTATAGAGCGATAACGCCATCATGAATATCATTCGTATATTAGGAATATGGATTCTTCGCTATTCGCTAATTATTATCTGTTTTTACATTTACCCTTTCATTACTGTTACTTTAGAACTCATTTCTATCATTCTCCAGATTGTATCATCTTCAACACCTACAGCAAATGATAGAACTCTATTGTTAGAAATGGGAATACTAATCAAAACATAATTCAAATTGAACTCCTCGTTTTTTATTGGACATATACAACCAGATACTATAGTCCAAAGCTCTTCTTGATATTTGCATCATATCTGCGGCATATTCAACTATCTGTTTAGCTTCCTTATAATTTTTATAAATGATTCCTGCATCCGACACGAATTTATATACATGCCTATCGACTGCAACACTTTCTACACCCAGAAGTTTCAACAAATAATCATAAGTTTTATCTCCAATACCCCTAATGCTCTTGAACTTATCGGAATTTGATTTGCTATTTACCAGATAAAGCTTTAATTGATAAGTATCTTGAATGCCCTGAGCCTTACAAAACTCTAAGATTCGAATCATCCTAATTTGCTTTTCACAATCATGCCAATCAAGGACTGTTTCTATAGAATGCTTTTGTAATACAGCTGAAAATCTGTTTATGGTATAGGCTACAGGATATTCGTTTAACACCTTATAGACCCTCGGGGCTACAACATACTGATAGTTTAAACCAGCTTGTAACACGACATCCGTAAGCAATGCACCTATATGATTTCTATAGGGGCAATCTGGAGCTGCAATCAGTTGGAAACCTCGTGCATTACCTATATATGTGATAAGGTTACGAACCTTAATGGCTAAAGGTTTATCCATGGTTTATAGACTCTAAACTAAGTTCCTTTAATGCATTTAATCTATCCACACAATTAGGACATGCCCCGCAAGGAATATCCGGAGAAGCCTGACATGAAAAAGTTGCCCCAATAGGTGCCTTTAGCTCTATACCTAATTTCGCAACTTCATATTTTGAGAGGTTCCGGAAAGGCATCTCTATCTTAACAGATCCATACTCTGACAATAGTCCTTCCAGCTTATCAAAGAATGCTGAAGAACAATCTATTTCTTTTGCATGATTACTATTAATGAAAGCTGCATATACCTTGTTAAATCCCAGAGTTTGGGCAAAAGAGGCTGCAACTGTCATCAACAGCACATTACGATAAGGTATATATAAATCTTCTGCCTTTATATCATCTTTCCACAAATCAACAGGACGAATGAATTTGGACTTTGAATACTTGAAGATTGAAGATATATCTATTGTTTCTATTTTGTCTTTGTATTGTTCTGGAATAACTTTTAAAAGCGTATCAAACTCTTTACTGGCGCAATGCTGGCCATAGTTGATGAAAAGTGGAACAAACTCCACATTCTGAGCAACAAACTGATACATCAAAGTTGTTGAATCCAATCCCCCTGATACCAAGACAACTCCCTTAGTTAGTTCTGTTTTCATAATTTTGAAGCATATTTAAATAGTTCTGAAATTATTTGGTCTGCAGATGTAGACACTACATTCGGAATTTCCGTCAGCATACAATTTTCTGCAATAGAGTAAGGATCATATACTAACACCGGCATTCCTTTTTCTGCTGCAATCCCAATCTCAATCAATGTTCCAGGATCATTATACAAAAGAACAGCAAGCATCATCTGGCAAGAATCTATCAATGCCATGTCTGATTGAAACAGTTTCTGCCTCTCTGCCTTGCCAGCATCTTTCGACATTTGACCATTTTCCTTAATGGGTCTTCGGGGTGTAAAATTATGATATTCTAAAGCCTGACATATAAAGTCTATTGGTTTAGTATCAACAAAGTCAAAATCTGGAGCAGCAATATAAATATTGATTCCCTTTCTGACATCCCATGGCAACAAAACTCCATTATGCTTTTGCTTATCTTCTATCGGTAAGTTCAGATAATGTAGAGCCATAGCCTTAAATTCATCTATGAAAGTAGTCTGTGCATATTCCGCAGCTATATAAGAAGCGTTGAGCAGGTTGTGCTCAAAGGGTGAGCGTTGGTCATATATTGCGACAATCGTATCAAAGACATCTCCAACTCCTACAGAATGCACGACGGGAACTGTCATAGATGGTGTTGAAACTATCTTCTTCAAAGCATAATCATAAGCTCTACTACCACCTCTATTTTCTTTCAATACAAATTGCTCACAACTATTCTGACAGTCATTTACCAATGAATCGATATCGGAATAGTCATTCTTGAACAAAGTAGAAGAAGTTGAGAGAAAAAGGGTTCGAAAATGAGTCTCTCCCAAGTCGGCTATATGCTTTACATCATTCGTTACATCCAGGTAGTATTGAGCATGTGTATTATGTCTCATTACCATAGACATATCGAAATCACCAGCGAACAACAAGATCTTTTCAAACTTGTCAAGCTTAGCTAATTGTGAATCATCGTAAACTACCTCTACGTTTTCATTCAACAAAAAGTTATAACCTTGGTCACCAACCTCCTGGACCTCCTGAATCAAGACCGTATTGGGTGAATTTGTTACATTCCCCAGTTTTATAACCTCTGTACATCCTATCTCTTTCAGATAATGCTCTATATGACTATCTAAATAAGAAGGAGCAAAATATGCAACGCTATATTCTTCGCCAACTGCATACATACCTCTGGCAGCATGTACTATTCCCCCTAATCTCATCTTTATCAGAGGTGTTACTGCAGACTTTAATGTAACATCATTAAAGATATAGCCTAGTATACAGAACTTACTCATACTGCACTTGGAGTGATATCAACTATAACTGTATTGATAGGAGTCGTACTAACATTGGAAACAACGCCAGTATAAGTGAAGCCTTTCACAATACAGTTGCGCAAGTAATTGTATTTCGTTGGTAAATAACCAATAATGAGCCCATCATTGCTTTTCACTACCAATCTGACTTTGAAGTCAACAGAGACTTCAGTATCAACAGCTGGGAGCATCCCCTTTTTACAGTAATACTCACAAGTATCAACATCTTCAATAAGAGTTGAAAACGCAAGAGCGCACTTGTCTTCAGAATCATCTGCTCCTGTCACACCTTTTATTGCTCTTGGAAAATTTTTGTAATCACTAAAATTACCTGTTCCAGTACTTCCCATAATTGTTTATATTTAAATGAATACTTATTTTGTTATTGTCTCCTCATCTACTTTGCTGCAAATTCAAAGAAATCTGCAACGTTCTTGAAATTATCAAACTGCTGGCAATACATACTGGCATAAGGTTCAGGGAACCTACTGCGTATGTCTGCCTTTATCATGCTTGCCAAAGCCTCCTTAGTGTAGGCTTTCAGTAATTCGTTGTATTGTTGTTTTGTCTTAATTGTCACTTTTCTATAATGAGTCAGCTTATATATATCGACACTACCATCATAAAGAAAATATGATAATAAAGAAGCAACGTATTCTTGCTTATTGTTATCTTATGATTGAGACATTATCTGCTATTCTTGATGACAACCATTTTCTCTTATAGCACTAAGCATAAACAACACATGGAGCAACCTTGCAGCTGCATTATATCCAAAATGTTGAGGTGTGGCTATACCATGACACATAAGGTTGCGCAAGTTCAAACCTAACTGATTTGTCAAGACCAAACGTAAATAGTATGCACCATCTTCAGTCAACGCATCAATCACAGGCTGCATTCTCAGTAAATCATCCAGTGTCTTGAGTTGGTAGCCCTTACCTTTTCTTGATATTTTAAGTGCGCTCATTCCTGACATCTCTACCAAATTACAGATAGCATTCTCTAACTGTGGGATGATTAGATGAGAAAACAATACATACTTTTCATCCATAAAACATTGTAGAGCCTCACGGATAATATCATATCTGTCTTCTTCGAATATAGGGCATGGTATTATTCTATTATTCATTATCTTATCCACAGAAATGGCTTCGCAATCTAACATTTCCAGAATGGCCATGCTTAAGAAATGGAACTTCAGATTCATGTTTTCCACAACATGCAATGCAAGATTTCCATCAAAATCAGATTCCAGAGAACCTACTTCTGCCATAGGTCTTCCCTTTGCATCTAAGAAATGACTCCCCATCATATATCGGAAAGGAAACTTTTGAGCCAACTCTTTCAAGCTTTTCTCTTCTTCATTTTTTAGAGGTATAAAATAAAGCGTAAAGTTGTCCCAACGAGCTTGATCTCTCTCGGCTCCCTTTCCGAACATCAAATCGGCTTGTTTCTTCACCTCTTCTGGTATTTCAAATTCAAACTTCTGTGGTTGCATCTCAGCTAAAGCTTCTTGATAAGCGTTCTGCACATCTACCATCATTCGCTTTGCCTCAGAGTCTAAATTGTAATGGCGATACAAATGCTGGATATTTTCAAGAATGCCAGCATATTGCATTCCTGCCATTGCCCCCTTGTAATCATGGAATGACTTTTCCATAACAGCCAAAACTCGCTTAACTTCCTCTTTCTCTGTCTTAGATGTGTAATAATCAGCAAGTAAACACGCTTGTGCCTTAACAGTCCAAGGATTGAGGGGCAAGTCTTCGCCAGGATTGGCAAGCCTACTTAAACGTGCTTCATGTTCTGCAACCAATTTTTCTTTCTCTTCTTCTGAAAAACATTTCTTGTTGTCAAGCATTATTTGGAAACGAGAAGCCCAATAGCGTATGGCATCATCTACGGAATGTCTTTTCTCAAAATCGGCATAGGCAGTTTTTACTTTAGCAAAACTATCTTCTCGATTTCTCGTAAAGGCAAACAGCCATTCCAACATGTTGACTGTCAAAACAGGATGTTTGAAATAATCACCATTGCAGACATCCAGAGCAGCATCAACAATAATGTTATACAGATTCCCGTTATTTTGCTTATGGCAAATTGATGGTTGAAAATCCCATACCAAAGTCGCATAACGAAGTTTCAGTAATGGGTTGTTACATTCAGAGATTCTGTCATTCCAATATTCTACAGCCTCCTTGGTTACCTCAGCAAAAGCCGGGGAATAAACTGGTGCACCATTTGCAGCACGAAATGTAAATTGAGGTCCATAATGATAATTACCCCAAGGGTTCTCCCCATGTTGTGGCTGCAACCTAAATGCCAATTGCTCAAAAGCATACGTATCTCTTTCCTGTTCTTCTGACGCAACAGAATTCAAATCCATGATTATATCTTCATAACCAATGTTCTTTAAATCCGGCTCATTATATTTGTCTAAAATTCCCAGTATTGTCATATTACTTTTTTATTTATAGTTATTTACCTAATATTCTAAAGACATTAAAACTCTAATAAAGATTTCTTGTCTTCTAAGCATCAATGCAAAGAAAGCTAATATAACTGCAATAGGAAGCCATATTGAATATAAGACTCTAGTATGGCTAATGCTTTCTATTTTTATCTTAAAACTATAAAAAGATGTCTATCCTTCTAAACTACTTAACATTTTCAACAAGCTTTCGGCTTCGGATTTCACCAGCATTGAAATTTCAGGAAGCGTATTGCTGTATTCAAAAACTTTACCTCTTGGCAAATCTAAGATACCTATCTTAACCTCATCAGTATCCACGCCATAAGCCTCACGCATGAGTTCGAGTAATACATCAGCTTCATTTTTACTTATCTTTTTATCACCACTGCTAAAGAACAACTTTATTGCATAAGCTTGTTCTCTATAAGTAAAACAAAGTTCTGGAGCTACATTGACTCGTAATTCTTTATGTTTCCAATACTTTTTGCTAAGAATCAATTTCTCTAATTTCTTTTTTTTCCAAAATTTCTTTAAGCCACCAATTTTTTGAGAATAATTGGCTCTTTTATCTTCGGAAACTCGTTCTAAGACAACATCCAGTTCTTCTGCCTTTCCAGAATGATTCAAAACATACTTAATATGATTACGTAACATTGCCCAATAATCTGTTCCTACAGTATACTCTGAATGTAAATCTCTATGAATTGATTTAACTGCATTATAACGATGCATACCAGTTTTTGTTATAAAATTACAAAACTGGCTTAATGTTATTACTACATTTGCCATAACTACTTATTACTTTAATAATTATACACTCTCTTTATTAAATTCTACAAACATTACTGATTTTCCAATATTATCATCATGATAAAGATGAACATCTGTAGTCCTGAATTGGGGCAACCTTCTCTTTAAACTCTCGCTCGCTGAAGAGCTCGAAGAAGTAGCCACAAGAGGCGCGGAAGAGGCGTGGCTCTATAATGAGTACGCCTTCTATTTCTGTTTTGATTATATTCATTGTTTTTGTTTTAATTTTTGTTGTTATAATAAGATTTTTCGAATCCCTCCGTCTCCCTTTCCAAAGGGAGCTCCACCTTTCTCACCAAGCCTCTCTTTCCTCAGGAACGAGAGGATGTAGCTGGCTCTGCTATAGCACCGCCAGAGTTTTAGTATCGTCAGCGGAGCCTGTGCCCACAAGGGGCTGCCGATGAGTACCTACGCAACAGAGTTACGATTGTTTGTCGGCTAGCGCATCATCAAGATTCTATCAATCTGCCGCTCTCACGCAAACGTTTCTTAAAACCCTGCATCACTTTATCTGCCCATTCATGAAGGTTTTCTTTCATCACCTGCTTTTGCTTTTCATCAAAACTAGAATAGGCAATCTGTTGCTCCATACATGTCTGAGCCGTTTCCTTAGCTAAGTCCAGTGTACGTTCTGTCACTTTACCATTGGTAAGTTTCTCGCCTAATTGGGCGTAGAAGTAGCCTTCACAAAAGGCTATACAATATTCTTTTGCTGTCATAACGATTTATAATATTGAATTTAAGCAATTCAATATAAGTTAAAATCTATTTACTATATTTTCTTAATTAATGAAAAATACTTATCATTAACTCGATATGTTACCGACCCACCAACCTTCTTTTCCTCAAGCATGGTTATCAAGTCATTATCAGAGAAACTCAGCAGGACTTTCTCTTCTGTAGAAACCAAACGAAGCTGTTCTTTCTGAGTTGACTCATTCAAATCTTCTCTTGTAAAAATGATACCAAAATTTCCTGTCTGCTTGTTCAGGTACTTTGTTGGAACATATAATGCAGAAGGAGAAAGAGACTCTTGATAATTTTTGAAATCTACAACTATCAACATGGAGTTATATCGCTGTTGCAGTATCCCCCATATTGAATTTACGCCAAAAGGAGTATTATTGATTACAAGGTCCCGACGACACAATCCATCGTCTGTCGTAGATTGAAACTCCGAACTATAGTTTAGAAAATCATCCATGAAAAGATAATCAAAGATTTCCTTTCCTATCATTTCGTATTCACTCCATGATTCTTTGCCACGAGCGCAATGCTTTAGACGTTGTATGAGCATATTTCCTTTGATGAAATTCGGGGCTTTTGAGTCTTCCACCTCCAGTTCCGCCAAATGCTCCTTTATATATAAATGTAAAAGCTCATCACAGTTGTTATAATAGAACCCCCAACCCATATCTTGTATTGAACGATATTCTATCAAGTGTTTCGCTAAGTATTTTTGGATTTCCATATTAGGTCTTCTAGTAAAAACAAATCCCTTATACTTTAATGTCCGTAATTTACTTGCAATAATATCTATGTTGAGCGTATCGCCTATATCTAAATACCATAGATTATCATCAATCATTATCGTATGACCTTCTTGTTTTCCAACTTTCTTCATCTGTACTCTTAACATGAAGATTAAATAGTCTAATAATTGTGATTCACTCGCCAAACTTACAAATATATCCTGTAGTTTTAAATGAATCTCTTTCAACTGATATTCATAATCATCCACAGGTTTATCTTCATTAAAACCAGCATAATAACCACCAGTCAGAGGATGCGATAGACATTCGTAATTATGAAAACGATGAATGAAGTCTACATAATATGGATAAACAACGACATTGTTTGCTTCATCATCTCCATAATAATACACTAACTTAACTTCTCCCTTTGGCTTGTCTATAAATCTTGTAGCTACATAAATTCTAACACTCCCATTATATGCCTCAAAATAATTCTCTACTTTAGAATAATGTATATGAATATAGTTTCTATACTTATCTAAGGCTTTCTCGTATTCATATTGTATCTTATGTAACAAAAAGACAGGAATCGGATTTTCTTGCCTATCAAATCGAGGAAAGCCTATCGACTTTACTTTTTTCTGATAAATAGTATATTCTTCAGCATCATTGAAACTACGAACATCTGGATTCAGAATGAAATAGAAATAGTCATTTAATACTTCCTGCTCATTAAAGTCTACATCTTTAAGCCATTTTACAATTTCGGCATAAAGGAATTGAACACGGCACATTTCCAATCCTTGCTTATATTCGGCAGAATTGTAAATATTTGCAACCTCTGAAGAATACATTGTTCGAGCCAGAAATATATAAAGCATTTGTACTAAATGAACCTTACCAACTTGCCAATCATCAGTAAAGTCCAACAACATGTTCTCGAATGATGTTGGTAAAAGACTCAATGGCATCAAGTGGTAAGTTCGTATCTGGCATAAAACATCTACTAATTTATCACAATTATTTCTATATACATCTTGCTCTTCAGAACAAGAAATTTGATATAGAATTCTTATTAGCTCTATAAAAGCTAACCGTGAATTAATCAGATTTCCCATGTTGATAGTCTCCATGATTTACGTTAATTGTATTATTTAGAAAGAGTTAAGCTTCTATACAAAAAACAAGTCATATTTGTCTTGTTCATTCCATTTATCATTAGGAACTACAATACAACCATTTTTAACCGTTTTATTAAACTCCGCTATCCTGCCATCTCTCATTTTTTCCTTCCATAACTCAGGGTAAGTCATCTTCACAACAAACTGAACGAACATTTCTGGAGTAATGACCTTTGATATTGGTAATCTGATTTCATTATGCAATCCCACATGGAGATGAGAAAAAGGATGTAAACCTTCTTTATATTGCATACCAGAAACGTCATACCGAAAATACACGGGGTTAGCAACTATCTGATAGCAGCGATCATGAGACTCGTTACTCCATTTTCGGATATCAATATGATTATCGGGGAATAGCAACTCTTGCTGTGTAGAAATCACCTTCGAAGAAGACCATCTCGGCAGGAGGGGTGGAGGTTCGAATAAAGAAATCGAGCTGCTGTTGCTGCTTGGCCTGAGTATCCTCGATTCGAGTCATGCGTTGTGAATGTGCATCTAACCGTGTATCTAATTGGCGCTGCATAGCCAATAGTTGCTGATTGACAGAATATCCTTTAAGAAGATAATCCTTTAGCACACCCGTTGCCCACTTTCGAAAGGCTGTAGCATTGATACTGTTGACACGATATCCTACAGAAATAATTGCATCCAAATTATAGAACTGCGTCTTGTATACTTTGCCATCAGAGGCAGTATGTTCCAAAATGGAACTAACTGAATTTTGATTCAATTCTCCACTTTTAAATATATTGCCAAGATGCTTGGTTATTGCAGGACGCTTGGTGCCGAAGAGATCTGCTATTTGCTGTTGGGTAAGCCACACCGTTTCATTAGTAGCATCTAACTTCACTTCAAGTTTTACACTTTCGTTTGGTTGATAGAGTACTATCTGTGAATCATCAGCCACAGGCTGAATATTATTGTCGTTTGCCATAATCATACATTTTTATTGCTAATATAGCGGCAAAAGTACGATTTTATTTCATAACTACCAAGGATTTAAGAGAAAATCTTCATTGCGTAACGATATTTCTTTACTGATTTACATCCCCATCGTAAATTTCATCAGATTCATCAATAGTTCTTCAGCTATTTCCTGTGCCATCTTCTCTAATTCCTCGAAGTGAAGAAGACCGCTCTTCTTTTTGTTGGCAAGAACCATCTTGGCTAAATCTTCGGATGGGATGTGATGGAAACGCAGGAAGATCTTCTGCATCGCATTCAGCATCGTACCACTATGCATTGCATAGTCATACTGTGCATCTGTCAGGGTTGAAGAATCTTTGCCCTTTAATGTAGGCACCATCTTTTCGATGGAACTATACAATGTTCGCATATCCATCAGCAGAAGTTCGGAATAGCGCTCTAATGTTGGCTGCTTGGCTCCCTTCATCATAGCTTCTTCCAATCCCTGGAGGTCATCAATGTAAGGTAAGAAGTCTTCATAAGGAAACTTGTTGCCTAAGTTCAAATTGACCAATTCCAAAGTGACAAAAAAGGCTACCTGACTTAACTTGGGATATTGCTCCAATATGTCTATCAGGTTGATCTTATCACCTTTTTCCTTTAGAGTAACTGGTATCTCTGATTTTACATGGACTGCATCCAATGGTAAGTTATCCAGGATTTTACGAATACAACTCGGCATGAAAATATGCCATTCCGATGCTGCTTCATAAGTTACAACTAAATGCAACTTCTGCATCAGGAGATACTTCGCATCATTCCTTGGATGCTTGATGCATTCTTCTGTAGAAGAGGATAAAAGCTTCTTGAGAAGTTCTAACTCTTCTTCAGGCAAAACCTCAAGCGTCCATAACGGGTCTTTGGTGAATATATCGGCCAAAGCATCTGCAATCTGTGCCTTGCGCCAACTCTTCGGTATATCTATACGAGCGAGTTTGCAATGCTCTACAATATTGACTTTCGTATCAAATGACATCATGTCATTCAATGAAAGTATATCAATATAAGGGAGTTGTCGTAGTGTAATCATTTAGTATAATTTTATTTTGTTCCTCATTGCAGTATCGCTCTGCACTGGTCGTCGCTCGAATGAGGAATATTGTTTTATTAACCTATGCTTGGCTTATGGCTAAACATTACAACACACAAAATGATTCTGCTTCCTTACCGGTTCTGCGGCGATAGTCATCACGCATACGCTTTTCCATAGAACCCCTATTTTAAAACCACATTAGCTTGCAATAAGTCACAAAGAGAGCGTAACGTTTTTAATGTATAAGGA
>OJJU01000204.1_pt1 | contig 26017 bp, 20 predicted proteins | sample 1596141 | NCBI WGS metagenome assembly OJJU01 (sample SAMEA4350150, study PRJEB24818) | metagenome | biome: human; feature: gut; material: faeces | place: Denmark | collected 2013-09
TCAAAAAGCAGCTCGGCGGCCGCGTTTCGGTGCGTGTCGTGCTCTACGATTCCAAGGGACGCCTCATCACCAGTGCAACGAAGTAAGTAGGTGCTCAGCAATTATAAGTAGGTGTTCAGAATTAGTTTATATTGAACACCTCCTTAACCTCCTTAACCTCCTTACCCCTCCTAAATCATCAATCCATAAAAACGTATCATCATGAAAAAGTTATTTTCAACCCTTCTGTTGGTGTTCTTCTTCACGAGTTTCCAGGCTTTTGCCGATGGAGAGTTCACCACCCGCCAATTGGCGCTCCGTTCCGAAATCCAGTCCTTCCTGAAGCAAGAAGGCTTCATGCCTGAGATCGACAGCGACGGCGACATCAAGTTCAAGCGAGAGGGCAACACCTATTACATCCGCATCGACAAGGCCAACAAGTCGCCGATGTACCTCCGTCTCCAGAGCTATTACAATTATAGCGACAATTTGAGCAAGAGCAAAATCTCTGCCGCCCTTCCCGACCTCAACCTCTGGAAGGCCGTGAAGGTCGTGATGTATGAAAGCCAGTTCACCGTTCAGGCCGACATGTTCCTCACCAGTTCCGAGGCCTTCAAGACCGTGTTCTATAAGCTCATCAGCATCGTCTCCGACGTGGAAGACGAAGTGATGAAACTCTGATAGTAATTTCTTCTTCATAAAGCAGCGGGTCTGCGCGAGAGTTTTCTCGTGCAGGCCCGTTTTCTTTCTTTGGCAACAAGGATGCGGCGTAGCGGAAATAAAGACAATCATCGTCATTCGTTGTTTCGCCCAGTCGCGGCAGCAACAAGCTGACCGCATGAAAGACCCCTTCAACCCGCTCCTAAGGATTGTCAGCGAACGCGGGGCGAGGCACGAGCGAATCTGGGACGAGACACGACCGAATCTGGGACGAGGCACGACCGCACCTGGGACGAGGCACGACTGAACGCGGGACGGCGTTCGCTGACAGGTATAGATCGCGGATTGGCGGGTTGCCTTGTCTGCAAACCAATGGTCTTCGCAAAATCAGGCAGGCTCCCACATCATTCACTAATAGTAAATACCCCCAAATACTCAATAGCCTTCCATATATTGCAATACGGCCTGCACGGGATGCTTACAGTTTTTTTGTTGATTAAGCATCAAAATCAATGTTGTCAAATATCCAAGCAAATAATTTCTGCAAGCCACACATTCTACCACAAAAAAGCACTAACTTTGTGGCAAAATATAAAACTATGGGTGCAAACAGTTCTTACAAGGCGATGCACGATATTGTGGAGCAGACAAAAGAAGGAACAATACTTATTCCTGATGATTTCACAACGTGCGGCACTCCCGATGCTGTACGGTCGGGACTAAGCCGCTTGTGCCGTAACGGATTGTTGTATCGCTTTGCAAAAGGTATTTACTATAGACCTTTGTATGACAAGTGGGACGGCACATTGCGTGAGCCGTCATTAGATGCCATTGCCTTGAAAATTGCTCAACGGGATAATGCGCGTATTATTCCGACCGGAGCATACGCACTTAACAAACTGGGATTATCTACTCAGGTTCCGGCTAACATTATCTATATAACGGACGGCTCTGCACGGCAGGTCAAGTTCGGAGAGGGAAAGAGTATCACTTTTCGGCACAGTAATGACTTGGGAAATTTTGCCTATCAATCCCAATTAATGCAACTGGCTGTTCTTGCCATGCGCGAGATTGGCGAGAAAACCATAACTGAAGACCAGAAGGGAATAATAAAAAATATGATAACCAGCCATGTCTCGGAACAAGAATTTAATCATGATATAGTTCTTGCTCCTACATGGATAAAAAAGATATTACAGCGATGAATTTCATTGATCTGTCAAAAGAAGACCGTTTGGATATACTTGACCGTGTTTCCTCGGAATTGAACATCCGCCAGCGGGAGGTCATAGAAAAGGATTGGTGGGTCACGGCGGTTCTCCGTGCCATGTTCGGTTTACCTTACGCCGACCATTTGTCTTTTAAGGGCGGAACATCGCTGAGTAAGTGCTGGCATCTGATTGACCGTTTTTCCGAGGATATTGATGTTGCTATTGATAGGGAGTATCTTGGTTTTACAGGAACCTTATCCAAGACGCAAATCAGTGACAAACTGCGTCGTACAGCCTGTTCTTTTGTAAGAGAGACCATGCAGCATGACTTGGCAGAACAGCTATATCAAAACGGTATATCAAAAGAAAAGTTCAAGGTGAATGTGGATATAACTCCAATCTCCACAACAGACCCAGAAGTCATCAACATCAATTATGATTCCGTGCTGTCCTTTTCCATAGATGGAGCGGATGGTAATCAATATGTTCTTCCCAAGGTAAAAGTGGAGGTCAGCGGCAGGTCAATGAGCGAACCTGTGCAGGAAATTGCACTTGATTCCATGATTGACCAAGTATATCCGAAAGCACTCTTTGCAGAGCCTAAGTTCATGGTGCGAGCGGTTCTTCCGGAACGTACTTTCCTTGAAAAGGTATTCCTGCTCCACGAAGAATTTGCCAAGCCAAAAGATTTAATCAGAGTGGAACGGATGTCACGCCACATGTACGACATCGGGCAGATGTTGAAAACGCCGATAGCAGAGAGTGCTATCAATAATGCAGACCTCTACCGCCAAGTCGTGGAGCATCGCCGCACGTTCATCGGTTTGCGTGGCTTCGACTATGATACGCTTTATCCTGCGACACTCAATATTGTTCCACCGGTTTCAATTGCCGAACAGTGGAAAGCCGACTATGAGAATATGCGGATGCACATGATTTATGGAGAGTCTGTACCGTTTGATGAGCTGGTAGGTAATCTCAAAGAGTTGAACGATAGAGTAAAGAAATTGCACATAATATAGTAAAACAGGTAATGGGAAGGTTGTTGAAATATATCGCGGAAGAAACTCAAGGTGCTTGTTTTACTTCTTTCAAGTTCTGCTATGACACCTGACTTTGTCAATGCGCCACCCAAAGCTACCCATGATTTATTGTAACTCATTGATTCTCAACCTGTACTATGTGATGGCGCAGGAATGTGATGAAGTCAGGAAGAATAGGCGGCGGATTGGCAGATTGCCTTTTCGTCTGTCAACCATTCGTTTTCAGAAAAACGGGATGCTTGTTTGTTGCTTCTCAGAAGCTCCAGAATATCTCATTCTTTCGGACCTCGCGCGGAGATTGCGGCGAAAAAAGGCCCGGAGCGCACCATTGTTTGGTGTGTTCCGGGCCTTTTCTGTTGCAAATCCCGCGCGTGTGCCAACAGGATTCTTCCTTCTACCCTGTTTCTCAAAGAACCGCCAAGAGCAGGTTTCTCAAGGGAGTGTCGGGGGGGTAAGATACGGCTGTCTATACGCATATTGGCATAAACTACCGCTAAACCAGAGACTTAGGGGGGCAAATGCGCTTTCTATAAACGGTGAAACTATATTCTTTGGCGACAGTATTAGCATTATTGCTTAAAAAAGTTTTACCGGGCAATAAATAAATTTGTTAGGGCGTTCAAAATCAAGAAAAGTCTCTGTGCGGTTTTGAGCCAAACAACAAGTGGCAAAGCATGCGCACATGATAAACGAACAAAGCGCGAAAAGGAACGCCCTACCTTACAGGACTTTAGATGGCGATGTCACGCTTATTTACTTTTATATACAGCAACACAAATATTAAAATCTGACAGTATTGGCAGAAAATCCAAGCAAATCTTGCTTGTTTTGAAGAAATTTTGTTATTTTTGCAATGGCTCTCGATTCTGTGTATTAAATTGGGTTTACTCAATGTTGATAGGCAGACAGCCAACGCCGAGCTGAAGCTGAGAAGTCCAAACAACTTTCTCAGTAATAAGCGGGCAATGGGTGGGAAGAGGGTCAAGACATAATATAAGGCGTTTATCTGACGCTGTGTTTGAGACGAGTCGAATCTTGCAAACATTCTGAATTATAGTCTCGAATATGGTCAACGGTAGATGTCCCGGATGTGATTTATCAATTCCCGTGGAGACCTTGTAGGCATAGATTGTATCCTTTCGGGATGCAGTCAAATGTATTATATAGGTCTTTTTACGGTAATGATTTTCATATCGGCGTGGGCTCTGACGTTGTCTGTTCGACTATAATAGGCAATGCAAGAGCCTCGACTCGTGGAATGGACAACAAGACGATTCCACGCTTTTTTTGTGTCTATTAGTTGCTAATTTTTGCAAGACATAAAAGACGATATGAACGTATTGCTTAATGCGCATACCCAACGAGGTCGAAACGGATCTCCTCACGTTGGACTTACCTCCAACGTCCTCCCCGAATCTCAACGCTCACAAATAGGGGTGTCCTTGGACTATGTACAAAAGGCAAATCACGAGTGGTTCGTGTTGCGAGTTGCGTATAACAGAACACAGAAAGCACATGGCATCATATTAACCTCTGACGTTCAGTCATATATGCCTAAGCATTATGCTATAAACTTAAGTCTCGTATTTAGATGATAAGCTAAAATAATTGCACAAAAAACTTTGAGTATTTCCATATGTCACGGAAAATGAGCGATTTAGATATATTAATGATATTACTCAAATCCCAAAGCCATGAGAAAATTACAAAGATTCCGTCAGAAATCTGTAGCTTCTTCAGTGAAAAACGTTGCAACTTCACAATAGATGCCTTACACGGCTTGTAGAGAATACCAATATGGACAGTCGTAGTCTCGGCGGCATAAAGCGTGAAAAATTGTCAGCTGATAAATCCCAAGTGTATCAAATACTATTGTTGCTGCCATTTTTTGTGGTCAAAGGCTTTTCGGATCAATTATGAAATTGGTAGTGGCCCTCACCGTAGGTCTTGTGAAAGGTGTCGTTGGCTTATTCAAGAAGAACGAGACTGAGGTTTAGGACTCAAGGCGTATGCAAAAAAGCCCCAATAGAGTATGCAATGGAGTAACCGACCTTCCAGCAAACGGGTAGGAGAAATCTTTTTAATGTTTACAACTATGACCTTAAAATTTAATGTAGTTGAAGCTGCTCAAAACTCAAACAGCGTTTTCGAGTTCTGCAAATCCTCACACGTCTGTGACATGTGCTGGGGCGACTTGAGCCTCTAAAAGGTAACTTACAAACAACAGGTGAAATCTTGTTGAATAGACCAACAAGGTTTCACCATTTTCAAACAAAGAAAACATGAAATGGTCCAAATATAATATACTTAGTAAATCTGAGAAATATGGGCACTTACTTTTCAATACGATGTCCATGGTGTTTTTGCAGATTAACGATGAGGATTTAGCCATGTGGTTAGATATTAAGTCGAATCCCGACAAGGTGAAGGAAACCGCAAACGGTGAATTCCTGATTAGGTCGCGTATAATAGTCAATGATGAAGAAGAAGACCTAAACATTTATCTCGCTGATGTGCTGAAGAATCGCTACAACTCCAGCGATTTAGCCCTGACCATATTACCAACTCGGGGATGTAACTTCGGGTGTATTTATTGTTATGAGCAGGATAGGCCCATGAAAAATATGTCAGAGTCGACAGAGACGGCAATTGTACAATTTGTCAAGAGTAATCCAAACCTAAAACGTCTCAGTGTTGTTTGGTATGGTGGAGAGCCTCTCATAAACTATCCGTCTATAAAGCGCTTGAGCGAAGCGTTTTTAGATATGGATGTCGATTATAGTGCAAAAATGGTATGTAACGGCTATCTGCTGAACAAAGAAATAGCCGACGAGATAGAGAGTCTGAAAATCAGGAATATCCAGATAACGCTCGATGGTACTTCTGAAATTCATGACAAACGGCGTCCATTGCTTGGAGGTGGTCCTACTTTTCACAGAATAATGGATAACCTGAAATATCTGCTATCTGTGAATAAAACTGTAACGATAGACATCCGCAGCAACATAGATCGCCGTAACATGAACGAATATCACCAATTCCATAATGAGTTCAGAAAAGAAATTTTAGACAGCCGAGTAACTTTATATCCTGGATTCGTGAGCGACCTTCTTTCTGACGAGTGTGTGTCGGCCGAAGATAATATTAGCGAAGGCGGCTACAAAGCCCAGTTCGCACTTGACATTTTTCACCAGTATGGTATCGAAATTAAAGCTTTCCTGCCAAAATTCCGACGACACAGTTGTGTGGCAAGCAAATATTTCGCATTTGTAATTGGTCCCGAAGGCGAAATATACAAATGCTGGCGCATGGTGGGCAACAAGGAGCAGACATTGGGAAATGTTCGTAGCGGACTTGACATGGCCAAGTTTTCGCGATATATTGTAGGAGCCGACTATACGCGTGACCCAAAATGTCTTGACTGTGAATTTATCACTTTATGCGGCGGTGGATGTCCTTTGGTGCGTTTGCGCAATAAAGAAGAAGGTCTCAAACTGAATCATTGTTGCCCCGAAAAGACTCATATGGAAAAGCTTATGGAAATGCGTTACGAAATGACTTTACTCGCGAACAAAAGAAAATCATAATGGACAGAGGAAAGGTTTATTTGCATACATACGGCTGTCGAATGAACGCCTGTGATTCGGAAATTATATGCTCCATACTGCAAGATGCAGGGTACGTAATGGTCATCCATCCCGATGATGCCGACTTTGTAATACTAAATTGTTGTTCGGTTAGGGAAGACGGACATATCGCAGCGATTCGCAAAGCTCATGAGATAAAAGAACGCAATCATTTAGCAAAGTTGCTCCTTTGCGGGTGCTATGCAAAACTTCTCAGACGGGATTTTTTCGAACACCAGAACGAACTGGATGCAATAATCTCTCCTGAGTCATATCGCTCCCTGCCTTATGCTCTTGAACGTCTTGTGAAAGGCGAATCAAAGTTCATTGTCGAGTCGGATACTGATGATGATTTATATTCTGAAATCCGTCCTACTCTTAATGCATCAACTCCGAACAGAGCCATAGTGTTGGGCAAAGGCTGTAACCAGCGTTGTTCCTATTGCATTGAACCTTTTACCCGCGGAAGCGAGCGTTATGTCAGTCCTTCAACCGTTATGTCTAATTTGAAAACATTATTTGCCAGGGATTACGGCGGAATTGTCACACTTGTCGGCCACATGGTAGACAGGTATCATTATGGTGATGTATCTTTTGCCAATATACTTGACATGGTGGCCAAGGAATGTGGCCGGCACGGGGCGTGGGTAAAATACTTGTCGTCGCATCCGATGACATATAGCAAAGAAATTGTTCACACCGTCTGCAACAATGAGAACATCATGCGAGTGGTACATCTACCAGTGCAATCAGGAAGCAACGATGTTTTGAAACGAATGTGTCGCGGATATACCGTCGAAGAATATATGCAAGTAGTAGACAATGTGCGTGCATTATGCCCAGACATAAACATTGTCACGGATATAATGGTAGGATTCTGTGGAGAAACCGATGAAGATTTTAGGAAATCAATAAAACTGATAGAAGACTTCCGCCCTGGAGACATAAACGTGTATGCTTTTTCCATGCGTAGCAATACTCGTGCCTATCTTACAATGACAGATGATGTTCCAGAAAACGTTAAGAAAGAAAGGTTGGCTGAAGCGCGTGGCGTGGCAGAAAAGCTAAGACACGAATATCATTCTGAGGCTATTGGCAAGCAATTGTCGTTTATGCCTGGAAAGACCGGAATTCAAGATCGTCAGGAATTTACAGACTTATTTAATCGGACACATATACTTTCGGTGCCACAACAGCACTATATGTCAAATGTTATGATTAAGGGTGTTATGACAAAAGAGAACAAACTTATTACAAGTGAAGTATGAGAGTGAATGTAGTCAATATCGGATGCTTCAAGAATCTGGTGGATTGCGAGCAGTTAATATGGCAACTTAGAAACTCGGGAGTCGAGGCGAGTTTTGGGCAAACCGACATTTGTGCAGATATAGTCATCATCAATACTTGTGGGTTCATATCAGACGCAGAAAAAGATTCTTTGGCTGAGATTAACAAATATGTTAAGCTCAAGCATCAAGGTGTCATAAGCCAAATATGGGTGATGGGGTGTTATGGCGAGAAGATGAAAACAGCCCTTATCAAGAATATTCCCGACGTTGACAGGGTATACGGTAATTTTAATTGGCATGACATTATCAGAGACATCAGTCGCCATGAATGGATAGAAAGTGAATGCCGTATTGTGTCAACCCCCAAACATTATGCATATATCAAAATCTCGGATGGTTGCAACATGCCATGTTCTTATTGCATAAAGCCAATACTCAATGGAGCGTTAAAATCCAGACCTATTGAAGCAGTCGTAAAAGAATGTGAGATGCTTGCCAAGTCGGGAGTGAAGGAACTGCAGATTGTTTCCCAGAACACTACGGAATATGGCCGTGACCTATACGGCAAACAAAAAATTGCCGAACTCATAGAAAGGTTGTCTGATATTGAAGGCATCGAATGGATAAGGTTGCATTACGCCTATCCCGTGAATTTTCCAAGAAATTTGCTCGATGTTATATCGTCAAGAAAGAATGTGTGCAACTATATTGATATGGCCATACAGCATTGCAATGAAGAGATGTTGCGCAAAATGAGACGCACGATGTCGAAAGAACACCTTATTGATTTACTTGATGAAATAAGGTCAAGAGGAATCTCTATAAGAACCACTGTCATGACAGGTCATCCTGGAGAAACAGAGGAGATATATCAAGAGTTGAAAGATTTTGTTATGGACAGACGATTTGATCGAATGGGAGTATTCCTTTATTCGCATGAGCCTTTATCCTATAGTGGAATCAATTACACCGACGAAATACCCGAAAGCGTCAAGCGTAAGCGGGCATTGGAGCTGATGGCTATACAAAAAGATATTTATGCCAGACACAGCTCCGAAATGGTCGGCAAACGTATCAAAGTAATAATAGATGGTAAGAATTTAAATGGCGATTACGTTGGCCGTCCTGAAAACAGCACCCCTATGGCAGACCCTAAGATTATAATCAAATCGTTTGACCCTCTCGTCGTTGGTAATTTTTATAATACAATCATCACCAATAGTTTGGGTAAAGATATGGAGGGAAATATATGACACTATCAGAGATAAACATATATATCAGAGAACAGAATGCGGACGGCTATTTGATTTACCTTCCGCTTGCAAGATATGCAAAGGTTCTGAGAAAAGAACAAATGCTTCAATTGAAAGAGTGTTGCGAGAGGAATGAATTAGATAAGTTCCCAGATTCTGAATTGAAGAATTATATTGGTAAGACATTGGTTCCTTCCAAAAATATTTTCTTAACCGAATATGACATTGAAGGCTTTACTAATATGATGATACTGCCGAATAATATATGTAATTTCAAATGCACATATTGTTATTCAGCCCAAGGACGCAGTGGCAATGCCATAGATCTTAACTCGTTAAAGTCGGCCATAAATTATTTTCTCAATAGACGACAGCCCCAGGGAAGACGTTTTACAATATCAATTTTAGGAGGAGGAGAACCTCTCCTGTCATGGCCTCTTCTGAAAGAAGCTCTTGACTATGCCTATAGTCTCGCAGACGAACATAGGCTGTCACTTCCGATATCAATTGTAACGAATGGTTCCATATTCTCGCATGACATTGCGAACTATATGAAGATGCACAATGTAAGTCTTGGCGTGTCGTTTGATATATTGCCGGAGATACAAAACCGTCAAAGAGGACATTACGAAACTGTCAAATCAAACATAAATCAGTTTACCGAGGCAGGTGTTGATGTCGCACTCAATGCCGTCATTACACTTGAGAACATAGATCGTATGAACGACATGCTTGATGCTATAGTGACAAATACTCCAAGAATAAAAAAGGTCTTTTTCAAATCATTAATCTCAGATAATTATTTCTCTTCTCCCAAAGAGAGAATGAATTATTATCGCCGTTTTGTTGATAACTTCTTCGAAGCATTGGACAAAGCAAAAGAATATGGAATATGGCTGACGTCACCCTATCTGAACAATGCCATGTGCGTGAGTGACCGCTTTTGTCCTGGCATATTTGTCGTTACCTCAGATGGAGACATCTCTATCTGCCCCTGCATAGGGTCACGGAAGGACAAACTTTTTGACAAATTCATTTATGGTCATATTTCTGAAAATGGAAAAGTTGAAATAAACGACAAGAAATTGAAGCTTATACTTTCACATAATCACAACCGAAACGAAAGATGTCGCGATTGTATTGCCCATTGGCATTGTGCGGGCGGTTGTTATGCCGATAATTCCACCATCGGCGACGACCATGATGCTCAAAATGCCTATTGCGAATCTATGCAATATTTCATTGAGCGTTACATCAAAAAATACATTTTGTAATGATGGATACAGAATTTCTTCTTCGGCTTCTCAATATTTCAGGCGTAAGTGGCAACGAGATGGAAGCCACACTGCTTTGCAAAAAATATATGCCAAGCCAATGCCATATGCACCAAGATGTGATGGGCAACTTGATAGTAAATATTCCTGGCAATGGTGAATCGCAAAAATGTAACAACACAGCGCACATCCTTGTTGATGCGCACATTGACGAAATCGGACTGCAAGTAACGTATATAGACAACGATGGATACATTTATGTACGCCCCTGTGGCGGCGTTGACATTGTGTCAATGATAGGTTCATTTGTCGATATACGATGCAACGGCGGTAAGATTATAAAAGGTGTCATCGGACGCAAACCTATTCACTTGATGAGAGGAGACGAGAGAACCAAGATTCCTGACATCGATGGAATATGGATAGATACGGGTCTCAACAACGAGGAGGTAAAAGAAAAGGTTCGCGTTGGAGATTACGTTACCACAATTTCAAACGCAAGCATATTGGGCAAAGGCCGCATCGCATCCAAGGCAATAGACAACAGGGTTGGAGCCTTTATTCTTACACAACTTGCACACGTCTTATGTGGCAAGACAGACAAAGACGTGACTTTGGTGTTTACCACACAAGAAGAATTGGGTTGCAAAGGAGCCGCTGTGTCTGCCTTTGGTAAGAAATACGACTATGTCGTATGTTTGGATGCCGCTTTCTCTTCAGACGTGCCAGATGTGTCACCACGAATAGTCGGTGAAGTGAAACTGGGAGGAGGTCCTGTAATATATCGTAATGGCGACACAAATCCAGAATTTTTTGAATGTATCACAGATATTGCCCGGCAGCACGGCATCAATATTCAGATTTCGGCCGACAATGCAGCGTCAGGAGGCACCAACACCCGTAATCTGCAACTTTCGGGTGCAGGGCAAAAGACTGCTACCATAGGTTATGCCGTGCGATATATGCATACACCAGTAGGTATGGCTGACCTAACTGACATAGAGAATACAATAAAACTACTTTATCATATCATAAACGCAATTGGATAATGTAGTTTTATGCTCTTATAAACGGATGCTCGGTTCTAAAACACGAATCGAGCGAATCTCCACATTTTTCCAACTTAGCAGTGTTTAGATTAAACCTATCCTGAAGATGGATGGTGTTGTTATTGTGAGTGTTATAGAGTATCATATAATGAAGAAAACCAAGCCATTGACATCATATCCGAGTTGTCACATCGTAAGTGTGATAATGCAAAGTTAATTGTCAGCGGCTGTTTGCCGTCTTTTGCCTGTGAAAGACATACTACAACGCCCCCGAAGCTACACTCCTGACGTATGCTCAACTGAGCGATTTCGACACATAATAAGCCCCGACAAAATGGGACGATGTGTACTACAACAGACTATTACAGGCGTATATAAAAATATGATTGCGAGTGGCACTTAATCAATGACCGTGATGACTATTTCTTTTGCCAACTTCTTGATGGGAAGTTGTGCATGGATACGCACAAGTTCGCTTTTTTCAAAGCTCCAGCGATAGACTTGTAAAAAGTCAAACTCTGTAAAGGACAGACTTTGTGTAATACCAGATTTTTTTTTTGTAACTTCACGTCAATTTAATATTTAGATTTCCCCCGATTCGGCCCGTGATGGGTAGGTCGGGGGACTGTAAAGTTGAAAATGTATATAATATTTACAAACAACGAGTTAGCTATTTCCTAAATATCTCTCCCTATAAAGGTCATCGCTAAGAGAAACCCATGCGAAGTAGACTTTGTTATCTTCTCGCGGCCGCGAGTAGTGCTACCGCCGGCCGCGAGTCGTGCTACCGCCGGCCGCGAATCGATGACTTTTTATTATTGCTTCTATATAACAAAGTTCAAATATCATCTGTTTATCCACAATTTGCCAGTTCCGATTCCATACGTTGTAAGCGTTTATGGAGGTATGCGACCTTGTTCTGTAATTCTTGTTTTCGATGATTACAATAAACTTTTTCATTATACTCAACCTTGCGCTGTACCATACAATAGAATATCGATGCCAGTTTCTTTCCAGTCGCCACCATAGCCTGTAAATGACCGCCTTTTGCACGCATATGTCTGAAATAATCTCCCAAAGAATTTTTGGCAACTTTGAGCGTATTGGCTGCCTGACGGAAAATCATGCCCACCGGGTTCTTTTTCTTAGGGACTTTGCTTGATAAAAGTGCTCCACCGGAGATTTTGTTGTTGGGCACCAGATTCGCCCAGCTCACGAAGTGTTTTACATCGACGAACTTTGTTGTAAAGTCCGCCCCCAATTCTCCCACAAGCCTTAATAGAGCTCCTCTGCTCATTCCGGGTATCCGCATGACATTGACTCCCCAAAGTTCAAAAGCAACCTTTTCAACATCAAAACCAATTCGGTTCTTCTTCGCATTATACTTCTCGCTACGCAGTAATTCCGTTTCGGGAGCATCTACCGTGGCGGAGTATTGCATTGCGATTTCATTTATTTTGGCATCGCATTCCGCAATGAGTTGCTGGTAGAACTGATAAAGGGAATCGCTTTGTCTCATCTCAAAGAGATGTTCCTCATCCCAGGTTGCCTGAAGGGATTTCTCGATTTCTTCTTTGCTTGTCCTACAGCGTGGGTCTGCCAAATCTGCAAGCACCTTGGGGTCTCTTTCTCCGTTTAGAATTGCCTTGATGACAGACTGGCCTGACTTGCCAAGTATATCAGAGAATACATTATCCAGTTTCAGGTTCATCTGCTCCATTGCTTTCTGGAGATGCAATACCTCACGGCTGGCAGAGCGGATAAGATTGTCTCTGTGACGTACAAGGTTACGCATGGTTCGTGCTATGTTCTCCGGTTGAAAACATGGCTTTAGCAAGCCATAGCTATGCAACATCATCAGCCATTCCGCATCGGAAGCGTCGGTCTTACGTCCGGAAAAGTTCTTTACATCGGAGGCATTGACAAGAATGACTTCAAATCCCGATTCCTTTAATATACGGAATACAGGCAACCAGTAAATGCCCGTTGATTCCATTGCGACGGTATCTATACAACAGACTTTGAGCCATTCCGCAATGTAATGCAAATCTTCCGTATAGACACCGAATGTGCGATTACATTCACCATCCCTGTCTGACGGAACACACACCTGCATCTCTTTGGGAGAGATGTCTATGCCGGCTGCATTTGGATTAACCACTTCAAGTCTTAAACCCTTGGAAGTCTGCTTTCTTTTCGCTACTTTTGCCATAGTGATTAGTTTTGATGTAAACGACCAAGCCCAATATCTCTGACGTAGTAAGCTTCTATAAGGTCTCTTGCGACCAATATCTTGTCTACAGATATTGGAACCATACTGTCCGATAGGATAATAGCCTATTGTAAAAGTTGGTTTACTTGCTTGGACTTTCAAAACTAATCATTTTTTTGAACAACACCTTGCTACAGACATCTGAATTCAAGGTGAATGCGATAACTGACGCTCTTTTGTTATTATCTCAACTTGTTTGCCATTCTGGCAAAGGGAACTGTCCGGTAAAACTTCAAAGAACATAAAATTCCTCCCCGAAGTCCCGTAAAATAGGACTTCGGGGTTTATATTTTCAAAAGTAAGCCCCCATAATCGAAAAGACTTAGTTCTGGCGGTGCTTTTTGCTCCTCCTTTGCAAGGAAATCATTCCAAGTTTTTTCGGGGTTTTCCATAAATGCGATAAAATCGGCGTAGTACATAAGCATAAGTCGTACCATGGTAACAACTTGCGAGAATGCACAGTGTCTCTTTATGCTTCTTGACAGAACCGTTATCAGCAGATTGGCTATTAGAACCACCCATGTCTGTATTTGTATGGCGTTGACGCTTTCCCCATAAAAGAAATGAAGCGGGAAGTTCTGTTTAAGTTGTTTGTATAACGACTCGATAGCCCATCTTAAGCGGTAAATTTCAGCAATGTCCTCAACCGTGAAGTCAAAGTTGTTAGTCAATAGCACAACTGGTTTCTTGTTCGCATAAAACATCTCCACCCTTCGTGCCTCATGGGTGAGTTCGCCTCTTGTAAAAAGCACTTTCTTGTCTATATGCGTCACCAGTCCCTGCGGGTTGATGTAAGTAAAGGATTCAAGTTCTTCGTACTTAAGGTTTTTCTTCATTTTGGTCACGTAGCACACACCTTCTTCGGTAAGACGTTGGAATTGTGCGATGTCGACGTAACCACGATCCATCGCCAAAGTGGAGTCTTTTGGCAAATGTACCTCCTTCAGCAGGTAATGATCGTGTTTTGCGGCGGATGTGAGTTGCACCACCATTGGCACGCCGACATGATACTTCATTACCGAAGACATACCTAATTTTCTTTTCCGCTGAAAATAAACGGCTTACAAAGACTTACAGTTTGAATGCTAACGATTTAGAAACGAGCAAAGTTCCGTATCTTACCTTGTTTTGCATTGAATCAAAAGAACACTTTTCTTGTTTGCAAAGTTAATGCATATTTCTTTAACCTCCAAAACAATAGTTTGAAAATTAAGGAAAAGCGAACGACTTTTCAATCATCGAAAAATTTTATATCTATCAACGAATTGATGGAAATTCTTATAGCCTATCTCACTTTTTTGAGAATTAAAGAGCTTATTTCAATTATTATCACTATATTTGCATCAGAAATCAAAGTGTTGTAGTTATCGGACAAATTGCGAACTCATGGAATCTCAAAAAATAAACAGGCTAAAAGTTGTGTTAGTTGAGAAAGGCAAGACCGGCAAATGGCTGGCCGAACAAGTTGGAAAGAATGAAGCTACCGTTTCACGATGGTGTTCCAACAAAATGCAGCCATCCCTCGATATGCTTGTAAAGATTGCAGGACTTTTGAATGTAGACCCTCGCCAGCTGATTAATGGCGGAAATAACGATTGAAAATGAAAGATATTCTATCATACGAATCGGAGATTTGGTCGTGTGCCGACCTATTGATCTCTTCTGGAATCAAGCAGAGCAAATTCCCCGACTACATGATGCCCTTCTTTGCACTCATCATGCTTGAAGGACGCATGCGTAATGAGATGCGCAATATTGAGGAAACAGAAGGTATAAACCCTGCCAGCAATATCGAAGATTTTGTCGAGGCTTTCCGCGACCGCGAATGTGGCTACAACGATTATATCGTGAGACAGGGTAAGACACTCTCGGATATTTGTGACAACGACAAGACCTTTGAGCAAGACTTCTCGCAGTATCTTGCAGGTTTTGACGCTCAGCTTAAAGAACTGTTAGGCATTGAACGAGGTTCTGATGACAGCAAATACCTTAACCTTGACGGTATGATTGCCGAACTTCGCAAAAAGGGTATTCTCATGCAGTACATTACCAAATGGACACAGATAGACCTTTCTCCATACAATAATTCCGAAATCACTACACTTGAAGAACACATCAAGCGCAAATGGGCCGACATCTCTGCTGAAACCGCCGGAGAGCAGTACACGCCCGAAGATATTATATCGCTTATCGCTGAGATAGTCGCCGCCAAGATTGATATATCAAAACACGACTTCGTACACCTCTATGACCCTACCTGCGGCGGTGCTAACCTGCTTTTCGGTGTGGCCGACCGTTTGCGTGAGGTTGCTGGCTATCAGTACATCGCAGCCAATGGCTGTGATTGGAACGATGCGTTATATGCCCTTGCTAAAATCGAGTCGCTTTTCCGCGAGGACGCTGAAATCAAATATGGTAACACTCTAACAACACTTCCTTTCAAGGGTAAGGAATTTGACGTGGTCGTTGCCAATCCTCCATACGGTATACCTTGGAAAGGATATGAAAAGGAAATACGTGATGATCAGACTGGCCAATTCGCGTTTCTGCCGTCGGTAAGCGATGGTCAGCTCCTTTTCCTGCAACACAACGCCTGGCATCTGCACAGCAATCGTGGCATTGTGGTCGAGGTCAACAACGGCAGCTCGCTGTTCAGCGGCGATGCAGGTAGTGGCGAGAGCAATGTGCGCAAATATCTTTTCGACAACGATTGGGTTGAAGCCATCATTCAGATGCCTTCCGACGAGTTTTTTAACACTGGTATCGTGACCTATCTGTGGATTCTCAACAAGAACAAATCCGAAGACCACCGCGACAAAGTTATACTCATCAACGCCTCCGACCTTTGGCAACCGTTGAAGAAGAACAAAGGCTCCAAACGCAAGGAGATGAACAAGACACACCGCGCCGACATAGTCCGCGCTCTTGTAGAGTTTCGCGATAGTGAAATCTCCAAGGTCTATGACAAGTGGCACTTTTACTTCAACAAACAGCAAATAACCCTCTATGAGGTAAGCGAGGACGGCCTTACAGTCAAATCGGCCCTCGATGAGGAACCTGAACTTGCCAAACCCAAACTTCTTGAAGTTGTCAATCTTTCTACTTTGGTAGACGAAACATTCAATCTCGGTCTTGAAGAAGCCGAACGCCTGTGCAATCGCTTAAATTCGTGGGCTGACGGTGAGACATCGTTCTCTTTGAACTGTGCCAAGCACACAAAGTATGTTTACAATTCTCTTACTCGCAATATTCGCTACCATTATCCTGATGGCAACATGAAAGACCTCGGCTTCGGAGAGTTCCGCTTCTCGATTAAGAAATCGCGCTCCTTGCCTCCGGTATGCGAGTTGAAAGTAGCCCTGGTGCCTGTTGGCATCAAGGATACAGAAATCATACCATACAATCCTGACCCAAAAAAGAATCAGCAGGGCATTCTCGATTTTCTGTTGAAATATGTCTCTAAGCCTTTTGCTTTAGGAGAGAATACTGTCGGTGTAGAGGTTAATTTCAACAAGGAGTTCTACGTTCCCGAAACCGTTGAACCGGTAGAAACCATCCTTGCTGAAATCACAGATATTGACCGCGACCTCGCTAACCTCGAAAAAGAACTGGGATTATGAGTGAGTGGCATCCTTATCGCATTAAAGACATCGCACAGCTCATCAGCATTAAGTCTGAGGACCTGACATTGCCATACATTGCTCTTGACAATATCATCAGTTGGGATGCTACATTCGTTCCTTCGGACTCCGCAACTGATGGCAATAGTAATTTATGTGAAGCGGGCGATGTTCTGTTTGGCAAACTACGACCGTATCTTGCTAAAGCATATATACCAACCAAGAAGTCAATTTGTTCTCCTGAATTTTTGGTGCTCCGACCTAACGAAGGCACCAATAACAAATTCCTCCTCTATTTCCTCTTATCGAAATCATTCATTTCTCACATTCGCAATCAAGTAGCCGGAGTGAAAATGCCTCGTACCAACTGGTCGCAAATCAGTTGTTATCCCATTCTAATGCCGTCGCCAAAAGAGCAGGAGGCTATTGCTGAATATTTGGATAAGAAGTCCAAGAAGATAGGCCACAACATTGAGTTGCTGGAGCGCAAGGCCGATGCTTATAAACGTCTGCGTCGCTCTATCATCAATCGTGCCGTCACGCGAGGACTCAATCCTGATGCCACTATGAAACCTTCGGGATTAGGATGGAATACTTTTATCCCCGAAAATTGGGGCGTTGGTAGAATTAGAAATTATTTCGAGTTCCGTAACGAAAAGGTCTCAGAGATTGATTATGCTCCATTATCAGTCACGAAGAATGGTGTAGTACCTCAAATGGAAAGTGTAGCAAAGTCTATGGCTGAGGGTGATACTCGAAAGAAAGTTTGTAAAGACGATTTTGTTGTTAACTCTCGTAGTGATCGAAAAGGCTCTTGTGGAACGTCCCCAATGGACGGTTCGGTATCTTTGATTTATATTGTATTAAAGCCTACTCAAATAAATCCGAACTTTGCAGATTACTATTTTCGCTGTAATGATTGGGTTGAGGAGTTTTATCGCAATGGAAAGGGAATAGTTGCGGACTTATGGGCAACTAACTATTCTGTAATGCGCAACATCGAAATCGCTTTACCTCCATATATTGAGCAGCAGCAGATAGCAGCTTATCTTGATGAGAAGTGCGGCAAGATTGACGCTATCATCGAAAAGATAGACACCCAAATCAAGCGTCTGAAAGAACTTAAACGCTCACTTATAAATGAAGTAGTAACCGGCAAACGCGCCATAACAACCTATATGCCATGACTGAACTTGAACTACAAGGCGAATATGTAATGGACTTCTTCTGCCGACGCAGTGACGGTCTTGGATTCCGCGAGGTCAAGAACAACGCTGTATCTTCTGACCTTTTCATCCCTGCCGACTTACTGGAGTTCTTGAAAGAAAGCTCCCACAAACAGTGGCAGAACCTCCTTCGCAAGAGTGACTATAACGGTGACGAACAGAAATTGCTCCGCGCCGTCATGGACGCTATTCGCGAGAAGATAGAGGCAAGTGCCAATGTTGCCGTGTTTTTAAACAACACTCTGCGACAACGCCCATTTGTTTTTGAGGGTGAAACTTTGAGGTTACTTTATGTCAGTGGAACCGAATTAAATGGCGATGAAGATTTCAAGAAGAATATATTCTCCGCAGTCGAGGAAATGACCTACTCTTTCCACCACGAGGGGAAGAAGATCTTTGCTTTCCGTCCTGACCTCTCCTTCTTCATCAACGGAATTTTCCTCGGATATGCCGAGCTGAAAAGTAACTTCACCAATCAGACAGCCCGCGCCAACGGTCGCAATAAGGTGACGACAGACTACCTCGAAGCCGTTTGGGAATATACCAAGATTGCAAACAGCAACGATGTGTCGCAGACACTTCGTCGCCGTATGCTCCGACCTTTCGAGAAGTCAATCCATCTCGTAACTACGGACATCAACGACACTTTTGTTCTCCGCAACCCGGGTCAGTTTTTTGACGATGCCAAACGCGGTTTTCAGGACAGTACTATCTCTATATCGTCTTTCCGTCCGATAATCGAAGACGTATTCAAACCGCTGCCGACCGTAGCAGATGCGGAGACAACCCCACGAGTGCGCTTCGAGGAAGCAATGCGTTCGCTATATTCCAAAAAGATGATAGAGAAAGAAATTCTCTATTACAACTTCATGGCATATACCTATAAAACCGTTACGGTAAAGGAGAACGGCAAGAAAGTTCAGAAGAAGGAGTACAAGGATAAGACAGGCAGGCTGATTTGTCCTCGTCCTAAGCAGAAATTCGGCTGCGACCGCATCGTCGAACGGGTACAGGAATTTCTCGACCATGAGAGCGAGCCGAACTATTTCATCAACAAGCTACGCGCAGAACTTACCGCTCTTGACGCTCCGCAAGAGTTGATTGACAAAGTCGTTGCAGAACGCGAAAGCTACTGCAACAACAAGTACGTCTATTCACTCTTGCTCCAGTATGCCGCAGGTTTCGGCAAAAGTAACATCATCGGCTGGACGGCATTGCAGCTCAAAGACCTCCGACACAACGGCCAGTGGGTATATGACAAGATTCTTCTTGTTGTTGACCGCCTGCAACTCCGCGACCAACTCGACTCAATGATGCTCAACATGAACATCGACAAAGCAATGTTCGTGGAGGCTACCGACCAAGAAACCTTTGTCGCGGCTCTCAAAGACAAACGCCGTATCATCGTGGTAAACATTCAGAAGTTCTGGGAACTGAAAAACGCCATACAGAAAGCCGGTGGGAACTTCACCGACAAGCGCGTGGCGTTCCTTATCGACGAGGTTCACCGTTCGAACACCGACGATGTTCACCAGGAAATGTTCTCAGCTTTCGATGAACTGCAAGACATCTTCGACGAGAATGGAGGCTTCATCACTCGCGGCTCAACCAAGAAGAATCTGATTGTCGGTTTCACTGCCACCCCGAGCGACCGTGTGCTCGCCCGTTTCGGTGAGTTCCACCGGGGCAGCAACTTCAATCAGTTGTGGAAACCGTTTGACACGTACACCATGAAAGAGGCCATAGCCGACGGCTATATCCTCGACCCAACAAAGCACATCATTCCTGTTCCGGCAAAGATGTACTTCGAACTTCCTGATGGTGTATTACAGCTCGTAACAGAGGCTATCAATTCCGGTAAAGACGAAAAGATTGCCTTTGCCAAGAAGCAGATTTACGAGAACGCCGACCGACGCAAGGCTATCGCTCGTTTCATTGTCAACCGTCTACTATCACAGATTTATGGCAAAATCCGTGGTCAGGGTAAGGCGATGCTGGCCGTTACCTCTATCCCTATTGCAATCGAGTATTGCAAAATCATCCGCCGTCTTATGGCAGAGAAGACAGCATCCGGCACTTTTGCCAAGTATGCTGATGCACCTGTCGCCATAGTATATTCTGACAGTCAGAAGTATGAGAAGTGCGCGTCGATGAACGACGGTGTAGCCGAGGATAAGGTTATCGATAATTTCAAGACCGCCAAGAACGGCCTTATAATCGTCGTTGACAAGTTGCAGACTGGCTTCGATGAGCCAAAACTGCACACCCTTTTCCTCGATAAGGAAATCCGCGATATCAACGCTATTCAGACAATCTCGCGAGTTAACCGTACAACCAAATACAAGGAAGAATGCCACATCATTGACTTTTCCTTTGGGAATGTCAATGAGAAGAATATCCGCGAGGCTTTCGCGAAATTCTGTGGCACGGTCGTTACGGATTTCGACCCCATTCGCGAAAAGGCGGTTGTCTCAGAAATATATCGCAGACTTATAGAACAACCCATTTTCAATAAGTGGTTTGAGCGTTACCGCTCAACTAAAGATGATAAAGAAGTCAACTCTGCTCTTTGCCTTGAAATGGATGCTGACATCCGCTCATGGATTAAGAACATGATAGACGCTCACGCCCGATATGTTCAAGACGTAGAAGCACGGAACGAAGAAGTAGACCCGTCAATGGCAGATGATGCCGCAAAGGCCCTTAAAAAGGTCATTGGACGTTACAACTCTCGAATGGTACTTCTACAGGGTGTTATTGATCTTGAAACAAAGTTCTCTGATGCTGATTTCATAGATTTCTGGCAGCGTTACTACTATATCTATAATGCCATGTTCAAAAAGAAAGATGCTATAGGAACAATCAGCACAACCTTTGACGGTGAACTAGGTCTGCTCGTCGGAGAAGAAATAGAGGTAGAAGAAACTGGCGAACCCGGTGACGGTGAAGACACTCCACAGAAACCAGGCAAGCCTGGAAAGAAAACGGGGATTGCGGGAATCTTCGACACGCTTGCCAAAATGAACGCCAACGAACAAGAACGCGAACAAGAAATGCGGTTTTGGCTCGCTCAGACCGAGGAACTATATTCTTTTTTGAAATCCGAAGGGAAATTCATGGCTATGCTCCGCAGTGACAACTTCACTCGCGAGCAAATTGAGAAAGAATATAACAAACTTATTCGCCGCTACTTCCGTCAAACCGAAGATGTAAAGGTGAAGAAATTAATCGATGAAAACAAAGAAATGTTTCTTGAGGAGTTTAAGACTGAAGTTTTAAAACCGAAAGTATCATCAATGAAACCATATACAATAGTTGAAGGGGATTATTTATCAATGGTTGCGGAGCCCAATCTCTAATTAAATTTCTGATTAAAAAAGCTATATGACAAGAGAGGAATTTATTGATAAGTTACAACAAAGTAATAGTGCGCCTTTTCTTTTTGTAGGTTCTGGATTTTCAAGGCATTATCTTGACTTTCCTGATTGGAAAGGTATTCTTTCTATGTTTGCTCCCAAGCATATAAATGAATACTACACAAGATGCAAAACAGACAGTTTGCCACAAATAGCCTCTGAAATAGCAAAAGACCTCACTGCTAAATTTTGGAATTTAGACGAAAAGGACACGTTCCGGAAAAAGCATCAAGACAAGGTGTCAAAATTCGACACCGTTTTTAAATTAAAAATTTCTGAGTTTTTAACAGAAAAATGTCATGACGAATTTCCCAAAGAGTGGAAAGAAGAAATATCTCTGTTAAAGAACCTTGTTATAGATGGTATAATTACAACAAATTGGGATGATACCGTAGAACGTATTTTTCCGACCTATAAGCCATATATTGGTCAACAGCAATTAATCTCCGCTTCAACATTCAATATTGGTGAGATTTATAAGATTCATGGTTGCATGACTTCTCCGAATAGCCTTGTACTCACGAAAGAAGATTATGACAATTTTAATGAGCGCAATCCTTATCTTGCAGCTAAACTTATCACTATTTTTATTGAACATCCGGTTGTTTTTTTAGGATATTCAATAAATGACGATAATATCCAAAAACTAATGGCCTCCATTGTTCTGGGGCTAGACGAAGATGGAATAAGCAAATTGCAATCAAATCTTATTTTTGTAGAATGGTCACCTACGCCAACAGAATTAAGATTTGAATACCTTGACATGATGATGTCAAATGGAACTCGTTTGCCAATTGTAAAAATAGTTACACATGATTTCTCCGAAATATATAAATGCTTATCGTATTATCAGCGACGTATTCCTGCTAATGTTTTGCGAGAGTATAAAAAACAATTTTATAATCTTGTAATTTCACAGAAAGCGGATTCTAATTTATATGTTCTTCCAGAGAACAAGATAGACGAGAATAAAGATATTCAGTTTGTTTACGGATTTGGAGCAATAAAGAAATTTCGTGATGCAGTCGGTTACACCGGCGTACAGGCCCTAGATATCTATTGGGATTGCATAAATGATGATAAATATTTTGAGGCAAGCAAGATTCTTCAGTACACTATACCACGTATTAGGAAATCAAGCAAAACGTCAATACCTATTTTCAAATATCTTCGAGCAATTGGAATAAACAACGATGAAGAGTATCGAAACAATCCACTTGGATTAAATTTTTTATTGCCTAAATCTAATGATTTCATTTCATATAAATCTTTTAGCGATGCAGAAAAACGTTATACTCTAAAACAGGCAATAGAAGCCTTCCATGATAAAGGAGTTTGGAAAGCAGTTGCACTTATTCCGTATCTAAAAATACAAACAGAAGAAGATTTATCAAGCCTTCGTCAATTTATATCTGACAATATAACAGAATTTTTAGTTCGGAAAAACTCATATTCTACTTATATGAGAAAATTGATATGCTTTTATGATTGTATAAGATATGGTTGGAAAGGTTGAACAGGGAATAAATAAGTCTGCATATAATTTTAATTATGACGATTGATGAAATAAAGAAACTGACAGCCTCCGATGAGTCACGGACTCTGGAATTGAAGAAGACCACCGGCGAACTCAAAGACGGTATGCACTCAGCATGTGCATTCTTGAACTCCGAAGGAGGCTGGCTGATTTTCGGTGTTGCGCCGAAATCACTGAAAATAATCGGGCAAGAAGTGACCGATAAGACACAACAGGAGATTGCTCAGGCTTTGGCAGGACTGGAACCTGCTGTAGATGTGAGAGTGGTGTATGCTGATGTGCCGGAATATCCGGGCAACAAAGTTATTGCTATGCACTTTGACGGCTGGGTATGGGGTGAACGTCCGCATACTTTTCATGGTTGTCCGTACTACAAGGTTGAGAGTACTACAAAGGTCATGCCGCAGGATATGTACGATGAGCGTATCCGCGCCCACCAGCCACAAGTGTATGCGTGGGAAAGACTGGCAGCTGATGGTGTGACATTGCCAGACCTTGATGAAAAATTGGTTCGTAACTGCATTCGCCGAGGTATTGACGGCGGGCGTATTCCCGAAACTGCATTGTATGAGCCAATCGGGGATATTCTTTCAAAATGGAAGTTGCTTAAGAATGGAAATCCGACCAATGGAGCGGTTTTGCTCTTTTCCAACAACATTGACGAATATCCACAGTTCACTCTGAGGATGGCGCGATTTGTGGGTACGAATAAAAATATGTTCCGTGACAATCAACGTGCCGAAGGCAATTTCTTCCAACTTTTAGATGCCGGAGTTGCGTTCTGTTTCAAGCATCTTTCTCTCAGTGGAAGAATAACCAATCATAGTTTGGAGCGTGAAGAACAGCTCGAAGTGCCTTATCATGCGTTGCGCGAGGCACTTATCAATGCACTGTGTCATCGTCATTGGGAACGGTATAATCTTACGATTAGTCTTGCCATCTATGATGACCGCATCGAGATTGCAAGTCCCGGCACATTTCCACCCCAAATTACCTCGGAGAATATAAAGGAACCCCATGAGTCATATCCGCACAACTTAAAAGTGGCGGAAGCTCTTTATCGAATGACTTACTTGGAAAACTGGGGAAGCGGTGCAAAGCGTATCATGGATGCTTGTGAGGCACAAGGAGTGGAAGCACCCACATGGCGTTCTGATGGAGGTTTTGTTACCATTACATTCAAGCGACCTGATTTTACGTCCGATACAATGAAGGCTGACAAAGAGGATAAAAGGACAACTAAAGAGGACAAGTACCCCCTAAGTACCCCTCAAGTACCCCCTAAGCATCCCCTAAGTACCCCCCAAGTAGAATTGCTCATTCAAAAAATGGGAGATTCTTATATGACCATGAGGGATATGGCTGATATATGTGATATCAAAGACTTAAAGTATTTCCGTGAAAGTTATATTACTCCTGCATTGGAAGAAGGATTGATTGAACGGCTTTATCCAAATCAACCGAAGCACCCGAAACAGCAATACAAGCTGACAGAGGCGGCTAAAGAATGGCTCATGACAAATGCCCAATAAAAGAATTGCCCATGTAATATAGCTGCATCGGAATAGAAGTGCCATTCCGATGCGATTTTTATAGTCTGTATTTATCTGCCTGACTACGCGGTCGATAACTACTTGATGCTATGTCTGTCGGATTTTGATTTGATACTTTCCTGCATGATGCTGTCGGAAACGGTTTTCAAGGACGTGTCATATCCGTCCGCCTGTTTCCGTACCCATTCGATAGCTTTCTCGTCCCGATGGATGTCGAACACTTTGTTGAGCCAAAGCACATCGTTGGCATCACATCCTCCCCATGCACGGATAGCTCGGAACTTCAGCGCATCGTCCGCATATTGGCGTTTGGAATTCCATTGTTCGATGTTGCCCCACAAGGAGAAAGCGCATAACACACCCAGTCCTACAACGAAAGAGAGAACCTTGCTCGATTTAATGTCGAAGCTGTGCCTGTGGATATGCTCCTGCGGTTGCTGCTCTTGTTGCTCCCCTTGCTCATCTTGCGACTTCTTGATAGCATCAAGTTGTTGCAGGGTCAAGGTGGAAAGCTGTGCATAAGCTTTCCATTGCTTTGCCAACAAGCCTTTAATTTCCTCGGATTGGGCTTTTGTCGTTTCTGCAACCGCTTCCTTAATCGGGGACAAATCCTGCTTGTCGTTCCCGTTCGTTTTTTGCCTGTCAATCACTTTCGGAAGCGCTTCCAATTTACTTTTCATGCCTTCAAGCATGGTCTTGATTTCCTCGAAGAGGATGAATACATTGTTGTCTGCCATAATTACCAGTTGATTTTACGTTGTTTCTTCTTTTTCTTGTTTTTCAGATATGGGTCGTAAGGCTGCTGCTCATCCGGTGCATTGCTTGGTGTGAACAAGCCTAATGAACCACTGATAAACGCGAGTTCGGGATAAGGATTGCGTAAAAAAATAGGGTAAAACGAGCTAAAATAGTTCGTTTTACCCTTTGCTAATACATTGATTATTAGTAATTTTATAGTGAAACAAAAAACAAATTACTAATGATTAGCAAGGACAAAATTACTGAAATT
>OJJU01000205.1_pt1 | contig 26013 bp, 26 predicted proteins | sample 1596141 | NCBI WGS metagenome assembly OJJU01 (sample SAMEA4350150, study PRJEB24818) | metagenome | biome: human; feature: gut; material: faeces | place: Denmark | collected 2013-09
GCTCTATGGTCGTAAAGCCTGCCAATGTGAACGAACACCAGAAGAGTCATATCAGAAGATTTTCAAACATCTGAAAAAGGTTCTGCCTGATGCTACAGACAAGCAACTTATTAGAATGATAGGATGAATATAACGCAAGATACAGCTACATATTTTGCATCAAAATCACCAAGATAATAATATCAACTTCAGATTGACGGAACATCAGCTATTGGAACCCACAATAACAACAAAGAGGATGAACAGAATTAAGGAAGAGAAACGAGTTGTGGAGCAGATGATACATCTGTACTGCAGGAAGAAGGAAAGCAATAAGGAATTATGTCCTGAGTGCCAAGAGTTGCTACAGTACGCAACAGCAAGACTGGAACGCTGCAAGTTTGGCGAAAACAAGCCTACGTGCAAGAAGTGTCCCATCCACTGCTATCGCCCTCAGATGAAGGAACGAATGTGCAAAGTGATGCGCTGGGCTGGTCCAAGAATGATTTTGTATCACCCGATAGCTGCCATCAAGCATATAATAAGAGAAATTTAAAACAAAGTAATATGAAGAAAATATTTATCATGAGCATCATAACCATGCTATCAAGCCTGCTTTCTTGTCAGGCGCAAAATAAAGGCTATAAGAGTCTGTCGGCAGATGACTATGAGAAAGCAATTGCTGACACCACAGTAATCCGTCTAGACGTACGAACCGCTGAGGAGTTTGCCGATGGGCATATTCGTGGCGCAATCAACATTGACGTACTGAAATCAGACTTCGAACAGAAGGCCACCGCCACTCTTCCCAAGAGCAAGACAATCGCCGTGAACTGCCGAAGCGGAAAGCGAAGCAAGAATGCCGCAGCTATATTGACAAAGAACGGCTATAAGGTAATAGAACTCGATTCAGGCTTTAATGGCTGGCAGGCAGCAGGAAAAGAAATCGTAAAGTAATAAATTCAGCCTGATACTTCGGATAACAGATTAATGAGGAACTTATGCCTACAGAATGTAAGATGATAGCCCGGAGTATCAGACAGCATGGGCGCACAAACCCTAAAGGCAAAAAAAAAAATCCCAGTCAGGATAAAACCTCGACTGGGATTCTTATTTTAAATCTCTCTCTTATTTTTCTCATCTATAAAAGATGATTACTTCAAACCACGATTGATAAGGGTTGTGTTGAGAAGCATCACGTACTTACGATACTGATTGTTGTTCAAAACAACGTGCATGTACTTGAGATCCTTCATAACAGCCTTGTCAATCATTGCAGAACGATCTTCACCCTTTACTGTTGCAGCATTCATCATGTCTGCGGTGAAGTTCTTGTGTACATCAGCTACAGCCTCTACCTGGTCGATGTTCAAGCTCAAAGCATCTGCCAAGCTTGACATGTTGACGTTCATGTTGAAAGCAGCTGTTGCATTTGTCTCCTCTTCTGCTGCGAAAGTAGCTGTTGCCATTGCAAACATAGCTACTGCTAATACCATAATCTTCTTCATAATCTTTTTACCTTTCTTTACTTTGTGAGCCTTGCACATCCGTAGACGGCGACTCTGTTAAACATTATCCTATAGTCTTTTTCTTTAAGACGCTGCAAAGATACGAACTTTTCTCTGTGTGCGCAAACATTTCTTGGGATATTTTCAGTTATCCGCCTATTTCTTGACTTAAATCAACAACTATACTCCGAAAAAGGCGTCAGAACGTTAGAGATATTACATTTTCACTATCATTTTGTAATATCATCGAAAAAAAAGCCCGTTTTCTTCGTTTATACCAATTATTATTTGTACCTTTGCAAAAGATTCAACCTATAAAACAAGCAAAATGGTACAGGAAAATCATATAGACAAGGTACTCGCCTTCATGGAAAGTCTCGAAAAACTGGGCAACCAGCTCAAGGCGGCTGAAGAACATCAGAAACAGCTCCTCGCCCGAATGCTGGATCTCAAGAAAGAGAATCTGACCGACGGCGAGGAATATGCTGAACTCTCGCAGAAGAGCAAAAGTCTGCAGGACATCATCGACAAATGGCGCCCTATCTATCTGGAGCGCATGGAGATGGTTAAGAGCGTAAGCATTCAGAAAAGAAAAAGAAATAATAAAAAATAAATAATAAAATGGAAACAAACAACAAGAACAAGTTTATTGTAGTTTCATACGCACTGTATGATGTAACTAAAGGTGACAACGGCGAAGAGATGCTCATCGAGCGCACTACCGACGAGCGTCCGTTCATCTTCATCAGCGGTATGGGCGTTACCCTGCCTGCTTTCGAAGAGAAGGTGGTAGACCTGGCTAAGGGTGATGAGTTCGACTTCCAGCTGGATCCGGAGCAGGCCTATGGTCAGCACTATGATGAGCGCGTACTGGAGCTCGACAAGCAGATTTTTACCGTCAACGGCCAGTTTGATGCACAGCACGTACAGGTAGGCGCTATCATCCCATTGCAGAACGAGGATGGCAACCACTTCAACGCAGTAGTGAAGAACATCAGCGATACAAAGGTAACCTGCGACCTGAACCACCCATTGGCTGGCTTGAAACTCAACTTCTGCGGTCAGATTCTCGAGAGCCGCGAGGCTACTGCTGAGGAGATTGCCAAGATGGCTCAGATGATCAGCGGCGAAGGTGGCGGCTGCTCAGGTGGCTGCGACAACTGCGGCGGCGACTGCAAGGATGGCAACTGCGAGGGTGGTTGCGAAGGCGGCTGCAACAAGTAACAAACACCTTTTATAATATATAAGGTAATGAGGAATACATTTGGTAATCTTTTCACTCTCACTACTTTTGGCGAGAGTCATGGAATAGCTGTAGGAGGCGTTATTGACGGATTTCCTGCAGGCATTGAAATCGACATGGACTTTATCCAGAGCGAGCTGAACCGCCGACGCCCAGGACAGAGCCATATCACTACGGCCAGAAAGGAAGCTGACCAGGTGGAGTTTCTGAGTGGTGTATTCGAAGGCAAATCTACAGGAACCCCTATCGGTTTTGAGGTACGCAACCAGAACCAGCATTCTCAGGACTATGAGAACATGCGCTGCCTCTTCCGCCCTTCTCACGCCGATTTCACTTATCACGAGAAGTATGGCGTTCGCGATCATCGTGGTGGCGGCCGTTCATCAGCCCGCATCACCATTGCCCGATGCGTAGGCGGAGCCTTGGCTAAACTTGCCTTGCGACAGTTGGGCATCAGCATCACGGCTTATACATCACAGGTGGGCAGCATCGCGCTGGAGAAAGATTATCATCTGTATGACCTTAACACCATAGAAGATAATCCGGTGCGCTGTCCTGACCAGCAGAAGGCGAAGGAGATGGAAGATCTCATCGCCCAGGTTAAGGCTGACGGCGATACGATTGGCGGAATCATCACTTGCGTCATCAAGGGTTGCCCGGTAGGATTGGGCGAGCCTGAGTTTGACAAGTTTCATGCCCAACTGGGTGCTGCAATGCTTGGCATTAACGCCGTGAAGGGTTTTGAATATGGCGAGGGTTTTGCCGGAGTTACAGCCCGCGGAAGTGAGCAGAATGATGTATTTATTCCGAAGGCTGATGCTGCTGAGGAGCCAGAAGATGCAGCAGCAAATCAGGATGTTGCTGCCCGTATCACGGCAAAAAGCAATCATAGCGGAGGAATACAGGGCGGTTTGAGCAACGGCCAGGATATCTATTTCCGTGTTGCCTTCAAGCCGGTGGCTACTCTTCTGATGGAACAGAATACGGTAGATTTGGAAGGAAATGCCACTACGCTGACTGCCCGTGGCAGACATGACCCATGCGTTCTGCCAAGAGCCGTTCCGGTGGTTGAAGCCATGGCAGCCATGGTTATCCTGGATAATTATCTCTTGAATAAAACAATAAAACTTTAATTAGTGATTAGTTAGTAGTGATTAGTGATAAACAAACTAATCACTACTAACTAATAACTAATCACTAACAATTACCTAAAGCTTACTATCCTTTAATAGTTTTGGGCAATATTCATTAAAAAAGCATTTATCGCAGAGCGGTTTCGTACTCTTGCAAATATATCTGCCATGCAGCAGAATCCAATGATGAGCATTCGGAATATCCTCTGCCGGAATGTGTTTCATCAGATAATCTTCTACTTTTCGTGGTGTATCAGCTGTTTTTGGCACCAAACCCATGCGATGACTCACACGATAAACATGCGTATCCACCGCCATCGTAGCATGACCGAACCATACGGCACGAATCACATTCGCCGTCTTGCGCCCTACTCCAGCCAGCTTCTCCAAATCATCCGCAGCCTCAGGCACCTCACCTCCGAACATATTAACCAGCTGGCGAGACATTTCAGCCAGATGTTTCGCCTTGGCATTCGGATAACTCACCGAACTGATCAGTTCATAAATATCTTCCTCGCTCGCCTGTGCCATGTGCTGCGCATCAGGATAACGGGCAAAGAGAGCAGGCGTAACCATGTTGATGCGTTTGTCGGTGCATTGCGCAGAAAGCAAAGTAGCCACCAGAAGCTGAAATGCGCTACCGAACTGCAACTCGGTAGTTACATTCGGCAGCGCACTTCTGAAATGATTCAATATAAAATCGTATCTTTCCTTACGAAGCATTTCTCTTACTTTTTAGCAGGAGCAGACTCCTCTTTCTTCAGCTTTCCCTTGTAAGCCTTGTTCAAGCCGGCAATAACCTCGTTTGTAATATCATAAGCCTTGTCAGCATAGAGCAGGTTATCGCCGCTCTTTGAGAAGATGATGCTGTACTTCTTGTCCTTGTTATAGCGTGCAAGATAGTTGGCAATGCTGTCGTGGAGAGCCTTGTTGTACTTCTCCTGCTCAGCAGCAAACTCGTTGCTCAAGCGCTGCTGCAAGCCCTGCAAGTCGTTGTTCTGCTTCTGCAAACCAGCCTGAATAGCCTCAGCCTGCTCACGGGTGTAAGCATTCTGCTGAATCTTCTGCTGGAAGTTGGCTGCTGCAGCCTGAAGCTGCTGACCCTTCTGCGCAATGGTAGCCTGAATGTTCTGGCCCTTCTTCTCCAAGATAGAGGAATACTCCTTAGCAAAGGTATACTGAGTCATGATAGAGTCTACCTCTACATAAGCAATTTTCAATTCAGCAGGAGCCTTGCTCTCTGACTTAGCCTCTACCTGAGGCTGAGATTTGTTGCATGATGCCAATGACAGGGCAGCAACTGCTGCGATTGCCACTGAACCCAAAATGTTCTTTCTCATTTTTTCTATCATATTATATTATTACTATTTTCTAATAAGCCTTGTTGGCTTCTCTTGCCTCACGGTCCTGATCCACCACACAATGAATACCCTGCTTGCGCAAGCCCGGATTGTCATGCACATGCTGGGAAGAGAACTTGCCGTTCTTCTTAAAAATCAACTTTACGCAAAATAATGCCATACAGATAGCAATTATTAACACGCTTAATAACATTAATTTTATCATTTTTATTACCTTTGCAGTGCCTTAGTGCACTTTTGGGTGCAAAGGTACTATTTTTTTGGGAATAACCAAAACAAAATAGTAGAAATAAATGTTTTATCAAAACAAAATAATAGAAAATAAATGAATAAAAGTGAATTAAAGCCTGCTCTCGTGTTCGAGCAGTTCGCAAAAATCAACGAAATACCTCGTCCTTCCAAGCACGAGGAGAACATGATTGAGTTTTTGAAATCTTTCGGTGAGTCTCATCAGCTCGAAACGCTGGTAGATGAAACCGGTAATGTGCTCATCCGCAAAGCTGCCACTCCAGGCTACGAGCACGCTGAAACCATCATCCTGCAGAGTCACATGGATATGGTTTGCGACAAACTGGTGGATGTGGATTTCGATTTCCACAAAGACGCCATCCAGACTTACGTAGACGGAGAATGGCTTAAGGCAAAAGGCACTACATTGGGTGCTGACGACGGTATAGGCTGCGCCATCGAGCTGGCTATCCTGGCAAGCAACGATATTGAGCATGGTCCTATCGAGTGCGTCTTTACACGTGATGAAGAAACCGGACTAACCGGTGCTCACGGCATGAAGGCGGGCTTTATGACCGGAAAGATGCTCATCAACCTCGACTCAGAGGATGAGGGCGAAATCTTCGTATCCTGCGCTGGTGGTCAGACTACCCATGCCACCTTCCACTTCTCTCGCGAAGAAGCTCCTGCGGGTTATTTCTTCATGGAAGCTTCGCTGAAGGGTCTCAATGGCGGCCATTCGGGCGATGACATCAATAAGAAGCGCGCCAATGCCATCAAGATTCTTGCCCGTTTCCTCTTCCTCGAAAATGAGAAACTGGATGGAAGTCTGCGCCTCGTAAGTTTCAACAGCGGCAAAATGCACAATGCCATTCCTCGTGACGGAAAGATTGTTTTCGCTGTTAAGAATGCTGATAAGGAGCAGGTTCGTGCCGACTGGAATATCTTTGCATCAGAAGTAGAAGATGAATTCCACGTAACAGAACAGACTATGCAGTTCAATATGAGCAGCTCCGATGCTGCACCTGTCATCGAGAAAGCTGTAGCCGACAAGTTCGTAATGGCTCTCCAGGCTGTAGACAACGGTCCGCTTACCACCTGCCAGGATGAGGCGATTGCCTGGATGGTAGAAACCTCAAGCAATGTGGCAAGCGTGATGACCGATGAAAACTGCATCAACATCGTAGCTTCTCAGCGAAGTAACGTAATGAGCAATCTGGAGAACATGACCAACACCGTAAAGGCTGTCTTCCTTCTGGCTGGCGCCGAGGTAACTGTAGGCGACAAGTATCCTGCTTGGAAGATGCGCGCCAACAGCGAGCTTACCGACCTGGCTGTAAAGGCTTATGAAAAGCTCTTCGGCAAAAAGCCATTGGTAAAGGGCATTCATGCCGGTTTGGAGTGCGGTCTCTTCTCTGAGCGCTATCCTGAGCTCGACATGGTAAGTTTTGGTCCTACCCTGCGCAATGTTCACACCCCAGACGAGGCTCTTCTCATTCCTACAGTAGAGATGGTTTGGGATCACTTGCTGGAGATTCTCCGCAGCGTGGCTAAATAAGCAAGCGTGCTAAATAAATCAGCGCGGCTAAATAAAAAGAAGATGTCTATGATAAAGAAAATAATGTTTGTCATGGCTCTAGGACTTGTGCTGATGTTCACCTCGTGTGGCGATCAGCACAAGGCTCAATCTCTGGTCAAGGATTTTCTTGATAAGAACCTTGTTGATCAAGACTGCAGCTATGAGCGGTTCTCCCGCCTCACTCCTACCGCCATGATCAGTTTCGACCAGATGAAGGTGATGCGACAAAATGTCAGCAAACTGCCTTACGTCAAGAAGAATATTGATTATAATGATGCAGCTTATCCCGACACCTTATTATATTTAAGGGCTACATACAAGCTGACCAACCATCAGGGCGAGAAGCAGGAAGTAACCCAAACCTTTTATCTTGATAAAGGTTTGACAAGAGTAATCGGGTTTAAGGAAAACTAAAAAAACAGTTAAGAATTGCCTTTCAGCAAGGCAGTAAGAATAAACAGAAAGAGTTGACTAGCATTTTAACTAGCCAACTCTTTTTTCATATAATCTCTTATTTCTTTTCTAGCCAGAGTCAGACGATTCTCAGCCGCTTTATATCCGAGGTTCAGACTTTGGGCAATCTCGCTCACCTGCATTCCTTCGAAAAGGTTCAGGCGGTAAACCTTGCTTCTCTTTTCCGTGAGCCGGGCAATGCCACGCTCCAGAATCTCGTTGGTCTGCTGGGCAGAGAAAACAGATTCGCCATCAACATCATATCTTCCCATCCAGTCGCTAGCTCCCAGGAAGTGTTCATACTCCTCAATCTTATGCTTGCGCCGGTAATAATCGATAATCAGATTCTTGGCAATGGTGTATACAAAACAAGGTAAAGTAACAGGCGTAATCATCTTATCGCCTCGAAGTAATCGCACAAAAGTATTCTGCACGATGTCTTCAGCCTCGTCTGCCGGAAGCGAACGGGACATGACATACAACTTCAGCTCGTTGTAGTGTTCAGAGTAATAATCAGCAATAATGCTGTAATTTGAATTTGTTTGTTCCATGATGGCGATTTTTTTAATCATGTTTTTCGTTTATCGATATTGCAAAGGTAATAAAAAAAAGGAAAGCCACCAAAGGAAAGCGAAAAAAAATGTGCTAAATGTTCGTTTTGAAACATTTAGCACATATGATAGATACAATTTGTAACATGAAATGTTACGCATCGCAAAGTTTTATTTCTTAATTCAAACCTTTTTACAGGTTGGATTACTTAATCATGTCAACGCTTCTCTTGAGGAATGCGTCGAGCGAAGCACCCTTCAACATACCATTCTGAAGCAGGGCGAGGTCGATGAGCTGGTGAACAATGTTGTTGTTCTTAGCATAGCCCGAGATGATTTCGTTGCGCTTAGCCTTCTCATCGCTGATAGCCTTCTCTGTATTGTGAACATCATCTTTCTCCTGCTGGGTAATCTCTTCCGGCTTCTTCTTGTTCTGCTCCTGATGAAGTACGGCAAGGCGAGCTTCCTGACCCTTGATTTCTGCAAGGATTGGCTTCAATGTTTCAGCAGTGTTGGCCTCAGCATCTTCCAATACCTTCTTTACCAGAGCATGGTCTGAGTTCAGTACGATGTTGTAGCTGTCTGGCATCTGACCATAGAAGTTCATGCCTGCCTGGAACTGGCTCATCGCCTTCATACGGCGCATGTACTCGTTCTGGGTGATGAGCACTGGCTGGTTCTGTTCGCCCAAAGCCTGAATTTCTACAAAGAATTCTGTCTTGTCGAGTTGAGGCATCTGAGAGCGGAATACTTCTGTCAAGTTGTCAGACTGTTCCTTGCTCAAATCGATCTTCTTAGCATCCTCCTTCACAATGAGACGGTCAATGATGTCGGCGTCAACACGTGTAAAGCGACTCTTCTCCAGCTTCTGCTCCAGCATGTTTACCATCGGCGTATCGAGCTGACCTTCCATCAGGAGTACAGAATAGCCCTTCTGCTTGGCTGCCTCGATATAAGAATACTGCTCTTCCTTATTGTTGGCGTAGAGATAAACCAGGTTGCCATCCTTATCGGTCTGGTTGTCCTTGATCAGCGTCTTGTACTCCTCGAAAGTAAAGTACTTTCCCTCAACATCTTTCAGAAGTGCAAAGTCCTTGGCACGCTCGTAGAAATCATCCTGAGAGAGCATTCCGTAGTTGATGAAGATCTTGAGGTCATCCCATTTCTCTTCAAACTCCTTGCGGTTCTCCTTGAAGATTGAGTTCAGACGATCGGCTACCTTCTTGGTGATGTAGGTAGAAATCTTCTTCACGTTACTGTCGCTCTGAAGGTAGCTTCGGCTTACGTTCAGCGGAATGTCCGGTGAATCGATTACACCATGAAGCAATGTAAGGAATTCAGGTACAATGCCTTCTACCTGGTCGGTTACGAACACCTGATTGCAATAGAGCTGAATCTTGTTGCGCTGCATGTCGATGCTGCTCTTGATGCGTGGGAAGTAGAGAATACCCGTAAGATTGAATGGGAAGTCTACGTTCAGATGAATCCAGAACAAAGGGTCGTCCTGCATTGGGTAAAGGGTGTGATAGAACTTCTTGTAGTCCTCATCCTTCAAGGTGCTAGGAGCCTTTGTCCAAAGTGGCTCAACATTGTTGATAATGTTATCCTCATCAGTCTCCACATTCTTACCATCCTTCCACTCGGTCTTCTTGCCGAAGGCTACAGGCACGGCCATAAACTTGCAGTACTTATTCAGAAGCTCCTCAATCTTGCTCTTCTGCAGGAATTCCTTACAATCATCAGCAATATGGAGGATGATGTCTGAACCACGCTCAGCCTTGTCAGCATCTTCGATTTCGAAAGCAGGTGAACCATCGCAGCTCCACTTTACTGCCTTGCTTCCCTCTTTGTAGCTCTTGGTAATGATTTCTACCTTGTTGGCTACCATGAAAGAAGAATAGAAGCCGAGACCGAAGTGACCGATGATGGCGTTGGCATTCTCCTTATACTTATCGAGGAAGTCGGTTACGCCTGAGAATGCAATCTGGTTGATATATTTATCGATTTCCTCCTCAGTCATACCTATACCATGGTCGCTGATAGTCAAGGTTCCAGCCTTCTCATCGAGAGAGATACGAACGGTTGTGTCGCCTATCTCGCCCTTGAAATCGCCCTGAGCTGCAAGAGTCTTCAACTTCTGTGTAGCATCTACGGCGTTTGAAACCATCTCACGGAGGAAGATGTCGTGATCTGAATATAAGAATTTCTTGATGACAGGGAAAATGTTCTCTGTCGTTACACCAATATTACCTTTCTGTGCCATAATATAAAATGTTTTTATTCGTATTTACTTTATTATTGTTTGGCAAGGGGGCTTACAAATAGCGTGCCAAAATAAAAGCCCTCTTACCAAACTGAATAAAATAGCTGAAAAACATTTTATGATTCAGCAAAGCATTTTATGACTAAATGTCTCTTGGAAACCCTTTTGCCAAACCGCCTTCGCTTGTTTCCTTGTAAAGCGAAGGTAGATCATGTCCCGTCTGTCGCATCACTTCAACTACCCGGTCGAAAGATACGGTATGATGGCCATCTGAGAAGGAAGCGTAGAGGTCAGCATCCAAAGCTCGGGCGGCAGCAAAGGCATTTCGCTCGATGCAAGGAATCTGAACCAATCCGCAAACCGGGTCGCAGGTCATTCCGAGATGATGCTCCAATCCCATTTCGGCAGCATATTCTACCTGAGCCGGACTGCCTCCGAAAAGCTGACAGGCTGCAGCCGAAGCCATGGCGCAGGCAACACCTACCTCCCCCTGGCAACCTACATCAGCACCGCTGATAGAAGCATTCTGCTTTACGATGTTGCCTACCAATCCGGCTGTAGCCAAGGCTCTCAAGATGCGCTGTTCACTCATATCATGAGAAGTAAACATGTGGTAGAGTACGGCTGGCAATACACCGCAGGCGCCACAGGTAGGAGCAGTAACAATAGTGCCACCCGAAGCATTCTCTTCGCTCACAGCCAGCGCATAAGCATAAACCAAGCCGCGGCTCTGCAGGGAAGCACGGTAACCCTTCGCCTTTATAAAATAGGTGGCAGCCTTACGCTGCAGCTTCAACGGACCAGGCAAAACACCTTCATGGTCCAAACCATTTCTGATGCTCTGCTTCATCGTTTGCCAAACCATGTCGAGATAATCCCAGATATCATCCGATTCGCATTTCTCAACATACTCCCAGAATGAGCGTCCGTTATCATAGCACCATTGCTTGATGTCGGCGAGCTTGTTCAATTCATAAACATCCTTGGCGCCCAGCTCTTCGTTGCCGGCAGTACCATCTGATATGGCTCCACCACCAATACTGTAAACGGTCCATTCATCAATAATATCGCCGTTCAGATCCTTGCCCACAAATTTCATTCCGTTGGGATGATAAGGCAGGAAAGTTTGTGGCTGCCAGATGATGTTCACGGTTTTATGAGGTCTGAGCACTTCTTCTATTGCCACATCTGTCATGTGTCCCTTACCTGTAGCAGCCAGACTTCCATAGAGGGTTACTTCATAATAAGAAGCATTAGGGCAACGCTCCAGAAAAAGTTTGGCAGCACGCTGAGGCCCCATCGTATGACTGCTCGATGGTCCCTTACCAATTCTATATAATTCCTTTAATGATTTCATATTTTTCTCTCGTATTTGATATTTTTACTTATCGATTTTACCTTTTAAATGGGCTCAGTTACTTATTTCTTCAGTTCACCATCCGAAAGTTACTTCACCTGCTTGGCTTTCAGGATGATGACATCCGTGAGAGGTCTGTCATTGTTCGCCTTATCAGTAGCAACATTCTGAATCTTATCAACCACATCCATACCTTCGAGCACCTCTCCGAACACGGTGTAGCCGCTGTCAAGGTGAGGAACACCACCATGCTTGATGTAGCCCTTCTGCAACTGTTCAGAAGGAATGGCGTAATCCTTACCTTCCCGTTTCTGCTTTTCTACATAATATTCCATCTGTCGGGGAGAGAAATTTCTGCCCCAGGTAATGTAGAAATCAGTAGACGCCGAAGCTTTGGTCGGATTTTCATCATCCCCTTCGCGTGCAGCACAGAGCTGTCCGCGCTTATGATAATATTTTGGATAGATGATTTCTGCCGGAATCGTATAGTTTACATCAAACTTCTGCGGCTTTTCCATATTCACCTTTCTGCATGAATAATCGCCACCCTGAATCATGAAATTCTTGATGACGCGCTGAAAGATGCAACCATCATAATAGCCCGAATTAACAAGTTTCAGAAAATTATCCCTATGCTTGGGAGTATCGTTGTAGAGAGCCACGAGAATGTTGCCCATCGTAGTTTCCAGCAACACCTGAGGGCAAGTTGGATCGTGCGGTGTTTCCCAGTCGAGCAGAGAATCGGGCTTAGACGCCACAACTTTTCCGGCTGGTTCTGATGTGTTCTGATTGCCTTCACTCTGAGCGAATGTCGTAACAGGCACCGTAAGAAGAGCGAGAGTCAATAATCTGATAATCTTCTTCATATTTTTGTATAATTTTACATCTATTTATGTTATCGGATGCAAAGATAATGATTTTATTCTAAAAAATTGATTTTTTATGTGGGAAAAGTTCCTTTGTTTCATACATTCTTCATATCTTTGCAGCAGAAGACAGAAAATGCAATCAATTATGAAGAAAAATATATATTTTATCATCGCTTTTTGCACTTTCCTCACTACAGAAGCAAGTGCACAGCAACAGGTAAGCTTCGGACCATTGCACAGTCCGGACAGTCCGCGCGAAGAATGGTTGCTGCCTGGCGATACGGTTTACCAGGCAGGAAAACCTATGATTTATCAGGGAAAACCGGTGAAGAATGCATATATGACTTCTGCCCGACTATCAGACAAGAAAGAGACTCTCGGCAAGAACGGGTTACTGGGGGAAGCTTCACTCGACAGCACCTATTATAATAATCCCATCTCCAACCTTACCAACGGGTTGAGTTATCCGCTGGGCTATGATTGGGGGCTGCACAAGGGGCTGAATCTCTCGGTAGATCTTTCTGCCTTTGCCACATTCGGCAAGAATGTGCCTCACAGAGGCGGTTTCACCCAGACCATCAATGCAACCTACTTAACGCCACTCACCAAAGACAACAAACTCTGGCTGGCTCTTGGTACTTATATCAACAACGTAAACTATGGTGGAGACAGTTATCATGACGGTGGAGTCTACGGCATTCTGGGCTACCAGTTTAATGAACATTGGGAGGCTTACGTTTACGGTCAGCTTAGTGTTGCCAACAATTACAATTCTCTCTACGGCCGTTATGGCGGTTATGGTTATGGCCCATACGGCTATTCGCCTTGGGGCTACGGAATGTATCCTTGGGGAATGGGCAGAGGAATCATGCCGGGTGGCTACGGAATGGGAGTACCTGGCGCCAACGTTTTTGGAGCCGGCGTAAGATACACCAACTCCAAAAAGACTTTCTCTATCGGCTTAAACGTAGAAGGAGTATGGTATGATAATAAGACGCCGTCCTATTTCAAGCAATACGACTATCCAGTGCCAAAGGCGCCTGAAAAAGATTAAGAAAAAGATAAAGCATAAAAAGAAAGAGGTTCACTTTTCAATATAATCATATTGAAGTGAACCTCTAAGTTTATTCTGAAAAGAATCAGTTTACATAGAATCATCTCTCTCCATGAGATTATACCTATGAGTTTAGATTCTATTCAGCGAGAATCTGGACTATTCTTTCGGCAGAACGACCATCCCATCTGTCAGGAATGCCCGCTTTTTTCCATTCACCCTTCAGAAGTTTCTGCATGGTTTGCTTCAGCAATTCCGGATCTTCAGCAACCAGTTCGTTAGTACCCACCTTTACGGTTTCAATATGCTCAGTATAGCTGTTGAGCGTAATGCAAGGAACCCCATTGAAGGTAGCTTCTTCAGCCACATTACCCGAATCGGTAATCACACCTTTGGCATGAGCTGTAAGATAAGCAAACGACAGATAATCGAGCGGTTGAACCACCTGGATTCCACTCTGATGATTACTCTCTTCCTGATAAGCCTTGAATGCGAGCACGAAGCCCAAGGCTTTGCCTCGAAGCGGAGCAATCACCTTCACTCCAGCCTGGCGCGCCTCTTCATCTATGACAGAAATGAGCGATTTCATCTCATCAATGTTATTGACGATGGCCTTGCGGTTCAAGGTCAGAACCATATATTCGCCTTCTTTCAGATGAAACTCGTCCATGACTTCAGGACGCTGCATTTTAGACTGAAGGAAGCGGATATTGTCGATAAGCACATTTCCTACCATATAAACCTTAGACAATTCTGCACCTTCCTTGTTGGCGATGCTGTTGTTAGAAATGCCTGCGGTAAAAAGGATATCTGACAAACCATCAATCACCAGACGGTTGATTTCCTTTGGCATAGTAATGTCAAAACTGCGGGTTCCGGCTGCAATATGAGCAAGCTGCACACCCTGCTTCTTGGTAACAATAGCCACGGCCATGGTTGAAGCCAGATCATCAACCACAATGACAACATCTGTAGCATTCTGCTGTAGATAGCGCTCAAACTGCCCCATCACCTGTCCGGTAAGTTCGTTCATGTTTGGACAGTCTACGCCGAGATAAGCATCAGGTTTCTGAATGCCTAAGTCATCGAAAAGAGAAGATTCCAATGTCGGGTCATCCTCTTTTCCTGTGTAAACCAACTGATAGCTGATTTCGTTACCAGCTTCCTGAGCATTACGAATTGCTCTAATTACGGGCGCAACCTTAATAAAGTTAGGTCTTGCACCTGCAACGATACAGATTTTCTTCATTTTTATCCTGTTTTATATATTTACTGAAGTTACAGTTTACTGATATCAGAGTGCTTTATTTCTTGAGCCAAAGGGCATTATCCGTTGACTCAGAGGCCTTTATCCCTTGAAAAGGTCTTTGATTCCTCCGATAGAGCCCAAGAGATTGGTTGCCTCGTATGGCAGATAAACCACCTTATTATCCTTACCCTGAGCCACTTCCTGCATCATGCTGATGTATTTCTGAGCCAAGAGATAGTTGGCAGGATTCGTACTCTGCCCTACAGCTTCCGTAATCTTCTGAATGGCAATAGCCTCGGCCTCTGCCTTACGGATACGGGCAGTAGCCTCACCTTCTGCATTCAAGATAGCCTGCTGTTTGGCAGCCTCAGCCTTGTTCACGATGGCAGCCTTCTCACCTTCTGAGAGCAGACGTTGCTTTTCCTTCTCACCTTCTGAAGTCAGGATGGTAGCTCGCTTGTTGCGTTCTGCCTGCATCTGCTTTTCCATCGCCTGGAGCACACTCTCTGGAGGTGTAATATCCTGCAACTCTACTCGGTTTACCTTGATTCCCCACTTATTGGTTGCATCATCCAAAACCGCACGGAGTTTGGTGTTAATCGTATCGCGGGAAGTAAGCGTCTGGTCAAGTTCCATCTCACCTATTATATTACGCAAGGTGGTTTGTGTCAACTTCTCTATAGCGTTTGGCAGATTGTTGATTTCATACACACTCTTGAATGGGTCTACAATCTGGAAATAGAGCAACGCATTTATCTGCATCTGGATATTATCCTTAGTGATTACATTCTGACGGTCGAAGTCATAAACCTGTTCACGAAGGTCGATGCTGTTTGTATAAACGTATCTTCCGTTTTTCATCGCCACAATATCCTTTGCATGGTCAATGAAAGGAATGATGACATTAATACCCGGCTTGAGCGTGGCAAAATATCGTCCGAGACGCTCTATGATTTTCGTCTCACTCTGAGGGATGATAACGATGGTTTTCTTAACCACTACGAGTGCAAGTGCTACTAGAGCCACCAGCACATAAATTCCTATGTTCATGATGTTTATACGATTAAGTGAATAATGTTGACTCTAAACTTTCCTACTTAAACTTTTTCTACCTTGAGGATGATAGATTCGTGACCTAAGATGCGAACCCTATCGCCTACGGCAAGCGGTTCGGCAAGATGCGGAGCTTCTGCTTTCCAATCATCTCCATCCAGCTTCACTCTACCATATCCTCCGGCAGGAATCATCTCGGTCACTTCCCCAATCTGTCCTGCCAGCGCATCGGCATTACTGCGGCGGTCTTCCCCACCCTTATGCAGCGATTTCAGCAGATGCGGACGAACCAGCCAGATGCTAAGCATGGAGCAGATTGCCCAAACCACTACCTGCACCCAGAAAGGTGCTCCTACCAATGCCACAGGAATGCTGATGAGCGCACCAATGGCAAAACAAGTAACATAGAAATCGCCCGAAGACAACTCTAAGATGAGGCAGATGAACATCACCGATGTCCATATCAGCCAAAGGTTATGAGATAAATACTCCATACTTAACAATTTTAGTTTGATTCTTCTAATCCTTATCTTCTGCGGGTTGTAGTCTTCTTTCTGGTGGTAGAAGTCTTGCCCTTAGAACCTACCTTATAAGTAGTCTGAGGTTTATAATACTTCAGTGCAGTAGGCATTTCCTTCTGCAAGGCAGCAATACGCTTGGCGTCTGAAGGGTGATCACTGAAAATATCGCTCTGATTACTGCTTGAACCCTGTGACATTCTCTTCCAGAAAGGAATGGCCTGCTGAGGATCGTAACCTGCCATGGCTGCGAAGATAAGCCCCATGTAATCTGCCTCGGTTTCATTATCACGGGAGTACTTCAGATTGCGAAATGAGAAATACTGTCCGGCAACTGCAATTGCCACATTTCCTACACCATTACCTACTGTCTGGTTCAACACAGTTCCCAGAATGCTTGTGCCGGTTTGCTGGTTCTGCTGCTTGGTGAGCTGCTCAGCACTATGCTTAGCCACAGCATGAGCTATTTCGTGGCCCAAAACGATTGCCAAACCGGTTTCATTCTGAGTATAAGGCAAAAGTCCTTCATAAACCACGATTTTACCGCCAGGCATACAGAATGCATTGGCAGACTTATCTTGTACCAGGTTGAATTCCCATGAATAATTCTTCACATCGGCTTCAAATCCGTTCTGCTTCAAATAGAGTTCAACAGCATTGGCAAGTCTTTTTCCTACCCGCTGAACCATCGCCGTATTGGCTGCATTGGTCGACTTCTTGGCAGAAGCCATGTACTTTGTGTATTCCTGATTAGACAGACTGAGAACCTGCTCATCGGATACAGAGATGCGATGAGTGCGACCGGTCAGAGGCACCGTCTGAGTAGTGCCGCAAGATGACAGCGCAAGGGCTGCCACAACCGTCAGAACTAAAAACTTAAACTTTTTCATCTTAACTTATGATATTAAATATGTTTATTCATTAAGTTTATGTGCTGTTTGAAACTTTTTTCTCTGCAAATATACTATTTCTAGTTGAAACCACCAAAGAAAAATGAGAAAAACATGAAATATAACCTAAAAATAACACAAGATAACTGACAAAAAAGGGGTGTACGAAAAAAAGATGGCAAAAAAATAAGGTGTGGCACAATCTTTGCAGTTTCGCAAAACCGTCAGACTGCCAGATGACAGCTACCCGAGAAAGCAGCATTATCAGCAGACTGGGTTTAAGAAGTATAACATTAAAATATTTTAATATGAACGCAAAGAAGGAAGTGCCTGTATTGCTCTTGACAGGCTACCTGGGTAGTGGAAAGACAACCCTTCTCAACAAGATTTTAGCTAACGAAAAAGGTATTAAGTTTGCCGTCATCGTCAACGATATTGGTGAAGTCAATATTGATGCAGCCCTTATAGAAAAAGGTGGCGTAGTAGGTCAGAAAGACGATTCGCTCGTTTCTCTCCAGAATGGTTGCATCTGCTGCACATTGAAGATGGACCTGGTAGAACAGCTCAAGGAAATCGTAGACATGAAGCGTTTCGATTACATCGTCATCGAGGCTTCCGGAATCTGCGAGCCGGCTCCTATTGCCCAGACCATCTGCTCTATCCCATCCCTCGGCCCTCAGTACATCGAGAATGGTATTCTGCGTCTTGACAGCATCGTTACCGTAGTAGATGCTTTGCGCATGAAGGATGAATTCTCCAACGGCAGCGACCTGATGAAGAAGGAAATTGATGAGGAAGATTTGGCTTCGCTCGTCATCCAGCAGATTGAGTTCTGCAACATCATTCTCCTGAACAAAGCAGCTGAGGTTGAGCCTAAGGAGCTGGAGCACCTGAAGCAGATTATCCGCGCCATCCAGCCTAAGGCAGAAATCTTTGAATGCAACTATGGTGACGTTGACTTGAATCTGATTGTCAACACTAAGAAGTTTGATTGGGAAACCGTATCCACTTCAGCCGGTTGGATTCAGGAGATTGAATCAGAAAGAAACGAAGAGCATGAAGAAGATGATGAAGAAGAAGCACATGAACATCATCACCATCATGACGAGGAAGACGAACATGAGCATCATCATCATGACCACGATGACCATGATCATGACGAGCATGAACATCATCACCACCACCATCATCATGACCATGATCATGAAGGCGGAGAAGTTGAGGAATACGGAATCGGTACATTTGTCTACTACCGCCGCAAACCTTTCGACCTGGGCCTCTTCGATGATTTCGTAGCAAGAAAATGGCCTAGAGACGTGGTTCGCGCCAAGGGAATCTGCTATTTTGATGATGAACGGGATATGTGCTACGTGTTCGAGCAGGCTGGCAAACTGAAGACTGTGAAGCAGGCTGGTCAATGGCTGGCAACCATGCCGAAAGACGAACTCGCCCAGGTATTGATGAACAACCCACAGCTGCAGAAGGAATGGGATCAGGAATTGGGCGACCGCATGATAAAAATCGTATTCATCGGTCAGCATATCAAGGAGCAGAAAGATGCTATTATTGCTGAACTCGACAAATGTCTGGCATAAAACAGATTAAAGAAGTAGACAAGCAGAACTGAAGTTATCTTCAGAACAAATATTGCAGAATCTTATTCTGCCCAGTTCTTAGCAATAAGCAAAGGGAAAAATAGCTCAAAATGAGCAGAAAACACGAAAAACGGAGGAAAACGAACAAAAAAGTGAAGTTTTTCCTCCGTTTTTTAGTTTAATTCGTTTTTTTTTGTTAATTTTGCACCCAAATAATAAAAGCGTAATTAATTAATATGAAGACAAACTTCAGACAGGCGTATATTAAGGACTTTGCTGCTTGCTGGAAAGTCATCGATCAAGCTCGCCAAAGTATGATAGAATCGGGACGTCATCAATGGACTGAGGAATATCCATCTGAAAAAGACATCAGAAAAGACATAGAGAATGGCAACGCCTTCGTTCTAACTGTAAACGAAGAGGTGGTTGTCTATGGAGCAGTCATATTGAATGGTGAACCCAAATATAAGAAATTAGTAGGCAACTGGATTACCGATGGCGATTATTATGTAATACATCGCTTTGCCACGTTGCCTAGTTTCCAGCGTGAAGGTTTAGCGCGTATTTTCATCAGTAAGGTGAACAGCATGTGCGAGGTTGAAAAAATCCCTAGCATCAAGGTTGACACTAACTTTGACAACACGCCGATGATCAACCTTCTGTCTTCGATGGGTTTCTGCATCTGCGGACGTGTAAACTATGGAGGAAACAGAGGTCAGCGTTTTGCCTTCGAAAAGCTCTCCATAGCCATGGAACCAGAATCATAATTCTCTGACCATCGAAAAACACAACATTTGATTAACACCCTCAAATATATATTATGGAAGAGAAACTATTGCAGATGAAGAGCTTGGTTGAAAGACTCAACCGAGCTTCAGATAGTTATTATAACGGAAAAGGCGAACTCATGACCGACTATGAGTGGGACGCCCTTTTCGACCAGCTCAAGAGATTGGAAGAGGAAACAGGCGAAATTCTGCCCGACTCCCCTACTAATCGCGTGTCAGAAGATTCTATCGTAGGAAAGAAAGAGGAACATGAATTTGCTGCCCTCTCTCTGGCAAAGACCAAACAGGTAAGTGATCTTGTAAAATGGGCAGAAGACCGCCCTATCTGGATTTCATGGAAACTGGACGGACTTACCCTCGTAGTAACCTATGACGGCGGAAAGCTCACCAAGATTGTTACCCGCGGTAACGGACACATCGGCACCAACATTACCCACTTGGCTCCAGCCATTTCAGGCATTCCTGCTACCATTTCAGAAAAAGGACATCTTGTAGTAAGAGGAGAAGCTGTTATTTCGTATGCTGATTTCGAACAGTTCATCATCGAAAGCGAAGGTGATTACGCCAATCCACGAAACCTCGCTTCAGGCTCACTCACGCTGAAGGATATTGATGAGGTGAAGCAGCGCCACATCCAATGGATTCCGTTCACCCTGGTTTATACTGAGCGGGAGATTACCTCATGGGGCGAACGCATGCAGATGCTGAAAGACCTGGGGATGAATCCTGTAGAACGTGAACGTATTGATCACCCTACCACAGAAAACATCCAGCAGGAAATAGACAAGTTTACAGAGAAGGTGACAAGCAAAAAGAATCCTTTCCCGGTAGACGGACTGGTGATTTGCTACGATGATACGGTTTATGCAGCTACCGGTTCGGTTACAGGCCACCACGCTACGAGGGCAGGATTTGCCTTTAAATGGCAAGACGAACATGCAGAGACAGAACTCGACCACATCGAATGGTCGTGCGCAGCCAGCACCATTACGCCTGTAGCAGTATTCAAACCGGTAGAACTGGAAGGAACCACCGTGCAGCGCGCCTCGCTCTGCAATGTAAGCGAATGCGAGCGTCTGGGCATTGGCGACAAGGGAACCAGACTGCAGGTTATCAAGGCCAACAAGATTATCCCGAAGGTAATCAATATTATAGAGGTTGTGGGTAGTTTTGTCATTCCTGCCGAATGTCCGGTCTGTCATGCGCCAGCTGTAGTGCGTGAGAGCGAGAGCGGCACCAAGACTCTCCATTGCACCAATGCAGCCTGCCCTGCCAAACAGCTCAAGAAATTTGCCCGCTTCGTCAGCAAGGAAGGAATCAATATTGATGGAATCTCAGAACAGACTGTCTGGAAATTCATCAATCATGGTTTTATCAGGGAATATGCTGATTTCTACAAACTGAAGAATTATGCGTTCGAGATTTCCTGTTTCGAAGGATTTGGCAAGAAGAGTGTAAGCAATCTTCTGGAGAGTGTTGAGAAGAGCCGCCATACTGATGGCCGTCATCTGCTCTACGCCTTGAATATTCCGCTCTGCGGCGGCGATGTGGCTAAAAAACTGCTCAGCCGTTACAAGGTGAAGGAACTGATTGAAACAGCGCGCCTGAGCATGTTTGATGATGAGTTTGCAAGCATTGATGGCATTGGACCGGAAAAGAGTGCCAAGTTTATCGCCTGGTTCAAGGACGATATTCATTTCCAGCATGTGCAGCATCTGTTGTCCGAGCTTATTATCGAGGAACAGGAGTCTGTAGAAATGGGAAGCAAATGCCAGGGACTGACTTTCGTCGTAACGGGAGATGTGCATCATTACAAGAACCGCAACGAGCTGAAAGCTTATATTGAAAGCCAGGGCGGCAAGGTTACGGGAAGTGTGAGCAAGAGCACTAACTTCCTGATTAACAACGATGCAGCTTCGCAGAGTTCGAAGAACAAGAAAGCCCATGAACTCAATATTCCGATTATCACAGAGGATGAGTTCATAGAAAAGTTTCAGGAGCAAGCAAGCGAATAAAACAAAATAGAAAAAGCGAAAGCCAGATTCCGGAATACGGACTTGGCTTTCGCTTTTCTAGTTTTAAGAACCTGCAAATTCTCTGTTATTATTCTCCCAGGAACTGACCCATGAAGAGAATGGCGCCACTGTTACGTTCTGTAATGAAATAAACGAATGGGCGGTTGGCATGAAATTCTACACGCTTCATCTCGTTAGGACCCAGTGAGGTCAGCATCACAGCAGCTGTTACGGCAGCAGCCTTTGTTCCACGCTCGCTTACCTCAATCTTTGCCTTCTGCAACATCTTCGATACGTAGAAGCTGCCATTGGCAAAACGGCTGAAATCTGCCGTGCCTGGCTGGAAGATGCTTGGAGCTCCCAATTTACTGATAATCTGATTAAGCGACAGATCCATCTCGGTAGTAAACTTAGGGAATTTCAAATCCACCTGGCAACGGTCCATGTCATTACTCAACTTCTGAAGTTTATCAGCATTCATCTCCTTCATCACCTCGCTGATGCTCTTGCCAGCCTTAGGAAGAAGAACGGTCATCTGATAACTTCCATTTCCGTATGGCAGCTCTACAGCCTGAAGCATGTCGTTTTCTGTATAGGCAAACTTCTTGTTCTGGTGCATCATGTTCACCTTCTTAATATCGCGGGTGTAACCGCTGAAGTTCTCGAGGCGGGTATTCTTCGCATCAAACTTCTCCTGCCAGATTCCATTAAAATAAATAGCATTCAGGAGGTAAGAAACGGCTGCAGGGTCTACCTGGTCGATGATGCTAGGAATCATGCCTTTAGTCTGCTTCTTGCACCAGTCATTAATGCGGGCGGCAGATTTAGAATTGGTAAAGTCCATGCTCTCCACGCCAGCCTGATAAGAATCGGCTACGGTGTGAGCGAAATCGCTGTTCAATCTGAAATTCTTGTTGATAGCAATAAAGTTGGCAATATTTACGGTTGTCTGCTTGTCAAGTTTGCCAGCCGAAAGCATCAGCGCCTTATAACAGTCGTTGAGTTCCTTCACGCTCACGCCCTCGCAACCGATTGCCTTCAGAATCTCTTGCTGTGTCTGGCCATCAGCACCATTCGCAAGCATTCCCATCAGATAGGCGATGCTCATTGGCGAAACCACCTCAGAATCCATACCGCTGATTTGCTGATAGAGTCTGAAAGCAAAATCGTTGTTCTTCTTCACAATGTTCTGCTGAGCCTCTGAGAGGATAAGATAACTCTCGTCCATTTCCTCATCTGCCGACGGACGGGCAGCCTCTGCCTCTGTTATCTTCTCAGCCTTTGTTGCGTTCTCATTCTGTGTATTCTTGCTAGTGCTGCAAGAAGTCATTGCCATTGCAGCTGAAGCTAAAATAGCTGCACTAAATACTTTCTTGTTCATATTTCTCTAATTTATTTGTTCATTTTAATGACTCAACGCTCCTGAACCCAAAGGGACTGTACCTCTTTAAAAGGCAGTTCCCGAATCGGAATCTGAATCGTGAGTTCTGAAGATAAAATGAAAAATCGGCTAATCCTTGCACGGGAAAAGCCGATTTTACTATTTCTTAACAGAAGTATCTATGTTCTTTACAAAAAAATCAATGCAGCGGTGCCTCTTCCGAAGGTCTGCCAGGCTTTATTCTGAGATGATATCTGTTTCCATCATATTCCACGCGCATGATGTTCGTCCTGTTGGTCTTCATCTCATCGCTCGAATTAGCTACAAGATGTTCGTAGAGATCGATTGCCACATGTCCCATTGTTCTGCGCAGATTGATTTCGATGCAAGGAACCACGCCCAGTCCGGTTCTGTTTACGTCCTCACCTTCCTGATTCAGCACAGCCTCGCAGAATTCATCCTTCTCCCCTTTCGTGCAGATCATCATGTCAACGCCGAACGGACCACTGTAAATATCCTTCAGCGCTGGCTCCATTACCTCGATGATGCGCTGTCTGATTCCGGCAAGCTGAGCCTCGCTAATGAGCGGTTTCATCATTTCCACCTTATCCTCTTCAGAGCAGAGCACATTGCCCGAATAGGCATTCTTGATTGTATCGAAGAGCGAAAGACCGCGATAAAGCACCTTGCCATCTTTCATTTCAAACTCCATGGCGAAATCTCTCACCTTATTATATAGGGGCTCTACGGTTACGCCGCCCTGATAATAAATCATGTTTGCCACCCATCTTTCGAAGGTAGGATAATCTCCGGCAGTCTTGAAATCCTCAGCACTCACATATTTCACTCCCCTCCCGCTACTGCTCCAGGGAGCCTTGACAACAGCTTTGCCGTGCTGGAGAATGAGTTCTTTGACACGGGCCGTTTCAGTAACATATTCCACGCCACGCTGCAGATGAAGGGCAGCCCATTGCCTGCTGCTCACCTCGCGTACCTTATTTAATACAGCATCAGTCGGCAACATAATCTCCGGCATTCCCAAACGCTCCAACTCACCTTTCAGCGACAGGTTCCATCCCCAGGGATGAACACTGTCAAGAAATTCTGTCTTGAGCAGATGCTTCAGCTGAGGCTTGGTGATGAATTCAACCTTGCTGTTCAGTTCAGCTCCAAAATGGCGCACCCTGTTCTTCGCAAAATCAATGTCATCAACAAGTACGAGGTCGCCCTCTTCCGCCCAAAGAGCCGGAATGAAAGCAAGATCACTTCTAAGTTGTCTTCCCGCATGAGGCGCGGTGAACTGTTTCAGATTTGCAGCCAAAGCCAAATCGTGTTCTGGATTGAAAATATGTAATTTCATGGTGCAAAGATATAAAGAAATGTGCAAAAAAAGGCAGAAAAACCGCATTTTTACTTAGACAAGTGCTAAATAATGAAAAAAAAGTTACTTTTTGCTATCTAGAGTTTGCAAATTAGAAATATTTAATTACCTTTGCATCGTAAAAACAATAAGAAACGATATAAACTCATGGAAGAAGCATTCTTCAGAACACATACATACCTCGTAGAGCATACGAACGCACCAGTAAGACGTACTCTGATGGACGAAATCGACTGGAGCGATCGTCTGATTGGCATTAAGGGAACACGCGGTGTAGGAAAGTCTACATTCCTCCTTCAATATGCCAAGGAGCACTTTGGCCCTACTGACCGCAAGTGTCTGTTTGTGAATATGAACAATTTCTATTTTCAAAGCAGAGGAATCGCAGATTTTGCAGGCGACTTTGTTCGACACGGCGGCAGAACCCTTCTCATCGACCAGGTCTTCAAGCAGCCGGACTGGAGCAAGGAGCTGCGCAAGTGTTACGACCTCTATCCAGAGTTAAGAATCGTGTTCACAGGTTCCAGCGTGATGAGACTGAAGGAAGAGAATCCTGAGCTCAATGGAATCGTGAAAAGCTATAACTTGCGAGGCTTCTCTTTCAGAGAGTTTATCAACCTGCAGACTGGCAACAGTTTCCAGCCATACACACTCGATGAAATCTTGCGCAACCACGAGCACATCATCAAGCAGATACTGCCTAAGGTGAGCCCGATGAAGTACTTCCAGGACTACTTGCACCATGGATTCTATCCATTCTTCCTGGAGAATCGCAACTTCACAGAGAATCTACTAAAGACAATGAATATGATGACCGAGGTAGACATCCTCCTCATCAAGCAAATCGAACTGAAATATCTCACCAAGATCAAGCGACTCTTCTATCAGCTCGCTGTAGAAGGCGCCAAGGCTCCCAACGTGAGCCAGCTTGCCGAAGAGATCAACACCAGCAGGGCTACGGTAATGAACTACATCAAGTATCTTGCTGATGCGCGACTCATCAACATGATTTACCCTACCGGGCAGGAGTTTCCTAAGAAACCATCCAAGGTGATGATGCACAACTCCAACCTGATGTACGCCATCTATCCTATCCAGATAGACAAGCAGGAGGTGATGGAGACATTCTTCGTCAACTCGCTCTGGAAAGACCACAAGATAAGCCAGACCGGCAAGGACCACTACTTCATTGTAGACGGTGAGAAGAAGTTCAGAATCTGCGATGCGCAATCTCCAAACAAGGTGCGCAACAATCCCGACATCATCTACGCCCGATACAATACCGAGGTAGGTAAGGATAACAGAATTCCGTTGTGGCTTCTGGGTTTCCTATATTAATATAAGGTGTAGGAATGGGCAAAAACATTCGACAAAAACAAAAACAGAACTGAAAATTGAACTCTTCAACAGATTCAACTATCAAAGTTCAAAGGAATAAAAATACAAAACATTTTTAATATTTTATCTAAAAGTAAAATGGCTAAAGAGAAAAAATTTATCACTTGTGATGGTAACACAGCTGCCGCACACGTAAGCTACATGTTTACAGAGGTTGCTGCTATCTA
>OJJU01000206.1_pt1 | contig 25943 bp, 21 predicted proteins | sample 1596141 | NCBI WGS metagenome assembly OJJU01 (sample SAMEA4350150, study PRJEB24818) | metagenome | biome: human; feature: gut; material: faeces | place: Denmark | collected 2013-09
GCCCGCCCAGAGCGCCAACCCCCTGCGGACGGTCGACTCCTTCGGAAGATCGGTCCGGCGCAGCATCGCCCAACTGAAGGAGCTGGATCTCAGCACGGACGTGGACAAGGACACCGCCAGGAAAAAGCTTGACACCTGCCTTGAAAATCTGGAGGAACTGCGCCGCACCGTGGAGACGCTCAAAACGGTTTTGGACGACTGACTTACGGAAAACAAAAACCGCCCAAAACGGGTCCTATACAAAAAAATCCGACGCATTTGCGTCGGATTTTTTTCTTCTCTGGACAACGCCGCTTTTGCAGCACGATACGCCGAATTTCAGAAAATGCCTTGGAATTATGACCTTTGCGCGGAAAAACGTGTGCTGCGCCTGCCCCTGAACAGGCTTGACCGGCAGCACTGTGCAAGTCGTGCTGCCGGTCAAAAGAGACTTCTCTATTGCCTTTTGAGGTGTCTGTACCTTTATCCGTACTGGTAGAAGAGAGAGGCGAAGCCGCCAGAATGGACCAGGCACGCACCGTCGCTTTTTACCTCGCCGCGGCGGAGCAGATCGCACATACCCCAAGCCGTCTTGGCCGTGTAGATGCGCTCAAGGAGCACGCCCTCCAGCTGCGCCATCTGCTCGATCATCGCGTCCGACTGTTCGGTGGGAATTCCCCAGCCGTCGCCGCGGTACTGCCCGTGAACGGTCATGACGGACGAGATGGGAACAGGAGGCGTAAGGCCGGTGTAGCGCTCCAATCCGCGGAAAAGATCGTCGAGTATGCTCTCAAGCTCCTCTTTCGTGTTCTCCACAGAGACGACGTGCACATGGAAGGGTGCACCCAGAAGGGCTGTGCCGTACACGATGCCCGCTGCCATTCCGCCGTTCCCGCCGGGGACGAACAGATCGTGGATCTGCGCGCCGGCGGGAGAATTCACCAGCTCGATCGGCAGGTGGAAATAGCCGACGGCAGCATGAACGGAGGTCGCGCCATTTTCCACGACAAAGGGCTTTTTCCCCTCCTGCCGCAAGCGCTCAGCCAGCGCCGCCACATAGTCGTTGCGTTCCGTTTCCGGGATAGTCCCCACATAGTGCTCCTCCACGCCGGAGAGCTTGTTGAGCAGGATGTTGCCCGCAAGATGCGTGGGCTGATCGTTGTTGTGCACCAGAATACACTTGATCCCCAGCCGGCAGCAGGCGGACGCGGCGATAGAGCACAAGTTGGAGTTCTCCTGCCCGGAGGCGATCACCACATCGCAGCCCTGCGCCTGTGCCTCGCCCAGCAGGTATTCAAGCGGACGGACCTTGTTGCCGCCGGAGCCGACGCCGTTGAGGTCGTCGCGCTTGATGTAGAGCGGGCAGGTATTCAGCTTCCGCTCCAGACGCGGCAGACGGTGCACAGGGGTAGCAAAATCGCACAGCCTGCTGCGCGGAAAGGCTGTCAGGGCAGCTTCCAGTTCGATTCCTGTCATATGCGCACTCCTTAGAGGGGCTTGCCGGTCTGCTTGTCGTACTTCTTGCACTTGAGCGTGAAATGCACCGTCTCATTGCTCTTGAACACGCCGAAGCCGATAAACGCCGTGACGACCGCGAGAATGGGAGAGAGCAGCGCGATCAGGTTGAAGGGCAGATACTGGGCGACGGACACGCCGAACAGACCCGTATACAGGATGGCAGAGGCGTCCCAGGGCACGATGGAGCCGAGCACGGTTCCCGTGCACTCAAGCGTGCGGGACATGACGCAGGGATTGACGTCCATATCGTCGAACGCATTTCTGAACGCGATGGCGGGAAGGCTGAGGGTGCAGGACTGACCCGCGCCGCCAAACATCAGCACAATGCCGGTCACGGTCAGGGAAAGCACCAGACCGCCGACAGACTTGACGACCTTGCACAGGCTGTCCATCAGGCGATGGAGCACGCCGGTGCGCTCGAAAATACCGGAGAACATACCCGCGCCGATGCACAGGAAGATCGTTTCCGCCATACTGAGGGCGCCGCCGCGGGAGAGGAGCTTGTCCACATCCGCATTGCCGGTTGCGCTCACAAAGCCGTTGATGGCGGCGGAGATCACATCGTTCAGGGAAGCACCCTGGAAGACCATCGCCCAGATGCAGCCGATGACCAGACCTCCGGCAAAGACGGGGATGGTGGGCTTGCGCATGGCGGAGAGCACCAGAACGAACAGGAGCGGCACCAGCATCAGCACGCTGACATGGCAGGAGCCGAGCAGGCTGTCGGAGAGGACCTTCACGGCGGAGAGGTCAACATCGCCCGAGGCGTAGCGCATCCCCAGCAGCCCATACACCACGATGGAGATGAGCGAGGCGGGAACGGTCACGAAAAGCAGGGACGTGATGTGGTCGAACAGCTTGACGCCGGAGGTCGCGGAGGCCAGCAGCGTGGTATCGGACAGCGGGGAGAGCTTATCGCCGACCAGCGCGCCGGAGATGATAGCGCCTGCCGCCATCTCAACAGGAACGCCGAGGCCCTGCGCGATACCGATCAGTGCGATGCCCATCGTGCCCGCGGTGCCCCAGGAGGTACCGGTGACGATGGAGGTAATGATGCAGATGATAAAAGCGATCGGCAGGAAAATTTTCGGGTTGATGAGGTTCACGCCGTAGTAGAGCATGGTCTGCACGCTGCCGGCGGAAATCCACACGCCGATGAGCATACCGATGAGGATCATCACGATCACGGTCTGGTTGACGCGGCCGATGCCCTTCATGGCGGACTCTTCCAGCTCATCCCAGGAGTAACCGAGGTAGATGCCGAAGAGCCCCTCCACGCAGATCGCCGCCGTCAGGCCGAGCATGATGCTCACGCCCTGGAAAATGAGGGTCAGCAATACTGCAAGCGGCAGCAGGAAGCCGAGCAACGCCAGCCCCGTGGACAGTTCTTTCTTTGCTTTCACTGTAATTTCCTCCTTCAAATAAAATATGGTTTATCAGGTCATTTTCAGGTGTCGATCTCTGCGATCGCTTCGATCTCGCACAGCACGCCCTTGGGGAGCGCACGCGCCGCCAGGCAGGAGCGCGCGGGCTTCTGGGTGAAGTATTGCTCATAAACGGCGTTGAAGGTGGCGAAGTCTGCCATATCCGCCAGGAAGCAAGTCGTCTTGACGACCTTTTCCATGCTGCTGCCCGCAGCGGTCAGAATGGCTGCCACATTTTTGCAGGACTGGTGCGCCTGCGCCTCAATGCCCTCAGGTACAGCGCCGGTCTCGGGAACAGCAGGGATCTGACCGGAGGTGAACACTACCCTGCCCATGCAAACCGCCTGAGAGTAGGGGCCGATCGCGGCCGGCGCCTGAGAAGTTTCGACTTTTGTCATAGAATGATCTCCCATCCTGCCGCTGGTGCGGCATAGTATTTCTTGCCCTGGCAGCCCCGCACACACATATGGAATAGGCTGCCGGTCAGGTTAACTTTAGATTAGCAATGAATTATAATTTAGTCAATAGCTTTTTTCTCATTCGCATTAATTTATCTCATTTGCATTAATTTTTTCAATGTTTTTGTTGCACTTTGCTATTTTTTGAGTTATAATCAAAGAAAATTTGTTCAAGAAAGGATAAATCCTGTGGCACCGAAAAAATTTGAGCTGACAGAAGTGGATCGTGAGATCCTTCGGTCCTACCAATACATGCTGGACGGTCTCGCGCTCTACCTTGGCGACAGCTATGAGATCGTGCTCCACAGTCTGGATGAGCTGAGCCACTCCGTAATCAAGATCATCAACGGTCATTACACCAAGCGGGAGGTGGGCGCGCCGATCACCGACCTGGCACTCTCCATGCTGCACGATATTCAGAAAAGCCAGACCCCGCACTCCAAGGTCTACTTCAACAGGAGAGAGGGGCGCACTCTTAAATCTGTGACGATCCCGGTGATCGGCGAGAGGGAGCGCATCATCGGACTCGTCTGTATGAACTTCCAGTGCGATGTGCCGTTTTCGCAGTTCATCTCCACATTCCTCCCCACCACCTCCGACCTGACCATATCCCGAGAGACCGAGAGCTTTAATGCCGACATTGATGAGGTCATCTCCACCGCGATGGCAAAGGCGAGAGAGAGCGTTTCTGCATCGCCGAATATTCCCTCCACCAACCGCAATAAGGAGATCATCCGCCAGCTCTACCAACAGGGCATCTTCAACATCAAGGACGCAGTCGTGTATGTCTCTGCCAGTTTGGGGATCTCAAAGAACACGGTCTATCTGCATCTTCGCAACCTCAAGCACGAACTTCCGTCGTAACGCGCGCGGGAGCGCATCGCAATACTGAAAAAGCAAAAAAGCAGCCGACCTCCCTCCCCTCCCCCGGTAAAGCCCGCCAAGTCCATAAACACAAAAGGATCCCCGAACCGTTCATTGTCAGACCGGTTCGGGGATCGCTCTTATCCTTGCGCTCTGCCGTTTACTGCGTCATTTCGCAGTCAACGGTCTTGAAGATCTGAATTGTCCTTACCGCAGTCCTCTTCAGAAATTCCCAGATGGAACACCCGACGAACGCGGGTCTCGTCCAAGCCCTGAATCGCCTCGGCAAGCTTCTCCGCTCGGCGGTTATCCTCGTTCAAAAGGAGAATGTTGTGCCGCAGCGCATAGATCTCGGAGGCAGCAGCAACGCCGCCCTGGCGCAGATCTCCGCCGAGCAGGCGGCGCGTCTGGCGAAGCTCATAAATGAATTCTTTGCTCCCGCAGACCAGTGAGCCGATCGGCGCGCCAAAATCCTCGGACACACAGAACATACATCTGTCGGCATACTGCGCGATCTCTTTTGCCTCCACACCGAGCGCGTGCGCAGCATTGAAAATTCGTGCACCATGTCAAGCAGGCGATAGAACGCACCGACCATCGCAACGATCTCAATTTGAGGTAAATGGTCATCTTCTGCGCGAAGGGCTTTACGCCGCACCGGGAAAAAGAGGCCTCCCCCTCCCCTGCCCCGATCAGCGGTGATCGCTCCGGTGAAATCCGATTTGATTTCGTGCAGCGTCTCTCCCCCGCTTTCGCCGAATTTCGACTCGGTTTCGTGCAGCGTCTTTTCCCTGCTTTCGCCGAATTCCGACTTGGTTTCGTGCGCCCGCTTTCCCCTTTCCCCGACGAATTCCGACTCGATTTCGTGCAGCGCTCTCCCCTGCCTTCGACGAATTCCGACTTAGTTTCGTGCACCCACGCTTACCTGTTCCAGCTGATTTCCGACTTGGTTTCGTGCAGACTTCTTTCGATTTCTTGCCGAAATCGGAACGCCTTCCCACAAAAACTCACGTGAGACTTGTCCAAATTCACTACATCTGGTGTTTTAATCACGCGCCGATATCCAATCTCTTGGAACTGATTTTCTTCTCATCTGCACGTTTTCAAGTCGTACTTTCCCAAACATCTGCCTAAAACATCATGCACGAGAGCACGTCGGAATTCCGAAAATTACACACAGCGAACTGCACGTTTCCAAGTCGGTCTTCCGCCTTTTTTCTCATCACTCCGGAAAAGCTCAGAACGGCAGCGGCGACACTTGGACAATTTTCTCTTTGTTTTTACAAGCGATATTCTCTCGCGAAAAGGAATAAATTTTCCGCTCTGTTTAACCGAAGGATACAACGCCTCCCTCGGCGGCGCTGAATGGTAGAAACAGTTCTTTGGACAAAGCCGGACAAGTCACACGTGAGACTTAGGAACTCGTCCTGTTTCACACCTGATTTCAGAGAGGAGAAAAATGTTATGTCTACCACTTGCATCCCCCCTGCCCGCCACATCCGCACGGACGATATCCCGGAGGAGTACCGAGACATCGTGGACGCCATCGGTATGGAGGCGTTCGTCCACCTGACGCTGCTGTGCGGCGGACAAACGCTGTACGTTCCCAAGCGGGAATCGCTGGAGCGCGGCGCCCGCGATCGGGACATTCGCGCCCTGTTTAATGGCTCTAACTACCGAAGTCTCGCGGCCCAATTCCGCCTTAGCGAGCGCCAGATCCGAAAGATCATCAACGGCAGCCGCTGCTGACGGACAAATAACGCGCCGCTCGGACAGGTCTCACGTGAGACCTGTCCGAGCGATGAGAATATTTTCCTCGCGATTTGCGAAAAAAACTTTTTCTTTCCCTTTTTTTCAACTTATGCTATACTAAGCTTCTAAAAAAGCAATCTTTTCGCAAAAGGAGGGTCGCACCATGTCCCAGTTCCCCGAACCGGCAGAGCAATTGAAGGACACCCCCCTGCGTTTTCTGGAATCCGAACAGTTTCAGGAGATGCTGGATACATACAATAAGCTGAAGCCGCTGGAAAAAGAGCACCCCAGAAAGTTCAAAAATCAGATGAACGTCTTTGACTTCGGCGACATTTACCCCCTGATGGACAGTTATCTTCAGACACACGATCTGTCTTCGCCGGAGGCGGTGGCAGAGGCGGTGACCATCGGCGCGTCGGAGACCGTCACGTTCGCCGCCACGCTGCTGGATATTTTTGATAAGACCGTCACCGCGAGGGTGCAGGAATACGATGTGCTGGGCAACAGCCCCGCCACCTATTTCATCTGCGGCGTCTGGGCGAATATGAAGCGCGGCAGGGAATTTCATCCCTCCTCCAACGGCATCACCGTGACCTATTCCGAGCCTGACGCCTACGGCAACCAGAACATCCGCTACCGCAACAAGGATTACGAAATGACCATCATCTTTGAGGCCGTCGCGGAATACACGAAAAATCTCTCCTGGACGGCGCACCGCCTGCTGATCTACACTCTGATGCGCGGCAACGCTGACAACTGGCGAAACAACACCGCGAGCTTTACTATCGAGGAATATATGGACTGGGTGGGGCTCCGCTCCAGAGACGCCGCCTACCGCCAGATCAAGAAGGATATGCAGTCCATCACGGGCATGAAGATCACCGCGGAATCCTTCAAAAAGTATTTTGAATCCTTTTATATCACCCATTTGGCAACCGAGGCATCCATCAAAAAATATACCGGCGAGGTGCGGATCTCCTTCGCCGAGAACGTGCGCCACTTCCTGACCCAGTATTATCAGCTGATCCCCGATTGGATGGGCCATCTGAGTGAAAATGCCTACCGCATGGCGTTTTATCTCTTCTACCGCGCGCGGAAAGCGCCCGTCGATGACGACGGCAGCTTCCGCGTAAAAATTCAGGACATCATCCACTACATCGGCCTGCCGACCAAGGAGGACGTCAAAAACCGCAACTATGACGAGGCGATCATCCGCCCGTTCAATAAGGCGGTGGAGGAGATCGAGGACGTCTCGGGCGGCTCGATCCACATGGATTTCGACTATGACGACATCAATACCTTCCTCGGCGGCAAGATGAACGTCGGCATTGATGCCACCATGCAGAGCTACATCCAGCAGATCGAAAAAAACAAGACGGTCAAGCAGATCAAGGCGAAGAAAAAGCCCGCTAAAAAGCCGCCCCAGAGCACGCAGTGACCCCTCAGCAACTGCACGAAACCACGTCTGAATTCTTCGAATTACTTCCAAAATACAGATCGAAGATCAAAGCATCCGTGGAAAAGATATCCACAAAAAACGGAAATTTGACGACAAAAGTCCGTTTTTCCCACCAAAACGCTTACTTTTCACGGAAGTTATCCACCGTCTGTGCCCATCCTGTGGAAAAAACGAGGGTCACAGCCTGTCCAATTCCGACTTCGAGCCGTGCTAAGACGACTTCAATTCGTGCAAAGGCGACCTCAATTCGTGCAGCGCGCCCAAAATCGCCCAATCCATTTTTCCATGTTTTTCAAACTTTTATACAGATATTTTCTGTCGAATCATACTTTTATATTTGTTTCATCTAATTTTTTTCGGATTTTCTTTTTTTACCGAAAATCCCCTTATTGATATCTTAAGATATCTTACAGACCTCGCGGGAATCGCTCCTCCGCGGGGTCTTATGCTATAATAACGGAAGAAAAGGAGGAGAGCCTATGCCTGACACCTTTAACGACCTGCGCCCCCGCATCGTTGACTATCTCTATGACCGGGGCATTGACCCGCAAAAGCGCTTTCGCTGCCTGAACCCAACGCATCTCGACCGCGATCCCTCCATGGGATACGACGCAAAGCGGCAAAAGGTACACTGCTTCGCCTGCGGCGCGGACTATGACCTCTTCGATCTGCTGGCGATCGACGAAAACCTCACCTCGCCGCACGACGCTCTGGCGCTTGCGAGCAAGCGCTACGGGCACGGCGACGCGGGAGAGGCGCGCCCCGCTGACCGCCTGAGCAGGGAAACGCTGCCCGCCTCCTACCCCGAAAGCTGCTTTTCTCACCGCCGAAAAACCGATTATTTTGCCAAACGCGGACTTTCCGACGCCACAGTGAAGAGATTCCGCCTTGGCTACGACCCTGAGCATGACTGCGTGGTGCTGCCATGCGAAAACGGGCGCTGCGTGCGCCGCGCCGTCGCGGAAAAGCGCTATCTCAACGAGAAGGGACAGCCTTCGCCCCTCTTCCAGCCGGAGCTGCTGACTGCGGGCGGGGAAGAGCCGGTCTTCCTTTTGGAAGGCGCCTTTGACGCGCTCTCGGCAGAGGAGCTGGGCTATCGGGCCGCCGCGCTGAACGGCGCGGGCAACCGCGAGAAGGCGGCGGCTCTGCTGCGCGGACTGGATCGACCCGCCCCCATCCTGCTGCTGACGGACAACGACGCGGCAGGGGAATCGTGGGCAGCAGCCCTCGCCGAGGAATTCCCCTGGCTGTACCGCTGCTCGGGCGTTCCCACCGGCAAGGATCTGAACGAATTTCTCTGCGCCGACCGCGAGGGCGCGGCGCGATTTCTGGCGCAGGCGGTCGAGGATCGGCAGGCGCAGCAGCCGCCCCCCTATGCCGAGACCTCTGCCGCGGGGCAGATGGAGGCATTCCGCGCTTATATCGAGGCGCAGGCAAAGCGCCCCGCGCTCAAAACCGGCTTTGAGGGGCTGGATCAAACGCTGGACGGCGGACTTTACGACGGACTTTATGTGATCGGTGCGGTCAGCTCGCTGGGCAAGACCGCCTTTTGTATGCAGATCGCCGATCAGCTTGCCATGCAGGGGCGCGACGTTCTCATTTTCTCCCTTGAAATGATGACATGGGAGCTGATGGCGCGTTCCGTTTCCCGCGAATCCTTCCTGCTCGACACCTCCGCGCGCCGCCGCCTTGCCAAGACCGCGCGCGGTGTTTTAGACGGCAGGCGCTGGGCGGGCTACAGTGCGCAGGATCTCGCGCATCTGGAGCTGGCGCAGACGCGCTACGCCTCCTATGCAAAGCACCTCTATTTCCGCGAGGGCGACCATGAAACGGGGCTGGACTACATCCGCGCGGAGGTCGCGCGCCACATAGCCGAGACCGGACAAAAGCCCGTGGTGCTCATCGACTATCTCCAGATCATCGCCCCGGTGGACGTCCATTTCACGGACAAGCAGAACCTTGACCGCATCGTCTGCGCGCTGAAAAAGCTCTCACGCCAGCACGGGCTGACCATCCTCGCCATTTCCTCCTTCAACCGCGAGAATTATAATCTGGAAGTCTCCATGAACGCCTTCAAGGAATCCGGCGGCATCGACTACTCCGCCGACGTGCTGATGGGACTTCAGGCGCGCGGGGCGGGGCGGCCCGGCTTCAACATCGACGAGGAAAAGCGTAAGGACCCCCGCGAGCTGGAGCTCAAGATCCTCAAGAATCGCTCCGCCGCGCTCGGACAGCCCATCCCGCTGCGCTACTATCCGGCGTTCTCCTGTTTTGAAGAAGGATAGGGCGGTCTCACGTGAGACTTGTCCGAGCAATTCGCGGCGATTCATTTTCGAATGTAAGACCCCTGGAAGGATATAGAAAAAAAAGCAAGAACTGCTTGCAAAAAGAGAAAATATCTGATAGACTTTATGTAGACTGTATTACTGTCAGTACGTGCGTCTATCCGCACGCCCGGACAGGGACAGGTTTTGGATGCTGCGAGCAGCGCTTGGGGCGGAAACGCTGACACCCTTTTGCGGTACTCGAAGATCATCAGTAAAAAAAAGGAGTGGTTAAGAAGATGAAAAAGCAGCGTATCTTGAGTGCTCTGCTGGCATTGTGCATCGTCTTTTCCCTGGTGCCCACAGCGCTGGCGGAAAAAGCTGACGATTTCACGGACGTCAGCAGATCCGACTGGTACTACCAGTTCGTAGACTATGTGACGTCGAAGGGTTACTTCAACGGCACCTCAGAGACGACCTTCGCCCCCGCGGAGAACATGACCCGTGCGATGTTCGTCACGGTCCTGTTCCGTTTCGACGGTGCGAAGGGTGATCGCAGCCAGAGCGCATTCACCGATGTGGCTCCCGGCGAGTGGTACACCGATGCCATCAACTGGGCGGCCGCCAACAGGATCGTGGATGGTGTGGGCAACGGCAAGTTTGCCCCTAACGATCCCATCACCCGTGCGCAGATGTGCACCATGATCGAGCGTTACCTCGCCCTCTATAAGAAGGCATGGAAGGTGACTCTGCCCGAGACCGGCTCCGTCTCCGTCATGGTCGATGAGAACGCGATCCCCGCGTATGCGCTCGCCGCGGTCAAGCAGTGCCAGCGTCACGGCTTGGTCAACGGCTTTGAGGATGGCACGTTCCGTCCCAACGAACTGTCCACCCGTGCGCAGGTGGCAGCGGTGATCTACCGCATGTCTTTCCTCGTGCAGAACGCGAAGCCGGATAACACCCCGAGCGTTAATCCCGGCGGCACGGTGAACCCCCCGGTGAATCCCCCGGTGACTGCCTACACCTATGCCCTGTATTTTGACGCCAACGGCGGCACGCTGATCGGTGCGTCTCCCGTCTCCACGACGACGACGAGCACCACTTACAGCTTCCCCGTGAGCGCTACCGCCACCCGCGACGGCTACAACTTCCTGGGCTGGGCGACGGAAAAGACCGCCACGGCTGCGACGTACCCCGCGAACAGCACCATCACGCTGACCGCTAACTATCCCATTATCACCCTGTACGCGGTCTGGCAGGCTAAGGCGCCCGTGGTCGTTTCCGATGACCTGATCGGCAATGCCGTTCTCAAGTCCGTCAAGCAGGTCAACGACAGATTCAGCGACATGAAGAGCGCCGTTGTCAGCGCCGTTGATCAGGTCAACAAGGACAACAAGTACCTGACGGATACACAGCTCCAGCAGGTCAAGAACATTGTCAACGACATGGTCAAGGTCGAGGACGTGAAGGCAAACTTCACCTCCGGCGACAACAAGACCGAGCGCGAGGTCACCTGGAACGTCGCTCTCGAGGTGAAGGACGGTCTGGTCGTCTCCGCCATCGAGCAGGCGAACAAGCTTGCCAACGCGATCATCACCGGCACCACGAGCAAGCCCACTCCCGACGATATCGACGGTTTCCTGACCAGTGTTAAGAACGCTGTCGAGTCCGAGACCGGCATCGTGCTGACCAACAAGTCCCTGAGCGAGATCAAGGCGCAGGTCGTCGATAAGCTCAAGACCGAGGGCAAGAGCCTGTGGGCGAACTTCCACGACGGCAAGGGCAACTATGTCTGCGGCAATGTGGACGTTGTGTTCAACGGCAAGACCTACGCCACCGTTCAGGTCGGCGAAAGCAGCGCTTCTCTCTCCGCCGCCAAGTCCAAGATCGTCAAGGAGCTTGGCACTGCCATCTCCAAGGAGATCTACAAGCAGATGAAGGAGAAGACCAAGGACGGCTACAAGGATAATTTCACCTTCGATATCGACCTGAAGGTCAACTTCACTCCCGCTGCCAACGCGGACATCAAGGCGAAGACCGACGCTTACACCTACAACTATAAGCTCGTCGTGACGCCGAAGCTCAACAGCAACGGTCTGCTCGAGTACAAGTACGAGGGCGATGAGAACTATCTGCGTCTCAACATCAGCAAGGACATCCAGAAGGCTTATAACGACGGCCTCGACCAGATCGCCGCGCAGTTCGCCTATACCGACGGCACCAAGGATAAGGTCGTCGCCAAGGTCAAGGAGGAAATGGAGACGCGTCTCCCCGAGATCTATGAGGAGATCGAGACGTCTCTGAAGAAATACGATATCACCCTGACTAACGCCACCGAGGACGCGCTCAAGGCAGCTCTTCTTGCAGAGGCAGACAAGTGGGTCGAGACCAACTGGACGACGTTCGTTAACTCTGCCACCGGCGGCGGCACCCTCAAGGGTCTTGACAACACCGCCCTCATCAACGCCGTGTGGCCGCTGATCGAGAAGGACATCGACGCGCTCGATGTGAACGCTCTGATCGAGAACCAGATCAGCGAGAAGCTGACGGAGAAGAAGATCAACGAGGCGTGGATCGTCGATAAGGCGAACAACAGCGGTACTCTGAAAGATGCGAAGGATCTTGTTAAGGGGTTTGATGTCACCTTCGAGCCTGCCGGCGTAACGCTGGATATCCAGTCGGTCGCTGACATCAACTTCCTGCTTGCTCAGCCCGAGATTAAGGCTCATGTTACCAAGGGCGGATTTGGCGGTACGCTTACGCTCACCGGTAAGGACAAAAAGCCCTTCAGCGACGCCCTCAAGCAGGAGATCGTTGACACTGCAACCAAGGAGCTTGACGCTGCGCTGAAAGACTCCGCCACGCTGAAGGATCTGCTGGCGAAGAACCCCGGTCTGGAGAAGTATCTGATCTACAGCGCGCTCGTGCAGATGGGTCTCACCTTCGATACTGAGAAGGCCGCCAATGCTTCTGCGCTGGATAACCTGAAGCCCACCATCAAGGACGAGGGCAAGGCAAAGCTTGCCGAAAAGCTGAATAATAAGCTTGCCGCGATCGATGTGTCTTCGATCCTGAATGACGGCTCTGCTGAAAAGGCGGAGTATCAGAAGAAGATCGATCTGCTCAACAGCCTGAAGTTCGATGCCACCAATGGCATCCAGACCAAGAAGGCAAGCGAGCTTGCCGCCGCGCTCACGAGCCAGACCATGAAGGACATCGTCGGCAGCAAGGGCGACACTTATGTTGCGCAGTACCTCGGCAAGATCGTTGCCAAGGCGCAGAACCTGCTGCCCGACAGCGCGAGCATCACCCTCAACGGTGTGACGCTGACGGAGAACGACCTCACGGCGCTTGGCAATGCCAAGACCTCTCTCGAGGCTGTGACCGAGCTTGCGAACCTCATCGCGAAGTTCGGCGATCTGAGCATCAACAGCTTCGCTGACCCTGCCGGTCAGAAGGTGACGGTCAACTACAACACCCGCAGCGCCAGCGCGAACCTCATCATCAACGTCAAGTAATTTGACACCGTAAGACAAATCCATCATTCGGACCACCTCTTCCCGGCGGGGCAATTCCGCCCCGCCGGGGGAGGGGGAGCATAAAAAAGAGACGTTAGGCGCGTCAGCGGCTCATTCGCGTTTGAGAGCCTGGCGGGTCTGTCGTCTCACACTTTTGAAAAGCACTGATTCAAAAATAATTTCTGCCCCGAAAAACAAGAGAAAGGAGGGCGCGCATGAACGAAAAGCTCCTGCGATACCTGCTGGAACAGCAGCTTTTGACCGCGGAACAGGCGGATGAGCTGCGTCGTGCTCAGGAGGAAACGAACAAGTCCATCCGCGAACTGATCTTGGAGCGCGCCATCCTGCCCGAGGAACAGGTCATCGAAGCCCTGTCCTCGCTGACCCGCACCCCCGTGGTGCACCTTTACGAAATGACCATCCCCATGGATGTCCGACAGGCGGTTCGCCCGGATATCCTGCGTACATATACAATGATGCCCTTCCAGTTTGATCCGGAGGACAGCGGCACGCTGTATGTCGCCATGAACGAGCCCATGAACATGAAGGGGCGCGACATGGTCGCGATCGCCAGCAAGTGTCGCATTAAGCCGTTTTTAGCGACAACATCCGACATTCTCGTGACCATCGACCGCTGCTACGGCAGCGAGGAGATGCAGGAGGCTGCCGAGCTTTACACCCAGACCAACGAGCGGGAGAGCGCCTCTCTGGAAGATCAGGTCTTTCAGGAGGATGTCAACGCCTCCCCCGTGGTGGTGCTGGTGAACTCCCTTGTGGAGCAGGCGGTGCGCCAACGCGCTTCCGATATCCACGTGGAGTCCGGACCGGACAAGGTCCGGGTTCGCTGCCGGGTGGACGGCGTGCTGTACACCACCGCCACTTACGACCTGCAGCTGCTGCCCGCCATCATCGCGCGCATTAAGATCCTCAGCAATCTGGACATTTCCGAAAAGCGCAGACCGCAGGACGGCCGCTTTTCCATCCTGGTGGACCGCCGGGAATACGATGTGCGTGTTTCCACGCTCCCCACGGTCTATGGCGAAAAGTGCGTGATGCGACTGACGCAGAAAAAGGCGCTGCGCCGCAGCAAGCGCGCCCTTGGCCTGACGGGGTCGGAACTGGAAAAATTCGACGAGATCCTGCGCCATCCCAACGGGATCGTGCTGGTCACCGGACCTACCGGTTCCGGTAAATCCACCACGCTTTACACCGCATTGAACGAGCTTAACAGCGACATGGTGAACATCGTCACGGTGGAGGACCCCGTGGAGGCGAACGTGGACGGCGTGAATCAGGTGCAGGTGAATCCCAAGGCCAACCTGACCTTTGGCAACGCCCTGCGTTCCATTTTGCGTCAGGACCCCGACATTATCATGATCGGCGAGATCCGCGACCGGGAAACGGCGTCCATCGCGGTGCAGGCGTCCATCACGGGTCACCTCGTGGTGAGTACGCTGCATACCAACGACACCGCCAGCAGCGTCACGCGCCTGCTGGACATGGGCGTGGAAAGCTACCTCATCGCCGACGCGCTGACCGGCATCATCGCCCAGCGCCTTGTGCGCCGTCTTTGCCCCAACTGCAAGCGGCGGCACGTTCTTTTAGAGCATGAGTTGGAATATCTGGGACTGACGCCGAAGGAGAAGGACAGCGCCGAGGTTTACGAGCCGGTGGGCTGCCAGCGCTGCGCCGGTACCGGATATTTCGACCGGATCGGCATTTACGAGATCATGGAGATCACGCCCCGTATGCGCACGATGATCTCCCACCGCTGCGACACGGGCACGCTGCGGGAGACTGCCATCGCCGAGGGGATGCACACCCTCCGCGAAAGCGCCCGCCGCCTTGTGCTGGAGGGAACGACCTCCATCAGCGAGATGCAGCGCATCAGCGTTGAAAATGTGGCGGAAGAAACTCATCCTTTGGAGGACGGCGCATGATCGACCTGGAAACACTCATTCATGACGCGCTGGAGCGCAACGCCTCCGACATTCACCTCACGGTGGGAGAGCCCCCCATTTTTCGACTGGACGGCGAGCTGACCAACTTTGGGGAGGTCCCGCTGACCGAGGCGGATACCACCGCCTATGTGCAGGAGCTGATCACGCCCGGACTTCTCAAGGAATTTCATGAAATGGGCGAGGCGGACTTCGCCGTGACCTATCACGATTTGGTGCGTATGCGCTGTAACGTGTTCCGTCAGCGGGGCATGACGTCGCTGGCGCTTCGCCTGCTGCCGCTGCGCATTGCCACCGCCGAGGAATTGGGCCTTCCGCCCGTGGTGGTGGCGCAGGCGGATAAACCCCGCGGACTGGTGCTCGTCACCGGCCCCACCGGCTCGGGCAAAAGCTCCACTCTGGCGGCGCTGCTCGACCACATTAACCACACCCAGCGCCGCCACATCATCACGCTGGAGGAACCCATCGAATACCTGCACACGAGCGACCGCTGCATCATCAACCAGCGCGAGGTGGGCGCTGATACCAACAGCTTTGCCGCGGGACTTCGCGCTGCGCTGCGTCAGGACCCCGACGTGATCTTAGTCGGCGAGATGCGCGATCTGGAGACCATCTCCACCGCCATCACAGCCGCCGAAACAGGACATCTGGTGTTCGGCACGCTGCACACCAAGGGTGCCGCCAACACCATCGACCGTATCATCGACTCGTTCCCCGCCGAGCAGCAGAACCAGATCCGCATCCAGTTGGCGGACGTGCTGGAGTGTGCCGTGGGCCAGACCCTCCTGCCGAAGATCGGCGGCGGCCGCACGGCGGTATTCGAGATCATGGTCGTCACCCCCGCCATTCGCAGCATGATCCTGCAAAGCAAGACCTTCCAGATCGTCAGCGCCATCCAGACCGGCAAGCGGTACGGGATGCAGCTTTTGGACGACGCGCTGGAGGATCTGGTCGACCGTCGCGTGATTTCGCTGGAGACTGCCCTCGCCGCCGCCAACGAGCCTGATAAATTCAAGACAGGGCGGCAGACCTGAGAAAGGAGGGCGGCTCCATGCCCGGATTCAACTATACGGCGATCAACCGAAACGGAAAGCGCGTCCGCTCCTCTCTGGATGCGTCGTCCATCGAGACCGCGAAAAGCTCCCTTCGCGGCGCCGGTTATACGATTTTAGACATTAAGGAGCAGACCACCCTCAACCGCGATATCGAGATCCCGTTCCTCGGCAACCCCAAGGCGAAGGACATGGCGGTGTTCTGCCGTCAGTTCGTCTCCATCCTGCGCGCGGGCGTTTCCGTTGCGTCCGTGCTCGCCATGCTGGGGCAGCAGACCAGCAATAAAAAGCTCCGCGCCGCCATCCGCGAAATGCAGGCGGACGTGGAAAAGGGCGAATCGCTTGCTACTTCCATGCGCCGTCATCCCAAGATCTTCCCCGCCATTCTGGTGAATATGGTGTCAGCGGGCGAGGCCTCCGGCAATCTGGAGGAATCCTTCCGCCAGATGGAGCTTTATTTCGAACGCAGCAAGCGCACCAAGAGCAAGGTGACCAGCGCCATGATCTACCCCTGCGTGCTGATCGTGGTCATGATCGTCGTGCTGATCGTGATGATGACGAAGATCATCCCCAACTTCCTCAAAACCTTTGAGGATATGGACGCGGAGCTGCCCAAGCTCACGCAGGGCGTGATGGCGGTCTGCGAATGGTTCAAGTCCTGGTGGTGGGTGCCGCTGCTGGTGCTGGTGGCGCTGATCGTGGGCGGCGTCCTGTTTCACAGGACCGACAAGGGCAAGCACTTTTTCGGCTGGCTCGCCCGCAAGACCCCCGTGGTGGGCAACCTGACAGTCAAGACCGCCTGCGCGACCTTCTGCCGCACGATGGAGGTGCTGATCGGCTCCGGCCTGACGCTGACGGACAGCATGGACCTCGCCGCCAGCAACATGGGCAACATCTACTATCTGGAGGCCATCCGCGACGCGCGCGCCCTGGTCGCCGAGGGTACCCCCCTGCGGGAGAGCCTCGTGCGGACGGGTATTTTTCCGGCCATGGTGTCGAATCTTGTCGGCGTGGGGGAGGAGACCGGCGACCTGCAAAGCATGATGGGCAAAGTGGCCGACTACTATGATGAAGAAGTAGATGAGGCCACCAAAAAGCTCCTGAACCTGATGGAGCCCGCCATCATCATCTTCATGGCGGTCTTCGTGGTCATCATCGTGCTGGCCATCTACCTGCCGATGATCAACATGACCAAGGCCTTCGACAAATACCTGTAAATCCGTATATCCAAGCCATGTCCTCTGGCGTGGGAGATAGGGGCCCGTGCCGCATGGCGATGATATAAAATCCGACGCAACACAAAGAAAGGAAGAAAACTCCTATGAAAAAGTTTGGTTCCAAGTCCGGTTTTACCCTCGTTGAGCTGATCGTCGTCATCGCGATCCTGGGCATCCTCGCCGGCATCGCCGTCCCCGCCTACTCCGGCTACATCAAGAAGGCCAACGAGGCCGCCGACTACACCCAGCTCGACGCCATCAAGACCGCCGCTGTCTTTGCTTATACCGATGAGCATGTCAAGGACGATTCTTTCGCGGATGTCGCTCAGATTGATGTTAGTGGCACCACCGTTACGGTTACTCCCGCAGGCGCAGGCGCAACCGCTGGCACAGTCGACATTTCTGCCTATTACAACATTGGCAGCTTCGCTTTCAAGAGCGATCACACCTCCGCAACGTGGACGGCTGCCGACGGCTGGAAGTTGAACTAACTGACCTCAGCGTTCCACGCATTCCCAAGGCAATTTAAATCGTCTCGTCCTCCCGTCCGGTATCCCTATCACCCGGGCGGGCGGGGGAGACCCCTGACCTCACCGAAAAGGAGAATCGTTCCATGACCTGTCTTTTGCTGCTGCTCTGGACGGCGCTGGGTCTGTGCGTCGGCAGCTTCTGCAACGTGCTGATCTTCCGTCTGCCCCGTGGAGAGGAGTTCGTGAAAACGCCGTCGCACTGCATGGCCTGCGGCCACCGCCTGCGCTGGTACGAGCTGATTCCCGTGGCAAGCTGGCTGGCGCAGGGGGGCAGGTGCCGGGCCTGCGGGGAGAAGATCTCCGCCCAGTACCCCGTGGTGGAGGCGCTGAACGGCGGGGCATGGCTGCTCACGGCGTGGCTGTATCAGGCCGAGCCGCTGCGCGCGGTGCTGTATTCGCTGCTTTTCTCCCTGCTGACGGTCGTGGCGCTCATCGACTGGCGCACCTTCGAGATCCCCAACGGGGTAAACCTTGCGATCTTCCTTCTGGGCGCGGTGCAGCTTGCAGGCGATACCGCGCACTGGAAAACGTATCTCATCGGGATGTTCTCCGTGAGCCTTCTTTTCCTCCTGCTGTGGTTCGTGACGAAGGGCAACGGCCTTGGCATGGGGGACGTCAAGCTGATGGCAGGGGCGGGACTGCTGCTGGGCTGGCAGCGCATCCTTCTTGCGATGATCCTCGGCAGCGTTTCCGGTGCGATCATCCACTCGGTTCGCATGAAACGCGGTGCGCCCCGCAAGCTGGCGTTCGGGCCGTATCTTGCCGCCGGGATCTGGGTCGCGGCGCTATGGGGCGACCGGCTCATCGCGGCGTACCTCGGCCTTTTTGGGCTGTAACACGGGAGAGAAACAGGGCAGGCGCGGACCTGCCCGTGAGAGAAAAACAAGAGCCTGTGGGAGGGGCAGAACCGTTCTTCGGGACGGCTGTGCCATTCCCACAGTCCGGGAGGGAACACTTATGAGCATGCAAAGGCTGAGCGGCAGGGCGCTGGTGGTGCAGATCACCGAGCGGGAGATCCGCATCGCCCAGATGACGCTGGGCAGCGACGCCATTTCCGAGCAGGTCATCCTGCCCACGCCGCCGAACGCGGTCGAGGACGGTCAGCTCGTGGGGCTGGACGCCCTGCGGGACGCGATGGAGCCGGTTCTGCGGCAGGGGCTGTTCCGCCGCTGCCGTAAGGTGGTCTTTTCGCTCTGCTCCACGCAGGTCATCAGCGAGAGCGTCACCGTCCCCGCGGTGAAAAAGCAGCAGCGCCTCGGTCAGATGCTGCTGGCGAACATGGACGAGTATTTCCCCATCGACCCGGGCGAGTATCAGCTTTCGTGGGAGAGCGTGGGCGTCGAGCAGCGCGAGGACGCGCGTCTTTTGCGCGTGCAGCTCTGGGCGGTGCCGCGCGCGATGCTGCAGCGCTACTATGCCCTTGCCAACAGCATGGGGCTGAGCGTTGCCGCCGTCGATTTCTGCGGTCACAGCCACGCCACCGCCGTGGACGCGGACTTTGCCATGCCAAAGCACGCGAAGTCCTCCGCGGATACGGACGACGGCGTCTGTCTCTATATCAACGCCGAGAGCGAGCTGTTGCTGCTGACCTTCGTTCACAACGGGCAGGTCAAGCTGCAGCGCCTGCTGCAACGGGGCTATTCCCAGCAGGACGACCTCAATGAGGCGGGCATCGTGCTCGACTACTTCTCCGCCATGCCCGGCCGCGCCCGCCTGACGAGCGCCGTGCTTTCCGGCGGTCAGGGGAAGGAGGCGGGGCTTGCCCCGGCGCTCGCGTCGCTGCTGAATGTCCCCGTCGAAATGGCGGAGACCGACTACGGCGCGCAGTGGCTGCTCTGTCAGGGCGCGGCGCTCACCGCCCTTGACTTCGGCGACCCGGAGCTGAACCACATCACCGGCGCGCGCGCACCCATCAACCGCGCGTGGCAGTACGGTCTTGTGTTCCTTGGCGGCGCGGCGCTGACGGCGTCCGTGCTGCTGCTGCTGACCTCCAAGCTGTCGTGGAGCACGGAGCTGGACGGTCTGCGCGCACAGCAGGACCGCCTGACGGCGCTTGCCCAGCAGAACGCGGGCTGCGCGGAGAACTACCACAACTATTCGAGTATATACGACGCTTACAGCGCCGACTGGGACACCGTATTCGACTCCGTTCGGACATATAACGACAACCTTGAACTGGTGCTGGGCGAGCTGGAGGCAAAGCTCCCCAAGACGTCAACGGTGACCGCTCTGAGCACGACCGAGTTGTGTCTTGCGGCGCAGGTCGCCTTCCAGAGCAAGGAGGACGCCGCTTATTTCCTCGTGGCGCTGCGCGATGTGCCCTTCATGACCCTCAACACCGTTTCCAGCCTGACCATCGGCCCGAAGGACGCCTACTCTCCGGACAATATGATCGCCGCGCTGTACGAGGAAGCGGGGAAGGAGTCCCCCGTGCCGGGCACGGAGGAAAGCGCAGCGGATGGTACCGAGGAAAGCAGTACGGAAGAACCTCCCACCGAGGGCGGCTATTCCCTCGATGAGCTGTTCTCCAACGCTTCCAGTGGCAGCGTTGCCATCGACGGAAAAACGCTTCGGAATATGATCCCGCTGCTGAAAGCGGCGGGTGCCGATGACAGTACCATTGCAAAGATGGAAAATTATGCGGATGTGATGGAGCGTTTCGGCGTGACCATTACCCCGGATAACCTCGGCATCCTCTCCGGGATCCAGGGGCTGCTCCCCGGCGGCGGCACGACCAGCACGCCGGGCAGTTCCGGCAGCACAACGGTCACGCCTGCCACGCCCAGCAGCGGCAGTACGTCCTCTGCTTCTGGCATTGAGTCTGTTGATATTGCAAAGCTGCGTCTCAGCCTGCAATACCTGAACTCCAACCAGCTGGACGCTCTGCAAGCCGTCTACGGGCCGGTGCAGGCAAAGGCCTTCTCGCTGGATGACCTGCGCAAGCGCTCCAATACCACCCAGGAGAAGAACGCGATCCGATCCCTGCTGCAAAACGATCCTGCCGCCATGTATCAGTTTTTCCTGCTGATGCGCGAGGATATCGCCCGTGAGGAAAAGGACCAGATCCTGTACGACAAGATCTTTGACGACATTTGGAAAAACGCCGATCAGCACCGCATGTTCTATGAGAGCGACGATGTGATGCTGAACAAATATCTGCCGAACCTGCTGAATATCCTGACCGACAACAAGACAAATGTCAACGCAGCGATCGCGCTCATTCGGCAGAATCAGACGCTGAGTGGCAAGCTTGCGCTCCATCTTGCCAAGGAAATGGGCGAGATCAAAGAGGCCAATACCGCTCTGGATCTCGTGGCGCTCCAAAAGGAGATCAACAGCGGCGCGGCGTTCCAGCGGGATGCCGCCACTGTGGCCGCGGTCAACGCGCTGCTGCGGAAGAATCAGCAGACCTCCGGTACATCCGGCACCTCCGGCAGCACGGGCATGGATGAAAACGATCTGCTGATGTGGATCCTGATGAATCAACTCAAAAATCAAACCGGCGGCTCAGGCATCCCGGATATCTTCAACACCGGCGCTTCTCAGACGCAGAAGCCTGCCGACAACCGCTATTACCTGACGGTCGTGCTGACCTATGACGAGTCCTTGATCCAGGCGGAGCAGACGCGCAAGGGTCTGGATCGCGACGCCAAGGTTGAGAAAGTGGAGGTGGGCCAGTGAAAGTGATCGGTAGAAACTGGAAGGCTGTCCTGTCAGTCCTGCTCTTGCTGGTCGCCGTTCTGGTGTATGTTCTGGGCTACCGCCCCCGCAGTGAAGCTTACGTCATGGAGCGGGATCAGTTAAATGCTCAGATCACCGCGCTGCAAACCACCATCGTCGAAAACGAGAAGTACAAGGACGTGCAGGATCAGCTTGAGCCGGCAGAGGCCGCGATCGAGGAAAGCCGCGCCGCGCTTTATGAGAACTTCCCCGCGGATATGAAGGAAGAAGATCAGATCCTCTACCTGCTGTATCTGGAAAAAACGCTGGGGACCGGCAGTAAGGAGCTGGGCTACACCCAGAAACTGCACGATATTTTCCTTCAGCGCTTCGGGAGCGGCGGCGACATCGAGTTTTCTTTCGGTGAGATCACGCCGATGCAGGCCTTGAGCGATGGCGCACTCCTTGAGGGCTTGAACCTGACGGTGTACTATCACGCCTCCTATCAGGAGTTCAAGAACATGGTGCACGCGCTGGCAACGGATGAGCGCATCACCTCCATCCGGTATGCCACCTTCAACTACGACAGCGAAAAGAAGCTGCTGGACGGACAGATGACCCTGACGCTGTATCTGATGCCGTCCGCTCAGAACACCTATGAGGAACCGGGCGTAACGCCGCCCGCGACCGGAAAGACGGACATTTTCAACTGACCCATTGGGAGAGACAAGGCATGAAAAAGATCGGGAAAGAGAGAACAGCGGGCTTTTCGCTGCTGGAGGTCGTCGTGGCGATCGCCATCATCGGCCTGATCTCCGCGCCCATCTGTTCCAGCCTGATTCTGGCGGGACGGATCAACGCCCACAGCCAGGTCGTGATGGAAGCCCATTTGAACGTCCGTACCGCTGTGGAGACCCTGATGCAGGATGGCGTCACGCAGCCAAGCGATAACTACCGCGCAGAGGCGTTCCCCAATGTGACGGTCAAAACGGTAAAAGACGGCGAAAACCCCTATTATCATGTCACGGTATCGGATAAGCACACGGAGCCGCTCGTTACAGTGGAAACCTATGTCCGCGCGGTGCCGGAAGGCGGTGGCACATGAAAAAGCTCTGGAAAGGCAACGGCGGTTACGCGCTGGTATATGTGCTCATCGTCGTTCTGGTGCTGTGCGCCGTCGCCGTGTCCGTCTGCACCGCGGCGCTGAAAAATTATCAGGCGCAGGAGGAGTCCGTCCGCCAGACGCGGCAGCTCTATCAGGCGGAGGGCGAGATCGAAAAATTCGTGGCGCTGGCGGAAGACGTAAGCTCCTTGCGGGATTCCGAGGAATACGACTCGGAAGATGAGGCAAGGGCTGCAGCAAAGGCTGCATACGTTGCTCGCTTGAGCACTTTGGTCGGCGGCTGCACCCTGACCCCTGATGGCACTGATACAGACGTCAAATTCTACACCTTTGCCCTCACCTACGCGAACGACGCCGTTCGCATCGAGACAAAGATCCGCATGAATCTTGAGTGTCCCGCAACCAAACATCAGAAACCACCGATAACGCTGCCCGACGGAACGACCAAAGAGGTCATAAAGTACACCGCTAAGGTCAGCAAGGCGGCGTACAGCTACAGCACCTACACCATCACCCACTTGACAGCGGAAAAGGGGGGGACGAGCGAATGAAACGAAACAACAGCGGCTTCACCATGGTCGAACTGCTGGTGACCGTCGCTGTCAGCTCCATCGTGCTGGCAGCCGCAGCGTCGCTGATGCTGCTCGGACTGCGGGTGCATCAAACAACGCAGAAGGAGGCGGGCGAGCAGCAGACCGTGCGCATCGTGCTCTCCGCGCTGGAGGATCTCTCCGCCAGCGGCAAGATCTACCGCGTGGAGCCGCTCTCCGACGGCTGGCAGCTACAGGGCAAGACTGCCGACGGCACTCCCGGCGCGGTGCTGCTGCGCTACAACAGCGGAAAGCTCACAAGCGGCACGAGCGGCGATCAGGTGCTGCTGGACAACCTGCGCGGCGCGCGGGTCGATCTGGACGGCAGCCTCGTGACCTTCACCTTCGCGACCGCGGCGCACAGCTACAGCACCTCCGTTTTCTGTCGAACCGGGATCGAGGGCGACAGCGTCGGCAAAGAAGAGGCGAAGGAAAAGCTGGATGAGCTGAAAAAGCCCAATTTGACCGATGCGGAAAAGAAAGCGCGCTTCGCGTTTTTGCAGACCCTCGCCGGACAGTACGACAGCAGGGGAGAGATCAAAAGCGGCGACAGCACTTACACTTACTTCTCCGAATGGTACATCGGCGGCTACGCGAGAGACCCCCGCTGGAACCAATACACCCCCTGGTGCGGCTGTTTCCTCTCGTGGGGAGCAGAGCAGCAGCGCGATACCATCGACGGCGCGCCGCCCAGATTCGCAAACGTGGATACGGGCATGGAGGGATTCCAGAAAAGCGGCAAGTGGCGCAACCCCAATGACGCCAACAATATGCCCATCCCCGGCGACTACGTCTTTTTTGACTGGGACGGGGACAGCGACCCCGACCACGTCGGCGCGGTGCTGTGCGTGGCCGACAAGGACGGTTTCCTTTACCTTTACACCATCGAGGGCAACAGCGGCGGCAGGGTCGCCCTCAACTGCTACCCGAAGAACGATCCGCGCATCATGGGCTACGGCGTGCTGAACTGGGAGAAATGAGAGGAAATCACAGAGTAAGCATCTGTTCATATAATTCTCAAAAAGAAAACAAATATATTGAGGAGGAAACAACATGAAAAAGCAAGTGGGAAACAGGCTGCGTGACAAAGCAGGCTTTACGCTGGTAGAGCTTATTGTGGTCATCGCGATCATCGGCATTTTAGCCGGCGTCGGCACGGTGGGCTACGGCGGCTACATTAAGCGCACCAACGAGGGTCTGGACGAGACGCTGTATAAGAACATCCTGTACGCCGGTGAGATCGGCAAGTATGAGAACCCCGGCGTGACGGGCCGCGTGATCGTCACTAAGACGGGCGCTTCCGTCGCTGCTGTTGGCGCTTCCGGCAACGCGGGTGTTGTTGAGAAGTGGATGAAAAACGCCTTCGGCGATAACTGGGCAACCACGGTGAAATACCACACGGACAAGTACGCGAACGGCACTTACGGAACCATCGCCCTGCCCGCCCAGTCGGTCGATCTGGATGAAGACCGGAAGGCAGATCTCGAAAAATTCACGCAGTCCAACCTGAACGAACACGAGAAAGAACTGGCGGACACCGCCAACAACCTTTCCAACCTGTTTAACACCGATTTTCTCGGCGAAGCCACAGGAGAAGAAGCGGTGAATAAGCTGGCCACCTATATAGGCGGAACAGATCATCCTGAGGAGTTTGAGAAGTTCAAGGAAGATCTGCTGAGAAAGACGGGAAAAACGAACCTCAATGATCTCACCAACACGGAAATCGCCAATGCCACCGTCCTTTATGTCGCCTCCAAGGCGAATGGCATGACTGCGGCAAACGTTCTGAATACGTTAAACAACAGCGGCGGGGATATCACTGAAGTCATGAAACAATACGGCAAGCTGCCCACGGCAGCCCTGATGTACGGTACCATGGTCGGCTACGCAAAGTCTGATTATGCCAGCAAGGACTTCAAGGCCGCAATGCAAACGCCTCCCACGAGCATCGGTCAGGTTATGAAGCTGTTCACTGATATGACTAATACGGAAAAGGAACCAAAGATCGGCGACTATATGACGGCCACCAACAAGGGCGCCGCCGCGGATATGGACGGCTACCTCGGCGCGCTGCGGATCATCAACAACTACGATGTTAAATTCGACGTTTCCAACCCCAACGCATTTAACGACGACCAGACCCTTGCCCTGCTGCAGGCGGTTCTGAATTCCAAGAAGTAAGGCTCAAACCCTTTCCGTTCGATCTTCCGAAAATCGGATGGGACGCAGGGAGGGGCGGGTATGCCCGCCCCTCTCTGCCAAAATAACGCAGAAAGTGAGATTCCGATATGTTACCGACGGTCATCATCGGTACGCTGCATATTTCCACGTACTGGACGATGTACGTTCTGGGCGGGCTCTCCATGGGCTACCTGCTGACGCGGCACAGGGATCGCTATTCCCTGAGCGTTCCGAAGGCGCTGCTCTTCACGCTGCTTTTGGCGCTGTGCGGTTATGAAGCTGTTCACTGATATGACTAATACGGAAAAGGAACCAAAGATCGGCGACTATATGACGGCCACCAACAAGGGCGCCGCCGCGGATATGGACGGCTACCTCGGCGCGCTGCGGATCATC
>OJJU01000209.1_pt1 | contig 25823 bp, 25 predicted proteins | sample 1596141 | NCBI WGS metagenome assembly OJJU01 (sample SAMEA4350150, study PRJEB24818) | metagenome | biome: human; feature: gut; material: faeces | place: Denmark | collected 2013-09
ATTTATTTCTTTGAATAACCATATATTACTCATATTACTGCAATATCAGTCGTACTGTTCGACCTTTTTTGCAGTGCAAAGTTATGGAATTTAATTTAAGTAAGCAAGTTTAAGGCAACTTTATTGCTATTTATGGGTTAATAATCAAGACAAAATGTGTTTCTTAAAAGATATGGTACTGCAAAAACAGCCGTATATGCGACTCTTTTTGCAGTACACATTGTTTGGACAATTACTTCTTATTGAACTCCTGTATCTCGGCAATCATGTCCTTAACTTCCTTATTGATTTTCAAAAAGTTGGCGTACAAGATACGTTCTTTGGCTTCTACAGAAGGGAATTTATAGAATTTTGGAAGTGGGTATTTGGCGTAGTCTTTTTCCTCATTGCCAATCTCCTCCATATTGAAGTCGGTCTTGCAGAAGAATTTACTGGTTTGGAACTCTTCTGCTTCTTGAATGTCCATACTGTCACCACGTCCTGTTTTGGTCTTGACAAAATCTCTTGCAGTCTGACCGCATATCCAGCCAGTTGGCATATCAGCAATCTTGGAACCAGGAACAAGTGAATCCATGTTCTCATTGATATTTATGGAGGTACGGTCTCTGTCGATAGTCACACCTTTCTTTAACTGAACAACCTTGCCGAAGATGTCATTAGATAGCCATTCAAGTGTTTCCTTGGCTCGTGCAGAACCACTGATGACGTTGCCGACGGTCGTAATAATCTTCTGCATACCAGTCTTGCCATAATCAGCTTCGAGCTGTGGCAATTCCTGAAAGCCCAAAGTGACACTTACCTTATTACTTCGTGCCGTACCTATCAAGCGGTCTATCTTGTGGAAATAAAGTGTCGGCAACTCGTCGACGATGATACTGACCGGCACATTCTTGCCTTGCCCAGTATTCACTCTTGTCACCAGTCGATTGAGGATTAGGGCGTTTAGTGCTCCAATAATGCTTTCCATTTCGGGGTCGTTGGCTATCAGCAGATAACTGGGGTTCTTGGGGTCGCTGACTTTCAGGTCGAAGTCATCACCTTCCTTGCTAAAAATCCAATACGACTCCTTTGTTGCCAGTCGGGATGTGAAGACTCGAAGGGTACCTATCATACCTTCAAGCTGTTCCATAGCCTTATTGTCAAAAGCCGTTCTGAAAGGACCAAGAAGAGGAGCAACCTCCGTGTCGGTCATCAAAACCTCAAAGATAGTCTCATAGCTCTCATTCAGAAATGACAGGATATGAGGCATATCACTATACTTTCCCAACCAATAAGCAGGTTCCTTGACGTTGCCCATTGTATCACGGACAACACCTGTTGGCTTTATCATGCCGGTTTCAGGGTCAATGGTCTTGTCGTAGTTCATCTCCTGTCCATTCTCATCGTAAGGTCGCTTCTCATAATTACAGAAGAAATAGATACAAGCAGCTAAGAAGTTGACAGCTGATGTTTGGAAGAACTGGTCACTTCCACCACCACCTTCTTTCTTACCTTTCTGCAATGACTCCAACAATGTTTCAGCTGTTTCACTGGCTGCTGCAAGATTGCTGATGTATTTCAGCTGTATAGGATTCACCCTACGACTGTATTCCACATTGACGAAGTTGATGATATTGAAAGCACAGCCTTTTGGCGTAAGTCCTGCTTTTTTGTTTATCCTATAATGGTAATATAACTTTTGGGCAAGGGTTGGAAACTTGTAGTCGTAGGCGACAATAGCGAAGCCTTTGGCACTATGCTGACGGATGAACGGCTCGATGATGGAGAATGTCTTACCAGAACCAGGAGTACCAACGACCCATGTTCCTCGGAAAGGATTTACGATATTGACCCATCCTTTCCGGAACTTCCCCTTGTAATAGTAACGCATGGGGATATTAACGCTGTACTTATTGCTGACTTTATCTTTCATCTGCTCAAAGCTCTCATTCTCAAAATTGAAACGGTCTTTCAAGAGTCCGTCCTTCAAATATTTTGATATGTTATCGAGAGCGATTTGACAAAGGATAGTACCAACAATTGACATGAAGAAGTACAACCATGTGCTGCTATATAGGGTGAAGAAATTGGGTGTCCAATGTTGGTAAAAGACCCATACTGAAAGGAACATCAGGACAATGCCAATAGAAATAGGATAGATTACCATTTTCTTGGCATTGAACTCCAAATGCTTCTTGTTTCTGGTTCCTATGCAGGTTATGCAGATAATCAGCAACGTCATCACCTTACTGTGTAGCAGATGACCGTTCTGATACACATCCAATAGTTTAAGACGGTCGTGGATTTCTACGAGAATGCCGCCCCAATGATCCAACACATCGGGGTTTATGGCATACTCGAAGAACTCGACTATCAGCGAAACGTATATGAAAGTACGAAATACCTTATAAAGGGTTTGAAGGTCTTTGCTTTCTTCCATGCGGATTACTCTTCCTTGTTTAACTTGATACTTATAATCGGTCGTGTCGCATAACTGCTATGCTTGTCGGCCATCTCGAAACGCCCAGAGGACAGGCTGTATCGCCACGCTCTATCGGTCTCGGCACCATCACACTCCGTACTTGTCCAATACCAACACTCATTTTTGTCAAATGGTAGAGGCATACCGCCACACTTCTCGATGGTTGAGTTTATCACATCTTTTGAAACGTAAAGCTTGTACATCTCTGCCACAGACGGGATGAAGAACTTTGGACTTACGCTTTTTGCTATCGGTGACTGCACCTGAAAATACCTGAGCTTTACGGTGTTGCTTTCACCGTCAAACTGCATGATGTCGGCAGACGTACCTTGCGCAAAGTAAGTTGTGTCTGGGTCTATGAACTCTTTATCTGGATAGTCATTCAATGAAACAGCATACGCTTTTCCTGAGAAAGCACCTTCCTTATCCACAAAAAAGAGCACAGCCTCTGGTGTATTTCCTTTGGAAACACAGTTTTCATATGACATGATTTCTCCATTGGAGCAATAGACCATACCAGGCATCCACGAGTGCCAGGAGGCATCCTCGTAGACGTGGTTATCACACGAACTTACAAAAGGGAGTGACATAAGCAGTCCCATGATATACTTGTTTATCTTCATTGTTTTCCTTTTTATCTTGAACATGTAGGTAACTTGAAACCTAACACAACACCTGTGCGGAACAAGTCCTTGCCGTTGATGCAAACATCCGACTTCACCTGCCAATATAATTGCCAGCCATGTCTGAGAACATAGTTCTGCTCATAGCCTACATTAGCCCAGCCAACAACCTTTTTTGTGTCACTACCGATACCGCCACCTAATCGTAGGCTTCCATAAGCATTCTTTGCACGATACACGCATGGTTTGTAGGCAATACCTAATCCCCATGTGCGATAGTTGCGCCAGAATGAGTCTTTCGTAATATGCCCGACTGTATTATCTTTGGCATATTTGACATAGCCATTCAGATAGTATTCCCAAGCATTGTGATTCTTTGTCTCGTGCTCTACAGAAATCGTAGCGTCAAAACCACGTTCATAGAGTGCGCCAACTCCAAGTGAGATGCGGTTACTATTGCTTTGCGCAAAACCATCAGATATTGAAAAGACAAGGCAAATGGTTAATGCCACCACCTTGATATTATGAATGATGCCCATACCGTTAACCTTTAATATTCATATAACAATGCTTTGTTGAAAGAGTCTGCATTAAGCACATCCTCATATTCCACACTAAGGCTGATGGTTCTGCCACTTATCTGTTGTTCACTCAACTCTATAGTGAGTATCTTGTCATTTGGGAAAGTCATTTTCTTTACCACAAGTACGTTTCTATAACCATAGAGGAACGACTGGGTATTGTCCAACATAAAGTCTGGCGTGAGTTCTATGGTCTGCACAGTAGTTGCCTTTGCTGTCTTCTTATCGTTAAGCTTAACCCTTAGTTGGTCGATGTCAAAGCGGATATTGGTTCTGTTCTCAACAGAAAAATCCAAAAAGAAATACTCACCAACGCTGTAGATGTTGTTCAGACGCATTGTCATACGGTGCTGTTTGGTGGAAACATTGCGATAACGAGCCGGAGAAGACCATATCTTTCTTGCATATCTTGCCATATCCTCGGTTGACATGCTAACGGCTGGGTTGTTGTATGCCACACGCTCGTCAATCTCTATAGCCTTGTCTGTAACGGCTTCTTCCTTATGCGATGTGTATATCAACGCATACTGACTGCGGTATCGCTCTGTTACAATGGTAACTACAGCCAAGATGTCTCCGTCTCGGTTTACCTCCACACCTTCCTTGGGCTTCAGGCGAATGGTATTGTTGATCGGTTGGTCGCCAACAACCTTGTCGGTACTGATGTCTACAAAACGTACCGACTCACTGGCAGTGATGACGGTGGTGATATTCTCATTGACAGTAAGAAGCTGCATGCCATCCATCGTTTTCTGGGCATTTGATTGTACTGCCGTCAATAAAGCCACTATCATAACGGCACAAAAATGTTTGAATGTTCTCATTATGTTTTATTGTTTTCGTTCCAATGATTAAATTTATTTTCTTTTCTCTCTACTGTTTACCAGATACACTTGTGTTCCATATTTCACCTTGACCTTATTCTTTCGAATGTTCTTGGATAAGGTATTGGCTGCTTTTTGATAAGCGTTTTGTAGGGCTTGCATTCCCCATTTACCAGTAGAACTTGTCGATGATCCATCATTGATGTTCATATTCTGGCTAACAGTACCGCTGACAATATCCTTTGCTGTTTCCGAGAAACTGCTCTTGGGGACATATAATCCTTCAAGTCCATCCGTGTCATAAATACTAAGATTGACTTTTACAAGTTCATCGTTCACCAGAACACTTTTGACAGTACCCTTGACACGCTGTTGGCCAAATCCATTCAATGTGCAATACAGATAATTTCCTTTGGTGATAGTTCTGTCACCAATATCTATGTCATCGAGGAGTCTCAGTCTGACACGGCTTCCATCAACCGCCTTGACATCCTCGTCGACTATGGCTCTGATAAGCTTATGTTCTGGTTCGTTGGAAACGATGGTATTGAAATAGTCAGAGGTCTCTTTCTGTTTCTTGACAACCTCTTCAGCTTTGGCATCTTCAGAAATCTCACTGACAGAATGTTCGTTTACGACCTTTTTGTCTTCATTGTCGTTCTTCTTGACTTTTTGAGCGGACTGATTGTGGTATTCCTCAGAACTTCCTTCTGTTGTTCCGACATGAGATTTGCCCTCATTCTGAGCTTCTTCCAATGCCTTGCGGAGATTTTCAAGGGTTTGTTCCTCGTCTTCAGTATTGCCACTAATCCGTGATCCAGTGACGTTCTCATCTTTTGCCTGTTGCTCCTTAATCTGTGCTTGTAATCTACGCAGTCTTTCCATGGATTGCTGCGCTTCATCACTTTGCTGATCCATAGCGGCAACCTCGGCATCACTATATTGTGAATTGTATTCCTCTTTTTGGTCTTCATTGCCCCTCTCTATGTTCTCTACAGCTGACTCGTCTTTTATCTTGCCGAAATTGTTGACCATATTACTATACTTGTCACCGATACCATCACCTTTGAGGTTCGCATCTGGCAACTTGTCATTATAGTATTCCGTTGTCTGCATCTTATTGTTCACCTCCGCCTTTTCTGTGTTGAAAAAACGAAAGAAGAAATACCCAAAGAACAGGAGTGGAAGATATATGATGGCAGGGAGCATGTATTTCGGCTGCCGAAAGTTTATCTTGTCTTTAATGTCCATATTCTTCTCTTTGAACGTTGTTGCTTGTTTTTATTTCTTTTCTCTCTCCGTCATTGGCATGATGGCGATTGAAGTGTAACTCTTTCTCCTGACGTACCACTGCACTTGACGGCTTGCTTCGATAACTGACAGCTGTTGACATTCTGTAAAGGTTTAAGCCAACACTGAAAAGGACAAATCCGAAAATCAGGCACAGGAAAAGCTTAGGGTAGGTGGATGCAAAATGCTGAACTTTAGCAGCCGCCTTATCCATACGCATAGTCCTTGCAAAGGACTTTCCTGCTTCAACGCCTTCTTCATGGCGTTTCTTGTAGTTGGGGTCATCCTTGTCTGGGACTTTCTCCCCTAATATTACTTTCTTGATATTCATACGCTGTATGTTTAATAGTTGGATTTTGTTTTCTGGTCAATGTCCTTGTTCAGAATAGTACGCCAGTTGACTATGAGCAAGCCATGAGGATTGTTCTCCGTTCTTGGCACCCTCTTGACAAAACCTTCAGTAACGAGTTCACGCATCAGAACAGATGTACGTCGCTCTATACGCTGCCTTCCATAATATATGAATGACATATTCTCCTTATTGAACTTGATACTGTCACAGAAAATGCTGAATACGGCACTGGTTCCCATGATGTTTCCATAGAAGCCTTTCTCCTTCAACGCATTATACTGTGCAAGTCCGCTCTCATCAATGAGATACATAGCCTTCTCCATCGTATATTTGATGTACTTGTCATCTGGAGCCAATGTGAAGAAATAATGGTGGAACATCTCTACATGGCTTTTGGCTTCCACATCCAGGGTCTCTTCCATTGTGCTGCGGTTTACAAGTATCGGCACATTGCCATCAAGTACATAGATTTTCTTCTGTGCATCATCAACCATTGTCCGTGCTGTCCAGATGCTGCCAAGAGAAATGACCACGCATCCAACGAGAAACAAGGAACAGAGGATAAGTACAAGCTTGATTTTATTCTCTAAATTCTTTATTACCATATTGTTTACTTTTTTCGAGATTGTTAAATACCGACTACACGACTGGCTGATTGTCTCATTGATGTAGCAATACCCTCACCAAAACTTCTTGTTGAGAAAGCTGTGTCACCTTCTGGTATCATCCATGCTGCAAGGTCAGGAACAAGGTTGAGACATTTCAAGGCAACAACACTTGCAGCCATCAGATAGCCAGCGGAGAAGAATGCGTTTTGCAGATAATTAACAACGGTCTCATCCGTAGCGGTAACAGCTGCAAGGTCATTGTACTGGATATTGATGACAATATCAAACAACAGCAATACATAGAAGCCTACGAAGTAGAGGATATTATGGCGTAAAACAAAGTCGTAATAAATCAAAGAAAATACACGTTATCCCGTTGATACACAGATACTTCTTTGATTTGATTTCTTTTATTTCCTTGACTGTTAAAAAACTATTTTTGGTGCATTTTTGTTGCACGTTTGTTACGCAAAACAAAATAATCTTTATAACTTTGACCTCAGAGAAACCCAAATGGGGGCATAAAATAGAAACAAATAAAAGCATATAACAGCATGGGAAGACAAAAGAAAGTATCAAAACCGAAAGAGCCTGTTCGCATTCGTCAGCGCAAGTTGAAGAATGGAAATATCAGCCTCTATCTCGACATTTATTCAGATGGTGTCAGAAAATACGAGTCGCTGTCGCTCTACCTCGTTCCAGAGAAAGACCCGATTTCAAAAGACCAGAACAGACACGCTATGCAAGTGGCAAACAAGGTGAAGTCAGAAAGAATATTGGGGCTGCAGAACCGTGGCATCAAACAATGGGAGAAAATCAAGCAGGAGAATATGCCACTGCTGACTTGGCTCTGCAAATATGAGCAGTCGGACGGCAACTTTGCCAAATCCACATTGAAAGGCAGAAAGGAAATGCGCCACAAGATAGAACAGTACCTTGCCACGACTGGCGACATCAATATCTGTTTGTCAGAAATAAATGTTGATTTCTGCCGTGGCTTCGTGAAGTTTTTGAAAACGGCACATCATGGAGTGAAGAAAGACGCTACAGCTGTTATCAGTCAAGGTTGCGCACATCATCATCAAGCGGTATTCAATGGAGCGTTGAATAAGGCAGTGCGTGAGGGTATCATAGCAAGCAATCCAATGAAACTGTTGGATGCTAAGGAGAAGCATCAGCCAACCGAAAGCGTAAGAGAATATCTGACCATTGACGAGTTGAAAGCCATTATGAAAGCGGACTGCGCCAACACGGAAGTAAAAAAGGCATTTATCTTCTCTTGCTTTGCAGGATTGCGCTTGGGTGATGTACGTGCGCTCACATGGAACAGAGTTTTTCTTGCATCTGACGGCAAGACAAAGTTCGTCCGCACAATCATGGAGAAGACAAACAAACTCGTCAATGTTCCATTGTCAAAAGAGGCACTGAACTGTCTTAACGAAAAGGAAGACCCGAACGAGCCGATATTCACTTTGCCTGGCACTCCAACGGTATGTCACGACATTCGTAAATGGATGCAAAACGCTGACATAAAGAAGCACATCTCGTTTCACTGCTCGCGGCACACCTTTGCCACGATGATGCTGACACTTGGCGTTGACATCTACACGACAAGCAAATTGTTGGGACATAGCAATGTCTCTACAACACAGATATACAGCAAGATAGTGGACGAGAAGAAAGTAGAGGCGGTCAATAAGGTTGATAGTCTATTTGATTAGCACTAATAAAAAGGTAACTGAAAATGAGTATAGAGATAAGAACAAGAGTGTTAAAAAATGGCAGTCAGTCGCTATACCTTGACTGCTATGAGAATGGTAAAAGGGAATATGAGTCGCTGCATTTGTACCTTGTTCCAGAGGTGAACGAAGACGCAAAGCGAGAGAACAAGAACGCCATGAAAAAGGCGGTCGCTATAAAGGCTGAAAGACTCCTTGGAATTCGCAAGGAGGCAAAGTCTCCAGATGAAACGGCATTGAGAAAGGCATCGCCTGTTTTCTATGAATGGTTGCTTGATTATAACAAGGGATTGGTTGACAGCCAAGCGTATTCCCAGAGCTACATCAAGAATGTATGGAAGCTGATAGCCATCATGTGCCAATATCTGAAATACAGCCACAAGAGCAATATACGATTGATGGACTTCAACAAAAACGTATATATGGGCTTCTTGAACTATATGAGGGACATCTATGTTTCGCCAAAGTCTCCAAGCAACCCTCAGAAGTTGGCACAGTCCACCATGTACCAAATTCAGACCACACTCAACACCATATTGAACAAGGCGGTTAGAAACGGTCTGATAAGTGCAAATCCTTTTACTTCATTGGATATAAGGGAAAGGGTCAGCAAGGCAGAGAGTAATATCGTTGCATTGACAAAAGAAGAGGTCATGTCATTGGCTTCCGTTGAAACAGGCAGCCCTGCAACCAAACAATGTTATATGTTCTGTTGCTTTACAGGTTTAAGACATAGCGACATATCCAACTTAAAATGGAAGGATGTTCGCCAAACTGATGCGGGATTGGCAATCTATCTGCCTCGTATGCAGAAGACCAAGCGCCCCATTCTTATACCATTAGGCAAAAAGGCTTTGGAATGGTTGCCCGACAAAGAAGATAAAAGTGAAGATAGCCTTGTGTTCAACACACCGCAAATCTGCAACTGTGACAGAGCCTTGAAGCACATGGCTAAACGAGCTGGCATTACAAAGGTTCTCGGATTTCACACAAGTCGGCACACTTTTGGAACGTTGGCTATCCTCGCAGGATGTGACATCTTGACTGTGAGCAAACTATTGGGTCATAAAAGTGTTAAGACAACACAGATATATGCTTCCGTAGCCATGCAGATGAGAGCGGATGCCGTCAAGCGAGTGGAAAAAGTATTTGGAAATTAGGGAAGAAAAGAAAGGGAGTAAGGAGGATAAAATCTCTTTATTCCCTTATTTCGTATCAAATGGGGGCGGAAGTGTGAAATATCGTTATATTTTTGCCTATTAGAACCATATAACGAATTATTATCGCAAAATTTAATGTATATTTGCAGTAAAATTCGGTGAAAATATGAAACTGAACAGAATAAAAGACACGTTGGAAGAAAAAGGCATCTCTCAGACATGGCTTGCAAAACAGCTTGGGAAGAGCTTTAGTACAGTAAACTGCTACGCCAGGAATAAATACCAGCCAGATTTGGAAACATTGCTTGAAATATCCAAAATTCTACAAGTCGATTTGAAGGACTTGATAACAGACGAGGACGAGCGAGAGTAAAAACGCCAAATGCTGGATTTTTAGAACTGGACAGAATAACTTCCGATAATAAAACGTTATTTGAACATGGGCATAAGCAAAGAACTTACAGAAGAGGACATCAAGTTCCGCTATATCAACGAAGCCATCACAGGCAAGGGATGGTCAAAGGATAGTATATTCATGGAGCAGAAGGTTAAATTTACTGACGGTAAAATTAGCCTTCATGGTAATCTTGTGCATAGAGAGAAACCGAAGTTTGCCGACTATGTACTTTATGCAAATAAGGCAACACCCATTGCTATTGTAGAAGCAAAGGATGCCAATCATTCTGTTTCTCATGGATTGCAACAAGCCATGACCTATGCCCAAATGCTTGATGTGAAGTTTGCATACAGTTCAAATGGTGAAGGTTTTGCCGAACATGACTTCTTGACAGGCAAGGAACGCACTTTTGCTATGGACGAATTTCCAACAAAAGAAGAACTTGTCGAAAGATATAAAAATGAGGCTAACGATGGAAACGGACTTAACGAACAAGAACTGGCTATCATAGAGCAGCCTTTTTGCACTGGTCAGAATATATTTCCGCCACGATATTATCAGCGCAATGCAGTAAACCGCACAGTCAATGCCATTGCGAAAGGACAAAACCGCGTGCTCCTTGTTATGGCAACTGGCACAGGCAAAACATATACTGCATTTCAGATTGTATGGCGTTTACTTAAGAGTGGTTTGAAGAAGAAAGTGTTGTATCTTGCAGACCGCAACATATTGGTTGACCAATCCATACAGCAGGACTTCAAACCATTAGAAAAGGTAACGCACAAGATAGACTACTCAAAAGACAAGAACCACTTGGAAGAATTGGGTTCTTATCAAGTGTTCTTTGCACTCTATCAACAGTTGATTGGACAGAATGATGCCAAGAACTATAAGGAGTTGTTTCCTAATCCAGACTATTTTGACCTTGTTATCGTTGATGAGTGTCATAGAGGTAGCGCAAAGGATGATAGCAACTGGCGAAACATCTTGGAATACTTTTCTTCGGCTACTCATATAGGTATGACTGCAACACCAAAAGAAACAAAGTACCAGTCAAGTATTGGCTACTTTGGTGAGCCTATATATACATACAGTCTTAAAAACGGAATTGAGGACGGTTTTCTTGCTCCTTTCAAGGTTATCAACATCACAACCAACATTGGCGATGAGTGGAGACCGACAAAGGGACAAAAGGATATTTACGGCAATGAGATAGAAGACCGCATTTATAACAACAGCGACTATGATTATAACATTGTCATAGAAGACCGCATAAGGGAAGTTGCGCAAGAGATCACCAACTATCTGAAAAGTACAGATCGCATGGCTAAGACCATAGTGTTCTGTGCTGATGAAACTCATGCGGAACGTATGCGTATGGCTTTGGCTAATGCCAATGCTGATATGTGTAAGAAAAATCCAGACTATGTGGTTCGTATAACTGGCAGTGACGAATACGGAAAAGGCAAGTTGGATTATTTCATTTCTGTTGCTGAGAAATACCCTGTCATAGCGACAACAAGTAAGTTGCTTTCAACTGGCGTTGATTGCAAAATGACAAAACTGATTGTTCTTGACCAACAAATCGGCTCTATGACAGAGTTCAAGCAGATAATTGGTCGTGGCACTCGTCTTCGTGAGAAAGAAGGAAAGACATACTTTACAGTAATGGACTTCCGCAACGTGACACGATTGTTTGCAGACCCAGATTGGGACGGACCGATTGAAATAGACCCAAACTATCCGCCCAAGCAGAAAGAGCCTAAGCCGTATGTACTTCCTGAAGACGACGAGCCTAAAGGCGTGAAAGAACCCGATCCTGAGCCACGGCCGAAGCCGATTGTTGCCAAGGATGGTTGTCAAGTGATGGTTATTAACAAGGTCGTTTCTGTCTATGACACAAATGGTAAGTTGCTTCGCACGGAAAGCATTACCGACTATACAAAGAAAAGTATCATAGACACATACGCTACGATTGACACGTTCACTTCCAAATGGAAAGAAACCAAGAAAAAGTCAGACATTGCTGAAATGCTTAAAGAAAGTGGCATTGACCTTGCGGTGTTGAAGCATGACCAAGATATGGACGATGTTGATGATTTCGATTTCATCTGCCATATAGCCTACGGCAAGAAAACACTTACACGACATGAACGTGCCGAACAAGTGAAGAAACGAGACATATTCAACAAGTATGGTGAACAGGCACGACTTGTGCTTGAAGCCTTGTTGGATAAGTACACCAAGGAAGGTGTGGCAGAATTGGAAAGCCTTACTGTGCTTGAAAATGACCCATTCCGCAAATTGGGTTCAAAGGCAAACATCGTGAAGTTCTTTGGTGGCAAGCAAGGTTATCTTGATGCCGTGAAGGAATTGGAACAATACATATATAATATAGCATAAAGTAAAAATAAAATATGAGCTTATCAAATTTCGTAAAACGAGTACGCAATATAATGCGCAATGATGCCGGTATAAACGGTGATGCGCAACGCATAGAACAAATGGCATGGATGCTGTTCTTGAAAGTCTATGACGAGAAAGAGAATGATTGGGAGTTGGACGATGATGATTACAAGTCTATTATTCCAGAAGAATGCCGTTGGCGCAACTGGGCGCATGACGATGGAAGCGGTAATGCCTTGACTGGTGATGAGCTGCTTTCGTTTGTCAACAACACATTGTTTGTGGAACTCAAAAACATAGAGGTAACACCAACTACCCCTATCCGTCAGGCGATTGTAAAGACTACATTTGAGGATGCCAATCAATATATGAAAGATGGTGTTCAACTTCGTCAAGTGCTGAATGTGATTGACGGTTTGAACCTTGGTGACTATGAGGAAAGTCATGCTTTCGGTGAGATATACGAGACTATCCTCAAAGAAATGCAGTCGGCAGGTTCCTCTGGTGAGTTCTACACTCCAAGAGCCTTAACCGAATTTATGGCAGAGATCGTCAATCCGCAGATTGGTGAGAAAATGGCAGACTTCGCTTGTGGTACAGGAGGTTTCATCACAAGTTGGTTGGGTGAATTGGACAAGAAGGTAAAGACTGCAGAAGACCGCAAAGAATACAATCAGTCTGTATTTGGCATAGAAAAGAAACAATTCCCATATATGCTATGCGTGACAAACCTGTTGCTGCATGGTATTGATACGCCATTGGTATATCACGATAACTCGCTTACAAAAGATGTACTCAACTATACGGATGAAGACAAGTTTGATGTTGTATTGATGAACCCACCATACGGTGGAAACGAGAAGTCGGATGTCAAGTCACACTTCCCTTCTGATATGCGCAGTAGCGAGACTGCTGACTTGTTCATGGTTCTCATCATGTACCGACTGAAGAAGAATGGTCGTGCAGCGGTCATTGTCCCAGACGGTTTCCTGTTTGGAGCGGACAACACAAAGATTGCCATCAAGACCAAGCTACTCAGAGATTTCAACTTGCATACCATTATCCGTTTGCCTGGCAGTATCTTTGCACCTTACACTTCGATTGCGACGAACATTCTGTTCTTCGACAATACCAGTGCGGAGGGTGCTCCAGAAGGTTATTCTACAAAGGAAACGTGGTTCTATCGTTTGGATATGCCTGAGGGTTACAAGCATTTCTCCAAGACAAAATCCATGAAGTCGGAACATTGCGACCCAATCCGTGAGTGGTGGAACGACCGTAAGGAGATTATTATTGCTGATGGTGACGAGAAATCTCGTTGCTATTCTGTTGAAGACCTTATCGCCACCGATTGCAACTTCGACTTGTGCAAGTTCCCGAAAGAGGATGAAGAAATCTTGCCTCCTGCCGAACTGCTTGCCGACTATTTCAAGAAGCGCAAGGCTCTTGATCATGAAATTGATAAGACTTTGGCAGAGATACAGCGTATCTTGGGGATAAATGTGAATGTGGACGAATTGTAAAATGTGGGACGGTGTTCCACAAATCTAAAAGATTGGCATGGAGAATAAAGGTTTGACAAACATAAATGATGCTGCCTATCAGAAGTTGATAGACAACATAACCACGCTATGGGGTGAGGCGAAGTCAAAAGCCATTGCTGCGGTCAATACGGAATTGCTTGATGCCAACTGGCAAACTGGAAAGTATATCGTTGAATTTGAACAGGGTGGTAAACAAAGAGCTGAATATGGCAAAAGGTTACTTGTAAACCTTGCAAAGGATTTAACAGCAAGAAATGGAAAAGGTTTTAACCGAACAAACCTTACCTATATGCGTAAGTTATACTTGGCATTCCCAAAATGTGGGACACTGTCCCACAAATTGACATGGAGCCATTATTATGAACTGTTGAAGTGTGATAATGCACTTGAAATGCAGTTCTATTATAAGGAATCCATCAAGGAATGTTGGAAAGTTAGGGAACTGAAAAGACAGATGAAGAGCTGTCTGTTTCAGCGACTTGCACTAAGTACAGATAAGGCTGGAGTTCTTGCTTTGGCTAACGAGGGGCATCAAGTACAAACTCCGCAAGACATTATCCGTGATCCTTTCGTGCTTGAATTTGCAGGACTTCCCAAACAGAAACGCTATAAGGAGAGTGACTTGGAAAAGGCTCTTAAAGACCACATGGAGCAGTTCCTTTTGGAAATGGGACGTGGTTTTGCATTTGTGGGCAGACAATACTCCATGCAGATAGGAAGCCGACAGTTCAAGGTGGATTTGGTATTCTACCATTGTATTTTGAAATGCTATGTGCTGATTGACCTAAAGCGAGCAGAGATAAAGCATGGTGACATCGGGCAGATGAACCTCTACTTGAACTATTTCAAAACAGAAGTATGTCAACCTGACGATAATCCACCCATTGGCATAGTTTTGGGAGCAAGAAAAGACGAACTTCTGATGGAGTATGCCTTGGAGGGTATAACCAATCAATTGTTTGTAGCACGCTACCAACTCTATTTGCCAAAGCGTGAAGAACTGCAAGCGCAACTTGACAAGTTGTTGGACGAAGCAGAGTAACAACAATAAAATAAGGACATTTCGATTTTATAGCATAATTATGAAAAGTAATATTGGAATACAAATCATTTTGTCTATTGTACTGACTATGTGCAGTGTCAATATAAATGCACAAACGGTTGGATATACATATCGACCTTTGGCTGCCGAGGGATGCAACATGAAATATAGTGTTGCAAAGCAAGATACGGCATATTACATTATCGCAACCGTAAAGTCAGACCGACTGAATTTCTTGAAAGAATCAACCATGTTGTTAAAAACATTCGATGGTGAAGTTATTAAACTTTATGGTTCTCAGATTGGTAGCGGCTCTGAAACGGCAGGTATTGTCTCTGGCAATATAGTCCTTCCTGTGACAGAAATCAGTTCTACAGCTCAATTCAAGATAAGTCCACAACAATTTGAGTTGTTGAAAAAAGGTGTGGCTAAGATAAGGTTATCTACCATACCTATTGAGCATGAGCGGACATTTGCCAAAGATAAAATAGGCAAGAAACTTTATCAGTTCTTCTTGAAGCAGAAGAATAAGGACAATGATTTCTAACGATAGAAAATTACAATGAACGGAAAGCAATTAAAGAATAGCATATTACAATGGGCGATACAGGGAAAACTTGTACCGCAAGACCCTAATGACGAACCAGCAAGCGTATTGCTTGAAAAGATTCGTCAAGAGAAAGAACGCTTGATCATGGAGAAGAAAATCAAGCGTGACAAGAACGCATCCATTATCTACCGTGGTGAGGACAATTCCTATTATGAGAAGTTGCTCGCTACAGGCGAGGTGAAGTGCATTGATGAGGAAGTGCCGTTTGAGATACCGCAAGGGTGGGAATGGTGCAGAATGGGATGCATTGGTGATTGGGGAGCCGGAGCAACACCAGCAAAGGGTAATCCAGATTACTATGGAGGTTCGATTTTATGGTTAAGAACGGGAGAATTGAATAATGGAATTGTCTATGATTCTGAAATAAAGATTACAGATAAAGCGTTGCAAGAATGTTCATTGAGAATGAATAAAATTGGCGATGTTCTTATTGCTATGTATGGTGCTACTATAGGTAAAGTGGCTATTGTTGGCAAAGAACTTACAACTAATCAAGCTTGTTGCGCTTGCACTCCATTTGGTATTTACAACTATTACCTGTTTTTCTTTTTGATGGGTAGTCAAATTGACTTCATCAAGAAAGGAGAAGGTGGTGCACAGCCAAACATTTCGCGAGAAAAATTAATTTCTCATTTGATGCCTATACCACCATTGGCAGAACAGTATCGAATTGTCGAGAAAATACAATATCTGTTGCCATTAGTAGAAAAGTATAGTAATAGTCAAATTTTACAGAATAAGCTTAATTCGGAAATAAAAGACAAGTTACGCAAATCCATTTTGCAAGAGGCAATACAAGGAAAACTTGTACCACAAATAGCAGAAGAAGGTGCTGCCCAAGACTTGCTTGAACAAATAAAGACAGAGAAGCAGAAACTTGTCAAAGAGGGCAAGCTAAAGAAGTCTGCCCTCAACGATTCTGTTATCTTTCGTGGTGACGATAACAAGTATTATGAGCAGATAGGGAGCGAAGTAACAGAGATTGAACTTCCTTTTGACTTTCCAAGTTCTTGGTCTATTGTTCGATTATATGCTGTTTGCCAACTTACAGACGGCTTGAAAACCACTGGCAAACAATGCCTGTTAGATGCCAAATACTTACGTGGTAAAAGTTCTGGAACTATTATTGAACAAGGCAAACTTGTCTATAAGGGTGACAATATTATGCTTGTGGACGGTGAAAACTCTGGTGAAGTTTTCATCGTACCACAAGATGGCTATATGGGTAGCACTTTCAAGCAACTATGGATAAGTTCTTCACTGTATGAACCTTATATTTTGGCATTTATACAGTTTTACAAAGAAACTTTGCGCAATTCAAAGAAAGGAGCTGCTATTCCACACCTCAACAAGGAGCTTTTCTATGGTCTTATAATTGGCATTCCGCCATTTCAAGAGCAGAAAAGAATAGTCCAAAAGATAGGGTTGTCAGCGCAACTTTTGAAATAACTGGCTTATTTTGAAAGCAATACGCTCTTGTTCCCTTATAGGTGGTATCGGAATAAGAAAATCATTGAATTTGTTTTGGGTTAGTTGATTGATTGTGGTTGTATTACTCACATCTCTCAACTGCCCAAAGAACAAATCAGACTGCAAATAAGCAAACATATATTCGTAAATAGGAGTTTTGCATATTGCCATAAATGCGCCAAATGTCATTGGTTCTGACAAATTCCTTATAAGAGCCGATTTTCCAACTAATCGTTTGCTCCCATTTCTTGCACAAATTATAATGTCATTCTCTTCTATAAGCAATTTTTCAGATATGGAAGAACTGACTCTTACAATATCATCTAATGCTAACTTGCCATTTTGTATATTACAGGAACGTAATACGATAGTTCCTTTCTCGTCAATATCTGTCGGTTTATACGTTAGGCCAATATAAGAGTTTGATACATTACGAACTCTACACCATTCCCAATTACTTGGGATTTCAAAGGGTATTTGCTCAGTTATATCCAAGCATTTTTTGCCTATCTGCTCATAATACTTGATAAAACCTCATTTATTTTGCCTACTATTCTACTTTGTTCTGCCATTGGAGGCAATGGTAGATACAACTCTTTCAGTCGTTCTTTACCAAGATTATAAAAAGCAGCACCAGACTTCTTGGTTATTCCTCGCATGGTTTCAATTAGGAATGGACTTTGAAGAAAATACGCAAGTAGCAAGGAGTGATTAAAGGCTTGAATGTATGGACTAATGATGAATACAAAACCGCCAGCACTAACGTTATTGTAGTCTTTTTCTATTACTGCCATTTTACCAATATTCTCCAAACTGGTTACAGCAGGAGTAATGATGCAATTCTTCTTTAGAATGGTATTCGCATTGACAAACTCTTCTGACACAAATACGTCATCATCTTTGAATATATACTTATTGGGTAGAATGTTTCCACCACGTAATATTCTAATGCCTTTCTTGTTTGCGTTTGCTTGCTCTTTTTTGAAGGAGGCACCTGTCTGTATTTCCAATAAGTCTTTGACTTTGCACCAAACCCATGTTTCGGGTATTTGAAACGGCAAAAACTCATCAATACAAACAGGACTACCATCTATCAACTCATAATACTTGCTATATTCCTGTACGTTTCAACAATTCTATATTGTTCTTGCAATGGTGGTATTGGAATGAAATACTTCTGTAAGCGAACCATTGTCAATGTTGCAACTGTTGTTCCTTGTGATTCTTGTCTGTATTGTCCCTTAAAGAAAGGCGATTCTATCACCATTTTTAGATATTCAGCACAAAGTCCATATTTGTTAGCCAAGCAAAGCACACTTCCATCTTTGTAATAAAACTTGTCGCTTTCTTTGACAATATACACTTTCCCCAAAGTTCCCACAGCTGTAATCATTAGGTCATTTGGCAACGGAACTCCACTTGAAGAAAAATCTTCATACAAAGAGAGGTCTATGTATAGTTCGTTATCAACAAAACCATCATCAGCCAATTTGCCAATTTCTCTCGCTCGATAGAATGGTATTCCCGCTTGTCTCCAGTCCTTTGCATGAACTCTACGAGCGGAGCCTGTATTAAGGATTGTTTCCAAACGTACCCAAGCCCAACTTTCCGGTACATCAAAAGGTATGTCCTCATCAATGCACTCACAAGTTGTGACTTTCTTCTCCCAATACTTGTTATCGTCACCACGAAAGATAACAGAATCGTTGAGGGCAGACTTCTTTAGCTTGCCCTCTTTAACGAGTTTCTGCTTCTCTGCCTTTATTTGTTCAAGCAGTTCATGCGCTGTACCTTCTTCGGCTATTTGCGGAACAAGTTTTCCTTGAATTGCTTCCTGTAAAATGGACTTTTTTAGTTGTTCCTTTATCTCCTCGTTCAACAGATTCAATCTATCTTGGCATAGACCATAATTATCCAAGAACGAAGACAATTGCGTTAGTTTTTTTACTATCCTATTTTGTTCCTTAGTTGGAGGTATGGGCAGCAACATTTTGGCAAGTGTTTTACCATTACAATTTGGTTGAGCTGTGGCAATAGTACCATTTTTGAGTTGTTCCCAATACAATTGACTCTCCATGAATGATTTCATGTAACGAGGATTTAGTAATGAACTATATCTCGTTCTTATCAAGTACCCTGCATAAATAGCTTTTTCTGGCACTTCTTCAACTAAAAATGATTTCCCTACAGTACCCCCTGTTCGTGCAAAGAGAATATCGTTTACTTTCAACAGGTACGTATCAATATCATTTTCATCAATTAGACAATATGGTACATTGTACCAAAGAACACAATTTTCTTGAATGTCGCTGATGCGAACCATCTTTATTACACCATGCTCTAAAGCAGGAGCATTATAACCATATTGAATCGTTTGGGCTATATTACCCCAACGTTCCCATTCCCAACCTTGCGGAACATCAAATGGTATCTCCTCATCAATGCACTTCACCTCTCCCGTAGCAAGCATCTTCTCATAATAGGAACTCATAGAACAAATCCATGCCTATTTATTAGGACAACATAATGTTTCACTAATAAACGAATAGAAATGGAATTAGACAAATTTGAAGAGTTCCTAAGTCAAGGCAATATGGCTAAGAACACGATTTCGGCATATCTGTATGCCGTGAAGGAGTTTAGCTCTCGACACAAAGAGTTGAACAAAAGAAACTTGTTGGTTTACAAGACCTACTTGATTGAGACTTACAAGCCAAAGACGGTGAACCTCCGTATTCAGGCGTTGAACAAGTACCTTGTATTTGTTGGCAAGACTAAGCTCCGCTTGAAGTCGGTCAAGGTGCAGCAACGTTCTTATTTGGAGAATGTCATCAGCAATGCCGACTACACCTTCTTGAAGAACAAATTGAAGAAGGAAGACAACTTGGAGTGGTACTTTGTGGTGCGTTTCTTGGCTGCGACTGGTGCCAGAGTTAGCGAACTTGTGCAAATCAAGATTGAGCATGTGCAAGTGGGCTACTACGACATCTATACAAAGGGTGGAAAGATACGCCGTATCTATATCCCTAAGACATTGCGCACAGAAACTGAAAAGTGGTTGCAGACACTCAACCGTACAAGTGGCTATCTCTTTCTCAATCGCTTTGGCGAGCGCATCACTACAAGAGGCATATCACAGCAGTTGAAGAACTATGCGGTGAAGTATGGCTTGAATGAGAAAGTGGTGTACCCTCACTCGTTCCGCCATCGTTATGCCAAGAATTTCTTGGAGAAGTTCAACGACATTGCCCTGCTTGCAGATCTTATGGGGCATGAAAGCATCGAAACAACACGTATCTATCTACGAAGAAGCAGCATTGAGCAACAAGAGATAGTTGACAAAGTGATAACCTGGTAATCGGAGCATATTCTATATCTTTTGATATGTTATCCATGCTATTAAACTATGCAAACGAGTATATGCTTTTTACAACAAGCAGAATTGATTATCAGTGTTTTGCATTACCTTTGCAGTCAAAAGAAAATACGCATGGGACTATTCAAGAAGATAAAAGACATATTCAGCAACGACAAAGGCAAGGAGACAAACACGCAAGAGAACGTTTCCTTGCCTTCTTCTATAAATGTACCTCAACAATCCACCAAGCAGCCTTTGGTAATGCCTGGTGTTACTGAGGTTATAAAGGCAAGGACATATCTGAAAGCAAATGACACAGAACAGACTAAATGCCAATACGAGAGTGCGGTTCAAAAAGGATATTCATTGAACCTTGAACCCTATAATTGGCTACTTCGCCATTATACACGCAAAGAACAATGGAGCGATGCCAAGCGTGTTCTGTTGCTTGTCCCTGCAAAATTCAGCCAAGATGCGCTTGTTGTCGAATTTAGGGAAGTAATAAGGCAACGAGAAGACAAACTACCCAAACAAGCCAATCTCCACAGAAACATTACCACCAAAGATACATTGGCAAACCGATACAAAAGTTTGATTGCTCAACTGCCCGAATTTGACTTCTACACAAGTGGAAATGACGCTCTGTTTTCAGAAGACGCTCCAATGTGCCATCAGATAGAATATATAATCAGCCATATAGAGAATGAACTACGCAAGGCAATGGTTGCCGAAAAAAGCAAGGATTACATCACTGCAACCAATATCTATGAAGAGCTGATTGCCAATGGCTATTGGAAGCCAGAGCCTTATAATCGTCTGCTCTATATCTATGATAAGGCAGGACTTACAAATGGTGTAAAGGAGTTGCTTGTTTTTGCAATAAGTTTCTTTGAAAATCAGCAAAAGAAACAGAAACAGGAATTGTTACGCCTTGCCGACAAGTACAAAAGCAGAGCCTATGCAGAGGCGAAAATAAATCAAGGAAAGACAGTGGCATATTTCGATGGTTTCTTTGAAATATACATGCCTTTCCCTGATGTTGATGTCTGGAAGCGAATACTCGCAGACACTACCGCTTAACGCCCGAACTCTTCTTGGGATAGTGTTTGCTGTGGGCGAATCTCATGCAGCGTCTGGCAAAGCTAAAAATATCCTCGTCCTTATCCCTCCAAGGCAATTCCGAATTGGAGCCACCGCCACCTCCCGACTGCGTGATGCTTGTTGCCCCATTGATGCCCTCAATGAACATCTTAACGGCTGTGCCAAGCACATCTTTGAAACGCATATCGCACATATCTTCAATGATGGTGTTCTCTGCCATTTTCTTGGCTTCGGGTACATTGGCGCAAATCCTACTGCTCATCGTCAGCAGTTCTTGGAAACTGCCTGCAAGGATAGAGGCTTGGGCGTGTGTTTGCAAAGTCCGTGAAGTTTGCTCCTGCACGACACGCAAAGTTTCAGCCTCAGACTTCTGCGCCCTTGTCATGGCTCTGAACTCGGCAAGGGCTTCATCGGCTGCACTCAGTTTTTCTCGTTTGTCCGTCAGCTTGAACTCCAAGGTGGACAACTGACTTTTGAGCCGTTCCAGTTCCTTTGACAACTCGGAGTGTTCGCCATTCTGTTGTTCCAACAATTTCTCAACCTCATGGATTTTGTTCTCCACCTCATACTTCTGGTGAGTGAGGTTTTCTATCATCGTTTTCAGCCCCTTAACAGCATTTTCCTTTCTGCGAATGTCAAGTTCCAGTTTGCCATTTGCGATTTCCAACTCCCGGCTTTCGGCTTGGAGTTGTCTATACCATTCGTCACGAGGGATATGCTGGGCGTTGGTAGCCGATACTGATTCGCCACGTACCAAGCCCCACTTTTTGTTGACCTCTGCCAAGTAGTCGTGGATAGCATCCAGTTTGTTTGCGTCACCACCAAAAGTATCTCGGTATTTGATGCGCATCTTCTGTTTCTTCTCATCGTACATAATGGGCGTGACAAGGCAATGGATATGCGGTGAAGACTCGTCAAGATGGACGGAAAAGTCAATGATGTTGTCTTCGCCCCAAGCATCAGCTACAGCCTTGTAGATGTCCTTTGCCCACAATTCTATCTCCGATTTGCGCTTGACATGGCTGTTGTCTGCGCCTTTCGTTCGCTCCACATTCTGGTCTCCGAAAGCCATTTCTCGCATTCTGTCGGCATCACCCGAAAATATCATGTTGCAGGCAATGCGATATTTTGGCGTTTCAAGCCCTTTGTTAGGGTCTTCCGCACCAGTGGCTTCCAAACGGTCTTGAAATCGCTCTAAAATGGGCTTAGAAGAGCCGAGAGGCACAATCTTACCGCCCTTGACTATCTCAAAGTTGAGATGCGCACGACTCTTGTCGTAGTTAAACTTCTTGTTGGAGGCTTTGGCTTCCCATTGGGATTCCGTCCAACGCCTCTGATGTTCGTTGTCTTCACCTGCCGAAAACGACTTGACGGCTTGTTGGTGAAACACTTGGTATTCTGGCATAATGTTATATCTAAGATGGGGTAATGAAATTTATAAAATGAGCTTGCTCTGGTGTCCTCCTAAGGGCTTGCCCGATGGAGCATAATTCGGTTGGTGATAACCATACCGAGGATTATGTTCCCCATCTACATTATGCGTACATATAGGCAAGCCTCTTCTGTTGTGTACCATCACTGCTCTAAAACGGTTTTGATGAAGTCTTGGCATTGCGTTCTTACTGGCAAACTGACAGCATGAAGGCAAATGCCAAGACTAAAAATGAATGAACGGTAGGTTACATTTCACGTTGTTCGTGGAAATGCTCTACATCTTCCGCCAACAACTGCTCTCTCACATCATCAGGGATTTCTTCCAAGGAATGGATTTGCTCCATTTCCGAAGGAGTGATTTCTGATGAATCGGAAGAAGGCAAAGGCAAAGTTGAAGAAGTCGGATCTGAAACAGACTTGTTCGGGTTCTGTTCCGACTTCGCTTTGCCGTTGTCTCGCTTATAAAGGGCGTTGGCTGTATAAACCGTTTCACCCTCATGCTTCCACGCTGCTATGCACCGCATATCCATAATGGTGGTAAGGCAATCAGTTTTTATTGTTACGATACCCAACTGTTCCAACTGTTTCAAGAAGCGGATAACTGTCTTTCGGTTGCAGTTCCATTCCTTTGAAAGTTCAAGGGCAGATACACAAGTTTGTCCTTGCATTAGTGGTTTGGATATGCCACGCTTGGTATAGGTGGTATCGGCAGTTGCCGTGTGGTGAAGCAGTCTGCGGAAACATTGTATTCTGTTGATGCCTCCCTCGTTGCTACTGAGAAAATTCAGTTGTTCGTCCGTCAATGACAAATAGTAAGTGACAGGGCGAGTTTTGTCTATCTCTTTTCTTTCCATGTCCGAATGGTTTATAAATGGTGAATGACTGAAAGGACAACAAATCATCGGTGAAGACCATGCTGTTGCCGTGGCATATCCTCACTGACAATCTCCATGAGTTTTCTATCCAAGCGTTGAAGTTCATCTTTGTTAAGACTGTTTATTGCCTCTATGCTTACTCGTAATGCAACGGCACGTCTTCCATACAAAATGGCTTGTTCGTCATTGTCTATGGCATTGTTTGCACCAGTTGCTTCAATGTAATCATTGACGGCATCCCTCATGGATAGTTCACGAAGTTCTGTCTTAGCCCAGAGGACAGACAGTTTGACTGCCTGTTCCTTCTTGGCTTCAAATTCTGTTGTCCTCATGGCTACTTGACACTTAGATTTTTCAAGATGCGGTTGGCTTCTTCTGAAACCTGCGCCTTTGACGCAATCGCATTTCTGCGAATCCATGTCAAGAGTTCCGCTTTCTCGAAATACACCATCTTGCCATTCGGCTTGTAATAAGGAATGGTCTGCTCATGTGTCATCTTGTAGAGCGAACTTTTTGTCACTCCCATAAATCGGGCAGCTTCTTCCAAAGTCAGCACTTCCTTACCTGCTGACAGGGTATTTTCAAGCACTTCTACTCGCTTGGCGAGTTTTAGGTTCTCCAGCATGAGTGCTTGAACATCTGGAGTAACGCTTTGATTGGTTCGTGATTCCATAATCTGTTGATGTTTTAATTTGACTATTTCATCATGACCATTGTTTGTGATTGCAAGTTGAAAGTGGTGCAAAGGTATGTAAGAAATTTCTCATTCTGTTAGAAATGCTTGGTCAATGACGAAATCTTAAGTTATATTATAATTATGAAGTTGTTTCATACTCTAAATCATACTTGGATGAAATAAAGTGAAGACAAAATCAAACTTAGAAACGATAGTAAGAATACAAGAGAAACTCTGTTTTTGAAACTTGGTTGTCAAACCCTCAAAATAACCATAAAATGCAGAAATGGTGCTTGGACTGTAATTTTATAGTTGCAAATACGCAATTATCTCTTTTTTATTTGGAAATTTTTGTTGCACGTTTGTTACGTGGAGGTGTTTCGCAAAATAACAACATTGATAATCAGTGGGTTACACAGCGAAATAATCCCACGAAGTACAGCATTGCTCCATAGAAATGGACGGTAAGATAGCGTATTGTCCATTTTGCCCATGCTCCTTCCCATTTTGGCAATAGCGAAAAAGCCCATTGTATTGGTCCGAAAATGGTGAGCATACCCAACAGAATCTGTTGGCAATAGATGGTTCCCCACCAACCAATGCGGAAAGTTATCAACGCTATGAGCATGATTATCTTGTCTATCATCATCACAAGCCCGGCTGACGTGCTTGTCATTTCTGCCTTTACGATGTTCTTTTCATCCTGAGCTGCAGCATCGGCATCTGTCACGTCCTGGACACTGCTTTGGGTGAGTAATGTGCTGACCGCATTGCTTGCAGCCTTGATTGTGGACATTGGATCAGAGGCTTCATCGCCCAACTGATACATCAATTGTTGGACATCAGCCATCCTGTCTTCCACTTGCGCTGCTTCCGCTTCATAGAGGTCGTGGGTGTAGCTACCTATAGCATTGGGTATGTAGCTAAGGAAGTCCAAGGCACACCATGAACTTCTTCCACCACCAATACCTGTATCTGCTGGTGGGTACCACCAACAAAGGATGATACTAATCGCCAATGGCTTGAACAGTTTCATTACATCCAACGGCTCACGCTTGACCATCATCTTGTAAGCCATATTTGCACACATGATGATTGCGAACAATCCGGCAAGAGCCATTGACATCTGGAGAATCCACCAGTAACCACCAATTATCCCAAGCGGGTCTAACCATCGGAAATGAAAGGATAGTAAGGTGATGTAATATCACTGATTTACAGTCTATTAGGAATGAAAGCCGATTTTGGATTGGTTCGTTATTCTTTCCTAAA
>OJJU01000210.1_pt1 | contig 25713 bp, 14 predicted proteins | sample 1596141 | NCBI WGS metagenome assembly OJJU01 (sample SAMEA4350150, study PRJEB24818) | metagenome | biome: human; feature: gut; material: faeces | place: Denmark | collected 2013-09
ACCTCCTGTATAACCAGCTGCTCCTAAAATACCTACTTTTACCATATTATCTTTCCTCGTTAGGGTGCATACCATAATAAACACGGAGTGGGGTAGAGCTTACCTTGATGAAGCCCTTCGCATCCTCGGCTGTCCAACCGTGCTGCATCTCGCCATACTCACCGAGCTTAGACTTGGTCAAATCGTCTGGTGAATCGACACCTACAGTCTGGAAACTGTATGGACGGAGCTTCAAGATGGCTGTACCGTTTACGTTGCGCTGAGAAGAAGTCAGCATAGCCTCGATATCCGGCATCACTGGCTCCAGGTACTGGCTCTCGTGGAGGAACATTCCGTACCAGTTGCCTACCTGGTCCTTCCAATACTGCTGCCACTTGCTCAATGTGCTCTTCTCCAACAGGCGGTGAGCCTCGATGATGAGCTTAGGAGCTGCAGCCTCGAAAGCTACACGACCCTTGATACCGATGATGGTGTCACCCACGTTGCAGTCGCGACCGATAGCGTAAGATGCACCAATCTCCTCAATCTTCTGGATGGCTGCAATCTTATCATCAAACTTCTCGCCGTTGACAGCCACGATTTCACCCTTCTCGAAGGTAATCTTCAGTTCAGCCTCTTCTTCCTTGGCAGTAACGTGCTTCAGATAAGCCTCCTCAGGAAGACCCTGAGTTGGGTCGAGAATCTCACCACCGCAGATACTGGTTCCCCAGATACCTACGTTATATGAATACTTCAACTTGGTGAAGTCTGCATAGAAACCGTGCTCGTTCAGGTAGTCAACCTCCTCCTTACGAGAAAGTGCCTTGTCACGGGTCAATGTGATAATCTCTACACCAGGAGCCATCACCAGGAATGTCATGTCGAAACGAATCTGGTCGTTGCCGGCACCTGTACTGCCGTGAGCGATGGCGTCAGCACCAATCTCCTTGGCGTAACGAGCGATGGCGATAGCCTGGAAGATACGCTCAGAAGATACAGAGATAGGGTAGCAGTTGTTGCGGAGCACATTACCGAAAATCATGTATTTCAATGATTTCTCGTAATACTCGTGGGTAACGTCGAGAGTGACGTATGCCTTGGCACCCAACTTATATGCGTTCTCCTCGTTGGTCTTCAACTGCTCGGCAGAGAAACCACCTGTGTTAGCGCATGCTGCATAAACATCCCAGCCATCCTGGGTCAACTTCATTACTGTGTATGATGTATCGAGACCGCCGCTAAAAGCGACTACAACTTTCTTATTTGCCATTTTATTTTATGTTTAATATGTGGTGAATAATGTTTAGATGGCATTCTTGCCAACACCTTAAATTATATGTAAGGATTTAAATTTCTGCAGATGGACCGTCAATCTTTCTGATTCTCTCAATCACTTCCTGAGGAAGCTTGATAGGCAGATGCTCCTCTGGGTCGAAGAGCATGGCGGTGCAGATGCAGTATTTGCGATTGGTGCGATGGAGCACATCTACGTTGATGCAACCCTCGCAACCACGCCAGAAAGACTCGTCATCGGTCAGGTCGGCGAAGGTAACAGGAAGATACCCCAGCTGGGTGTTCATCTTCATGACAGCCGAACCGGATGTCAAAGAGAAAATCTTGGCATGAGGCCATCGCTGTCGGGCGAGTGTAAAGGTCAGGTTCTTGATACGCTTAGCCAATCCCAAACCACGGAAGTCTGGGTGAACGATCAAACCTGATGTGGTGACATAGTGCTTGTTGCCCCATGTTTCGATGTAGCTGAAACCTGCGAACTTCTCGCCCTGGAGAGCGATGACCGCCTTGGCTTCGCGCATCTTGGTGGCAACATACTCTGGTGAACGCTTGGCGATACCAGAACCACGCTTCTTTGCAGCTTCTGCAATTGTAGTCAGAATGGTGTCGATGTACTTGATGTGACTTTCGTCAGCCACCATTACTTTAACTTCTGCTTCTTCCATTTTTTCTCTTCTATCTTAAAATGTTTTTGTTTTAATATTCTTTCTTTATATATATAATAAGGTGTATGTTTTGCATAAAAATGCAACTACCTTATACATATTTATGGTGAACGTCTGGAATTACCTCTGCTAGTGCATTGATGATTTCCTCTTCTGTTGTCCCTTTCTTCTTAACCAGAAAGATCGTGTCATCGCCAGCGATGGTTCCCAGAATTTGAGGAATATCACTATTATCTATATTATAGGCAATGCTGCTTGCATATCCCGGACGGGTTTTGATCACGACCATGTTTCCAGAGAAGTTGATAGACTGGAATCCGGTATTCACCATCATCTTGCTCACTGGAATATGGCTTGATACTCTCTTATATAATGTATCGTTGGGCAGGACATACGCATATTTTCCACTCGAAGATGCTGCCTTTGCCACCTTGAGCAGTTTTAAGTCACGGCTCAATGTGGCTTGCGTAATCTTAAAGCCTTCTTTGTGAAGAGCCTCCAAAAGTTGGTCTTGCGAACTCAACTCCTGACTTGATATAAGCATCTTCAAAGTTTCCAATCTGCTATTCTTTGCCTTCATATGCTGTATTTTTATTCGTTTAACGGCTGCAAAATTACAATATATTTTGCAAATAACCAAATAAAATGAAAGAAAAATGCATAAAATAACATTATTTTGTCTTTCGTTATGCATAAACGCGGAATAAATATGCATGTATTGTCTTCTTTTATACAAATATTCTACACAAGGCTTTTGATGCAAAAAAGCCTTTTTTGTCTATTTTTAGCTAATTATTGTAAATTATTGAAAGAAAGTCTACGGAAACCGCATCGGTTCAATTAGTTTTTGTTATCTTTGCAGACACAATTCTTAGATTATAATCAACTTAATATAAAATAAACCTTTAGAAGATGGAAAAAATGAATGTTAAACCAGCAGAAGGTAAGCTGGGAATCTTGGTTGTTGGTTGTGGCGCAGTAGCTACTACCTTCATGACCGGTGTTTTCATGACTCGTAAGGGACTTGCAAAGCCAGTAGGTTCAATGACTCAGTACGACAAGATTCGTGTTGGCAAGGGTGCAGACAAGAAATATTTGCACTATAAGGACATCGTTCCACTTGCAGACCTTAATGATATCGTATTCGGTACTTGGGATGTTTATCCGCAGAATGCTTATCAGGCAGCTATGTATGCTGAGGTATTGAAGGAGAAAGACATCAACCCTGTACGCGAGGAGTTGGAGAAGGTAGTACCAATGAAGGCTGCATTCGACAAGAACTATGCAAAGCGTCTTGATGGCGACAATGTGAAGGATTGCAAGACCCGCTGGGAGATGGTAGAGGCTCTTCGTCAGGATATCCGCGACTTCAAGGAGAAGAACGGTTGTGCCCGTATCGTTGTTATCTGGGCAGCATCTACCGAAATCTACGTTCCTGTAGATATGGAGATTCATGGTACATTGGCAGCACTTGAGGCTGCAATGAAGGCTGACGACCGCCAGCATGTAGCTCCATCCATGTGCTACGCTTATGCTGCTTTGACAGAGGGTGCTCCTTTCATCATGGGTGCTCCTAATACAACTGTTGATATTCCTGCTATGTGGGAACTCGCAGAGAAGACCAAGATGCCTATCGCCGGTAAGGACTTCAAGACAGGTCAGACTCTTGTCAAGAGTGGTTTCGCTCCTATCATCGGTACCCGTTGTCTCGGCTTGAATGGCTGGTTCTCTACCAATATTCTCGGCAACCGTGATGGTCTCGTTCTCGATGAACCTGCTAATTTCCATACCAAGGAGGTAAGTAAACTCTCTACTCTTGAGACAATCCTGAAACCAGAAGCTCAGCCAGATCTCTATGGTCATGGTAACGATGAAGATACTCAGTACTATCACAAGGTACGTATCAACTATTATCCACCTCGCAACGATAACAAGGAGGGTTGGGATAATATCGATATCTTCGGCTGGATGGGTTACCCAATGCAGATTAAGATTAACTTCCTCTGCCGCGACTCTATCCTTGCTGCTCCATTGCTGCTCGACCTTACATTGTTGAGCGATCTTGCTGCTCGTGCAGGCCGTTTCGGAACCCAGCGTTTCTTGAGTTTCTTCCTCAAGGCACCTATGCACGATTATACTAAGGGTGAAGAGCCTGTGAACCATCTCTACCAGCAGTATACGATGCTGAAGAATGCTATCCGTGAGATGGGTGGTTATGAGGCCGATGAGGAAATCGACTAATTAGGTTATTTCATTTAATATTATACCTTATTATATATAAGGCATTAATTTATATCATGGCACACCTTTGGAATGTTAGAACTTCTCTCCATAGGTGTGCCTTTTTTGTTTATTTAGATAGATCGTAGACATGGATTCGGTAACGAGTTTTATTTATGGTATGAGCATGATGTTCTTCTCCATGATGGCTTTCCTGTTTTGGAGAAAAGGAAAGGAGATGCTCTTTCGGATGATTATGTGGCTCATGATTGTGGTCGACCTGCAGTTGATAAAGGACATGGTTTTCTTTCAGATTTATGGTTTTGACAACGAGCATGCGTGGTATCTTACGTCTTCGTTGGATATGATGATTATTCCGTTCTACAGCTTTGTGTTGATGGAACTGGTGAAGCCGGGCTGGTTCGGATGGTTGAAGGCTTTGATGCTGGAATTGCCTTTCCTCTTGTTGCCGGTGTTCTATATTTTTACCCATAATATCATCTGGTTTTATGTGCTTTCTGTCTGGGGAGCCATTTATGGATGTTCTACCTTTATATTGCTTATCTTTATGATTCGGAGGTATCACCGCCAGCTGAAAGAGCGCTTTTCTTATCAGGAAAATATTAATCTGAATTGGCTTCTTGCCATTCTCAATACCTTCTTCCTGATTCTGTTTTTATGGACGCTGAGCTGTTTCGTTATTAATGTGGATTACGACAATATCTATATGGTAAGCTCTCTGATACTCTGGATGCTGATAGATTATTTTGTTTATAGGCATGAGTCTGTGATAGAAGAATTGAGCGATATTGAAATTGTACCGTTAGAGCAGAACGAAGTAGATGTTTCGGGGATGGCTGCTGAGGTGCAGCGGTTGTTCGAGGAAGATAAAATCTATCTCAATCCGAAACTGAAATTGTCTGATGTGGCGCTGGCTGTAGGTACGAACCGTACTTATCTGAGTCGCTATTTTAACCGGCAGAATGGGCAGACGTTTTATGATTATGTGAATTCTTATCGTATACAGTATGCTGAGAACTTGTTGAAGTCAACGAACTTTCCTTTGCCGGAAATCGCCATCAAATCGGGATTTAATTCTATTTCTACGTTCAGAAGAGTATTTTTTGCCTCTTTTGGTTGCTCTCCTAATAAATATAGAGTGAATGCATAAGTCGTTGATGCTTAGGTAGCTCGTAAAAATCAGTGGTACACTGAAAAATGTCAAAAGACACTTTTTGTCCATTTGAAACTAAATTTTGCTATTTTGAAACCATGGTTCTCAATTTTTTTTCTATCTTTGCACCATAGAACTTTTTGAAGAGAATATAACTCTAGCATTTACTTTTTCTAGGAATTGAAAAAATAAAGGTTGGCCAACCCGTTGAGGGCAAGCCAACCTTTCTCGTTATGTATGTTATTCTTTTTGTTTTTTACTCTATTCCCGGTTCCCGTTTTCATTATTCCTTGTTGCTGCCTCCGAAGATGCGGAGCAAGTAGAGGAAGAGATTGATAAAATCGAGATACAGGGTCAAGGCTCCGATGAGTGCCAGTTTCTGTGCGCCCTCGCTCATGTCGTATTGTGTCTGGAGCATCTGCTTGATTTTCTGACTGTCCCAAGCGGTCAAGCCAACGAAGATGGCTACGCCTGCGTAACTCAATATGTAATCAAATCCCGAACTCTTCAAGAACATGTTTACTATGGTAGCGATAATCAGACCAATCAGCGCCATGAAGAGTATTTTTCCTAAAGAGGTCAAATCCTTCTTGGTAGTGTAACCATAGAAAGCCATCGCTCCGAATGTGCCGGCTGTAATAAAAAATACCTTGGCAATACTGGTCATCGTATAAACTACGAATACGGATGAAAGCATGGCACCATTCAAAACCGAGTAGACGATGAAGAGTAGGGTGGCCGTAGTCAGGGAGAGTCTCTGTAGGGCACCAGTAATGATGAATACCAGGGCGAGTTCTGCGATAATCAGGCCAAAGAGCAAGCCGCGGCTTGTCATCAAGGTCATCAGCAGGGTAGGACTGCTAGCCACACCATAGGCAGTAACGCCCGTAATCAGGAGAGCTAAGGTCATCCATGTATACACTTTGCGCATCAAAGCAGAGAAAACACCGCTTATACCTCGCTCTTTCTCATTAACAGCAAAGCCATTGCTCTGCTGGTTGTTCTGACTATTTATCAGATTGTACATTTCCTTTTCTGTCATAATTCTATTTTCTTATTTATATTCTATTGATTTCTAACTACAATAATAAGCGCAAAGATAATGCCAATTATTGAAACGAGCGATTATCTCTGCGCTTTATTAACATTTATTCCGTAATTTTACGTCATTCATTCCTTTATTTAAGGGCTATCTTCTTTACGGCTATCTGTTTTCCGCCTCGTGTTACCTCTACGGCTACAGTCCCATTTATTGGTGTGCGAAGCTGTTCTGTATCAGATTTTGCCTGTTTCTGAAGCGCCAGGACACCTGAGGTTCCGTATATTCTGATGATGTCGTTCTGTTTCAGTCCCTTTATCAGGATATGATAGTTGCCGTTAGGAATGATGGTGATGTCTGACTTCATGTCGGTCTCCTTACGGTTGAAACTGATATTGAAGCGGTTGTTCATCTCACCTTCTTGGGCAGCATAGAACTGATAACTGCCATCCTTCAGGTCTATCGCCTTTCCGGTTTCCTTGTCCTTCAGCCAAACGGTTTCATATTCGCTGGCATCGCAATCCTCAGGGATGCTGATGCTGTATTCACCTGTTTCCGGCAGACTGATTCCGATGGACTGTTCTGCATCAATGCTGACCGCAGAGAGGAGAGAGTAGCGTCCACCGTTGCGGGTTGCATAAATCTGCGGATTGCGACTCATCATCCATTTCACTCCGTCACTTCCCAGGTCGAAGTCCGATTTCGCCTCCTGAGCTGGTACGGCAGCCAGTTGGAGATGATCTTCAGCCGTAGCCGTTTCGCTTCTTTTGCTGATGGCGATATTGAGTATTCTGGCGTTTGAAGCGTATTCATCTTCATCCTTTGCGCTCGAATGTTTCACTTTTATCGTCTCCGTATTGTCCAGCGTAGCAGTTTGAGTGAATATGGCGTCCATGGCAGGAATATAACCACTCGTTGTACTGTTTGCGGCATCTGCATCGGTGTTGATGGCTGTATAGCCCTTCGCCTCATCGTAAGTGTAGATGACTCTGCCGTATTCCATATCGCCAAAGTTCATGGCGCAGAGGTAAGGCGAACCGAAGAGATTCCAACCCATGTTCTCCTTGTGAGTGAACTTCAAACCGCCAGCCTTGCTGTCCGACCATGGCTGTTGGTTGTTGTTCTGCTTCAAGGTGATGTAGCCCTGCTTGTTGCTGTCCTTGCTTCCATCCTGCTCGTTGTACTCGTTTCCGTAGAAGCGTATGGTTATGTTTTCTTTACCGGCATCTACTCTGAAACCTGTACTGCTGTTAATCTGGCTGTAGTTTACAGGTCCCCAACCAGAGTCTGTGCCGAACTTGAAGTCGTAGTTGGCACGTTCTTCGGCATGGTATTGGTAGAAAGTAAGATCCGCCTTATGATTCTCTGTGCCTTTAAAATCACACTTCGTGACTTTGAACGGCATCATAAAGAGGTTGGTTCCTTTCCTCAGTTCTCTTTCTACCGCAAAGTTGTTGAGGTCAACATAACTGTTGTTTCCTCTCAAGCCGGAATGGTACTTCAAGAGCAGGAAGCCTGGGCTGAATGGGTTCGACTCATTATAGAATTTGTTGTCGAGTATCAGCTCCTTATCCTTATCCATGACGTAAACCACAGATTTACCATGTGGATAATCTGTATCATTTATGGTCTTGTCAGCAGTCAGATCAGTCAGATACCATGTCTCGAAACAACCGTTATCAATCTTGTCTCTGATGCGCTGGTTGCCTGCCAGGTCATGGTTGTGCATCACCATGTCGATGCAAGCCTTTGTCGGATTTCCGTTTACGTTGGCATCGTGTTTGTTGATGTTGTCATTGTCTGTCTCGTCAAGCTGGTACTTCCAGTATTCATCTTTCACATATTTATTATCGGTGGTTACAGATGCTCTGTTGGCAGCACTACCATCTGGTGATGGTAATTTGCCGGAAGCAGTTACATTGACGGTCTTCACATTCTCCACGGTTCCTAATGCCAGACTGTTGTAGAGCAAACCTTCTGCATCTCCAGTTACGTTTGTGGTAGCATCAAGGACAGAGGTAGAGAGTATGCTGTTTCCCTTGAGACTGACGTTGTTCGAAATCTTGAAACCATCCACCAGACTCTTCTTGCTGTTTCCAGTTCCTTGATTGTCGATGGTGAGCCCCTTAATAGATGACTGGGTTGAGACTTCAATGATGCCCTTCCTTTGTTTTAAGAGATCCTCCACTACAGCCTTTATATTGTCTTGGGTGCTTAAGTCTGGAGCAGCCGAACTTGTTTCGCCGTTCATGGACCCATACATCTTTACGCCCGGCATATTGATGTTGATGTCCGTGGCTTGCAGATTTCTATCTACAAATACGTAGCCATAACCATCATTCTTGTTGGCATAGAGTTCTGCCAGACTGATGGCTCCCTTCAGGTCGTTGCTTGGAGATTTCCAGCTTTCGCCCGTTCCGTTTACTGCGCTACTTGTATTCACGTAGATGATAGGTTGCATCTTGGCGTCACATTCGTAAGCACCGATGTCGATTCTTTCACCAATCAGACGGCTTGTATTTGCCAAGTCCTTTTCAGAGGCAAAAGTTGCAGCGTCATTTGCTCCCTTATTAAGCTTAGCATTATAGATGTATTGGGTGTTATCACCTTTATTCATCAATAACAGACTTGGTCGTATTCTATAATCCTTTTTATCTGGATTAACAAAGTTAGGACCATTTAATACATCTCCATTTTCTATATTATTAGCAATGACGACATTATTGTTTGTATTATTCGTGATGGAATTTGTTCCATTCTTCCATGCGATAGAATTATATACGCTTGCAGTACCATTTATTGCCTGGAGTCTATTTTTCACAAAGGTAACATTCACTAGCTGCATGCTCTGGGAGTCATTTAGCTTAATGGCATCATTTTCTCCATCTGCAAAGAGAAGATTCCACATTCGTGCGCCTAATTGTGCAGAATTATCGATATCTAAGGCAATGTCTTTATTATCTCGGAAAGAACTGTGGTGAATAACCAATTCTTCTCCCTTTCCGCCATTATCCTTATTTATCAAAGCCTTTACTCCCTTACCACTCTCATTGGTAAATGTGAAACCTGATAGGGTTACTGGCTTGCCATTGGTGGTGATGTTGAGCAATACTTTGGTTTGTCCCTTCTTGGCAGGGTTTTCGATGAGCACAGATGGGTTACTGAAGTCCTGTTCTTCCTTGCCATCTATCTGTTTACCGGTACATCCACCCATAATTTCCAGTGACTGTACGAAGTTTGCGTTCTCTCCCTTGTTTACGAAAAGGGTGAAGGCATCGCCACCACCGGAATAGGTTGGCGAGTAGTAGGTGCCACCACGTACATACACTTTCTTGTGGGCATGGCTTGACGTACTTTCCTTGCCGGTAGCATTTGCCATGGCAATGATGGCACCACGCAAGTCGGTACTTTGATTATCCCAACTGCTGCCATCTCCTTTTCCCTTCTGCTCTGTACCAATGTATAGCTGGTCGCGGTCGGAGATCTTTAAAACGTACTGGAACTCGTACATACCAATATCGATAGGCTTTCTGCTAACCATACCATTCTCGTCTATCGGACCTACATAGCGCAGATAATCTGTAGCATCAGTAGAACGGATGTATTCTGCCGAATAACCATATTTGTCTAGACGTTCCTGGTGAACATCCCACCAAGCCTTGTATGCACCTGTTTCGTTTGCATCGTTTTTATCTTTTTCACCATATCCTGCGTCCGTAAGCACAGAGATGGCCCTTGGATTCCACTGGTCTGACAAACTGTAGCCTGCATACCCTTTGGTGGTAGAAGGAGAAGCGAAGCACGGACCATTGGCAGCCAGGTTGTCTTTGCCCAATGCGATGTTGCCGTCATCTGATGTTGATGTAGCAGAACCATTGTTTAAGGTAGCAGGCAATTCATCCCAAGCACAGTATTTCATGTGGTCTCTCTTCAGAGATTTCTCAGAATTCTGCGATTCATTACCCCAGATTACAGTATTATATAATATAGGTGTAATGGTGCTTCTTTGGTTCTCGATGTGGATAGCTCCATCCTGCATCGCCTTGTTGTTGACGATGAGGCTGTTTGTGATGTTGACATCGTGATAAGTTTCGGTCGTTACGGCATCGTTTGCTCTTCGGATGTAGATGGCACCGCCGGTAGGAGTACCGTTACTCAGAGAATTACCCGAGGTAACATCGTTGTTGGCTATCAGCGAGTTGACGATATGCAGATTACCGTTCTTCGATTCTGTCAGGTAGAGATAGATGGCTCCACCCATTCCCGGATAGCTTATAGCATTGGTGGCAGAAGCCTCTTCTGAGATGGCTCTGTTACCGCCGATGTAGCTGCCGATGATGTCGAAACTGGCGTTGTTGGCATAGATGGCTCCACCGTGCAGACCGGTATTCTTGATCAGACGACAACGGTTCAGCGTATAGTGAACACGATCGGTGTAGATGGCTCCACCACGTCCAATCTCGTCCATCTCGCCACCTGTATTTTCATTGGTAGCAAGTTCTGTCATGGTTTCACCATTCATAATCGTAATACCATCGAGCACAACATTATCGCTCACATTTTCTGCAGAAGTTCCCGTAGTCTTCTTCCTGCTGTAAACCACATGATACACCTTTCGCTCCTTCTCAGATTCCTTGATGTCACCTGAGAAGATAGTTGGATTCTTAAACTCCCATGGGTCTATCAGTCCATTCTTGTTGTTGTCTGCCATGTGCTTCTCGTTGCGCTCACTCAGAATAACGTTAATAGCCAAGTTTGGGCGCAAACTTATAGTATCCAGACTGGTAAAACTTTCTGTAGCAACAGCCCCCACAGGATCTGATGAGTAATTGTCTTCCACAGAGAAACTGCCATAGATATCTACGTTTACAGGAATGGTGAAACTCTGTAAACGGCGGTCGTTGTTGGTCTGCGCATTTGATACATCTTTTCTAATCTGACTAGGCTTATACGTTCCACCTGTCATCAGAATTTCGAAGTGAGTCCCCTCCGTAGCCAGAGGACTACCCTCAGCAGGTTGTTTGCGTACCTCTTCGATATAGTCGAGTGCAGCATCCAGACTATTGAAAGGTGTGAGGAATGAGCGGCCGTAGTATTTCTGTTTCAGTTCATCACTCACTTCCTCTCCACCTTCATTCGAAACGAAGAGGCGGGTCAGGAGTTTATCCTTGTTGATTTCCGGCAAATTGAGAGCGTATGCTCCCGCAGTCTGGTGCTTACTCAGATGTCTGGTGTTGCCTAGAATATCGTAGGCAGATACACCATAGCTTTTCCAACCTGCGATGTATGCTGCATCTATACCATTACCAATCAAAGGTGAATAAGCACGGGGATAGTAATATCCGTTGCTGGCGAAATAGGTATCCAAATCGCTGGTCATCGTCGTATTCATCGCATTGGCAGGCAAAGTCATCTTTTCAACGAAGCAGTAGTCGTATGGGTAGAATTGGGTTTGCAGCTTAGCATCCTGCAGGACATCTGTGTCTTGGAGATCTGTTTTGCCACTTATGTTCTCATCGCTGGCAGCTGAGTTTCCCCATATCACGGAGTTACCGCTAATCAGCGCATAGTCTTCCTGGAAGATTCCACCACCAGCCGAGGTTGCCTTGTTTTCTGCAATGGTGCAGGAAATCACATAGGCATGATACTTCTTTTTATTGCTGGTGATCCGTGCAGCATAGATGGCACCACCATCTGTTGCAGAGTTTCTCGTGATGACGCTGCCGCTCACAATACCTCCTTTCAGAAGATAGAGTGCACCGCCCTTAGTTGCCTGACAGCCTGTAATCAGACAGTTGCGCACATGGGCACTTCTTGGTACGATGGCTGCACCGCCCATACTGTTATAACCTGTCTTTTCGGTTGCATTACCATCAATCAGTCGGCAGCCGTCTACTACAGCACGGTAACCAACGGCATCTTTGAAGTAGGTGTCTATTTCTCCCGAAGGCCATTTGCCAAAGGTTACGGTGTGGTAACCGTTCACCTCCTGGGTAACGGTAGTTCCTTCTTTCACCTGAGTCTTGGCACTCAGTATGGTCTGATATCTGATACAGTCGCGCTGATCTTTGTTCCAGTTGTAGGTAGTAGGATCAGGTACACCATTCTTCTGGGTACCCTCGTTGTATCCACCCATCAGCCATACTCCGTTAGGAATCTGGAAGGTGTAGCTCTGTGGAACGGTCGGGTCAGCCAAGGTGTTGGCATGATAAACGAAACGGTTTCCGCTTTCGTCTGCCTCATAACCGGCTACCTTCACATAAACCTTTATAGCCTTGTCGTCATCCTTATTCTGGTTGTCGGCTCCGAGTTTCAGGTCTTTGTTTACTTCTGCAAATTTCTTGCCGGCTTGGGTCAGTACGCTTTGCAGTTTTTCTGCACAGGCAGCGTTGGCAGGGCTGTCGCCACTACGGTTACCATAACCGTTTTGGGTTACGTAGTAAACGTAGGCTTCCACCTTACCCTCGCTGTTTTTCTTTTCCTGAGCAGAAATGTTAGCGGTATTATCTGCCTCGTAGGCGCCGATATCAATCTGGCAGTCTTTGATACGGTCGGTATAGTCCATATCGGTTTCCGGAAGTTTGACACCTGCTCCTACGTCGGTAGAACCTCCATTCAGGCATTTGTTGCCTGTTAATCCATCCTTCTCGTTTAGGCGGAAGTTATTGGTAAGGCGGGCATTACGGAAGCGGAAAATTTCTTCCTTTCCACTTTCGTAGGTCTTGTCTTCAAATGGAAAATCCAGATTTTGTCCGGTGAAGTTTCCATCCTCGGCAAGGAACTTTTTGTTATCATCGCTACTGTTCATATAACAGTTGTGAGAAGGCTTCATCTTGTCCCATGCCTTGGAGTTTACCTGATCTGCTACCTCCTTGCTTCCATTATGGTTATCATAAATGAGACAATTGTAGAGTGAGAGCTGCGATGCAACTCCGGTGCTTTTATCCTGCCAGTGGTAGATGCCTGTACCATTCGCTGACATATTGTAGGCGATGGTGTTGTTGTAGAACTTGGCACTCTCCAGGAAGATGCCTCCACCATAACACTCTGCTCCATTTCCACAACGGTTGTTGGCAACCACAAGATTGTAGCCCGTGCCTTGAATCATGTAGGCGCCACCACCAAAATTTTCCTTAATGGTGGTCATGCTTAAGTTTCTGAGCAGGTAGCTATTAGAAATCTTGGAGTTTTCACCATCCATATACAAACCGCCACCACGGACACGGGATCCGTGATTAAAGTTGTTTACGATGATAAGATTTTCCAGTTCTACTCCTCTGAAAACACGCACACCTGCTCCTCCGTCACGGTTGGCATCTTTATAGTTGACGATGTAACCATGACGGATAGAAAATCCGTCCCATTTGGCATTCTTATATTCTACATACTTATCATCTGGGTATGTAGAGCCCGGATAGCGGTTGCTGTTTCCACCGTATCTGTTACCTGTTTCATCATTTGTCTGTGACCAGGTTGGTATGCAGACATCCGGCTGGTAGAGCACATAGTGTCGCTCTTGTGTCTTGTTGTTGATTAATTTCTTTGTATAATCATATCTGGAACCGTCGTTAGGTTTTCCTTCCTGATACCACATTTCCTTGCTGCTGTCGGTGAAATAGACAGGCGATTCCTTGCGTATCTGGAGAATGGTTTCATATTTTGTCACGTCTAACCCCTGGTATTCCTTGCGTGCCGGAACATATTGGGATAGGAGAGGATGGCGGTCGCTTTCACCCGGATAACCCTCGTGAGGGAAACCGCCATAAACCTTTACATTGTCTCTGATGACGAAACCTTTGTAGTCGGTATAGACGCCAGCGCCTACCCAAACCACAACAGGCTCTTCGCCTGCTTTGAGATTCTTGTTCAGTTCTGCAGCTCTTTCTACGGCATATTGCAGACCGCTGATGTATTGCTCGTCTCTATTGTTCGTAATCGTATTATACTTAGACCAGTAACCGTCTTTATAACTGTTGCCGGAATTCTTTCCCCAGAAATCGCCGTAGGAATCTATAGTTGAACGATACTTTCCTCCCGCCTGGCTATAATCAGTATTGTCAATAGTGGTGCTAAGCAGCGTATTGTCACTCTGCTTTACATAGAACAGGTTGTTGTTTCTTGGTACATCCTTGTCGCACATGGCATTGCCGATGATAGCTTTGTCCCATGAGGTTCCGTCATAATAAATGTCTGTATGTTTCAGCAGGTCAAAATCCGGATTTCCATCCTGATCATCATAGTTGGCATTCTTGCCGCTACTGTAATCGGTATTATAGGAACGCACGTAGATAATCTTGCCGGTCTTTGGCAGCAGTGCTTCGTAGGCACCCAGGTCGGCTGCACCGCCTTGGTGGCGGTCATCGCCCAGAATGTCTGTCTTTAGCGGTGACGAAGGCACACTATTGATGATGACACTTGCCTGACTGGAACTGGTTAACGGACGGAACGATGCATAGCCTCCGTAATAGACGTTTCCATTAATCTTGGCACCAATCTCCTTGGTTGGGTTCATAAAGTTGAGGGCGCCTTCTTTGCCAAGCGTATTAAGATTATTTTCCAGGCTGTTGTTGCATTCAGATGAACTCCATACGCCTCCCAGATTCAGCATGTTGCCGGCTGCAAAGGAGGTCTCTTTTACCAGATTGTATGCTGGTGCCACACCCACGTTGTTGACGATTGTTACGTGGGTGAGCTTCAGCGTGTTGTTGCTGTTTTCTGCAGGATTCAGATAGATGATGGAAGGCTTGACAGATGTATCTTCGCTCGTATTGTTGTTCACAACGCAGTTTACCAGTTCCAGACTTACGTTCTCGGCATCCGGCATGGTAGAGATGGCTGCTCCGTTCATCGCCGTATTATCTTCGAAGATACAGTTTTCAAACTTCACGCTGGTCGCTGCTGTAGCATCATCCACACTTCCTATCAGAACTCCGCCGCCGTATGGCATATAAGCTGTACCCGCTGCATAGGCATGGGTAAAGGTATAGCCGTTGATGGTTACACGGGCACCCGACTCGATGCGTACCAGGTGATAAAGTCCTTCGCTTAGAGTCGTACCGTTGATGTTGCCATTCAGTTCGGTACGGTGTTTGACAGGGTGGCGGTCTGTATCAGCAGGCTTTGGGTTGATTTCATATTTCGGATAAGCACCATACAGGTTGAGTGGGAGCACGGTAGGTTGGATGCGGAATGCACGTGATTTCGCATCGCTCTCTTCGTTCATATAAGCGATGGTTGGGGCAAAAGTGCCCGCACGGGAACAGATTTCAAACTGGTATCCGCTCTGGGCTTCTATCTTATGCGTGGTTTTGCTGCCGTTTTCTACCACATCCACCTTTTCGCCATCCTGTATGGTGGCAAGATATTCTATCAGTTCATCTACTGAAGCTGAGGTATAACTCTTTTCCCACGACTCGCCCGTACCGTCCAGAATTTCCTGTGAACGGTCAAAATAGACGCGGAGGCGCTGGGTTGTTGCGTTCTTTTCGAACACCACATCGTGGTTTTCTGCCATATAGGCACCTATCGAAGGAACTGATTTGAATGGTTTTCCGCTCAAGTCCATCTGGGGCTGGTACAGATAGGCACTAGGCAGCAGCGTAAAGCTGATGCCCTCGTTGCGCAGGCGGGTTCCTTTGTAGAGTTCCCAATAGTAGTTGATTTCGGTAAGCGAACTGATTACTCCTCGTTTCTCATCAAAATCCTTATTGCTGGTAAATGGAGAGTCTTTTTCGCCCATCTTGAATCCCTTACCGGAATAATAGTTGTTGATAGAGAGGGTTCCGGTCTGATAGGTGTCATTCCAAGAGGCAGCACTCACGTCAGAGATGGCGTTGTTGTAGAATTGTACGCCCTCCTTGCTTGGGTTGGCAGCATAAACCTGTGCCTTGGAAGCTGATGAACTCTGGAGCAATGAGTTGTTCCAGAGTATGTTGTTTGCCAGCAGTCCCTTTTCCTTGATGTAGACGCCACCCGTATAGGATGCATCCTGGTCGGCAACATCCGTTGAGTTGGCGGTATAGTTGTTGGTGATGGTATTGTTGATGACCAGTCCGCGCCCGTCTACATAGACAGCCCCGTTTCGGGTACTGGTATTGTTGCTGATGACGGAGGTGGAAAGAATCTGATAGTAGGCAGGACCTGATACGCTGCCATGCAGATAAACACCTGCTCCCAGATTGGCTGAGCAATTGGTTACCATGCTTCGGGTTACGTATCCGGCTTGTTCTATATAGATACCACCGCCCTGATAGGCCGAACAGTTATATACCAGGTTACCCTCGATCATACCGTTCTTACAGTAGATACCGCCACCCTGAGGAGTCAGGGATGGAGTCTTTGTTGCGCCTGGATTGCAGTAGCGGACTGTACAATAACGCATCTTGGCGTTGGCATCGTTGATATAGACACCAGCACCATGCTGTGGCTCGTAAATCGAATCGTCCTTATCCTGGTAGCTTCCACCCTCGATGGTGAAACCTTCCAGATACACGTTGTCAGAAAAAGCCTTGCCGCCAGGCAGAGGAGCAAACCAGACTACATGAGCGGAACTGCTCTTTATGTTCCATGCTTTATCTTGCTCGCTCCAGGAAGCATCATCCCTGTTGAATCCGTTGGCTTTGAGGATGGTTTCGTGTTTCCATCCCCATGGTTTCAGATTGACTGATTCGGCAATGCGCTGAGCACGTGTTGTATCTCCTACGGCAAAGCCACCATAAACGCTGATGCCGTCTTTCATCAGGAGGGAAGTTGGTGAACCCGTAGACTGGTCGATGAGCTTGGTTACCACGTATGTACCTTTTGCTACCCAGACTTCGCCTTTTGTACCTTTATCATCTGCCAGCGAGTTGATGGCGTCCTGTATATCGCCCATGGCATCATCCCAGGAGGTTCCCTTGCCGGTTCCGTCTTGTATTACGTATCTGATTCTTCCCGTCTTGAGTCGTTCATACTCGTAGGCTCCGATGTCGATGGTGTTGTTGCTTTCATAGCGCTGCTTGCCCATGACGTCGGTAGATTTCTGTTCTATATTATCATTCTCGATATATTTTTGGTAATAGCTGATATTACCCTTACCCAGCAGGGCTGAGGTCTCCTCGAAGGCGAACGAGGTGTAGATGAGACGGGTGAGTTTCTGGAAAGAGTAGTCATAACCTAGCGATACTACGCTCTGTGTAAACCAGACTGCCGGCTCGGTAGAGTGGTTCAGGTTGCTGATGCGCACGTTGCCGTTCTTGTCGGTATGGGTTGCATCGTTGGTTACCTTTACATCGGTCATGGCACAATTGTAGAAAGCAGGACGGGTATCCGCCTTGCTGACAGCGGTAGAATGCCAGAGTACGGTATTGTAAACGGCTCCTCCTCCGTTGTTTGAAGTGCGGGCTGCATCTACCAGGTCTACTGCCGATACGGTATTTGCCACAACCGAGCAGTTGATGATTTTCGAGGTAGCCGACAGGCGTACTCCACCGTTGGTATTGTTGTTGATGTTGGTATTGTAGATGGTTACCGTTCCGTCAGCCCAGATTCCGGCACCTTCGTTGTCGCTGGCTCCTCGCCGGCCTGCCACATTGTTGAAGAGACCGCAATAACTGATGGAAGATTGCGGGCTGGTGCATGAGGCATCCACATAGATGGCACCACCACGCATCGCAAAGTTGTTGGCTATGTTACATTGGGTAATCTGGAAAGCGCGTTTGTCGGCATTGCTGTCGCTGTTTCTGCTGCTTTTGTTCACCACGTAGATTCCGCCACCTCTTCCGTCAGGGGCTGTAACTTTACCTTGGGCATTACCGGCTCCAATCTGGAAACCGGAAACGATGGTTGGGGTGTTGTTGTCGTTGGTATTGTCATCGGTTACGCCTATGTTAAGGGTCAGAACATGGGTAGAGTTATCTGTTCGGGTTGGGTTGTCTGGATAGATAATCTGCTCCTTATTGGCCTCGTCGTCTACATTAATATCGCCCACCAGTGTGGTCTGGTAGGTCATCTGATATTTATGTCGGCTGAATGACAGTTTGTCTCTGCTGGTTTCTGTTCCTTCGAAACCTCCATACATGGCAACGCCCGAAGGGAGAACAAAACCTTCCTTCGGGGCTATGTAGATATTTTCTACGTTCGTATTCTCATAGCCTTTTACCCAGATTTCATCGGTAGCTTTGGCACGGCTCAGTGCCTCATTTAATGGAATAGCCTTTTCCCATGATGAGCCGTCGCCGCCTGTGGTTGCCTGCGCAGTTACTCGATAAATCTTTCCCTGTGCATACAGCTGGCAGGTGCAGCTCAGGAGGATGAGGGCTGCTATGATTTTCCTGTATGTTGTATGATGTATTCTCATGCTGAAAAGAGTTTTATATATTGAAATTGTTGATCGTGATATCTGAATTATCACCGAGTTTGGTGCCCTTGATGGTTACGTTTATCTTGTACCAGCGGGCTGGGATAAAGCCATCTTTCAGATTGCTCATGTCAAATGTTACGTTGTATTTCCCTGTCGTTCCTTCTTTCTCTGTGTCAAGCTTGAAGGTGAGGCGAGGAGGAATGGCTCCGTCTGGGAAGGTATAATGATATACTCTTCCGTTACGCTTGCTGATTTCCGAGGTGTTCACAAAGGTTGTGTGGCCGCTTACCGAAGTCCTGGAAGATACTTCTTGGTGGTAAAGGGTATAAAGGGTAGGGAAGAGTCTACCATTCCCGGAGCCGGAAATGGTTGATTCTTGATTTGCCCGTTCTCCGTGATAAGTAAACTGGCTTACTTTCACGTTTGTATATTTCAGATTTCCGTCGTTGTCCTTTTCATAGGCTCCCTTGGCATCCCATTGGATGTCAATCTTGGCAGCCAGTCTGCCCAGTACCATGCGCCAGTATTGTTTGGTGTTGATATTGGCGTTGATGTTCTGTTCTACTTTTATCTCTCTGTCATTGGTGAGTAAATCTGTTTTTGGGTCCAGCTTGAGCGCATAACCTGTGGCTACGCTGATAAACTTGGCTACGTCTATGGCTCCGTTTTTATGAGCATAGTCGTTGCTAATCTGTAAATTATAAATGTCTGAGTCATGGTTTTGACCGTTATGTTCTATTTGGTTTAACATCTCCTCCAGATTCAGTCCTTCTCCGTTACTGTAGGTAACCCCATAAACGTAACAGGTGCCTAGCGGCAGATACATCGTATAGGTGCGAAAGCCGTTGGCATCAGGTCCTGATAGGGTTGAGGTGGCATGGGTGACGAGGGTTTTTCTGTCGAATTCTTCCTTGGTATAGGTATCGTAATATACCATTTTCTGGGGTGCTGCATCGTGTATTTCGTCGCCTTGCGTCTTTTCCTTATAGGCAACGATGATGGTGAGCCGGTCCCAATCCACCTTGTCGTGGGTGTCTTCTCCCGGGTCTCCGACGCGGGTGCTTGACTTGTCGTTAGGCACAGAGAGGGTGAGCGAGATGGGAACCAGCGTGTCCTTTGGTCTCTCCTCGCCCTGCTCGCTTTCGCTGCATCCTGCTAGCATGATAAGCGATAGTATCGCAAATATGTATTTCGTAATATGATTCATGTATCAAATCTTTATAGCCGTTGAATTCTTCACTCTTTACTCTTCGTTCTTCACTTATATATCCACATCGTGGCTTCCTCCTGGCTTCCAGTCGAGTTTCACGCTTACGCCTACGGCGGTGTTACTGGTAGAGAGCGAACCATCTTCCTTCAGTCGGGTCTTGATAATCTTAAGCTTGCCGGCTTTCAGCGGTTCGTTCATGGTGAAGATGGTTTCGGTGTATTTGTCGTTCACCTTGGCGATGACGTGGTAGCGCCATTCCGGTTTGATGCTCGGGAAGCAGACAGTGTAGAGGGCATCGTGGGTTGGAATGGAGTTGGTGATGAAATCCTGGTTGATTCTCTTTGCCCTGACCATCGTGTTGAGGCTGGAAGAATAGGTGCTGTCGTTCACCTGGAATTGGGTTGCCATGCCTTCTACAAATCCCCAGAGTTCTGTGGGCTGCACCTTGCTCTGGTCGATGACCACTACAGCTGAGCTGTTTGCCATATAGAGCGTGGTTTGCAAATCGTGTTCGAAATCGTTCTCGTCGATGGTGAGTCGGGAAGTGAACAGTCCGATGTTGTGACTATTGATGGTATCTTTTGCCTCTTGCCGCAAAGCGAGTGATATACAGGAGTTTGCGTTGATGATTTTTACGTTGTCGGCGCTTCCCGTGTTGGCGAGAGAGAGGTTCTGATAGTTGTTGCGTGGCAGATAGATGGTGTAGGATACCGAGTTGGCACCCATCTTGTTTGCCTCGTGGTGGGAGAGTTCTTCGCCTACGAAGAAGGAGAGGTCGTTGTCGTGGGCATGGTCGGTGAATACCTTACTGAGTGCCTGTTTCAGCCGGGCTGCAATCTCCTGTTCTTCGATGAGGTTCAGATCCACGTCAATCACGGTGTTGATCTGCGTATTGAGTTGCAGATTATATTGTATCTTATAGTCTTTGCCGCAGTCGCTCATATCTTCATCAATACATGAAGATAAACTGGTGATGAGGCTGATGGTCATCACGGATGCCAGTAAAGTGTTATATAGTTTTTTCATTGTACTTTTTGCATTCTTAATGTTCGACAATCTTCCTCCACAAATATTATTATAATTTGCGATTTCTATTGCACACTACGCGGAAATTCAGCAAATAGCTGTGTATAAGGTTGTTATGTGAGTGTAGTGTGCAATAGTTTTCGAGATTTCTACGTATGCTGCGACACGCTGATTTCGAAAGCCTGTTTCCGAAGGCAAGTGTAGGCGATAGCGGAGTGGAATTCCGCTCATTTCGCAAAGTGCCTAGGCATGGCAGCTAACTGCCGTAGTTAGGACAGAAAGTTGCCCCAGCTAGGGCAATTTCGTGCCTTTCTGAGGCGCAAAACGGGATGAGATTCAGTTGCTTGCCTGTCAAGCCCCTTTTGTGTTTCTAGAAAGTTCCCCCGCACGCCCTTTAAGAACGTGTGGGGGATAAGCTATCGTTTTATTCTATCTGGCTTAGAGTTCTACATCGAATGTAATACCTTTCTGCCATGAAAGATCTACTGCAAGACCTACGTTAATCTTTGATGTACGCAGATCAGGGATATGGTTGTAGGCATTCTGTAAGTTTTTGATGATGAAGTTGGCTACAGTTGTATGATCCTTGACGAATACTCGATCAATATTCTCACTTGTACTTGGTTTTGTTGCAGTAGTACCATTAGGATCCAATACTCCTACCAGATAGAACTTACTACCTTTAGGTATCAAACCTTTCGCACCATAGAAATCGCCCATGTTATTTTCTAACTCAACTGTCACATACACCTTGCTTTGTGCAGCATTTGTTGTCGATGAATTTTTATTGTCCAAAACCAAAGTATAGTTTGAATTTGTGTAATTTGTAGTTTTGGCTGCTATTCCATTATTCATATCTCGGTCATAAATCGTATGATCGAATTTTGCATCAGAAGCAGGTTCGAAATTCCATTCCACTCCTTGAGGTTGACCTCCAACCAGAATACCTGTTACTGTAATGCCTGCTTCAGGAACAGTTAAAAAGTTATTTGCTGTAGATTTTATAATCTGCTTAGCATTATCTTCTAGTGATGGTTTATCACACTTTATCTTGGATTCCAAACATGCTACACCATATTGTACAGGCTCCTTTAATACCACTAATGTGGTGTTGCTTTTAACAACTTCTCCGTATGAAGTCCAATCGGCTGTTTTTCCTAACCATGCGTTATAATCTGGTAACTGGTTAAGTTCACTTAAAGTTGCAGAAGTCTTAACTGGAGAACTTACGAAATATGCCAATTCTGATGGATAAGTAATTTTCGTGTGGTCAACAAGATTACTTCCTGTTGTTACTCCTGTAATAATCTCCTCATATGTAAAGGTTTTGCTGTCTGAGTTAAATGACAATACTGCAGCACCATCAGGTAAGTAAATGTTTCTTGGGAATCCAGTGTTGAGCTCTGTCGTTGTACATTTATCTTTAATGGCGTCTGTCAACTCTCTGAAATCTGCGAGCTGTTGTGTTTCGACAGCATCCTTTAGGTCTTTTATAGCACGTATAACAGACTTCTCGGAACCTGCAGTTAAAGTAACGAAATTAGTGTATAACTTCTTCAGAATTTCACGCTCTTCTGGTGTTCCTGTGGAAGCTTTGTCTATCTTGGACCATTCAATATCAGTTCCGCCAACGGTTGCTTTTGTTTGTGCGATGGCATTCAATTTATTCAATATAGTACTACCCTGTTCAGTAAAGTCATTAGCACTATGGATTGTTTCCAAATTGAATTTGAGCTCCGATAATGTTGGTTTTGCTTCATCCGTAAAATTAGCATAAGGATTTGTTAAAGAACCTGCTTCGAAATTACTCTTGTTTGTAATATTGGTGGATTTCTTTGAAGCTCTTGTATACAAAACCATATTAGTTGTACCTACAGGAATTGCAATGTCACTATAGAGTCGACGCCAATGATAGTTGTCGTTATCACCAGTATTATTTCCAATTCTGATAGTTCTGGTAGATGTTACTCCTGAAGAAGGAGTCTCCGAGAATGCAAACATTTCCATATCTACTAATCCCAAAAAATTAGTAGCCATATCACTTGTGTGCTGCGTGTTTACATCACTCATTCTCGTTGAAACTCTGGCATTTCCGCCCTCATCATTTCCGGCATACGGAATGTTCAGGTAGAACTGTGTCTTTACAACCTGTCCTGCCACACCTGAGCCACCTGTTGGCTCGATTGAATCTGAAGAGCAGGAAGTCATTCCTGCTGTACTTGCAAGAAGCACCGCACTTGCAAAGCTAAAATAAATAAACTTTTTCATAGTCAAGCTAAATTTTATTTGTTCATAATTGATTTTGTTCTATTTCTCAGTCTGTCCAATGTTGTAAACCAGCGAGACTGCAACCTTGGTTGGCATTACAAAAGCTTTCGTCTTCTTGCCAGCAGCGGTGGCGCATCTGCCATAACAGTTGTATTGGGTATAGCGTGTGATTCCCACTCCTAAACCTACTGCCGCCTCCAGATTCCAGCGGTTTTCCTTGTCGAGCGTCCAGTCGTAACCATATACTACGCCTAGGGCTCCCAAGTCGCCTTGGAACCTATGCTTCTTGAGTTTCGGGAAAAGTCCCAATGGGAGGTGTACACCACCCGCATTGTAATGTGAGTAGAGTAAATTGGCTCCAAAGAAGTGCCCCAGGAAAGGGCTGTCGAGCCAATATCGCATCTCTGTTTGTACGGCAATGTGCTTCAGTTTCTTGTTCTTATGAAAAGTAAATGGGTTCCAACCTGTGGATAAATCCAGCGACCAGTGGTCTGATAACCTCTTTTCCACTCCAATGTTAGGTGTTGAGGTAGCCCAGTATGCTAAGTTCGTTTTCAAGCGCCAGTCTTGTGCTGATGCTGAAGTAATGAACAGTGCTGAAACAAGAAGGAGCAACATGCGTAGTCCTTTGTCTGTCTTCATTCGCTTCTGTATTGTTTTGTTGATAGAAAAGTGTCTATTTTGTTGTTTACTATTTCTGTTTTTGTTATTAATCTAATTATACTTTCTGCCACAAATATAGCGAAAAATGAGCAAAAGGACTTTCAAAATAAGAAAAAACTGCCGTTATTTAAGGTTAGTTAACTATAAATTTATAAATCCATCAATTTTTACCCCCCCCCATTTTCGATTATTTTTACATTTCTGTCATTCCATCTTAATCTCTTCTTTCGGAAATAATTCCCCTTAATATTTCCTGTTATTTTTACTTTTCCCCTTACCCGATTCTATATCCAGTCCCGGACCTTCTTGCTTCGCCGTACCGATGAAACTCTTAATTTCCCGATATGCTTTTTTGCTTGTTTCATCTTCTCTTTCTTCTACCAGTCTCATACGCTATTCGCTTTATTTCGAATGCAAAGATACGTCTTTTCCCTTTTTTACCTATGCGATTTGTGCGATTTGTGTGGATTCGGGAAATAAAGTGCGAAAAATATCATGGAATCATTCAGAAGAATATCTCCGAAGGATAAGATAATATCTCCGAAAGATAGCAGAATATCTCCGAAGGATAAGAAATTATCTCCGAAAGATAGCAGAATATCTCCGAAGGATAAACCCAGAAGACAAATGTAGGTAATCCGATGACGAAGATATGGAAACTGGGTTGTGGTGACGAGGTGAAGGGTGAAGGGTATATTTTAAATCTTATATTCTATTCTTTTTTTAGGGTTTTTCCGATTTTTGACCCTAGGGTACCCTTTCATTTTTCCCTTGCCGCGCGTATATATAAAAAAGAGTTTTCAAACCTTCACCCTTCACCTTTTTATTTAACGTTTTATGTGTCAAATAGTTACGGGTGAAGGGTGGTGAAGGGTGTTTTTCGCTTTTTAGAAACATATTTTAAGAATTCAACTCGTTTTTACATATTTTAAGTGTTTGTTTTCGATTCCGAAATGGGTATCTTTTTTTAGAGAGTCCTCTTTTTTTTTATGATTTCTTTCTGCAGAAACTCCTAGAATCCAAGTCTAATTGGTATCCCTGATGTATAATCCGTTAAAATATTATCAGCGAAATAAAGTTAATGGCTATGGATAAGCGTAAACTTCTAAAATATAAATTATCTTAAAAACATTATAACCTTAATTGTATTGTCAGCGAAAATAAAGTTAATGGCTACGGATAAGCGTCAATTTTTAAATATAAATTAACTGAATTTTCGCATGTGGTTCAAGAACCTTTCAGGGCGTATGGGACAAAACTTGCGAAACTTGAGTAAATTAACAGAAAAAGCATTATAACCTTAATAGTATTGTGCGCTTGCGTATACGCCTAAGTGTGTACACAGGCAGGCGCACATATATAATAATGTATCCACAATAAATCGCCATGCTAAAATCTTTATAGATGTTAAAAACCGACTAAAAAAGCAACTTTTTTGCGAAAAGATTTGGTGGAATGGAAAATAGTTAGTACTTTTGCACTCGCTTTTGAGAAATGCACTTTCTCTTAGCAATAAAGAAAGAGTTCTTTGAAAGATTTTACATAAACAGACAAGTAGTACAAGAAGCGGTTAACTTCTTAGAAATAAGCAAGTTGACTGGGTAAAAGAAACGAACCGTCAAGCAATTGACAAGTCAGGTTTACTAAGCTTCAATAAACGAAAAGGATATTCGTCCTAAGTACAGACAACAAACACCGATTGCTTCAGTAATGAGGCAAGAAGTAAAAATGATATTTTACAATGGAGAGTTTGATCCTGGCTCAGGATGAACGCTAGCTACAGGCTTAACACATGCAAGTCGAGGGGAAACGACATCGAAAGCTTGCTTTTGATGG
>OJJU01000211.1_pt1 | contig 25618 bp, 20 predicted proteins | sample 1596141 | NCBI WGS metagenome assembly OJJU01 (sample SAMEA4350150, study PRJEB24818) | metagenome | biome: human; feature: gut; material: faeces | place: Denmark | collected 2013-09
GCTCACACGGAGTGAATGTAAGAATATAACGAACTTAATGAATATGATTGATTTTAAAACTCTTAAAGCCGGTGCTGACGGACTTGTGCCGGCCATCGTCCAGGACCGGAACACCCTTCAGGTTCTGATGCTCGGCTATATGAACGCCGAGGCTCTCGAAAAGACACAGACAAGCGGTCTCGTGACATTTTTCAGCCGCTCCCGCCAGACTCTTTGGACGAAAGGGGAGACCAGCGGCAATTATCTGCATCTGGTCTCCATCTCCGCTGACTGCGATTCGGACACTCTTCTTGTCCGCGCCATTCCTGACGGGCCGGCCTGCCACAAAGGCACAAAGACCTGCTGGGGAGACGCGGTACCGGCAAGCACGGGCTTCATCCGCGAGCTTGAAAGTGTGATCAAAGGCCGTCACGAGCAGATGCCGGAGAAGTCCTACACCACGTCACTGTTCGAGGCAGGGACTCCGAGAATGGCACAGAAAGTCGGCGAGGAGGCCGTAGAGACCGTCATCGAGGCCGTGAAAGGGGATGATGAAAGGATGATCTACGAGGCCTCCGACCTTGTCTACCACCTTCTTGTACTTTTGGTCAGCAAAGGCTACGGCATCGCCGATCTGGAAAAGGAACTTGAGAAGAGGCATAAATAGTCGGCCATAATTTTGTTTTTCACAAAACATAATACGAATTTAGCAAGCAGTTAGTGTAATACCGTTTTTCAGATGAGTTCAGACAGAATATTCATTTTTGACACCACTTTGCGTGATGGCGAGCAGGTGCCGGGGTGCCAACTCAACACTGTGGAGAAAATCCAGGTGGCAAAGGCCCTTGAAGAGTTGGGAGTAGATGTCATTGAGGCGGGTTTCCCTGTTTCCAGTCCTGGGGATTTCAATTCGGTCGTGGAGATTTCCAAGGCCGTCACCTGGCCGACGATCTGTGCGTTGACACGTGCCGTGGAGAAAGACATCGATGTTGCCGCGGAAGCGCTTAAATACGCCAAACACAAGAGGATACACACGGGAATCGGAACTTCCGACTCCCACATAAGGTACAAGTTCAATTCCACCAGGGAGGAGATTCTTGAGCGTGCCGTCAGGGCTGTGAAATATGCCAAGAAGTATGTTGAGGATGTGGAGTTCTACGCCGAGGATGCGGGACGCACTGACAATGAGTATCTTGCCAGAGTGGTTGAGGCAGCCATTAAGGCCGGGGCCACGGTCGTGAATATTCCTGACACGACAGGCTACTGCCTTCCTTCCGAGTACGCGGCCAAGATCAAGTATCTTGTTGACAATGTGGACGGGATTGACAAGGCTGTCATCTCGACCCATTGCCACAACGACCTCGGTATGGCCACCGCCAACACCATGTCCGGCCTTCTTGCCGGGGCCCGCCAGTGCGAGGTCACCGTCAATGGTGTTGGCGAGCGTGCCGGCAACACGGCTCTGGAGGAGATCGCCATGATCATCAAGAGCCACAGCGACATCCCTCTCGTGACCAACATCAACACGACCAGAATCACACCGGTGAGCCGGATGGTCTCGAACCTTATGAATATGCCTGTTCAGGCGAACAAGGCCATCGTCGGGCGCAACGCCTTCGCGCACTCCTCAGGCATCCATCAGGACGGAGTCCTCAAGAATGTCAGTACCTACGAGATCATTGACCCTAAGGAAGTGGGGATAGACGACAACGACATCGTGCTTACCGCCAGAAGCGGCCACGCCGCCCTTAAATACCGTCTGGAGGTTCTTGGAATCAAGATGGAAGGCCAGAGACTTGACGCTTTCTACGATGAGTTCCTCAAACTGGCCGACAAGAAGAAGCAGGTCAGCGACGATGATCTCCTTGTGCTCGCCGGAGCCGACAGGGCTGAGGACCATCACGTCAAGCTAGAGTACCTCCAGGTGACCAGCGGCAAGGGTCTGAGACCTATCGCAAGTGTCGGCCTTGACATCGCCGGTGAGAAATTCGAGGCCGCATCCAGAGGCAACGGCCCGGTTGACGCGGCGATCAACGCCCTCAAGATCATCATCAGGCGTCAGATGGTCATCAAGGAGTTCACCATACAGAACATCACCAAAGGCTCCGATGATGTGGGCAAGGTCCACATGCAGGTCGAGCATGACGGCCACGTGTATTATGGCTTCGGAGCCGACACCGACATCGTCACCGCGTCTGTGGAGGCGTTCATTGACTGCATAAACAAATTCAGGGGATGAACACACTTTTCGACAAGATTTGGGACAGTCACATCGTGTCCGTCATCGACGGTGGTCCCACGCAGCTCTACATAGACAGGCTTTACTGTCACGAAGTGACCAGTCCTCAAGCCTTCGAGGGCATAAGGAAGCGTGGCTGCGGTATTCTGCGCCCGGAGAGAATAATATGTATGCCTGACCACGACATCCCGACGGAAGGGACTGCTTTCGCGGATGATGTATGCCGTCGTCAGGTGGAGACTTTGGAACGGAACGCGGCTGAATTCGGTTTGGTCCATTATCCGATGATGAGTCCGGACAACGGTATTGTCCACGTTGTCGGCCCGGAGAAAGGACTTTCGTTGCCAGGAATGACAATCGTCTGCGGAGACTCGCACACATCCACCCACGGAGCTGTCGGAGCGGTCGCTTTCGGAATAGGCACGAGCGAGGTGGAGATGGTGCTCGCCACCCAGTGCATCCTTCAGCAGAAACCGCGCTCGATGAGGATAAGGGTTGAGGGAGAGCTCGGTAAAGGCGTGAGCGCCAAAGACGTGGCCCTCTATCTTATGATGAAACTTACTACTTCAGGTGCCACCGGGTACTTTATTGAATATGCCGGCTCGGCAATCCGCGGCCTCTCGATGGAAGGCCGTCTGACACTCTGCAACCTGTCGATCGAGATGGGAGCCCGCGGAGGTTTCGTGGCTCCTGACGAGACCACTTTCGCCTATCTCAAAGGCCGTGAGTTCTCTCCTAAGGGGAAAGACTGGGACAAGGCGGTGGAATATTGGAGAACCCTTCGCAGCGGAGAAGATGCTGTCTTTGACAAGGAATATGTGTTCGATGCCGCTGACATCAGTCCTATGATCACTTACGGAACGAATCCTGGCATGGGTATGCCGGTTGACGGAACCGTTCCGTATGACACGGCTCAGAGGGCGCTGGACTATATGGGCTTCTCCGCCGGAGAAAGGCTTCTTGGGCACAAGATCGATTATGTGTTTCTCGGAGCCTGCACCAACGGCAGGATTGAGGACTTCCGTGCCTTCGCCTCAGTCGTTAAAGGCCGCGGAAAGGCTGACGGAGTCACGGCCTGGCTCGTGCCTGGTTCGTGGGCCGTCAGACGTCAGATTGAGGAAGAAGGACTTGACAGGATTCTTGCGGATGCCGGATTCGATATCCGCCAGCCTGGCTGTTCGGCCTGTCTTGCGATGAATGCGGACAAGATCCCGGCCGGAAAATATGCCGTTTCCACAAGCAACCGTAATTTCGAGGGACGTCAGGGCCCGGGCGCACGGACGATGCTTGCAAGTCCTTTGACTGCCGCCGCCGCGGCGGTGACAGGATGTATCACTGATCCAAGAGAATTGTTATGAAACAGAAATTCAACATAATAGAGAGTGGCTGCATTCCTCTTCCGATAGAGAATGTGGACACTGACCAGATCATTCCGGCCCGTTTTCTCAAGGCTACGACAAGGGATGAGAAGTTCTTCGGAGAAAACCTTTTCCGTGACTGGAGGTACGCTCCGGACGGAAGCATGATAAAGGACTTCGTGCTAAATGATCCTCGCTACAGAGGGTGCATCCTCGTGGCCGGAGCCAACTTTGGATCCGGATCAAGCCGCGAGCACGCCGCGTGGGCTATCGCCGGCTACGGATTCAGAGCTGTGGTGTCAAGCTCGTTCGCTGACATCCACCGCAACAATGAACTCAACAGCTTCGTGCTGCCGGTCCAGGTCAGTCCGGATTTCCTTAAAAAGATTTTCTCCGCGATCTCGGCCGATCCCGCAGTGAGACTCCGCATAGACCTCCCGTCTCAGGAAGTGACCCTTTTGTCTGACGGAAGTTCAGAGCGTTTCGAGATAAGCGCCTACAAGAAGTACTGTTTTGAGAACGCTCTTGACGACATAGATTATCTGCTTGAACATAAAGACAAGATTGAAGAATATGAAACTGAACATAGCAAAATTGCCCGGTGACGGTGTCGGCCCGGAGGTGGTGGAACAGGCCGTGAAGGCCATAGATGCGGTCTGCCGGCGTTTCGGGCACGAGGTTGAGTACCGATCAGCGCTTGTCGGTGCCTGCGCGATAGACGCTTGCGGATCCGCTTTTCCTGAGGGGACCCTGAAAGTGTGCCTTGACAGTGACGCGGTTCTGTTCGGGGCCGTCGGGGATCCGAAATATGACAACGATCCCACAGCCAAGGTTCGTCCCGAACAGGGACTCCTTGCGATGAGGCGTGAACTTGGACTTTATGCCAACATCAGGCCGGTGGAGACCTTCCCGAGTTTGCTGGATCGTTCACCGCTCAGGCCGGAGATCGCCTCAGGCGCGGATTTCGTCTGCGTCAGGGAACTTACAGGCGGTATGTATTTCGGAGAGAAAGGCCGTTTGGACGGCGACGACACAGCGTACGACACCAACATCTACCACCGCTATGAGGTTGAGCGGATCCTGCGTAAGGCATATTCATTGGCGATGCTTCGCCGTAAGCATCTGACGGTGGTGGACAAGGCGAATGTGCTGGAGTCTTCGAGGCTCTGGAGGCAGGTGGCTCAGGAGATGGCTCCTGAATATCCGGAAGTTCAGACTGACTATATGTACGTTGACAACGCTGCCATGAAACTGATCACCGGCCCACGCTTCTTCGATGTACTCGTCACCGAGAACACGTTCGGGGACATCCTGACCGATGAGGCCAGCTGCATATCAGGATCGATGGGGTTGCTTGCGTCGGCCTCGCTTGGAGAACATACCGGTGTCTATGAACCGATCCACGGCTCCTATCCCCAGGCCGCGGGACGTGATGTGGCCAATCCCCTTGCCACAATCCTTTCAGCCGCTATGATGTTCGAGTACGCTTTCGGGCTGAAGCGCGAGGGCGCGGCGATCCGCAAAGCTGTCGGTGAGAGCATTGACCGTGGTTTCGTCACCGAGGACCTGGCTTCCTTCGGAGCGCGTCCTTTGGGTACGTCAGAGGTGGGTGACAAGGTCGCGGAGTTGATAGAGAACGATAATTAATATATTGATATGAACGAACTTGACTGGGGAAGCCTCGGCTTCCATTACAGAAAGACAAACGCCATTGTCTTCAGCCTCTACCGCGACGGGCAATGGTCTGAACCTCAACTTACCGACGATTTCGATTTCCATTTCAACGCTTTCGCCGGGGTGTTTCACTATGGTAATTCCTGCTTTGAGGGGCTTAAGGCCTTTCGTGGAAAGGACGGAAAGGTCCGCCTTTTCAGGCCGGACGAGAACGCCAGACGTCTCCGGCGCAGTGCCGACCGCCTTTCGATGGCCGCTCCTTCCGAGGAACTGTTCCTGAAAATGTGCGAGATGTGTGTGAAAGCCAATCTGGATTTTCTCCCTCCGTACGGACATAATGCGTCCATGTACCTGCGTCCTGTGCTCGAAGGCATTGACCCGCAGCTGAGCATCTGCTCCTCAAGCGAGGTTCTGTTTTCGGTTATGTGTGCTCCTGTCAGCACGTATGCCAAGGCTGGGGTGCTTACGCCGGTGACCGCTGTCATCTCGCGTGACTACGATAGGGCCGCTCCTGACGGTACCGGCTCCTACAAGATAGGCGCGAACTACGCGATGTCTCTTTACCCTTACAATCTGGCTCATTCTCAGGGTTATACGGAACTGCTGTTTCTCGACCCCGCCACCAAGACGAGGATTGACGAGTTCGGATCCTCCAACTTCATCGGCATAAAGGGCGACACCTATGTGACCCCGCTATCCGGCAGTGTTCTGCCTTCAATCACGAACAAGTCTCTCCGCACCATCGCTGAGGATCTCGGAATGAAGGTGGAGATGAGGCCTATTCCGGTCGAGGAACTTGCCGAGTTCGATGAGGTCAACGCCTGCGGCACAGCGGTGGTGATCACCCCCATCCGCTCTATCGACGACAAGCCTCTTCTGGAGGGCTTCGAGGTTTCACGCACCTATGTAATGCCTTCCGGAACGGAGTGTGGTAGAAAAAGCCGCGCCCTTTATGACCGCATCCGTGGCATCCAGGACGGCATAGAGGAGGATCCGCACGGTTGGTGCGTTGAGGTATAGCCGGTCGCTGAACTTGCCGAAGCGCCGACACGTGATTCTTCACGAAGGTCTCTTGCAAATCATAAAATCAAATCTTAGAAGCTGTTTTGAATTGTTTGTTTGAAGGTTTGAGAGTGAAAAACTTCAGTTTCGACCGCTTCTTCCAAGGAAGATAGCGGTGCTATCTGACTGAAGAAGCGGGAAGAAAATGAAGATTTTTTCACCTCAAAGAACATTTCAAACAATTCAAAACAGCTTCTTAAATTTGCAAGAAAACTGTAGTGGCGTGATATTAAGAACAATGAAGCAGAAAGCCGTAGCGCTTTCGCTGAAAGCGATCCGCGCGGTTTCATCTCGACTTATCCAGACAAAACCATCATCGATGAGGTTCAAAGAGTTCCGTCCTTGCTCTCCTATCTTCAGACACACAGCGATGATGTAGGAGGTGACGGAATGTACATTCTCACAGGTTCTCAGAATCTGCAACTTATGGAAGCCGTGGATCAATCGCTGGCCGGTCGGGTAGGATTGCTCCACCTCCTTCCTTTTTCAAGGCAAGAGATGAAAGACGGTGGTATCTTTCCTGAATCCACAGATGCGAAACTGCTTAACGGGTGCTATCCGCGTCTGTACGATAAAGGTATTTCGCCAACCGATTATTATCCGAACTACATCAATATGTATGTCGAGCGTGATGTGAGAAACATCAAAGACATCACCGACCTCGGCAAATTCACCAGATTTCTTAAACTTTGCGCGGCAAGAACCGGACAGCTTCTGAACAAGTCTTCACTGGCAAATGATTGCGGAATATCTGTGCCCACAGTTGACTCTTGGCTCTCAATTCTGGAATCAAGCTATATCATATTCCTTCTTAAGCCAGACCATAAAAATTATTCAAAGCGCCTGGTGAAGACTCCGAAACTGTACTTCTATGACACGGGACTCGCCGCTTCTCTTCTTGAGATAAAAACTGAGACCCAAATGAACACTCATTATCTTAGGGGGAATCTCTTTGAGAATATGGTTGTGGCAGACTTTATCAAAAATGATTTCAATAAAGGAATAATAGAGCCTTTGGTTTCTTTTTGGAGAGACAGTGCCGGCAATGAAGTGGACCTGATCTACAGAGACGGTGACAAAGAGGACGCGTTTGAGATAAAGTCAGCGGAGACATTCAATGAATCGTTCCTGGATGGACTGAAATACTGGTCAAAATATTCAGGAGCCAAGCCCTCGCAATTGCACGTAGTCTATGGTGGTACCACTCCAATGGCCAGATCCGAGGCAAGCGTGGAAGTGTTCAGATAAAAACAAAAGGGGGACTATATGCCCGTTGACTAACTTTCATCATTGGGAGTTCTGGTCTGTTGGCTATCTTTTTCCGTATCGCACCAACGTCCGGATGATCGCGGGCAGCCGATAATTGTGTTTTTTAACGGCATATAGTGCCTTTAAGATTAACAAGGCACATAGCGCGGCTCCGAGGCTTCGCAGCCTATTCCATAATATGCCAAAAACACTCAGGTGCGCTAACATATTCGCACCTGGAAGAGTAACATATTGTTCGTCAAGCCGATGATGTTTCAGGTGCGCATGGTTTCTCGCACCTGGAAGTTCGGAACACCAATAGAACGCCCTGTACCGCGGGCATCGACTCCTAGGTGTGCGAATACACTCGCATCTAAAATGTTAAGTCGATAGTAATCAGATGGTTGATGTTTCAGGTGCGCATGGTTTCTCGCACCTGGAAGAATGGTCTCCAATTGTTTTGCAAGACAGGAAATGTACGGAATCAGTATCGTCCCGCAAAAGCCACTTGCGGACAGTCAAGATTTTACAAAATGCTTTCAGCCACATAATGTTCCTATGCCCACAGAGGTCTGATCGGGTTGAAAAACCCGAAACTCGGAATACAAGATTTTCACGTCAATGTGCCCTCAAGACGCTTCTATCAGGCTTTGGGCTGAAAGCGTTTCGTAAATTCACGATGAAATCGGCGTGAGGTAACATTCCTGATTGGTGCCGGGAAGGAAAGCCACTTTTTCGCCCGAAGCATAAGCCTGGAATCTTCTGCCACACCCTGTCTTATTGTATGACTAAGATGGAAATCAAGCTCCTGACATACAGATCATTGCGCAGGAGCGTCAACTAACCGTGATTGTTTAAGCATCAGTACTATAAGCCAAATGTTAGTCAACTCCGATATAGTTCCCAAAGCAAAAAGCAAGCATCCCTTTTAGGGAAAAGATGCTTGCTTTTACTTCTTTCTTTCAATAATATATTACCATCGCAAGGATAAAGAAATTTTTTCAGATTGTCAAGGGATAACCCTTCAATGTTTTACAATGTAATATTGTTTCACACTCTGCCGGCAATGTGCTTGGCGCAGGACTTTTCTTTTGTCGTGATTTTTGTGTAAGTTTGCAGGTTAAACAGACAGTCAGGAAATGTTCAGGAAACTTGCGGACAGAATGAAGGAGTTCAAGCTCACGATGAGGATGAAGCTGACGCTGAGCCTCAGCGCGATAGCCGTGACACTGCTTGTCTCCAGTGTGATCTCCATCATGGAGTACTATAGGATGAGCAACTATGTGTCGGATCTCATCGCGGACAACATCAGGAGCGTCAATGTCGCGCAGAAATTGTCCGAAGTCACGAACAAGTACAATCTGGATCTTCTGGCCCTGATCGGTGACAACTCGGTCAACACTCTTCCGGACTTCCATCAGAAGGAGTTCATGGGGCATTGCGACTCGCTTCGCAACTCCTTGACTTCCGACAAGATGGTCCCGCTGACTGATTCTGTTGTCTATGCGTATTCAGCTTACATGCTGACTTCGCTGGAACTGAACGACGTGATGCTGTCGGACTTCATCGACACCAGGGCTTGGTACTTCGACAGGCTTCAGCCCAAGTTCAGGAGGCTGAACCACTACATTGATGTGCTCAACGAGGCAATCTACGATGACCTGAAGAAGAACTCCCTGACGTTCCAGAGGGGGTTCTACAGGAGCATCATTCCGGGTGCTGTGGCTGTGGGTGTCGGGCTGCTGCTTGTGCTGATGCTGTTGTTCTTCCTGCTGGTGTTCTATGTGAATCCTATCTACAGGATGCTTTCCGGGCTGAACAACTACAGATCCTACAACAAGAAATACTCCTACTCCTTCGAGGGTGATGACCAGCTGGCGGAACTTAACGACGGCATCACGGAACTGACGGGGGAGAATCAGATGCTGCGCAAGAGGGTGGCCAACCTGCGGGCCAAGGTCGCTTCGACAGGCTCCGCTCATAATAATAATTAAAGAATATCCAAATGAACATCAAGGTGATATCCAGAAACGTTGGCTACGCTCTGCTTGTCAGTGCGCTGTTCATGTTCCTGTCCATTCTGGTCTCTGTGGCGAACGGCAATGACAGTGCCCTCGCCGCCCTGATGATCAGCTTCACGATCACCTTCACCGTCGGTGTGTTCCCGTTCATATTCGTAAGGAAATCGGCTGGCATCACCCTTAAGGACGGCTACATGATCATCGCGCTGTCTTGGCTGCTGTCCTTCATCTTCGGGATGCTTCCGTATGCGCTTTGGGGCGGGCCGTTCACGATCATAAACGCCTGGTTTGAAAGTGTTTCCGGCTTCACTACTACCGGTTCTACGATTCTGGACAATGTCGAGGCATTGCCGAACAGTCTGCTTTTCTGGCGTTCCTCCACGCATTTTATCGGAGGTTTGGGAGTCGTGGTCTTCCTGCTGCTGATCATCCCGAGTTCGTCTCAGATGAGGTTGAGGCTGACCACCCTTGAGCTTTCGTCCTTGTCCAAGAGGGAGTACAGATCCGGCGCGAACAAGACAGTCTATATCTTCACTTATGTCTATTTTGGATTGACCGCTGCCTCGTTCCTGCTTTATGTGATGGCCGGGATGAGGCCTTTCGACGCGATCAACCATGCGATGAGCGTCGTGGCGACAGGCGGCTTCAGCACCAGGAACGCCTCCATCGGTGCCTATGACTCGATCACGATCGACCTTATCACGATGCTCTTCATGGTACTCTCATCCGTCCATTTCGGAATGATCTTCGTGGCTGTCGTGACAAGATCCCTCAAGCCGTTCAAGAACGAGATATTCAAGTTCTATCTTTCCATGATGGTTGTGGCGGGGGTGATCGTGTCGATCTCGATCAAGGCACACGGGTTCGAGGAGGCCTGGGGGCGCTCCTTCCTCTCCGGCTTCTTCCACGTCATGAGCTTTGCCTCGACGACAGGGTTCAGCATCGCTGACAACAGCTCCTGGCCTGTTCTTTCGGACACCATACTGGTGCTTATGGGAGTATGTTGCGGCATGGCCGGCTCCACCACCGGCGGCATCAAGTCCGACAGGATGATGTTTCTGTTCAAAGAGGTTAAGTACCAGTTGAGGATGGTTCTGCATCCTGCGTCCGTCAAAGATATAAGGGTGAATGGCAGGGTGATCCGGCAGAACGACATCGCCCCGCACATCCTCTACATCGCCCTCTACGGCCTTGTGGTGATCATCTCGCTCGTGGCCTGCCTCACGCTCGACCCTGACAACAACCAGTCATTCACGGCGATACTCTCGTCCCTTGGCAATGTTGGACTTTCGGTGGACCAGCTCGGCTCAATCTACAACTTTAACGGAGAGCCATCCTCCCTCAAGTTCATCTACACGCTTGACATGTTCCTCGGACGTGTCGAGATCTATCCGATTCTGGCTGTTGTGATGATGATTTTCAGCCGGAGAAACAAGTAGAGGCTATGTACAGGGGGGAGTTTTTCTATAAGCGTTTCAAGGATAATTTTCCTTATGATGGGACGGAGGATCAGGATCGGTTGTTCCGGGAGATTGCGGATTTTGTTACTTGTGATGACGCTGATATTCTGGTGGTTAACGGGTATGCTGGTACGGGAAAGACTTCGGCGATCGCGGCGGTGATCAGGGCGTTTGATGATTTGAGACCTAAGGTACATACTGTCGAAGCGACTGTGTCGGAAGCGTCCGATGAATATGAGGAAATATGCTATCTCCTCGCACCCACCGGCCGCGCCGCGAAAGTCCTATCCCTGTACGCTGGCAAGCCTGCCCGCACGATCCACAAATGCATCTACCGCCAGAAATCTATCGGCGATGACGGCTTCGGCCAGTTCTCATTAGCCCCTAACAAGCTCTCCCACAAACTCTTCATCGTGGATGAGGTCTCCTTGATAGGCATAGACGATGCCCAAAGGCAAGGCACGACCCAATTTGGTACCGGAGACCTTCTGAAGGATTTGATTGAATATGTCCGCGCCGGCAACGACTGCCACTTGATAATGATCGGCGATTCAGCCCAGCTGCCTCCTGTCGGAATGGACGCCTCACCCGCTTTGGCGAAGGAATATATGGACGGTTTCGGTGGAGTCTGTTACAGTAGCCTGACCGAGGTCGTCCGCCAGCAAAAAGAATCAGGTATCTTGTTCAACGCCACGAAATTACGTGAGTTGATTGCCTCGGATCTCTACGGTGACGGGATGTACACTCCTGATGAGTTGGGTCTGACCGTTGACGGTTTCGATGACATCGTGAGGATAACCGGCGGCGAGCTCATCGACACCCTTAACTCAGCGTATTTTTCTGAATATTCAAAAGACGACGCGGTGGTTCTTTGCCGTTCCAACAAGCGCGCGAACCGCTACAATGCCGGCATCCGGGCCCAGGTCTTCTATGATGAGGAGCGCTTGGTCCGTGGCGAGAAACTGATGATAGTGAAGAACTGCTACCAGTTCCTGAAAGGTGTCAAGTGTATGGATTATATAGCCAACGGCGACATCGCCAAACTCGTGTCAATCAAGAATTTCGAGGAACGTTACGGCCTCCATTTCGCCGATGCCCGCCTTTCATTCCCGGACTACGATGACACCGAGATCGTCGCGAAAGTCTGTCTGGACACCCTTGAGTCCGAGTCCGCATCCTTGAGTTACGAGCAGCAGAACCAGCTTTATAACGGTGTGAACGCAGACTACGCCGACATCCCGACCAAGAAAAAACGCTACGAGGCCGTTCGTGAGGATCCTTACTACAACGCTCTCCAGCTAAAGTACGCCAACGCCATCACCTGCCACAAAAGCCAGGGCGGCCAGTGGAGCTGCGTCTTCATCGACAACCCCTTCTGGCAGGACGAACTCACAGTCGATGACCTCAAATGGCTCTACACCGCCCTCACCCGCGCCACCGCCAAGGTTTACCTCGTCAACTTCAAGGACGAGTATTTTGCATAGTGTGGCTGGACAGTCCTCGGACTAAATCATAATTATTTTCTTTCACCGCGTTTGTAATATTGAAATAATTCGTATCTTGCAGCCAGTTAACCATTAATGCGACAAAATATAACCAAGAATATAAAACCAACATTATGAAAAAGGCCATTCTCATCATCGTCTCGCAGTTGTCGCTTGTTTTCACACAAGCCTTCGCCCAGATTCCGGAGCTCACGCATTCGAACGTTATTCCACCTTCTCCCGTCGCATCTGAGCTTACCAAGTACATCACCTACCCTGTGGATTTGTGTAACGGCCTGGTAAAGACAAGCATTCCGCTATATGAGATTGTTGACGGCGACATACGGATACCGATCACTCTGAACTACCACGCATCTGGTCTGAAACCAAACATGCGTTCGAGCCACTGGCTCGGCGACGGTTGGAGCCTGTCCACAGGACCGTCGCTGTCACGGACGATCAATGGTGTGGCGGACGAGAAAAACTATGTGCCTCATATAGCGTTGAATGAATCGCCGACCTTTGAACAACTAAATGATATTGAAAAAATAGTTGCATCAATTGATAAACGGATAACAAGGAATCCTTTGAATATTAACTTATTATGAAATGATGCAGGTTGTTATTTACACCTCACTAAACGTAATATATGACGAAAAAGGACAGTGTGTCAGCAAGGGGTTGCCAGGCTGCGATCCAATCATTTATAGGTACGATAAAGGAAATATTCCTGTTCTGCCATATTGCCGTCCGCAGTCCGTCAGCTACTACGATGATTACTTGTTTATGGATGACCTTGTAACGTCTGAAACAAAACGGGTCCTGTCTTGTGACACACTGTCCAACTATGGGATTCCGGTCATAGGGACAGACAAGTCCAAAGGGTTTCTGACAGGAACCGCTGTTTATTCCTTGACCGCCCCAGCATCCAAGACAGTATCGTCATTCTATTACGACTACCAAGGCCGCCTGATCCAGAGCCACCGCAAGGAGGCGCTTGGCGGGGCCGGGCATATTCATCAGTCCCTTACTTTCACGGGCAAGCCGTCTAGGACAAGGGAAACGGTCGCGCTTCCGGATGGCCGCATTGATTCGCTGGTCACATTGAGGTCTTATGACGGACAGGAGAGACTGGTCTCGGAGACGACATCGCTGAACGGCAGGTCGCAGTCCGTGTCCTATGGGTATGATGAGATAGGCCGGATGACAGGGCGGATATATGGCACAGAGGCTAATCCGTCAACATTGACTGAGACCCTGTCCTATAATATTCGTGACCAGTTGACCGGATTGAATTCCAGTGTGTTCAGCATGACTCTTCGGTATCAGGAGCCGACACTTGGATCCGTCCCGAAGTATAATGGGGGCATTTCCGAGTGGGAATGGAATCACGGTGCGGGAGCTGAGACAAACGCCTGGTCGTTATCATACGATGACGTTGGCCGCTTGACGGACGCGCGGAGATTTGTCAGTGGCGTGCAAACTAATTCATTCAGTGAGCGGTCCATCACATATGACAGGAACAGTAATGCCTTGACCTTGACCAGATACGGGGAGAACGCGGCAACCCCGGAGGAGATATTGGCGTATTCGTACGACGGCAACTTGTTGAGTGGCATCTCCAACACCGGCGCGTCCGGTGGCGGAGGCTCCTTTACCCACGACACTAACGGCAACCTGACCCGTGACGGCCTCTCTACGCTCGACATCGATTACAATGACCGGAACCTGACAAGCCGCATTTCATCCGGCGGGGCCACTTTGGCGGAGTATGAATATCTTGCTGATGGCACGAAGTTGCGTGCTGTGGACGGCAGTGGCAACGGCTATCAGTACAGAGGTTCCTTGATATACACCCAGACCGCTGGTCAATCAGACTCTCCGGTTATAACCCTTGACTGCGCCTTGACCTCCGCCGGCAGGATAGTACGTGAGACCTCCGCCGCCGGCACGGTCTCCTACAGGCCGCTCATCCACCTCCGCGACCACCTCGGCAGCGTCCGCTCCGTCATCGACGGCGACACCGGTACGGTCGTCGAGACGAATGATTATTACCCGTTCGGCAAGCGGATTCAGGTGACTGCTCCGGTCTCCGAACCCGTTGGAGGGTCACTATATGCCGCGGAGTCAGTAGTCGCCCCGGTAGCCCCGGCAACCTCGGTGGCCTCCACATCCTCCCCGAACCGCTGGCGCTTCTCCGGCAAGGAGGATCAGTCGTTCCTCGGCGCCAGCATCCCACTCCTCGACTTCGGCGCCAGGATGTACAACCCGGCCATCGCCCGCTGGACCGCCGCCGACCCGCTGTCCGAGAAGTATTACGGCATCAGCCCGTATGTCTACTGTCTCGGAAATCCAATCAGTGTCATCGATCCTGACGGGATGGACATCTGGACTATGGACGAAAAGGGAAATGTGGTATGGGTAAAGGAAAGTGATGACCACCGGCTTTATTATATGAATAATGATGGCCTATTGTCTGATGACTATGTCTCGGTCTCTGACCGGAGCATCCTTGACGATCTGACCAAAACAGAGGCCAAGGTGGATGGAGGGGCGAAGGTAAGCAGCCATACCTCAAAGACCGGAATCAATGACATATTCAAGGTGTTCAAATTCGCATCGGACAAAACAAAAGTCGAGTGGGCTGTTCATCGTAACGGTGACACATACACAATTGGAACAGGACATAATTCATATAGTGCGTCTTCGTGGGAGGATTATGCCAAGAATAAGCCTAATGCCACGGTTCATTCTCATCCTGGCATAGACATCGGTAATGAAATCAGTTCTATGGGATATGGCACAAACTACTATAATACTGATCAAAGAAATGTAATTGATGATGTGGAACAGAATGGGCGAATAACCAGAAAAAGTTATGTCTATTTTCCTAACTCAAGTAGACTATATTATGTTGGGTATTATAACGCCTCCTTTATTAGACCCATCAGAAGTTACAAAAGTTTTTATTTTGGAACGTTAAATAATAAATAATGAAACTCTACTCAGTATTCGTAGTTATGGCTATGATCGGTTGCCTTCAGATGTGCGGCAACCCAGCTCGTCATTCAGAGGTAAATAGAATTATCGACATAAGAGATAGCTGTTCGAAATTAGAAAGAATCTTCAAATCCGACAGACTTCAAGACTCTTTGGAAAGTTTTTTTGAATTGGTTGATACCAGTGATTTCTTTATCCTTGCATTGCCGGGTAAAAAATATCACAGAGTTCAGGATTCAATTCATTCCAGAGATGTTATAACTGTTTCATTTATTGTCAACAATAAGGATACAATCATAAGTTTTGCCGGTCGACATGGTGTAGCCCCACCTACAAGCATAGGAATGGGTAAGATATTTTTTAATGATAAGGTTGATATTGGTGCCAAATATGTAAACAAGACCTTGGTCGCAGTAAACAGTCACGGACACATTCCGCTTGATCGATTCTTGGACAGCCAGTTTATAGATAGTTTGGATTATAAATTATATATTGACCGATATTGCAGTTACATGGATGTGGCTGGGGGTATAATACCTTACCTGAGAATTTATGTTATAAATGGGGACAGTTTGCGGGTGGAATTTACAAACGACAAGAATATCGAGTGTTTGGACACTGTAATAAACTCGCTCATAGCCCAATGATAATATTGCAGAGTTCCGCATTCATTGTAGAAATCCCAAAAGACACAGAGACAACAATTGCTTCGATGGTTGACAAGTCTAGTAGAATCACAGTCACAGTTACCTCTCCGAATCGCTGGCTCTTCTCCGGCAAGGAGTCCCAGTCCTTCCTATATGCAAACATACCGTTACTCGACTTCGGTGCCAGGATGTACAACCCGACTATTGCTCGCTGGACAACCTCCGACCCTATGTCCGAGAAGTATTACGGCATCAGCCCGTATGTCTACTGCCTCGGAAATCCAATAAGTATCATTGACCCTAATGGAATGGATATATGGACTATGGACGAAAAGGGAAATGTGGTATGGGTAAAGGAAAGTGATGACCACCGGCTTTATTATGTGAATAATAATGGAGTTTGGTCGGATGATTATGTCTCGGTCTCTGACCGGAGCATCCTTGACGATCTGACCAAAACAGAGGCCAAGGTGTATGGAGGAGCGAAGGTAAGCAGCCATACCTCAAAGAGCGGAATCAATGACATATTCAAGGTGTTCAAATTCGCATCGGACAAAACAAAAGTCGAATGGGTTGTTCACCGCAACGGTGACACCTACACCATCGGAACAAAGCATGATTCATCCAACGCGTCTTCGTGGAAGGATAACTTGCTGATAATTAGGGATATTTTTTAATCATTACTAAATAGATTATTTTACATATTTGTAACGTCGTGTGACCAACGGACTGATTGAAAGCCAATCTGTACTGTGTCACACGCCGCATAGCTATGTTAAACTTTAATGAGGGAAAGCAATGAAGCTCAGGAGATTCTTGTCCGGTTCGCCTAATCACGTTTACCAACGATCCTTGAACGGTTCGGTAATATTCTAAAGCCTTGAGGATTGTCTGGTTTATTTCACTGTCTTTTGCACCTGTGCAGTCAAGTATGGTGTAAGCGTTCTAGGTCTGTGCGTGATACAGTAGCCGATGAGTGGCAAGCACGTAAGTTCTTAGGATTGGAGTTACCTTCAAAAAAGCGTGATGTCTAATGTGTTTTGTATTAATTCGTTGCGAAACGGTACCCTCCAGATTGTCCCAGTACGAACTTGTAACTCATTGCAAATCAAAGGGTGTAGCTTCATCCTCTGATTTGCAATGAGTTACAGATCCGCGCTGTCTGATCATCTTCTCTGTTCCATTGTGGTCACTGAACTTGTCGAAGTGACCAGACGTGTGCCGACTCCGTGACAGGTGTGAGCACTGTCCTATTCTTCGTTTTGCGTAGTGTATATTGTTCTAAAGGATTGAATATTTATTCTAATGGATTTTATCTATCTTGGATCAGGAAAAACCTAATTGATTGAAAACTTTGAATATTAAACCTTTTACTGTTGGGGTTTTGATAAATTCTAAATAGATTGTTGGATATTGTTTAATAATTATAAATTACTACATTTGCGGCGAGATTGCCGGTGGCACTTCAGCTGGAATGCTGATGTATGTTATTGTGCTTGGTAAGTTAGTGGTTTGTCAGAACACTTATAATTTTATTTGGTTCTTAATTTATGGCGGTAGGATTTATTAATAGCGCAATCGTTGCTCTTTCCAACCGTTTTGATAACTGGGGGGGGGTAACATCTTGAATTATAATAAATTACATTGTGCTTCCAACGGCATGGCCATTTGGTTGTGTGTCCTCGTCGGCTGTTTTCTGTCGATTCTGACAGTGGCGGCGGAAGCGCTTCCGTCAGACTCAGGCTTTACCTCAATGAGGACTGTCGTCTTATCAAAGTCGTCCTCGGTTCAGGAGGACAGGCACGATACGACTTCATTCTCTGTCTATTACAGGTCAGCTGTATCCAAGATCGAACGTGGATTCCGGAACAACGCCGCCACTTTGAAAGCAGCCACCGAAGGACTCAGGTCCATCGTGTACAACGGCAATCTACGAATATACAAGGTTTACATAATCGGTGCCGCCTCACCTGAAGGCCGGCCGGAACTCAACGCGCGTCTGGCCCGTGACAGGGCTGAAGGAGTGAAAGCATTCCTGAAGAGCGTCGAGCCACGTCTCACGGATGCCGACTTCGTTGTCATCTCGCGAGGAGAGGACTGGGAGGGTGCCACCAAGATCGCCGCGTCCTACGACACCGAGACTGGATCGTCCACGGTCTCGGACATATTCAAGGATTCTCAAAATTCCGAGGCCAAGAAGCTGATGATGAAGCGTCTGCAAGGTGGAAACGTCTGGCGCAGGCTGATCTCGGACTACTATCCGTCCCTGCGACGCACGGATATTCATGTGCTTTACAGCACTGTCCGTCCGATCGGGCCGGTTGAGTGTGAATTGCCGGAAGTGACCCTTGAGGTGCCGTATTCAGTGAACATCGCCCCTCCGACGGTGTTGCCGGAGGTTGAGTTACCTGAGCCGGAGCCGCCGAAGGAGAGATTCTACACCGTCGCCGCCAAGACCAACCTCCTCTATGATGCCGTGACCGCACTCAACGCCGAGGTCGAGTTCCCTGTCGGGAAGAACTTCTCGGTGATGGTCGAGGATGTGTTTCCGTGGTGGAACTGGGGGCCGAACGGCAAGAAATATTGCTTCCAGATCTGGTCAATGGGTATCGAGCCGCGCTGGTGGTTCGCGCGCGATGACAGGAGGGACTATCTTACAGGGCATTTCGCCGGTGTTTACGGCATGTCCGGGAAATACGACCTCCAGTGGGACACGAAGCTCTGCTACCAAGGAGAGTTCTGGTCTGCCGGATTGACCTATGGCTACGCCTTGCCGGTCAGCAGGTGGATGAACATGGAGTTCTCGGTCTCCGCCGGCTTCCTTCGCACGGACTACCGCCACTACCAGCCGGATCCGGGCTACGAGCACCTGTTCCGGGACAAGTACAACGTAGGAACCGTCTCCTGGTTCGGCCCGACGAAACTCAAGGTTTCATTGGTGATACCGATCGGGAAGGATTCACACAAAGTAAACAAAAACTAATCAGAAACAAGTAAAAAGAACAAATCATCAACATGATGTCTGACACCAATATAAAGTATAGTTCCGCTGTGTTCTTCTGCCGTGGACTGTCCGTTCTCCTGCTGCTTTTTGCAATAGTCGCAGGCGGATGCCGGAGACGTCCCCTTGAGGATCCTGACAACCTTACTGCAGTCAGGGTCAGGGTGAATGTGGCCGGAATCCACAATGTCACGTCAGACATCTACAATGATAAGATCCCGGTCCAGAAGATAGAGCCGAGTGCCATGCACGTGCTGTTCTTTGGAGAAAACGAGGATGTTATTGCCGCAGAGGGCTTTATCACAGATGTGAGCTTTGACGAGAACGGAAGCCGCATTGTGAGCGGAGAAGTCATGCTTGCACCGGGCAGTTACAGGATGCTCATCTATGATTTCGGCACTGAAGAGACTTTGATAAGGAACTACTACAGTTGGGACAAGGCAGAGGCATACACAGATCCTGCACCGTCAGCCGTTCTGAACAAGTACTCTACCAAAGGGAAAGACGCTCCGAACATTCTCATGCAGCCAGAGCATCTTGTGGTGGCCAGGAACGTGTGTGAGACTGTGCCCTATCACAACGGAATCTACACGATCTATGCGGATGCCTCATCGGTAGTTGAGAGCTGGTATATTCAAGTCAAGGTGGATGGGCTTGAATATGTCACTTCGGCGCAGGCTGTTCTCTCAGGCATGGTCCGCGCAAACCTTATTGCCACCGACACGAGGATGAACGATCCGGAAGCTTCCGTATGGTTCAATCTCCAGAAAAGTGATGACAAAGGCAAGAATGTGATCTGTGCGGTGTTCAACACATTCGGACGCATCCCGGAGTCGGACAACAACTTCGAGGTGACTTTCGACCTTGCGGTCAAGGGCGGCACGAGTGTCCGCAAGACCTTTGACATTTCGAACCTGTTTCTCACAGAGAATGCTGTCAAGCACCATTGGCTTCTTTTGGAGGACACTATCAAGGTCGAGCCACCGAAGGACTCAGGTGGTGCCTTTGAACCTAAGGTCGATGACTGGGAAGATGAACAGAAAAATATAGTGATTTAGTACTTACCATAGCTCATGATGATAGGAGCGTAATTATTTATTAATTTATTGAAAAAGATTTATTTAGTTTAACTTTTAATTTATGTTTATCATGAAAAAAGAAATGTTTGTATTGGCAGTTCTCGCGACTCTCGCGGCCTGCTCAAAGACAGAGGTGACGCCGGTCGCCTCAAACGTGAACAGCGAGATCACGTTCAATGTCGCTCCTCGCACCAAGGCTCTTAGCCAGACTCAGACTGATTTTGATCACAATAATGTCTTTGTCTCCTATGCCTATTATCTTGGACATGGCAAGACTTGGGCTGCCAACAACTCCGAGGCTCAGATGTACATCGACGGTTCTACAATTTCATACAATGGCAACTTGTGGAAGAATGAGACAACATCTTACTATTGGCCGAAGGATGGTGGTTCTTTGACATTCTTCGCGTATTCGTACAACAAGAAAGATATGACGGTAGGTGATAATTCCGGTTTTGCTTGTGTATGGGCACCAGGCGAAGACGGACAGTATCAGGGTGGAATCAATGGCCATTTTGATGTGGCCACGAACAAGAATGTTGATTTTCTTGTTGCTGACATCGCTGCTGATAAGACAGAAAATATGAATAACTATGCTCACACCGGAGTTCCGACTCTTTTCCGTCACAAGCTTTCTATGGTCAATGTCACCGCTAATCTTGCTGAGGATTATGCTAACAAGAAGTTCATCTTGAACTCTGTGAAATTCACTAATCTTTGTCATTATGCAACCTATAGCCAGATTCCAGAGAAGATGATCCCGGGTGGAAACATGTTTTTGTCTGATCAGGTTTATGCGGAGAATGTTGGCTTCGAGGTTAAGAGTGGAGAGTTGATTGCAGTCCCGGCTGAGATCAAAGGAGGAGCTGGAGTTGAGGATGGTCAGTACATCTACATTCCTCAGGAATTTGATGATAACAGCTATATTGTAATTTCATATACTGTGGAAACCGTTGTTGGTAGCAAGGTCGTTAAGGAAGAGTGTACAAAGCAAGTTAAGGTAAAGGATGTCTTCCCTAAGTGGGAGATGGGACACAGGTACACTTTTAACCTTACCTTCTCTCTGAACGAGATTCACTGGGATCCGGCTGTTGAGAACTGGATCGATGACGAGGCTGGTAAAATTACCATCGACAGATAATAAGAATCGCGGGCATTCCCGCGCCATAAGCCTGCCGGGAGGTGATACTCCCGACAGGTTCTAATTGATAATAACATAGATGAAAGGAACAGGCCTCAGTAATTTCCCGACTGTGCAAACCCTGTGCAAACCACAGGCACGCAAGAATGGCTCCGGTAATGCTGGAAGGCCATAGTGTGTGGCTGACCCCCATATCCCGAGGGAGGGTCAGCCATAGTGATAGCGGATTGAATACCGCTGGTGGCGTTATATCGTGTCCGTGGTTTGTAAATGATTGGCATTCTTTGCGGATAATGCCCTTAAGTGATGTTGAGAAAATAAGTTGCATCAATCGATAAAATTGAATACATAGAATCACCCTGAACATCAATATATTGCAAATTTAAAGTGATGCAGGTTATTTTTTGAAGGTTACTTGAAATGTTCTTTGAGGTGAAAAAATCTTCAAACAAACAATTCAAGAGTCCACTTGAAAAAGTGCCATTCGCCACTTTTTACCCCCGTTGGAAGTACCTGTGTGGCACATATTTTTCAAAAAAAGACTTTTTCAAGTGGACTCCTAAATAAAACCTTAATGGAAAACAGACATTCATAGGAATCATGAATATGTCCGCACACTTAGGAGAGGGCAGCACCCATAGAACACGCGCACAGTTCATCGCTATCGTCTTGTAATTGGCAGGAACGGCCATAGTCACCCGAAGGCCATGCAGCCAAGATGCTTGTTCCACATTACAGGTTTCTTCATTGCGTAAGGAGCAGCGAACAGCGCCACAGACACCTACATAGCCGATAACCGTTCCCGACAATTGCAACAGTCCAACACTCAAATCTCGAATATCAGCCAATCCCAATATCCGTTCCCATCGTTTTGCAACCTTGACGGTCACAAAACCCCTCTTGCCGCCTTGCGCGCTGGCTGCCCATAGGATCTGTTCCCGCTGCCGGTATGTTAATAAAAAGAAAATTAATCGAAGAGGAGTTTTGTAATCCTCATCGGAGGGTCTTCACCATACACGGAAAGGCCGGATAAGATGACTGGGTAAAACCATTCATACTCATCCGGCTTTATTTGCGCTATGGCAGACAGCGCGTCCTGCTATTATTAAACCCGGCGGTTTGTGAAATACGTCATAATAAACAATGAGCCCACTTGAAAAAGTGCCATTTGCCACTTTTTACCCCTTACAGAAGTATCTGTGAGGCACAGGTTTTTTTCAAAAACGACTTTTTCAAGTGGACTCAACAATGGTAAAGAAGATAGATTTAAGCAGAGACAAGATTGATTTCGGCACAGAAAAGATCGTAGGATTGTTCCTAAATTTGAATTCATAAATATTACAAAACTTTTGGCGGTTACGATTTGTTTTTCTATCTTCGCGAGCTTTTTTTTAATGTAAACAGTTAGTAGTGAAATGAAAGAATTAAATTATGAGTCTCCGATGTTGGAGATTATCTGCATGGAAGCGCAGCATTGTTTTGCCACCTCGGGGCCTGTGTCAAGCCAGGCGAATGGTCTTTATGATTTGAACGAGGTTAATGAGACTTGGGAATAATTGTCGCCGAAGCATGAAAAGGTTATTTTTAGCATGTGGAGTATTCGTGGGTCTGGTGAGTCTTACGAACTGTACGAAAAATGAGGTGCTTACACCTGGTACGGAAAGCGTGGGGTTCACCGCCTGCATCGACGATGTTGACACGAAAACCGCGCTCGACGGATTGAAAGTGAATTGGACGAAGGGAGACGAGATAGGCATTCAAGTCTCTCGAAAACACACCGAGAATGCATCTTCCCCTAAGGCGTCGTATCCGAGTACTTACGGAGTGTACAGATTGGCCGATGACGCTGCAGGTTCTAACGTGGGAAGGTTTACTTACAGCGAAGGTGAAGAGAAGATTACGGGCGACGAGGAGTTCTTCGCCTTCTACCCGGCAGCGTATTGTAAACCTAATGCAGGATATGGCTATTTTTATATGGAATTCCCGTCTAATCAGAATTACGAAGACGTGATGGGTGGGAATCTTCCGCTTCCTATGTATGGCGTAGGAACTAATAGAAATGTCGATTTTAAATACGCCGGAGCGGTGATAAAGCTAAGAGTCTGGGCCGAGGAAGGGCTCGAGGCGCACTCTTGTGTGTTTAGTGCTTCAGGGCTTTATAAGAAGGCATTCACTTTCATTAAGGACGGGAAGTGGGAGTCGCTTCATCCTGCCCACAATGTGGAAAACCTCAAGCTGTCTATGAACACTCCTTTGAAAATTAGCACAGATGCGAATAATCCTACCGAGATATTGATGGTGCTTCCGCTTTCCGGGGAGAGGACTTTGAAGAATCTCAAATTTTCCATCAACTGTACTCGCGGCGGCGCTGAGCTGAAGAAGAAGAGTGATCTAAAGATACAGCCTGGAACTTTGGTTACTTTCCCTATAACTAAACTAAAACTCGAGACTACCAGAATGTACGTAGATGAATTAGAAGGTGAGTTTGACGTGGAATGGCTAAAGACGGCACAGACTTCAGTTAAGGTTACTATGCCTGAAAGTTCTCTGCTTAGAGAAAAAGAGGAGTTTAAACCGCTTATGGAGGCTACCAGAAGCCTTAGCTTTGAAGATAACCATCAGATTACCCTGGACTTGAGCGAGACCCGGGTAGAAGGTGGTATTTTAAACGGACTTGAGGGTAGCCAGTATATAGGCTTTTGCGGAGGAAGCAATCGCGAAAATGGCATCAAGAATGTCTCTGAATTCCGCCTTCCGCAGGGTATAACTCAGATCATGAACCGCGCGTTTGCATACAGTGACTACACTAAGATAGTCGTGCCGGCTTCCCTTAAGCAGATAGCAGGTAGCCCGTCGAATGGCTGTGATAAGATGGTCTGGGAAGTGGTTCCGGATAACAAGTCTTTCAAAAGCGACGATAAGGGAGCTCTTTACAATTTCGATATGACCACTCTTATGGTGCTTAACGGCGGAAGCGGCAGCGCCTACACTATACACGATGGTACTACTACCATTAGGGAATGGGCTCTATACGAGAACTCAGTCATCGAGTCTCTCACCATTCCTGCCAGTGTAACGACGCTTTCTGCCGACTGCATCTCCGGTACGCCGAACCTTACCACGATTACCTGTCTGGGCACGACTCCTGCTGCGATTAAAGCAAACACAGGAGCGAATAGGGTCGGCCCTAAAGACAAGGTGAAGACCCTTTACGTACCTAGGGGCTGCGTAGATGCCTACAAGACCGCTTGGAAGGTCCTTTTGGACGAAGAAAACTGGGAGGTGAAGGAAATTGTCAAATGAAGGAAACCGCGTATAAGCAATAGCATTCCAACGGCAAAAGTCTAAAGTAAGAAGCTGTTTTGAATTGTTTGAAATGTTCTTTGAGGTGAAAAAACTTCAGACAAACAATTCAAAACAGCTTCTTAGTATTACCTCCGTGAGCATCAGCTTTTACACTCCTGGCGATACTGTTTAAACAAACACGATGCAGACGGGTTTGTCAAGGACGATGGTGCGCCCGGTGTCAGAAAGAAGACCCGTCCTGAAGCGCTTCTCAAGCCGCTTGAGGCCCCTCTCGAGATCCTCGGCGAGCCCCATATCCCGAGGGAGCAGCTTGCGTCTTCGGGTGAGTTTCACCCGGTCCGCCTCGATGCCCTTTCTCAATCCCGTGTTGAAGTCCTTTTTCATGCCGCAAAAGTAAGGAAAGGTTTGATATATGCAAATATAATATATTGAGCGACAGCGTGTTAAATGTGGTTTTTACGGGCTTTCTGGCAGGGTCGGCGCCCCTTCGCGTGGAGGACCGAATGAAAGATTTTTGAGTGCCTCTACATAACCCGCAGAAGGCTGCAGACGACAGATTTTTGGCGGTCGGGAACACGACCTTGCGGCATGAAGATGATTTTTGAAAAAAGTCTCAGCGGGATGGTTAAAGCCTCGCGTCATCCTCGGTTTATGGTCAGGACAGGGGCACCTGAGTAGTTACATTATTTGTATATTTAGCAGAAAAATTTTGTATATTTAGCAGAGTATCTATTATTTGTTGATTATTAATGTTATACGCTCTAAACGGTAGAAAAGTGACCGTATGGATTCTGATTAGATACGAAAAGGTGAAGATTTAACGTATTTAACTTTCAATCACATCAGGAATCACGAAATAAGGGTTGGGAGGAGCGTTTTAAACCGACCCCATAATGTGGTGAATAGAAGTTATATGACG
>OJJU01000214.1_pt1 | contig 25278 bp, 20 predicted proteins | sample 1596141 | NCBI WGS metagenome assembly OJJU01 (sample SAMEA4350150, study PRJEB24818) | metagenome | biome: human; feature: gut; material: faeces | place: Denmark | collected 2013-09
AAACAATTTAAAAAATAATATTTCATCAAATAGATAAAATCTTATGAAGATTAATATTGTTATTCCGTGCTATAATGAACAGGAGGTCTTGACAAAGACCATAGATGCCTTGGGCAAACTTTCCGAGCGAATTAAGCAAGAGACCGGTGTCGATACCCAGCTGCTTTTGGTGGATGACGGCAGTAAAGACCATACTTGGTCGATGATCAAGGAGGCGGCTAAAACACATTCCTTTGTCAGTGGCATCAAACTTTCCCATAATCGTGGACACCAAAATGCGCTTTGGGCAGGTATGGAGGCTTCCATTGACCATTGCGATGCCATGGTGAGCATAGATGCCGACTTGCAAGATGATGAGAATGTCATTGTCGATATGGTTCGGCAGTTGAAAGAAGGCAAGGACATAGTCTATGGCGTGAGAAAGGAGCGTAAGACGGATACTTTCTTCAAGCGTTTCACGGCACAGGCTTTCTATAAAATTATGCAGATGGCAGACAAGGAGGTAATCTACAATCATGCAGACTTCCGCTTGATGAGCAATCGTGCCTTGAAAGCTTTGATGCAATATCCTGAGCGCAATCTCTTCTTGCGTGCCATCGTGCGAGAGTTAGGTTTCAAGGAAGGCTATGTATATTATGATCGAAAGGCTCGTGAGGCAGGAGAGTCCAAGTATCCATTGAAGAAGATGCTCGCTTTCAGCATTGATGGCATCACTTCCTTCTCAGTGGCTCCTTTGAAGTTCATCACTTTTATTGGTTTGGCAATGACGTTTGTTGCCATGGTTATGATAGTCTTTGCCTTGGTGGAGCATTTTAAGGGAGAGACAATTCAAGGTTGGACTTCCATGTTGGTTTCTATGTGGTTTATTGGTGGAATCATTACAACAGGAGTGGGCATTACGGGATTATATATAGGTAAGATATATACGGAGGTGAAACGCCGTCCTAGATATTTTATCGAGGAAAGAATATAAATCAAATTAAAATTAAATTATAATGGCATTAAGACTGTTTTCAGACGTAAAATTCAAATTAGTAATCCTGCTTATATCAGTGCTCTATTCACTGAATTTCTTGTTTTGGAATGTAGATTTAGTGGATAATTTCTATTGGATAAATAGAACGTCTTTCTATCAGATGGATTTCATGAATATTCTGTCTGATTTCGTATGCAAGCTATGGCTTGCTATATTCGGTAAAACTGTTTTGGCATTGCGACTATTGGGATGGATCTTTTATACAAGTGCGATGACAATGATGTATGTTTGCTTGCAGACAAAAGAACAGATGCGTAATAACTTGTATTTCCTAGTTTGTGGATTCGTGTTTTTAGCGGCAGGTACACAAAGAATGTTTACTCCAGATTCTTCATCAGTATTTTGTTTGGCAATAGCGTCTGTTTGTTTGGTGAAATATTACCAGCGTCAGTATAGTTCTTTATATTATTGCTTGGCTGTTGTAGGAGCCTTGGCGACTTCTTTCAGATTCCCAAATATTCTGTTATTTCCTTTTGGGATTGCTTTGGCAGTATTCTATGATATTTATTCCAACAGAATCTCTATAAAAGTAATTCTACGACGTGTCATATTGTCAATTGTCCTCTTTGGCGTACTTTATTCATTTTTGGTGATGCTTTTGTCAGGAAGAACAGACTTGTTGGCATTTGCTTTGGATGGAGTCTTAAAGCACAAAGTTGGACCTTCTCATAATTTGGGGCATTTGATATCAATGTATAAAAGTACCTATTTTTGGCAGTTGTCTAACTGTGCCAACCTTTTCTTGATGTTCTATGTTGTTAAGAGAATTATTCATGTGACTCGTCAAAAATGGATAAGTATATTGGCTGCGCCAATTATTATAATAGTCTTGATAAAGCACTCAGTATATACAGCTGAGATTTATCCGTCATTTTGGGGATTATGGGTCATTTTGAGTATTTTGCTTTTGGAGTATAAATCTAAAGAAGTTGCGGAAAAAATGGCCTATGTGTCATTCATCTTGTTATCTTTTATTAGCATTGCCGGTTCTGATTGTGGCATTATGAAGTTGATGCCATATTGTGCAGCTGTAACTCCGATTTGTCTGTGCTGGAATAGAAAAGTGGGGGGGGCAAAATACGTGTGTCAGCTATATGATGACAATTTTGCTTCTTGCATCGATAGTCATTAATATGCTGGATATGCGTAAGTATTCTGCAAAATTGGATAATCCGTGTTTGTTATATTTAAGAATTGATGAAAACAAGAAAAATGACTATCAAATCATCTTGAAAGATATCAAGCAATACGGAAATGAAGGTGAGAATATATATTATGGAATGCGATATGGGCATACAATGTATGCCTTAACCCATTCTGTACCGCAATATTATAGCTCGTTTTGGATGTTTAAGGATGATTATTCTGAATTGTCAACGGTTACAGGACTCATGAAAGATAACCCAAAAATGGTTTTGTTTGATTTTACAAAATCCAATCCTGATTATTTTAAAAATCATGGTTTGGTAGTTGTTGCGAAAACAAAATATAGTAATGTTTATAAGGTAAAAGAATAAGAAGATAGTACAGAATGTCACAAAATACACAAACAAGCAACAAACGAATAGCCAAGAACACATTGTATCTCTATTTGCGAATGTTCATATCGTTAGCTCTTTCTTTAGTGACTGGGCGAGTGGTGCTTCGCACATTGGGAGTAGATGACTATGGTATCAATGCCGTGGTTGGAGGCGTGGTAGGTATGTTTGGAGTCATACAGGTTTGTATGATTGGTGCTACCTCTCGTTTTATCACCTTTGAGCTAGGACGAGGAGATGAGAAGCGATTGAAAGATACTTTCTCTACCACATTGACGATTCATATCGTTATAGCTTTGATTCTCTTTGTCATATTGGAAACTGTAGGATTATGGATGGTCAATTATAAACTGGTGATACCTGAAGGACGTATGTTTGCAGCCAACTGTGTATATCAGTTTAGCATTATCTCCTTGATGTTGGGTGTAACACAAACTCCTTACAGTTCAGCTATCGTAGCTCATGAAAAAATGGACATCTATGCCTATTTTGACATTTTGAATACCGTACTAAAATTGGTCATCATATATTTGCTCTTAATTGGCAATATGGATAAGTTGATACTGTATAGTATTTTGACTTTCTGTGTGTCAACATTGATGATAGCACTCAATAGAATCTATTGTGTTCGCCATTTTCCAGAAACACGATACCATTTCATTTGGGATAAGTCTCTCTTAAAACCAATTTTTGCTTTTTCTGGATGGGATATTTTGGGCAATGTGGCAGTGATGGCTAGAGGTGAAGGAGTCACGATATTGATCAACATGTTCTTTGGTACCGCCTTGAATGCTGCGGCAGGTATAGCTAATACTGTCACAAGTGCAGTTGGAGGATTTTCTGGTAATATCATCATGGCTGTTAAACCGCAAATCATTAAAAGGTATGCTGATGGCGAGTATGACGCAATGATTAAGTTGACTCATGAGGGAACCATCCTTTGTTTTGCCTTGATGACTTGCTTGTCAATACCTTTAATGTCAGAGATTCATTTTGTATTGAATCTTTGGTTAGGAATGGTTCCTGATTATGCCTGTATATTTACCAACTTGATATTGCTCTTTAGCATTATCGGTTGTATGGGCAGCATAGTGATGAATATCGTTCATGCTACAGGAAGGATTAAGAAAACCAGTCTTACCAATGGATGCATATATATAATGGTAATCCCGATTACCTATATCGCTTATAAGTGTGGGGCTCCAGCATGGATTCCGTTTGCTTACAATGCTTTTGCCTTGTTTTTAGGAACGATGTGTAATATATATTATATGACAACTTACATTCCTAATCTCAGTACCATTGGCTATTTTAAGCATACCGTTGTTCCTTGTTTTTTGCTTTTTGCTGTTGTCGGCATTCCTGTACTACTTTTGCATTCATATATGGAAGAGGGATGGCTTCGTTTAATCCTGTCGATAGTAATCACTGTTTTCTTGACAGGAATAATCAGCTTCAAATTCTTGATTGGCAAGGAATTGAGAGAAATGATGATCATTAAAATTAAGGAAAAAATTACAGGTAGAAGATAATGAATAATCTTGTTTCAATAATTGTTGCGGTATGGAATGTTGAACCATACCTAAGGCGAAGTTTGGATAGTATTCTATCTTAGACATATCCTTATTTAGAGGTGATTTTGGTGGATGATGGCAGTCCTGATAATAGTGGTAAAATCTGCGATGAATATGCTGCTAAAGATGAGCGAATAAAAGTGATTCATCAAAAAAATCAAGGGGTGAGCGTTGCAAGACAGGTTGGTCTTGATGCTGCAACTGGTGATTATGTGATTCACTTTGATCCAGACGATTACGCTGAGTCAGACATGATAGAGTGCCTTGTGTCAGAGGCGGAGCGAAGTAAGGCGGATATTGTGACATGCAATTATTTTACTGTCGATGGTTTGGTAAAACGTTGTCAACATCATGGACATGATGATCTTTTGCAAAAGATGTTTTACAAGAAAGTGGTGATTACCTTATGGAACACTTTGATAAGGCATAAGTTTATTCTAGAGAACCATGTAGCTTTCTATCCATCTTGGTTGTCTCATTCTGAAGATATGCTCTTTCTTTTTCGTTGTGTATGTGCAGGTGCGGTTGCAGTATATTTGGACAAAGCCTTTTATCATTATATAACAAGAGGGGATAGTTTGGTAACTACTCGTTCTAAGAATAGTTTCCATTCTAATGTAACTTATATAGAGGAATTGGAAAAAATGGTAAATGCTAAAGATTATGATGATTTGTTTCAATTTAAGCGATATACTTTAATCTATGCCTATGAGAGTCGATATTGGAAAGAAATGAAAGGTCTCTTTCCTGATATTCGTCATCGCTTAATCGAGGGGGGCAATTCTGACAGATATAGTATCGACTCCCAACTGGCTCGTTGCATGAAATACCCTCCTTGCTTGGTATGGCTTGAGGCTAAAATTCACAAATACACTATGTTACTTTTCAGAAATATAGTACATCATTATGAACATAATTAAGAAAATCTTTAATCGCTTGAAGGCAGAGTGCGTTTGGGCGAAAATGGGATTCTACACAAAGTTTGTATATTATCGTAGAAATCCGTCACTCGTGTATAAGCCTTCTCAAGTGGGGGGGCAAATATCAGACTTTTGTGATTTGGCTGTAGTATCTTTCAATAATTCAAAGGTCGTTGAGTACCAGATAAGGTCGCTCAATAAATTCTTCAACTATCCTTTTCGTTACACGGTATATGATAACTCTACAAAAGAAGACGTGTCGGCAGAGATTCTGGCTATTTGCAAAAAGTATGAAGTAGGATATGTGAAACTTCCAAGACAAGAGTTCTTGCCAAAAGGTTGGGGAAGTTATTCACACGGAATAGCTTGTAACTATCTATTTCGGAAGTTTGTGAAATTTGGTGGTGCCAAGTATTTTATGCTTCTTGACCATGACTTGTTCCTGATTGATGATTTTGATATTTCAAAGAAACTAGAGGCGCAGTTCTTTTATGGAACAAGACATGGTAAAAAAATATGGCCAGGTCTTTGGGCAATGCCGATGGAACTATTGCTCAAACATGGTGTTGACTTCCGTCCATCCTTGCATTTGCATGGTGACACGGGTGCTTGTAATTATTACCGTTACTTCAAGGGTTTGGATTGGAGTCAGTATCAGATAGTGAAGGATGTTCATTGTTTCTTGGATGACAAGGATGATGATATTTTCCGAAACGGCTATTCTATGATGGATAACCGTTGGCTCCATTGCTGGAATGCCTCAGATTACATGGGTAAGGGTGTCGATAACAAGATGCGCAGAATCTATGAAATGTTGGAAGAGAAGCTGAAATAGAAGAAATGCCTATATATCGCAATTAGAGCGTAAAAATAGTGGGGACGCAGTAGAGGTGATGTACATTACGAGAGATAGTGTTTAAATGGGTATAATATAATGATAATATTGTATGTTTTTTTATTTTCGATGATACTTTGGCCATTGCTTAATGCTTTGGCATGGAATGCTATTATTGGTAAAATTGCAAAGAAGGAATGGAAAACTGCATTAAATCAGTTTTTTGATTTTTTACGAGCAAGGTCTGAAACACGAGTCTTTTTGGCTTATTTGACAACAATGGGATGTCTTGCAGGAGTTCTTCCGCCATTTTTGTCTTTTGTGCTTGAAATATCAACCCAAGATACTTTTATTAGATTGGGAGGATATATAAAAGACAATACAGGATATGTTTCTGCCTTTTTGGGTCTTCTTGTATCCTTTATCTATGGATTACGTTTGTATTCTAATAATTTGCCAAATCGGAAAGAATGGAAAATGCAGATGCATTCTGCTCAGCTTGTCATATCAAATTTCCAATTTGATATGACTCCAGAATGGTTTGGTTATCAGTATGAGAGATCTTTAAAATCTTTGGGTACAAGATATTCTGAGTTTATAAATTTTCCAATTTCATCTATGCCTTTAGCATTGGCTATAACTTCAAGGAATAAGGAACGAATACTTGGAATTTTTGAGCATGATTATCTAAATGTAACGGAGAAAATAAGAGAAATCGTTTCAAGAGAAAGAAAATCTCTTAATTCAGAAAAATTAGATAAGGTTATTGAGTCTTTTTCTAAGCTTCAGAAGCTATTTGAAAACTTCGAGGTAGAGAAAATATCCCAGATTGTATTAACAGTAAAAGAACTGAACAATTCATGTCGTAATCTTCGTTATGATGGAAGTGGGAATTATGCAAACAGTTACGTAGTTAATGAATTATGTGATGTAGTTTCAGAATTATATCAAAAAGCAAATAATCAATGGATTTCATTCTTAAAGAAAAAAACACTGTTAATAGCAGGGCCAGCTGGAATAGGGAAGTCTCATTTTTTAGGAGAGTTGCTTACACAACGACATAAGGCTCAATTGCCGACTTTGTTAGTGACTGGCAAAACTTTTGAATCATCAACAGAACCATTATCCCAACTTTGTTCACATTTTGATTATGTAGGTCGTAACAATTTGTTCTTAAAGGGACTTAATGATTATGGTAAAAAACTTAATCAGCGTGTTCTTCTTATAAAAGATGGAATAAATGAGGGTGCTGGAGTTGATTATTGGAAGATTCATCTTCAAGATTTTATACATCAGATAGAATCTTATGATTATTTGGGAATAGTCCTAAGTGTTAGAGTTTCTTCTTCTCGCAATTGGGCGTATGAACTTGTACATGATGAAGACTTTTCTGTTTATTACTATTCTGGATTCAAGGGAAATACACAAGCTGCATGTGAGTATTTTTTCCGTTCATTTGAACTTGAATTTCCAACTTGGCCAATTATTGGTGAAGAGTATTCAAATCCGCTTTTCCTCATAAAATATTGTCGTTCACATCAATTGTCAGGATTGCCACTTGACCAAGAAGACTTTTGGACTACTATTAGGAATTATTGTTCTGAGATAAATAAAACTTTAGCTGAACAATATCACTATAATTCTGCCCTTAATTTAGTGTTTGACTCTCTTGTTAAGGTGGCTGAAATAATGGTAAACGAGGATAAAAGGTGGAGTTTGGAATATAAAGATGTAATAGGTAAGTTGAGTGATGTCGCAAAATATGTTGACCAACCAAATCATTTTTTAGATTATCTAATAGAAGAGGGACTATTACAAATAACTAGTTATGATGACAAGACTTTTGTGGATTTTGGGTTTGAACGTTTTGGTGATTTCTTTATCTCGTATTATCTTGTGAAAGAAAATTTATATAGCGATTGGATTTTAACCAAAAATGCTTTTGATTTACATGCACTTTCAATTTTAGTTCCAAAAATTCAGAATAAGGAATTGTTTGAAGTTGCGTCAGAAAACAAAAAGTCAGAATGTTTTTCTGCTTTTTGGGAGTCGTTGCCATATCGAGAAAGTTTGACTGCCCAAGCAGAAAGTTATTTAAGTAATCTTTCTGTAGGGGATAAACAACTTGCTATTTTGACAAGTTTTAGATGCTTGACAAGGTCTGATTATCCTCTTAATGGAAATACTTTGTATGATTTGTTGAATTCTATGTCTTTGGCGGAACGTGATGTACAGTGGAGTGTCTATATATCAGAAGAATTTGGTGACTATTATGAAAGTGCACTAGCATTAGTAGAATGGGGATATAGTGTATCACAAAGTGTTCTTGAATCTTTGAATGAAAAAGTTTTACAACATTGTGCCGAGGGCTTATTATGGATTCTTTCGTCTACAAACCAAAGCCTTAGGGATAAGGCAACGCATGCTATAGTAAATCTTACAGTTGGGCGACCTATTCTAATGAAGCATCTCATAGAGCGATTTGCTCAAGTTACAGATCCATATATCCAGGAGCGTCTATGGGCAGCTATTTATGGTGCTGTTCTTTGTAGCCAATCATCTGATATTGCTGGCTCCATAGCGAAAGTTACCTATAAGACAGTTTTTAAAGTACAGCATGTTATAGAAAATATTCTGGTACGTGATTTTGCGAAGGGTATCATAGAATATGCCATTTCTATTGGATGTGATATTGATATATCGATGGAGACTCTTCATGCTCCATTTAATGAAGTTACTATTCCCCAAATACCAGACGGTGAGGAGATAAATCGTCGATATAAGCTTGATTTTGATACAATAAATGACAAGGACATATATATTGCACAGGAAGCTATTCTTAGCTCTATGGCCACAGAACATGACACAAGAGAACACATGTATGGTGATTTTGGTCGTTATGTTTTTCAATCGAATATTCAAGCTTTTCCTGTTGTTCCTAAAGAAATGTCATGGTGGGCAATTGCCATGATTTTTGAAGAGTTTGGATATGATGCAAGTTTGTTTGCAAGTTTCGATGCTCGAAATCATAGTTTTGATCGTGGAACTCATCGCATAGAAAGAATAGGTAAAAAATATCAGCGAATTGCATTAAACAGAATTCTTGCAATTCTTACAGATGTATTTCCTGATGCCAAAGGAGAAAATGATTGGTTCAACCCTTGGCTTGTGCAGAGAAGTATAGATCCAACGATAGCTCCTTTAGGGATGCAAACAGATAATAGAAATGATAGGTATTCTGTTCCTGTTTATGAAATAGATGCTATAAAGGATGATTTTAAATGGATGAAATCTACTACCAAGATGCCCCCAATAGCTGATTATTTGCAGATAACTGATTCTATTGGTGAAAAATGGATTAATTTATTTTCTTATAACAAACAGACGTTTCAACCTAAGAGCATAGATAAGCCAGAATACATTCGTGATCTATGGGTTTTTGTTCAGAGCTTCGTTATTGATAAAAAGTACTTAAATAAAGTGACGACGGCGATATATAAATATGGTTTAGAGGGACGTTCATTCCATGAAAATGGTGAAATTTATCATCTCTATTCTCGTGAGTTCTTTTGGTCAAGTAATTATCAAACTAATGTTGAACAAACAGGCTATTATAGTCATGTTCCATTTTCTATATCAAATAGGTGTTGGGATAAAATAATAACAGAACCAACATACTTGCAATATCAGCAGGATTCTGATGAGGATTCTTCATATGAAGAGTCATTTAGCATGTTGTTGCCAAACCAATGTTTGTATAATGGATTAGGATTGATGTATGCTAAAGAAAATGGAGCTTGGGTAGATAAAGATGGAAAATTAACTTGTTATGATAATTTTGTTTATGGTCATGGGCATTCAGCTTTGCTTGTTCGCCAATCTGCTATAATGAATTATCTAAAACAAAATGATAAAATTATAGTTTGGCCAATCCTCATTGAAAGAATGATAAGAACAAATCATGGTATGGATTCTCATCGTATTCAATGTGGGGGCTATGCTTATTTGACACCCGACGGAAAAATAAAATATAAGTTTAGGGATTATGAGCCAACAGCTTTTTCAAAATGGAAGAATAGACAAAAAGGAAAAATAAAGAAACAAACAGATAAAGTCAAAATAATCTTGGCAAAGCATCATTTGTTAAAGTTGTCATTAGAGGAGCAATTGCACTATCTTTCAGATACTGAAGATTTATTTGCTATTGATTTTCAAAATGATATAATAAGGAATCCAGGGGAATCTTGATTTTTAAGAAGTAATAGTTGATAAAACAGCATGTGATAAAATATGCGTCCAACACAGGATAGAAAGACATCTTCTTATGAAGAAGTATAAGTAAGCCGTCACTTTAGACCATTTTGCATACCGTAAATTACCATTAGATCGTAAGGTTTTAACATAACGATTGGTTACCTTGGCATCCGGATTCAAAAAACAGAATTATGGAAATATGGGAATACTTAGGAAAGTTGTTCTTAAGAACTCTGAAATGCTTATAGCTATAGGGCATCTATAGGGTAAATCCATTCCCATATGAAAGATTAGGGCGGATCGTCAAGCTATGCTCCTGTAAAGAGAAAACAGATGAGTTGAAGAAGTGTGTTTAGCCACTCCTTCAACTTAAACGATAATAAATATCTATACTAAGATTGCAAAACGAAAAGCTTACTAAACTTCCAAGAAAACAACATAGGACAAGGAATTGTAGAACAAGATGTATTGAATATATGAACAAAAATTGTTATATTAGGCAGATACGGGGTGAAAAGGCTTTATTGCTATTTTCTTATTTGCAAACTTTGCCAGAGAATTCTAGATTTTCCTCTAGGCTAATGTCTTGTACGGAGAAGGTAATATTAGATTTGAGGCATCGTAAGCCCTTGGATTGGAATGTCTTGCAGGATAAATTGGAAAATGGAATACTGATGGAGGATCCTCAAGAGCATTTGTTTTCGCATTTAGTTCATACGGAAGAGGGATCGTTTACAGTGTTTCCTGGACCATTTATGTTCTATCAATACAATTTGAGTAGATTGTTGGAGATTGCTAGATTGTCACAGATTCCCAAGAATGAACTCGGAATAGTGTATGTATTGCTTCAATTCTCCCAAATTATTGCAGAAAGATGCAATGTTGAAAGATATAGTATTGGTAATCCTAATAGAGAAAATGTATATATCCCTGATAGGAAAAATCTTTATGCTAATATAGACAAGTTGAATTTCTCTAAAAATCAGATAGAAGAGATTTGTGAAAAATATAGTGTTGATTGTAAAGCCTTTGAACAGTTGGTTTTTAAGGCAAAAAGAAAAGATATTCGCAAGTCTCTGAAATATGAAGGGTATTCTGATGCAATAACATTGACTCCTTTTTTCAAATATGATAATGGGTATATCTTGCTGAGTCCATCCGCCTTGCTTCATTCATCATATAATATTTGCAAGGAAGTATTAAAAGACAAATTTGGCGAATCTTTGGTTGGAATCTTTTCTAAGATTCTGTTTAATGAAACTGCATGTGTGTTGCGTAAGATTCCTGAACTTCTCTTGGGAGAGTTTTGCGTTGATGGTATGAATTGTCTTTTATATGGTGAAGATGACAATAAAGCTTTTTGTGTTGTTCCTTATGTTGCCGAAAAAAGATGCTCATTAAGTCAATTTTATGAGAAAGTAAATAGTTTTGTCCGAAATCAATTTAATAAATATAATGGCATTTCAATGTTTGTTGTTGTCTATTCACAGATTGATGATTCGCCATTTCCGTTGATGGTTCCAAACAATGTGTTCGCATTGAGTATAGATGATTTTAAAGCTGTTATGAGTCAAACTGAGGCAAAACTTCTCACCTTATATTATTATCTTCAAGATAAAATGCAGATAAATGTATCTCCAACCACACAAGAAATAGATTTGTTTGCTTTGTATTCTCAGAAAGAGTATAATTTTTATTTTGAGGATAAAATCGGTGAGTTGTATGTGGAAATAGGAACTGCGTTGTCATTGCGTGGAAAATGTTATGTAGATAGAGATGAACATTATGTATATTCGCCATTTTTAGAAAGGAGAGTCCCTGTTGTTCATGCTCACGATATTTCTACGGGTATTCCAATTTATGAGCCTCTGTATCCACCAGAGAACTATATGTTTCTTATGTTGGAACTAGAAGGAAATGCCTTGTATGTCCAGTATGAAGCAAAAAATCAATTATGTTATGAGGTTGTTCATAGTGTGCTTTTGTGGTTATATGCAGCATTTAAGGTTAAACATATAGCCGTGTTGAAAGATACGGTATATGTTAAGTTAAATATTGTGGAGAAAGAAGAAATCGTCATAGAGCAAATGCAAAGGGTGTATGCTATGAATCTTTTATTTGGGCAGGAAGAATCAGTAAGTCCCGAAAAAGTTGAAGAAGAATTAGTAAATCATTTTGTTACTTTGTTAATTGGGCAAGGGGTGATTTCGGAAGAATTTACTTCAGCTTTGATTCATAGTATGTTTGAGGAGTCTGGCGGACATTTTATGTTGACAGATGTACAAAACGGAAACCCTTTGATAGAATATGATGGGATAACATCCTGCCATTATGTAAGTCATAGATGGATAGACAAAATTTTAGATGAGATAGCTGACTATTTGAAAATCAAAGGTTCAGAGAAAAAACTATCCATCGCAGAATCAAAGGCTATTATGGTGAGAGTCATGCAGTATCTTAATCAAGAGACTTTGGAAATTTTGAAGAGTTTGAATACTCAACAAATGCTTGATTCTTGTTTGCGTTTACACCATGCAATGATCTATTGGTCTAGATTAACTTATTATCGTTTTAACTATATTGCATCGGCTTACCGTTATATTGGTTCTGAATTTGAGAATCAAGTGCGCAATGCTAATGATTACTCTGAGATGAATACATTGGTTCTGTATGTTGTAGAAAAATTAATTCAAGAAGATTATCATATTGATTCTAAAATATTCAATATCGAAACGATAGATAGACTGTTTGCGCTAATGCATCATATTGTAAATATGGGAATTTATTTTGATATGTTGAATGCTGAAATAGCAGATTCTGAAATTGTGATTTTGCAGAATGGAAGAATTGTATTCCCCAATATTATTGAAATTAATAATGCCTATATATCAGTTCTACGTAGCCATACTTTAGAATTTCAAGATGTTCTAATGAAGCAGAGTAAGATTCTACCAAAGTATGAGATTGATTTGAATAATCATGAATTTCAAGATGCATTTATTGCTGAGTTTGGAATTGGCATCAATCAATTTTTTGCAATACAAAAGCGAAGTGTTGAATATGCAAATGAGTCAGCTTCTCCAATAGTGAACATGCCAAAAGAACAATTTATAAGTGTGATTTTAGGTAATTGTTTAGAAAATCAAGAGGTAGCGATCTTTTTTGATAACTTTGTCTTGTCAAAAGAAGTTTTTGTAAAGGTTTCGCTTAAAGACAAATTGCCCCAGCGTTTTAATCGCAGTGTCCAATTATCTACTCGACCATGGATTTTATATGATGGTGAAATACATTATTCTTCAAAAAGTTTATATATAAGTCATCAAGTGATGATAGAACGCTTGGATTCTGGTATCATTTCGCACTCATCAAAGTTGATGAGCAGCTATATCGGGAAGATTAGTGAAAGAAAAGGCGAACAGTTTACTCGTTCTCTCGGCAAATACTATAGAGATTTGGGTGATTGTAATATTTCCGTATATTTGGAGGTTCCAATTTGTCCTGGAAAATTATTGCAAGCAAAGAATAATCTTGGTGACATAGATGTATTGCTAATCAATATGGATTTGAAGAAAATCGTTTGTATAGAAGCAAAAGACTACTATGAAGCCAGAACCATATATGATATGATGTCGCAAAATAATAAGATCACAAAGGCCTTGCCTAAGGTCATTGAACGTAACAAATGGTGTAAGGAAAATAAATTGCAATTTAAAAAATATGTAGTCGAAGTTGACGATTCTTATGAGGTGAAAACCATCTTTTTGACTTATCATGAGCCTACCTACAAATATTTCTCTCACGTGAATGAAGTTGATATTCCGATGGTGTCCGCTTTTGACATCATTCAAAATCCTTTTATTGTGTTTGAATGATTTTTTCCAAAATGAATAATATATTTAGACGTGCCAGTAATGTAGCCCATTACTTGGCAAAGGCTTTACCTACCGATTGGTATTGGTTGAAGCGGAGTGTGAAGAATTCCATGTTGTACCGAGGCGAGGAGTATTTGGCTAATCGCCTGCTCATCATGGGACATAGTGTGGAGAAAGGAATTACGATGCCCAACCGACGATATGGATTTGGGTATGGAGTGGTTCGCTTGCTCATATCCTTGTGTCAAGAGTATCGTGCCCAATATGGCTCGGAGAAAGAGGCGTTTCAAATCGCATTGGATGATTTGCGAGAATACTTGCAGATACATCAAGAGGCGAATTTTGAGTTGCCTGAAGACATCGAAGAGGGGATAAGGAAGTTGATGGCTTTCAAGACTGGAACGGAAGTCGATTGCAAGATGGTGACGAAAGAGGAGTTCTTCGCTTACTCTGATTTTGCCTCTTTTGCTCACTCTCGCCATACAAGCCGTTGGTTCTCTGATGAAGAGATTTCTGATGACACCATCGAGAGTGTGATAGAGTTGGCTAATACAGCTCCCTCTGCTTGCAATCGCCAGAGCGTGCGAGTGAAATGTGTGTCTGGTGAAAAGAAGAATGAGATTCTGGGCTTACAGAATGGTAATCGTGGGTTTGGTGAAAAAATCAACAAGTTGCTTGTTGTGACGTTCCTTCAACCATCATGGGAGTATGACATACAAAGTGCAGGATACCTAGATGCTGGTATCTATACCATGAATATCTTGTATGCCTTGCATTATCACCAACTCTGTGCTTGTACCTTGAATGCTCATTTTGAAGTGAAGAACATCGAAAAGGTACAGCAAATCTTGAATTTGAGTCCTTTGGAGGTTCCTACTGTCTTTATTGGCGTGGGGAAACCTATGGAGAAGATGATGATAGCAAAGAGTGAACGAATTGGAGTGGAGAGTGTTCTGAAATTTATAGGTTGATGATTAACTAGATTGACAGAAATGAGAATTCTTTTTTATATGCCAGTGGTCTATGGCTCTATTGAAGATAGAATCGCATGGGTGAAAAGTAAGAAAATGAGAGGCGAGTTGATCTATAATATCGTTGATACTGAAAAATTAGGATGCGAAGTCTTGGCTTCTCCAACGAAATGCTATGGTATTGCAGATAAAAGATTGTATATTTATAATACCTTCAAGTTTTTGTGTTTGTTGGCGAAATATGACATCATATATACTCCTTATTTCCAAGGTATAGAATGGCTCATTTATTTGAGAGCATTGGGATTATTCCGAAAAAGAATTGTGGTATGGCATCATAACCCGATAGAACGTCAACGGAAATTTTGGGGACGCCTGAAACAAAAGATGTTTTTCCGTGGATGCGACACTTTGTTGTTCTTTACTGATGAACTTAAAAAGCTGAGCTTGGATCAAGGGTGTCCTGCGGATAAATTGCATGTGATAGATTGGGGACCTGATATGGCTTATTTTGATATGATACGTCCTCAATATGCAGAGTGTAAAGGAAACTATTTAATGTCGGGAAGCGATTCTCGTGACTTTGATTCTGCAATGGAGGCTTTTATGGGGTTGCCTCATATAAACTTTGATGTGTGTCCACCTTCTGATGATTTATATGAAAAATATAAGAATGCATCCGAAAATACTCATATTTACTGGTTTGAGAAGAACAATAAAGGGTATGAGAAAATAGCACAAAAAACTGCTGATTGCAAGGCGGTCATCATTATCACCAAACCAGTTTCAGGTCGCAAACTTCCTTCTGGTCTTACCTCCATCTGTGAGGCGGTGGCATTGGGAAAGCCTTGCATCATTACCGACAATCCTTATTTCAGTGATAAAATGCGTAATGCTGGCTTTGCCATCTTTGTAAAGGTGGGTGATGTAGAAGGCATAAAACGAGCTATTAGAACGTTGGAGGAAAATCCAGCACTTCGTTCGGAAATGTCTGATGCGGCATTGGCATACGCCCGTAAATATAGTTCAGAGAATACGGCAAAACAATTGGTAGAAATTTTCAAAACCGTAATGAAAATATGAAATCTTTATTGGAAAATATAGCAATGTGCTTCTATCGTAACTTTAAGCGAATAGAACGTAAGGCAGAGTGGTTGGATTATCAAAACCTTAGGAGACAGTTTAAATCAATTGGCACAACATCCATTTTCCCATTTATGGATTATGAAGTGTTGGGACCTGAATATATAGAAATTGGTGAAGGATGTGGCTTTGGTCGCCGTCTTAGATTGTGTGCTTATAATAATTATGTAAATCAATCTTTTACTCCTAAATTATCTATTGGAAATGGTGTTCATATTGGTAATGATTGCCATATTGGTTGTATTGATAGCATAAAAATTGGAGATGGAGTTTTGATGGCGAGCCGCATTACCATTTTGGATCATTTTCATGGTAGTATAACTCGACAGGACATCTTTACCCCCCCATCTAAGCGACCTTTGTCAAGCAAGCCTGTTGTGATAGGAAAAAATGTTTGGATTGGGGAAGGCGTGGCTATTATGCCAGGTGTTACCCTTGGTGATAATGTCATCGTTGGTGCCAATGCTGTGGTAACACATAGCTTTCCCGATAATGTGGTTATTGCAGGTGTCCCTGCAAAGATAATAAAAGTTTTAGATAGTGATGATAATAAAAGGATTGGTTAGTATCGTTACTCCATGCTACAATGGGGAAAAACTGATACATAGATTGTTGGACTCTGTGCTTAGGCAAGATTACCCACAGATAGAAATGATTGTCGTGGATGATGGTTCAAAAGATCAAACACGTTCAGTTGTAGAAGGGTATGTAGAAACCTTTGAAAATAAGGGATATACATTAAAGTATGTATATCAAGATAATGCTGGACAGGCGGCTGCAATCAACAAGGCTCTCCCTAAGGTGAAGGGTGAATACTTGATATGGCCTGATGCTGATGATTTCTTTCTTGTTGATAATTCCATTTCTATCATGGTGTATACTTTGGAAAGTTTGGATGAATCCTATGCAACCGTCAGATGTTGGGAAAACTTTATTGATGAAAATACGTCGGAAGTTATTTCTGAAAACCATTTTAATCCAAGTAAGGAACAACTATTTGAGGAGTATTTTACAGGAAAGGAAACAGTTGCAGTAACAGGAACTCACATGGTAAGGATGGAATGTTTTGATAAGGTGAATCCTATGCGCCATATTTATGATAAGCGTCAACCTCAGAATTTCCAGATGCTTCTGCCTTTAAATTATAGTTATAAAATCCATACGATTTGCCAAACCTTGTTTGGGCGACTTATTAGGACAAATTCTCACTCTCGATGTGAGGAGTCTTATGAAAAGCATATTGATGATGCACAAGGATACAAAGAAATTATGGATCATACGTTCGCTTCGATTTCGGCAATGACTCAAGAGGACCGAAAAAGATGCTTGCGTTTGAGCGCAATCTATAGTTTGTCGGGAAAACTCTATTATTCCTTGAAATATGGCAAGGCTAAAGAAGCGAGATCTTATGCCAAGGAAATGAGAGAACTCGAAGTGCCAGAAACAACGGCAGGCAAGATTCGCTTGGTATTAGTATCATGTCCTCCATTGTTGAAATTGTTTGATAAAATTGTTGACCGATTGAGAAAGTAATAAATATGAAAAGATTAAATTCGATGTTATTGGCACTGGCAAAGCCAGTACTATGTTTATTTCCATTGTTCTTTTGGAGTTTTTTCCTTCAAAGTCCCATATTGATTAGTTTTGCCAGAAGTGCTCCATTGAGAGCTTTGCTGATGTTTGTTAATGTTGGTGATGGCGCAACTAGTGATTTGTATTTTGCCTTGTTGCTAGCATTGCTCATAGTATATCTATGTTATGCTATATCTATATGGTCGCAAAAGGTTGCACTTGGTTTTAGGTGTATCATATATTTTATATTGGTAACATCCTTTATCGCAAGAAAATTCCTCTTGGTAGAGTTTGGATTGCAATTGACCCCTTCCACGTTTTCTCTTTTGCAGGAAACTAATGGACATGAAGTTTCTGGTTTCTTGGATATTTTCATCTTGTCCAAGATTGGCCTCAAATATCTATTGATTGCCATCGGATTATACTTGATAGTTTTTGCTTCTGATATGTTGTATGTCAGAAAAATGATAGCAACTAAATGTCCGGAGAAAATGAAACTTGTTTTTGGAGGCATCATTGGTTTGGTATTCGTAATGTGTGTTCCTGCTATTCGGGGGGGTATGAACAGCTCATGCAAATTCCTGGGGGACAATCTACGTTTTCAGCAATACAATGCACTTTGCTAAAACTGTCTAAGACATCAGAAGAAAGTCACTCTTATTGGAATAAGATACAAACCATCAATCAAGAAAAAGGCGTTGCTTCTTGCTCGGAAGATTCCATCAATGTGGTGTTTGTGTTGGGAGAGTCTTTTATCAAGGCACATTCCTCATTGTATGGTTATCCTCTGCCAACGATGCCAAATATGGAAAGAGAGAAAGAAAATGGAAATCTATTTGTTTTTGAAGATTTGGTTACCCCATATAACGGCACTTCAAATGCGATGAAGAACCTTTTCTGTCTGAATGATATGTCAAAAGGTGAGAAATGGTATAAAACCGTTTATTGGCCTCAATTGTTTAAGAAAGCAGGTTTTCATCTATATCTGTGGGATAACCAAAAGAACTTTGATAAGCGTCATGGTAATACTTTTTATGAAATGTATTCGCATCAAGTTGCCAATGTCTGCTATGACGAAATGAACGAAACAGCCTACGATTATGATGAAGCGATAGTGGAAGACTTTAAAAAAAATGGGCAAATCAATTATAATGGTAAGAACTATGTATGGTTCCATCTAATGGGACAACACTTTGCTTTTGCAGATAAATGTCCTAACGACAAGAAAGTTTTTCAAATTAAAGACATCAAACGTACTGATGGGTATTTGACGAATGAAATGAAGCAAGTGATAGCTGACTATGATAATGCGGTACACTATAATGATGAGGTGCTGAAAAGCATCATAGATCTGTTTAGAAATACAAATAGTGTCTTGGTCTTTATCTCTGATCATGGAGAAGAAGCTTACGATTATAGAGCAAAGACCAGTCGCCCTGCTATGGAAACAGGCTTGGAAAGTGAATATGCTCATTGTCAATATGATGTACCTTTGTTCGTTTGGTGCTCGGACCAATATTTGAAGAAGCATAAGGATGTTATAAAAGAATTGAAAAGCAGTAAAGGTCATTCTTCTATGTCTGATAAGATTGGCTACTCTATGTTAAGATTAGCTCAAGTAAAAACGAAATATTATGTTCCTCAAAGAGATATAACAAATATGAATTTTCAAAAAACAAAACGCACTATCTATTTGATGGGCGGTGAAAAATCTATGGATTATGATGTTGTCACTCATTATTCCCATTTATAACGCATCCACTTATCTGGCTTTTAGCTTGGAATCCCTCTTGTCCCAACCTTTTCAAGATTTTGAATTGATATTGGTGGATGATGGAAGCACGGATGCTTCGCCTTCCATTTGCGATGAATATGCTGCAAAGGACGAGAGGATAAGAGTGCTACATGAGCCTCATTCGGGTGTTGCCAATTCTCGACAGGTGGGACTGGAGGCGGCGAAGGGGATGTATATCCTCTATGTGGATGCCGATGACCAAGTGGATCCTTGCATGATAGCCGATATGTACCAAGTGGCTGTTGACCAAGAGGCAGACATGGTGCTCTGTGACTATCGGGAGCTGACCCATGAGGGGGAGGTGTATCGCAAGCAAGAGCCGACTGCGCTTGATGGCGTGGCGGTGTTGGAAGACATCCTTGATGGCAAACTCTATGGGGCTTTGTGGAATAAGATGATGCGAAGGGAGTGGCTTCTGCAAACCAAGGCTGCGTTTCCTCAACGGTTAACGATGAGAGAAGACTTGGTTTTCCTCAGCCAATGTTTGCCATACGCCTCGAAGATAGCCTACCTCCCCAAGGCTTACTATGGCTATGAGCGAAGGAACGCATCAGCCTTGACGAGCCATTATGTCAATGAGTCGCCTGCTTATTATCAGCAGGAATGCTTGTGGGTGGATTTGATTCTGGAAAATCAATTCTTGCTGGAATCGACTCGACAACGATTGCAGACTTATCTGTTAGAGTTGGCTTACATCACCTTGAAATCGGGCTTGTTTGACAAGCCCAAATGGAATGCGGTTTTTCTGAAGCATCCTGAAATCTTAAGCTATGGTACTGGTTATAAGAAGAAAATGGTGAGTCTTGCCTTCAATGGACATTTCGCCTTGGCAAGACTGTTACGAACTTTTATCTCTCACTTGAAATCATGAAAATTGGAATATTGACTCAGCATTTCTTGCTGAACTATGGAGGTATCATCCAAAACTTCGCCTTGCAACAGGTGCTCTTGAAGTTGGGGCATGAGCCTCTCACCTTCGAGCACGACACTTGTTATAGTAGGACGAGATGGTTGCTGCGCACCGCCAAGCAGATATTGAAGACTCGCTCGCTGAAGGGACTTCCGGTATATCCCATCTATCAAGGACGTGTTGGCAACAAGAACTTCATCAAGTTTGTATTGAAGAACATTCGTTCGGTAACGGTGAAGGACTTTACACCTGGCTTGACGCAGATATATGGGTTGGATGCCTATGTCGTGGGAAGCGACCAAGTTTGGCGACCAGCCTTCAATCTGGGACCTCGCCTGGTCAATATGTTCTTGGACTTTGCAGGCGATGATGTGAAGAAAATCTCATACGCAGCCTCTTTTGGTTGCAAGGAATGGGAATACACGGAGGAACAAGAGCTGCAGTGTGGCAAGTTGGCGAAACGATTTGATGCCATCTCCGTTCGTGAGGCTTCGGGTGTCGATTTGTGCAAGGAGCACTTTGGGGTGGATGCCACCTTGGTGCTCGACCCGACCTTGCTGTTGGACAAGGAGGATTATGGCAAGGTCTGCAATGACGTGCCAAGAAAGGGGAAGCACATCTTTGTCTATTCCTTGGTGGTGAGCGAGGGAGTGCTTGCCGTGGCAGAGAAAGTGGCAGAGACGATGGGACTTCCAATCATCGTGAAGCAGGCTGGCAGCAAGGTGAGGAAGGAGGACACGATAGAGGATTGGTTTGCCGAGTTCCGTGATGCGGACTACGTAGTCACCGATTCTTTCCACGGAATGGTGTTCTCCATCATCTTCAACAAGCCATTTGCCATCGTGATGAATCCGAGCGGCGGCAATGATCGCTACATTTCCTTGCTATCGCAGTTGGGCTTGATGGAGCATATCGTGAAGGATGGAACATTGCCATCTGATTCTGCCATTGATTGGCAAAAGATCAACATGCAGCTGGATAGTTTGCGCAAGACAAGTTTGGAATTTTTGAAAAACAACTTAAAATAGAATTTATGACAGACAAGCCTTTTATTTCGGTTGTGATACCATTATATAATAAGGAGAAGAGTATAGCGCAGAGTTTGAAGAGCGTCTTGGACCAGACATATACCAACTTTGAGATTGTCGTGGTGGATGATGGCTCTACGGACAAGAGCGTGGAAGTGGTGAAGGATATCGGGGATGACAGAATCCAACTGCTAGGTCAGTCTAATGCCGGACCAAGCAAGGCTCGCAATACTGGGGTGAAAAATTCCAAAGGTGATTGGATTGTCTTCTTGGATGCAGATGATGAGTTGCTACCCGATGCCTTGTCTATTTTCGCAGAGATTATCGTTGAGCATCAAGATGTGGACATCATAGATTGTAATCGCTATGTACGTCGAGGTAATGATGAGCAGCTTGGCTTTCATCCTTTAGAAGGTTATGTCAAGAATCCTTTCAAGGAATGCTTTTATGGCTTGGTATCTCCAGGCGAGGGACGTGCTGCTTTTCGAAAGACATTGTTATTGAAACGTCCTTATCATGAGAAGATTAGACGATTTGAGGATGCGGAACTGATTATCAGATTGCTTTCTGATGCCAAGGTGTATTCAAGCCGAAAGGCAACCATGATCGTGAACTGTGATTTTTCGGCGGCAAGTCATCCTCGCAAAGATGTGATGGAAGATTATTTTGCATATCTAGACTTCTCGAAAGGCGGCTTCTGGCGTAAGATGTGTGTTTATCGCACTTTTTTGGAGGAGAGGGAACTTTATCCTGAGTTTGGAAAAGTGCATTATGCAAAGATGTATAAGCGATATGATTGGTTATTAGTTTACAAACTGTTGAATTGGTTTGGCAAATACTTTAAATAGTTTCGTTTGATGAGAGTTTTATGGATTGGTGGTTCTGGGCTATATGTTCCGAACCATGCCTCCCACGGGGGATATAACGGAGGTGGATGGGTCGCTTCCGTGCAGAAAGAAATCATGAAATGCGAGGATATTACGCTGGGCATTTCTTTCTGTAAAGATGGTGAACCGGAAAAGGTGGTGCAAGAAGGAGTGACCTATTATCCTGTGCCCAATCATACCAAGTCTCGCAAGGACAAAATCATTGACTTGTGGAAAATTCACGATGTGAAGCGAGACGAGGTGCTTTGGCCTTATTACGAGGAGAAGTTCAAGAAAGTGATAGATGACTTCAAGCCAGATGTCATCCACATCTTTGGTTCGGAGTTGTATCAAGGACTGGCTGCAAGGGTGACTGTCGACATTCCGACTATACTTCACATCCAGGGGCTCCTCTCTCTCTCTATATATATATACCTTCCACCATCGGTTTCGAAATGGCAGTATTATATGAGTGGAAAGGGGTTGAAGGGGAAGTATCATAACTATCAATATTTAGCCTATTGGCATCGCAGTGTGCATCGTGAGAAGGCGATATTGAAGGCTGTGCCTCATGTGATAGGTCGTACTGATTGGGACAGACAAGCCTTGGCGGTGTTGAATCCGAAGGCGCAATATCATTATGGTGGCGAGATTCTCCGTGACATCTTCTATGAGGAGAAGGAGAGAAAGATGCCAAGTAAGCCTGTCATCACCTCTACGATTTCCTTCCCTACCTACAAGGGATATGACGTGATTTTGAAGGTAGCTGATATTCTGAAGAATGAGATGCATTTGGATTTCGAGTGGAATGTGTTCGGCAATGTGCAGCCTGAGTTCATGGAGAAGCATACTGATTTGAAGCATGAAAACTTGAATATTCATCTGCGTGGTGTGGCATCGGCTGATACTATCCGTGACACCTTACTAGGTAGCACCTTGTATTTCCATTCGTCATACGTGGAGAACAGCCCTAACTCTGTGGGCGAGGCACAGCTCGTCGGCATTCCTGTGGTGGCAAGTAGAGTGGGTGGCACTGATACTATGGTCGAGCACGGAAAGACCGGCTTCCTCTATCCAGTCACCGATCCTTATATGGCTGCTTACTATATTGGCAGAATGATTGCGGATAAGGAGGAAAATGTGGAGATTGGTAAGCAGGCGAGAGAAGTGGCGCTGGTAAGACATGATAAGGGGAAGATAGTGGAAGAGTTGTTGAAAACGTATCGAGAGATACTAGGTTTATAGCTAAGATTAGCATATCATAAAAGTATTTTTTTATATCAGATTGCGTAGAATTTTATGGGAGAAGATAGAAAAAAAATATTGAAGGCAGTTTCGCCCTTCATTCATCCTAGTTTCTTGAATTTCAAGATGATGCCGTATGAGGCATGGAAGCGGAATGGGGGAGAGGTGGCGAAAGCGCATTATCCTTGGCGATGGCTCCATGGTGCTGCTTATCGTTGGGAGTTGCCAACGATAAGGAAGAGCGGAAAGGAGGCGAGGCTGCGATTTGTGGAGCCTGTGTCGCTGAAGTTTGACTCATTCCCCGATTATGCTCGCTATGAGGTGGTTCCGATGTTTTGGGACTGTTGGCCTCGATATTTCGAAATGACCTGCGAGTGGTTGCGGAAGCATCGGGTGAAGACGGCGATATTCTCTTCTCGGATGACGGCGGAGAGGATGCAAGAGAGATTCCCTGAAATGAGAGTCATCTGGTGTCCTGAGGCGGTGGATGGTAGTGTCTATCAGAAAGGGAAACTGCTGAAGGATAGGACGATTGACTTGTTGGAGTTCGGACGCTCGAATGAGAAAGTGCTGCAAACTGAGGCGTTATCATTGAATCATGTTTGCACGAAACAAAATGGCAAGTTCATCTATACCAATGAGCAATTGTATCAAGCGATGGGTGATGCCAAAGTGACGATTGCCTTGCCTCGCAGCATGACGCAGCCTGAGATGGCTGGTGACATCGAGACCTTGACGCAGCGTTATTGGGAGTGTATGTTCTCTCGTATGGTGATGGTGGGGCATGCGCCAAAGGAGTTGGTCGATTTCATCGGTTACAATCCTGTCATTGAGTTGAGAGAGGAAATTTCTGCTGAGGCTCTGATTCGGGATGTCTTGGAGCATATTGATGATTATCAGAGTCTTGTGGATAAGAATCGGGAGACGGCTGAAAGGCTTGGCTCTTGGGATGTGAGGATGAAGTGGCTCATGGAGGAACTGAGGGAAGATTTCAGTTTATAACTGTTAATTTCGATAAGAAAAGCATTAAAAAGCTTGCAAGTTTAATATAAAAGTACTATTTTTGCAGCCGTAAAATTACAGATTTATGCATACATTAAATAATAAAACAAAAGAAACGTTGAAACATAGGCTTGGAAAAACTTATGATGAGCTTATGCAGATGAGTGCAGAAGAATTGGATGCTCTCATCGAAAATCGTATTGGCAAAAAACTTAGACCTGCCTTTTCTTTAAAGAGCATGGTAAACCGTGGTTCTGTTTATCTTTTCTTCAAGAGACTGATTTCTCAAAATGCAATAGATGGACAAATAGCAAGAATTTAAAAACATATTATTATGGATACAGATATGCGAATCATAGCTCTTTATAAAGAGTATAATATGGTTATAAAACCGTTGATAGCAGAACTAGAAGCTCGAACAGAGCAGTTCCCTCTTCCTTTGTTTAATGAAATCAGAGCTTTACACGACCACATTGCTCGCTGTTATTCTGAGAGGATTTCTTCTAATCAAGTTGATTCAGAGATACATAAGGCAGAGCGTCATGTAACTAGAATCATGTTGGATTGTTATAAGTGCTTGAACTTGTCTTTACATCCTCAAATCCGCAACCTATTGGGTTTCGTGGGATTTTGCTTGTAAAAGACAAAAATTCATTTTATTGTACATATTCCTTGCATAACAGAAACGTCGTAAACACAAAATCCCCTTACCCCATA
>OJJU01000215.1_pt1 | contig 25251 bp, 18 predicted proteins | sample 1596141 | NCBI WGS metagenome assembly OJJU01 (sample SAMEA4350150, study PRJEB24818) | metagenome | biome: human; feature: gut; material: faeces | place: Denmark | collected 2013-09
GCCTGGCAGAGATGGGTGAGTGGATGAAGACTTACGGCGAAACCATCTATGGTACCCGTGGCGGCATCGTGGCTCCTCATGATTGGGGTGTTACTACCCAGAAGGGCAACCGTCTCTTCGTTCATATCCTGAACCTGAAGGATAAGAGCCTCTTCCTGCCTCTCGGAAACAAGAAGGTGAAGAAGGCATTCGACTTTGCCAGCAAGAAGCCGGTGAAGGTTCAGAAGTGTGATGGAGGTATTGTCCTTTGCCTGGAAAAGGTGCCGGATGATATTGATAAGGTCGTGGAAATCAGCTTATAAGCAGGTGGTTCCATAATGAACTTATGCTGTACGAAGATTTTTCTTATGGTTGCATGGCAATTGTTGTAAATATTTACGGCAATTGCCATGTATATTTGTGGCAGTTGTCAAATAACTTTGTGCAATTGCTTTAATAATGAAGCTCCTAGTTCTTTGTATTGTAAGAACTAGGAGTTTATATCATAATGTTTGGTTGTCTCTGCCTTAAACTTCAGTATTATTTATTCACGTATTTCTTTCCATCTTGTATATATAGCTCACCCTTTTGTGGGGAATCTATTTTCATTCCCTGAAGGTTGTACTTGGTGTTATCGCCTTTTGGGGTAACCCTTGTTGATGAAACGGATGTTGCATTCTCGTTAATTATGAATTCCTCGATATTGGTATCATCAAAGGCTGATGTTGAAATGTCTAATCTCTCCTCCCATACCCAAGGAATAATGATAGTTTTCAGATATTTGTTTCCTTTAAATGCATTTGGTGCTATATAGTGTACCGTTGCTGGAATTTCATAAGTTTGCTCTTTTTTCCCCACAGGATAACGTACTAAAATCCTTGGTTTATCTTCATATTGTCCGAGATATAGTACGCCATTTATCGTAATATATGAAGAATAGGGACTGTTGGAAATATAATTATCTCCGTAGTCTACTCTTTGTGCATAGCATGATAGACCTAAAAAGAAAATAAACAAAAATACGAATAACTTTCTCATAATGTGAATGTTTTAATTGTTAATATTTTATTGGTGCTTATTGTTGAGATTCTCGTCTTGCTTTTATGCTCAATTTCAGATGCATTTATTTTGTAAAACACAATCAATCAAGAATAATCCTAAGTTTTTACAAGCGAGAATATCTTTATCTGTAATCTTTTTCAAATCAATGTTATGTTTGATTAAATCATCTTGAAAACGCATAAATGATTTGATGGATTGAATGTATAGACCGACAAACGACTGATTTAGACCTTGCTTGCCGAGGAATTTTCCAAACTCATCTTCTGTGATATTTTCGAGAGATTTATTTTGTTTACCTATGGCTACCTTCCATAAATATTCTAGGATTTTGCGGATTTTGTCCAAACCTGTCATAATATCCTTTTTTACCTCTATAGCCTCCAAAGCTTCAATTAACAAATGGCGGCATACTGGGTGATTGGATATTTTGTCTAGCAGTTGTTTGTTGGTTACTAAACCATCAAGATGTCTCATATGAGATTTTAGCAAGTTGATAGTTTCTAGAACTTCTAACTCATCATGTTTGCTGTTGAAGCAAGCATATATGATACCATGCTCTTCGTCATTTTCAACATGATTAACACAGTATAAGCCTTTTATTAAATCTCTTATTTCTTGGAAATCTTCCTTAAAGTGAGGTCTAATTTTAATGTATCCTTCCCCGTTGAGCTTTGTCTTGGGAATCGTGTCAAATTTGTAGCCCATATTCATGTCTAAATAAGCCAACGACTCCCTGATTGGCGGTTAATATTATGTTCTTGGATATACAGAAATAAAAAAACGTGGAGCCAGCTCTGCTGCTCGTTCCACTTATCTAGGCTCTCGCATTGCCCTGTCTGTCGAAACGAGCAATGCTGAAAGCCCCACGCCGATGTAAATATATAATTCACCCTCCCTAACAACGAACATAGAATGTTCGAAGCCAATGAGGGCTGTATATAATACACCCCATAGGGCGTCCCCATTGCCTTGTTTTTGACAGACATTTGAATTTGCGAGATTCAGATAAGTCAAAACCAAAGCGTCAGTTACGCCTTTATTTATGTATATGTATCCCCACCTTAGCCCTATCATGGGCTTTCAGCAAGGATTACGGTTGCAAAGATAGTGATTATTTTTGAAAGTTGTATCAGGAAAGAGCAGAAATTTATTAAAAAAGACATAAATCTAGGTTATTTTGCTTATTTCTTTCTTAGCACGATAGATAAAACCTACTTATATGCCCAAAAATGAATTTATCTGCCTCGTTTGATGCTAAAATGAGGCAGATAATCCCAATTGTGGTGCAAATATGAGGCAAAGAGGGTTATCCTTGCTTATTCTCTGCTATCAAGTTATGGATGGTCTTCCTTACTCTTTCTGCAGAAGTAACAGGAGAGTTGCTTTCATCAGCGCCTTCGGCACCCATATACACGTTGGTGTTGAGCTGCTTCATCTTGCTCGGCACATTGACTCTTGCCGAGAAGTGATATTCGTGGATACCGGTAGCATCGAAGATGGTGCGGATGTTATCCTCGTTTACGCCACATCCGGCTAGGAGGATGATTCGTCCGGCTGCTGCCTGCCTGAGCTCTGAAAGAAGCGCTACGCCTTCTACTGCCTTAGGTTGCTGACCCGATGTAAGGATACGGTCGCAACCCAGGGAGATGATGTCTTCCAAGGCTTTCTGAGGATTGGCTGTTCGGTCGAAGGCACGGTGGAAAGTAACGCTCATCGGCTTCAGTTCATTGCCGCCTTTCGCCAGTTCCACGAGTCGGCGGTTCGCCTCCATATCCACTTCTCCATCCTCTGTGAGGCATCCTATCACTACACCATCAACGCCCAGTTCTCTGCAGAGGCAGATATCCTCCTCCATGCGTTCAATCTCCAGCGGAGTGTAGAGGAAATCGCCACCACGAGGGCGGATGATGACGTGGAGCAAGGTCTTATCCAACAACTTTCGGGCAACCTTTATCTCGCCATACGATGGGGTAGTACCACCCTCAGGTATGCCTGCACACAGTTCCACACGGTTGGCTCCACCTTCCTGTGCAGCCAGACAGCTCTCTACGCTGTTGGCGCATATTTCAAACTTAAAATCGTCTCTGTTCATAGTTTCTATTTTTTCTTTCTATTTAGTTATTTGATTATTACTAATTTTTTCTCTTTTTACTTGATTTCTCAATATTTGCTGCAAAGATAACATTTTTTCTTTTGGGGATAGCTATTATTTCGAAAAAAAACATTATTTTTGCAGAAAGTTTGTAACGTAACATCAATATATTAACTGGAATATAATAAATATAATTAAAAAGCTAACTAACAATGAGAAAGTTTTTAGTAATGTTCGCCATTACATTCTTAGCCTCTTGGCAGACAATGTTGGCAGCAAACGGCCACTTCATTACCGATGCAGCTTATCGCACGAAAGTGGAAACGGCCTTCAAACAGAAGGTAAATCTTGTAGGTAAGCAGTTTTATGACCAGAAGATGCTCAAGCAGCAGAAAGCTACAGCCGATGAGCAGGGAGCCTTGCAGTTCCTCTATGCCTACATGCCTGTGGCTGATGTAACCGACTATCCTACCAGCTTCTTCCTGGAGAATGTGCGCACCAGTTTCGAGGCACGCCAGCAGATGGCTTGGGGAAACAAGGTGCCTGAGTTGCTCTTCCGCCACTTCGTGCTCCCTGTACGCATCAACAATGAGAACCTGGATAATTCGCGTATGGTATTTTTCAAGGAATTGAAGGAGCGCGTAAAGGGTATGAGTATGAAGGATGCTATCCTCGAGGTAAACCACTGGTGCCACGAGCTGGTAACCTATCAACCATCCGATGGACGTACTTCGGCTCCTCTTTCTACCATCCGTTCGGCTTACGGCCGCTGCGGTGAGCAGAGTACCTTTACGGTAGCTGCCCTGAGAGCTATTGGCATTCCTGCACGCCAGGTTTATACCCCACGCTGGGCACATACCGACGATAACCACGCCTGGGTAGAGGCTTGGGCAGATGGTACCTGGTATTTCCTGGGTGCCTGCGAGCCGGAAGCTGTACTGAACCTGGCTTGGTTTAATGCTCCTGCATCCCGTGCGATGCTGATGCATACCAAGGCGTTCGGTGACTACAATGGTCCTGAGGAGGTAATGCTCCGCACTTCCAACTATACCGAGATCAACCTCATCGACAACTACGGTTCTTCTGCCCGCATCGATTTCGAAATCGTAGATGCAGCAGGCAATCCTGTAGATGGTGCCAAGGTGGACTTCAAGATCTACAACTATGCAGAGTTCTGCACCGTAGTAACCAAATATACAGGTGCTGATGGTGCCACCTTCCTTTCTGCCGGCAAGGGCGATATGATGATCTGGGCATCCAAGAACGGCAAGTATGGCTTTGCCAAGGCTTCTTTCGGCAAGGACAAGAAGGTAGTGGTTCGTATGGATCATCAGGTAACTGTACCTGGCGCAGAGCAGAAGACCATCCTCTTCCGCGATTCCTTCGATATCGTTCCTCCTCCAGAGCATGCCAACATCCCAGAGGTTTCTGCCGAGGCAAGAGCTAAGAACCTGGAGCGCTTTGCCTACGAGGATTCTATCCGCCACGCCTATCTCGCAACCTTCTACAACAAGGAGAGTGCATTGCAGGCTCTGAAGGATAATGGTCTTGCTGCAGGTTCTGAGGAGAATATCCAGAAGATGGTGAAGTATCTGGTAGGTTCAAGCGGTAACCACCGTGTCATCCTCACCTTCCTGAAGAATCACAAGGACCGTATCGACCGTGCCATCAAGCTGCTCGGTACCTTGAGTGCCAAGGACTTGAGAGATATGCAGATGGATATCCTGGAAGATAACTTCAATGCCAAGAGCGATCAGCTTTCTCCTCGCGTGGAAAACGAGATGATCATCACTCCGTTCAAGCAGTTCTTCGAGAAGGAGTTTGCCAAGCAGCAGGTTGCCTTCAAGAACAATCCTAATCTCCTGGTAGAGTGGGTGAAGAAGAATATCCGCATCAATCCTGACCTGAAGGCTCTGCAGATTGCCCAGACACCTATCGGCGTATATCGTTCACGCCTTACAGACGCCCGCTCTCGCAAGGTTTTCTTCGTAGATGTAGCCAGAAGCTTGGGCATCGAGGCTCAGGTGGATGAGGTGACTAAGAAGACTCAGTATAAGAATGCCAATGGTGGCGAATGGATTGACGTAGATTTCGACAATGCCGTGCAGAAGGCTTCTGCCATGGGCAAGTTCGTGATGAACTACAAGGATAATGGTGCTGTGGATGATCCTAAGTACTACAGCCACTTCACTATCCACCGCATCAATCCTGATGGTTCTACTTCGCTTCTGGAGTATCCTGAGGAGGGTTGTACCTGGAGCGGTACCTTCAAGAATGGTGTAGATCTGGATGAGGGCGACTATGCCCTGGTATCTGGTACCCGTCTTGCCAACGGTGGTGTGCTCGCAGAGATGCAGCTGTTCCATGTAAAGCAGGGGGCTACTACCCAGGTGGATATGAACCTGCGCAGTTCTGAGACAGAGATTACCGTGAAGGGTAACTTCAATTCAGAATCCAAGTTCATTCTCTTGCCAAGCAATCAGGAGGTTAGCCTTTTGAGCCAGACAGGTCGCGGCTACTTCGTAACAGGTATGATCGGTGTAGGTCAGGAGCCAACCAACCACGCCTTGAAGGACATCGCCAAGGTGGCACAGGTATTCGAGAAGTGGGGTCGCCCTATCGTTATTCTCTTTGAGGATGAGGCATCTGCCAAGAAGTTCAGAATCTCAGAGTTCCCTGGTTTACCAAAGAACATCATCTTCGGTATCGACAAGGATGGTTCCTGTCGCAAGGAGATGGTGGAGAACATGAAGCTTCAGAACAAGAACCTGCTTCCTATCTTCACGATTTCTGATACCTTCAACAGAGTGGTATTCCTCTCTCAGGGTTATACCATCGGATTGGGTGAGCAGTTGGAATCTGTAATCAAGAGATTATAAAAGCTGAGCGTTTCAGCGTTTCACTTGAAAATTCGATATTCGATATTGCTGAGCGTTTCACTTCATTTTACGCTAGTACTTTTTTGCACGGGGAGATAGTGCAAACTCTATATAAAAATAAAAGCCCAGAGCATTCCGCCCTGGGCTTTTATTTTGCTGTTATTTCTTCACGGTGATGGTTTTGATCTCCACCTGCATATCCTTATCGGCTGTACGGTTCTTGGTAAGCCACTTCTGGAAATCCTCGTACTTCAATTCTCTAGGCAAACCGGCTACGGCATTGTCTATCGCCTTGACGAATGGGTTTGGCGAACTGATTACATAGATATAATTCGTTTCTGCCGCCTTTTCGCAGGTCATGTTATATTCATCTACATCTGCCGGCTGAAAGAGCGGTGCAGCCGTCTTGGAATTGAAAAATACGTATCTCGTGTTGGCATCCACCTTCACCTTGCCATCCTGCGATGACTGATAAGGCAGGAGACAGTAGGCATTCTTGCTGTCATCTATCAGATAAACGGCTACGTATCCCTTGGCAGATGACTGGTAGGAGAGATAGAGATCGTCGCCACTCTTGAAGTTGTCGCTTTCGAATCTATCTTCTGTACCGTTTCTCAGAATCTTGGCAACGAAACTGTTCTGTGTAGCAACCAGCTCCCGCGCTTTTCCGCTTACCGCGCATTTCACCACCAGCATGCCCTGTTCGTAACTGATTTCGTACTTAGGTTCGCCGATGGTTTCCAGCCATTCACCCTTCACGTCGCTGCTGCTCAGCGAGGTGAAATCCGTCTGTGTAGAGCCGTTGGTATTGTTCATCAGGGTAGCGTTATGTTGCGCCACCACGGTGCCGAACTCATCGCCCAAGGCTTGAATCTGTGCTCTGCTCAGAGCCGTCTTCTTGGCTTGCTCCAGCGAAACGTTTTCCGGTGCATGGTAGATGTATTCTCCGTGCACTTTTCTGGTGCGCTGGGCATAGCTGGTTGTAGCTACGCCCAGGAACATCAGGATCATCACAAAAATGTAGTGTCTCATCCTTGCTGATTTTATGTTATTCTTATTTCAGTTTCAGCTCTTTCCAGCCTGCTGCAAGCGAGGTAGAAGGAGTGGCAGTAGGAGTCTGAACCTTGCGGTTGATAACCACTGACTGCTGCTTCACATTTTCAGAGATGTAGCTTTCAAGTTCGCCGAGGCTTACATCACCCTTGGTTTCCTGGAGTTTCTTCAGGAGATAGTAGGTGAAGAGGCCATGCCCCTTGGCTGAGTATGGGAATGCAGTTTCATCGCCCGATGCAGCACTGAATACCACCATGTTGCCACGTGGATCTTCCTGCTTAGCCTTCAGCGCTACGCCACGGGCAGAAGCCAGCATACCTTCCTCGCGCTTCGAGCCGCTGAAGCAGGCATCCAGGAACACCACAATCTCCTTTGCCTTGGTAGAACCCAACTCGGCATAGAGCTTGTTCAGAGAGTAGCAACCCTCTGTCTGGGTGCCGTCGGCATCGGTAGGAAGCAGGTAGGCATCCTTCGTAGATTCGTTAGGAATACCATGACCGGCATAGTAGAATACGATGTTGATGTCGCCGTTGAATGCGCTGGCGATATTCTTTATATCGCGCATGGCGCGGAGCATCGTACCGTATGAGGCATCAGCATAGTAACGCACGTTTTCTGCCGGCATGCCCAGTGTCTTCTCGCAGTACTTGGAGAAGGCAAGACCATCGTTCAGAGCCAGTGGTACGCCTGCCACATTACTGTAGTTCTGGTTGGCGATGACCACGGCAAAGGTCTTGGTGTTGCTGGTTGGATTCTCAGGGATATTCTCATCCACATCCGATGTTCCCAACTTCACGTTCTGCTGCTGTACCGTCTGCTTGTTTGCATTCTCGTTGGATGCCAGCATATTGGCGGTGATAGGGTCGAAGTGTACCTCTACGTTGGTGGCGGTATAGTTGAGCGCTGCTGCGTTGTCGTACTGATACTGCTTGCCCGAAGGGGTGATGATGGTAAGCTTGGCGAGTGCCAGGTGATCCTTGTCGATGAAGTACTGTGGATCCTTAAACTGCATACCGTTCCAGTTGGAAGCGAAGATGCGTGCCTCGTTGTTGGCTCTTGGCACCGGTACGATCATCTCGCCGAGATCAGGCGATGTTACCAGGAATACCTCGTGGTCGGCATCGTATGGCTTCAGTTCCAGATGGCGCAGGTTTACTCTCGATTCGTACTTGCTGATGTATTCCTGCTGCGCAAGTCGCTGCATCTCGGCAATCTTGGCATCTCGGTTCTTCTCGGTCATACGGGCGCGATACTCATCCAGTGTCTCGTAGCTGTCCTTCTTCTGCCATTTGTCGATGCGGTTTTCGATGAATGGAATGGCAAAGGCAGAGTAAGCTGGGATTCCCTTCTCCTCTGCAGCACTCTGGTCGTTGCTTAGTGTCTGTGTCTGAGGGGCAGCGGCAGCGATGGTTGGCTTTACCTCGCCATTGAACTCGATGAGCTGAGGAATCACGTTCGACTCGATCTTACCGCCTCCGAGCGAAGCCAGCTTGTTGTTGATGATATTGAAGTTTTCCTTATCACCTACACACTTGTATGCGATAGCGAGTGCCTGGGTGTATTTCAGCGAAAGTGGGTCGCTGATGATGATGTTCTTGATGTGACCTATCGAATAGGTGAAGTAATCCTTATATACGCTTTCCAGGTCCTTGATATGAGGATCGTTTTCCTTGAGTTCCAAAGCCTGGTTATAGTTTTGCACACCTATGTTATAGTTGTTGATAGCCAGGTGTTTCAATACATCAAGAGCCTTAGGATGAGCTACTTGCAGTTTCTTGTAGATATCGAGCGCCTGCTCGAAATGATGACCTTCCTCGTAGAGTTTTCCCTGGATGTTGAGAAGGGTCTCATCGTCTGGGCGGAGGGCAAGACCCTTGCCTACGAACTTCTGGAGATTGGCATTATCCTTGTGGTCGATACACAGATTTACTGCCGACGAAATGATGCCATAGTCGGTAGGATAGTTATCAGATGCCTGTTCGAGAGTGATGACGGCAAGCTGATATTTATTGGATTGTGCGCAAGCCTTGATGAGGTTGACGAATACCGATTTACGGTACTTCTCGTCACCCGAACGGAGATATGCTTGCAGGTATGGAATAGCTTCCTCATACTGGCGGCGGTTTACCAGATTGGCTGCCGCAAAGTAAGAGAGCTGTGAATAGGCATTTTGAGAGGTGTAACCACCATCGGCAAAGTCGGATAAGCCGACAACATCCACGTAGGCGCGTGCAAACTTGATGGCGTTTCCTGTGCTCTGGTTGTTACTGTTATAGGCAGCGGCATTAGGCAGGAAAGCAATGATATTCTTCATGTTGGCCATCGCCTGTGAATATTCGGCACTCGTCTTCTCAGAGTGGGTAATGATGGCGTAAGTTGCCGTATAGCAACGATATAGCGCGTCGTACATCTGAGATTTGTCCTCGTCCTTATTGGCGAGCTGAACAAACTCTCTGTAGGCGTCGTTAGAGTCAGTTATCGTCTGGGCAGCCAGTTTGCTGCCCGACGATAAGAGTAAAATAGATATTGCAATAAATACTTTCTTCATTATAGAATCCATCAATATTAGAATACATCAATAAAGGTGAACTTCACGCCGATTCGGCGGTATTCTCCACCCTTGTTCTCAGATACTTCGATATAAGTATCATAAGAGGTCTTCATCTTCTGGAGTGCTGGGATATTCTTCTCGATATAATCCTTCACACCCATGGCACGCAAGTAAGCCAGCTGATCGTTCTCGCCGATACCGGTAGATTTGGTTACGGTGATATTGCTCAGTTCGCCGTTCTTGTGTACTGGTTCCTGCTCGAAGTCGCCATAGCAGCCATCGTATGCCACGGTGCGGCTGAATGGCAAGGCATCAGCCATACCGGTAATCTGGATCTTCACCTGCTTGCCCTCTGCGGTATACTTGGCGAAATCTTCCTCCAAAGCCTTCTTCACGATGGCGAGCATTGCCTGAGCGGCATTGGATTCTTCTACCTTGAAGCGACCTGGTGCAAAGTCATCCTTGGCAGAGTACTCCTCATCTACAGTATAAGATACATCTACATCATAGTTGAAGATGTTCTTACCTGATGCATCGGTGGCGTTGGCTACCTTGGTGTGTACATCAATCTTGGTATGATCGGAGATGATGTTCTGCTCCTGGGCATTCTTCATGATCTTGTTCTTGATTTCCTCAAGCTTCAACTCTTCCATCTTGGCACCCTGAAGCTGCTCGAATGGTACGAAGTTGTCGTCTGACTCCAAGAATGCCAATGACTTACGCTCGGTGTTGTCGAACACGTATTTCTTGCCTGTCTTCTTGTTGATAACCTCGGTATATACAAGCTCGAATTCATCCTTGTCGTTCAATCCATACTGGGTATTGGTGAATTCCAGGCTTCCTGCATCCATGCCTTCTAACTCGCTAACAGGTACTGTCAGGTAGATGCTTGGCATGTTGTTGAATTCCAGGGTCAACATATTCATATCTGAGTTATAGTTACCGAGCTTTACGTCGGATGTGGTGAGGAGATTATCTGCCATATTGGTAGCAATCTGTGACTCGAAGAGGCGCATCTGCTTCAATCTTGATTCCTCGTTCACACGGGCATTGTAGTCGTCAAGGCTCTCGCCTTCCATACGCTTCATCCACTCATCCATGCGGCTGTTCAACTCATTCTTCAGCTTCTCCTGACGGTTAGGACTCAGGAATCCTACCGGGGTAAAGACGATTCCGCTGGTATAGTTGTGTACCAGGTAGATATCATTCTTCACGTTCTTGGAGAAGTTGATGTACTTGATTCCGCCTTCCTTGGCATCCACGTACTGGCGGTCGTCCTCATTGAGCAGGTTGATGAAAGCCACACGCTGGTCGCCTGTTACGATAGCCAGATACTTGTTTTCTGGGTGGAAGAAGCATCTTTCAGCGATACCCATGGCATCGAAGTGCTTGCTCACGGTGAAAGTCTTGGTATCATATACATCGCAGGTTCCGTCTGCTGTGAGAACTGCCATCTGCTTGCTGTTGCTTGAGAAGGCAACGTCCTTGAAATCTGCCTTGAGCGGAAGGGTAGTGCGCACGGTTTCATTCTCCAGGTTGATGACCTGAAGCTTATCCTTGGTGCTGGCGATGAGGAAGAATCCGTTAGGGCTTGCATCGAGGCGGGTAGCTGGTTCGTTGATGGCGAAACTCTTCACCTCGCGAGTCTTGCGGGTTTCAAAGATGTGGATTTTGGAATCCGATCCCATCACGTAGAGGAACTTGGCGTTTGGTGAATAGCAGATAGCCAGTGGCTTAAACAGCTTGTTGGTCGTAATCTTGCCCAATTGCTGATCCTTGGTTATCAAACTAAATACATCTATGGTATTCTTGTCTTTTTTGCTGTCGATGAAGGCATACGAACTGCCGCTTGGGTTGATGGTAAGTGCATTGATGCGATTACCGGTGTACATCAGGTAGTTACGCATGTTATAGATTTCCTTGCCATTGTAGTAGTAGTAGCCACTGTAGTAGTTGGCAAGTCCTTCTGGTACCTTATCGAATTTTACCTTGATTTCGTGCAGCTGCTTTTTCTCAGCCTCCTGTGCAGAGAGGCTGAGTGCAGTGCATCCTAAGAGGCAAACAATTGCCAATGTAGTCTTTTTCATGTGACTTTGCAAATATTATTTTGTTCCCAATACGTTATCAAGTTTCTTGTGAAGCTCCTCACTCTCGTTTTCGAGGCTCTGGCGGATGGCATTCTTGGCAGCAGCCTTAGCCATGGCTCCATTGTATGCGATGCGGACGAGTACTTCCTTGTTCTTGTTCTTCAAGGTACGGTAGCACTCCATGACTGTGATGGTTCTGCCGATGCTCTGTACGATGAGGCTCTTGCTGGCCATGATACTCTTGGTAACGGTAACTGCTTCTTCCATGGCAAGCTGCTGGGTAGCTACAGAGTTGTCGATAAGACCTGAAACTTCTGTCTGAATCTGGGCAGCAAGGTTCTGCTTGGCCAGTTCCATGGCTTGCATCTTGGCACCGTCATAGTTCTCACCGATACTCATGGCTTCACCCATGATGTACATTGGGTACATAGATTCGTCATACTGATACTGCATAGCGTATGACTTATCCAACTGCTTTTCCAGTGGGAGTGCACCAGGAGCTGTCTGCCAGCCTTCTTTCTGAAGCTTCTTGGCTTCTTTCTTAGCAGCCTTTGATGCTTTCTCATTGAGTTCCGACTTAGATGCCTTGAGCATCTCCAAGCGTTCTTTTCTTAAGTCCTTAGCATTCTGTGCCTGGGCAAATGAACTGATAGGTGCTGCCGTCAGGCAAAGCAAACCTACAAGAAAAAATAGATGTTTCATAAGCTTTGATTTTTTTATATTATCATTATTCTTTTTCTTTGCAAAGGTAGGGAAAAAAGCCAATGTCTGTTGGTTCATTTTGGTTCAATTCTCCTTGCCTTACCTATACTTGATAGATTTCTGCTACAAATATACAAAAAAATAATAAAAGAATCTCATAAATCTATAAAAAAAGCCGCAAATGGTTCGTTTTTTACCATTTGCAGCTATTTTTTGTTTATTTGAACGCTAGGAAAGGCTTCTTCTTGTTGTTCTTTGAAGTCTTTCTTCTTTCTTTTTAAGTCTTTTCCTAAAGAGTTGATGCTCTTTTTAATGCGCTTCCAGCCAGTTCTTTCCCCAGCCGGCATCCGCAATCAGAGGAACCTTGAGCTTATAGGCATTCTCCATTTCCTCTATCACGATTTTCTCTACCTTCTCTTTTTCCTCTGGATAAACAGAGAAGTTGAGTTCATCGTGTACCTGGATGATCATCTTGCTTTTGATGTCTTCTGCTTTGAAGCGGTTGAAGATCTTCACCATAGCAACCTTGATGATGTCGGCTTCTGATCCCTGGATAGGGGCATTGATGGCATTGCGCTCTGCGAAGCCTCTTACTGTGCCGTTCTTGCTGTTGATATCTGGCAGGTAGCGACGACGGTGGAAGAGGGTTTCGGCATAGCCTTTCTCCCTTGCTATCTCTTTCGACTTCTCCATATAGGCATGTACGCCAGGGAAGGTGTGGAAGTAATCTTCTATGATTTGCTTCGCCTCTCGGTTCTCGATGTTCATGCGCTGAGCAAGGCCGAAGGTGGTGATGCCGTAGATGATACCGAAGTTGGCCGTCTTTGCTTTCTTGCGCTGGGCATCGGTTACGTCCTTGATGTCTTTATGCCAGATCTTGGCTGCAGTAGCTGCGTGGATGTCTGATCCTTCCAGGAATGCCTCTACCATATTATGATCTTCGCTCAGGTGTGCCATGATGCGGAGTTCTATCTGGGAGTAATCTGCTGAAAAGAACAGACATCCCGGCTCTGGGATAAAGCATCTTCTTATCTCCTTTCCGTCATCATCGCGCACAGGGATATTCTGCAGGTTTGGATCGCTGGATGACAGGCGACCCGTAGCGGTGATGGTTTGGTTGAAAGAAGCATGAATATGACCTGTACGAGGATTGATGAGCTTAGGGAGGGCATCTACGTAGGTTCCCAACAGTTTCTTTAATCCTCTGTAGTTCAGGATCTCATCGATGATTGGACTCTTACTGCGCAATTGCTGCAATACTTCCTCGCTCGTTACATATTGTCCGGTCTTCGTCTTCTTTGGCTTTTCCACAATCTTCATCTTGCCGAAGAGAATATCGCCTACCTGACGTGGAGAACCAATATTGAATGATTCGCCTGCCAACTCATAGATATGATGTTCTATCTCATTGAGTCGATTGGTTAAATTATTAGACGTTTCCTTTAGTGTATCTGTGTCTATACATACGCCAGTCATCTCCATGTGGGCAAGAACAGGCACCAACGGCATCTCCACATTCCAGAATAAATCCTCGCACTCTATCTCCTTTAGCTTTGGTTCGAGTACATTCTTCAGGCGCAGGGTGATGTCGGCATCTTCTGCTGCATACTCGTAAACTTCTGTCGGAGACAGGTCGCGCATTGATTTCTGGTTTTTTCCCTTAGGACCTATCAACTCTTCTATGTGAACCGTCTGGTATTTGAGATATACCTCGGCGAGGTAATCCATATTGTGATAAAGCTCTGGCTGGATGAGATAATGAGCAATCATCGTATCGAACATCTTTCCCTGTATCTCCACTCCGTAATTCATCAGCACTTCGTAATCGTACTTGATGTTTTGTCCTACTTTCAGGATTTCCGGATTTTCGTAAAGCGGTTTGAAGATATTTACGAATTTTAAGGCTTCTTCACGTTCCGCAGGAATTGCTACGTAGAAAGCCTCTTTCTCCTTTACCGCAAAGCTCAATCCCACTAATTCTGCATCTACTGCGGAGGTGGAAGTGGTCTCTGTGTCTAAACTAAGAATCTGCTTTGTAATCAAATAATCAAAAAGATTTTGTGCATCTTCTTCTGTTTCAATGAGTTTGTATGTGTGAACAACCGTTTTAATGGTTTCAAAACTCGTGTTTTCTTCCTCTTCTTGCCCATCGTCTTGCTGTGCGCCAAAGAGATCAAGCTCTCCTGTAGCCTTTGTTTGCACTTTTTGAGGTTTTTTAAGAACACGCTTGGCGAACGACTTAAACTCCAGATCGGTGAAGATTTCATCCAATTTGGCATTGTCTGGTTCTTCCAGTTTCAGATCTTCCATCTTGAGCTCTACCGGTACATCGGTTCTAATGGTTGCCAGGAACTTCGAAATCTTGATGTCCTCTATGGCACCCTCTACTTTCTCGCGAAGCTTGCCTTTCACCTCGGCGCTGTTTTCTATCAATCCCTCTACGCTTCCAAACTGGTTGATGAGTTTGATGGCTGTCTTCTCTCCAACACCCGGGCATCCAGGGAAGTTGTCGGCAGAGTCACCCATCAATGCCAGAAGATCGATAACCTGGAGTGGGGAAGAGATGCTGTATTTCTCTTCAATCTCGGCAACGCCCAACTTCTCGTAACCACCGCCATGTCGAGGTCGGAACATGAATACGTTGTCTCTTACCAGCTGGGCATAATCCTTATCTGGTGTGAGCATATAGGTTTCGATACCCATCTCGCCTGCCTTCAAGGCAACGGTACCAATGATATCATCCGCCTCGAAACCATCCACCTGAAGAATAGGAATATGATAAGCCTCCAGGATATTCTTGATGATAGGTACCGAGAGCTTGATGTCTTCCGGTGTCTCTTCTCGCTGTGCCTTATACGCGGGAAAAGCCTCGTGGCGGAAGGTTTTGCCATGGTCGAAAGCCACGGCAATATGGGTTGGCTTCTCCTTGGTGAGTATCTCGTTGAGGGTATTGCAGAAGCCCATTACACACGAAGTATTAAGTCCCTTCGAATTGATTCGAGGGGCTTTCATAAAGGCATAATACGACCTATAAATGAGCGCATATGCGTCTAAAAGGAACAATTTATCCATAATATTCATTTTTATGGTGTAAAATTACTAAAAAAATGCGATATTTCAAGAATAAATGCGTAATTTTGTATCAAATTTCAGAATTAATGGACTATTTATCACTTATTAAGCAGCCTATTGAGGCAGAATTGGCAGATTTTGTTGATTTGTTCAACAAATCTTTGATGCATAGCGATGGCCTTCTTTCCCAGGTGCTCGACCATATCCGTCAGCGCGCTGGTAAACGAATGCGCCCTATGCTCATCCTGTTGATGGCGCGAAATTTCGGCAAGGTTTCAGAGGTTACCCAGCATTCGGCAGTCGGTTTGGAGTTGCTCCATACCGCCTCTCTTGTGCATGATGATGTGGTAGATGAAAGCGGCGAGCGTCGTGGTCAGGCAAGTGTGAATGCTACTTATAACAATAAGGTAGCCGTGCTTGTTGGTGACTATATTCTTTCTACCGCTTTGCTTAATGTTTCCTATTCACACTCCGAGGAAATCGTACGCAATCTGGCCGAATTGGGTCGTATCTTGTCGAATGGTGAGATACTTCAGCTCAACAGTATTAGTAATGATGAAATCTCAGAAGAGATATATTATCAGGTAATCAAACAGAAAACAGCTGCTCTCTTTGAGGCTTGTGCAGGTATTGGTGCAATGTCAACCCATGCTTCTGCCATAGAGATAGAAGAGGCGAAGCGATTCGGTCAGAATCTGGGTATTATCTTCCAGATTCGTGATGACATCTTTGATTATTACGACTCCAAGGAGATAGGTAAACCTACCGGAAATGACATGACCGAGGGTAAGCTTACGCTTCCAGTAATCTATGCCTTGAAATCTACTGGTGATGAGGAGATGCTGAAGCTTGCACGAAAGGTGAAGGCTCGTACGGTATCGCGAGAGGAGATTGCTCAGCTTGTTGCATTTACCAAGGAAAACGGCGGTATTGAATACGCTGATAAGCGTATGTGGGATTTCCATGCCGAGGCGATGACTTTCCTTGATACCTATGTGGAGGATAAGAGCATCTATAATGCGCTGAAGGCTTATTTGGATTTTGTGATTGAACGAAAGGCGTAATGCCGTTTTATTATGCAATTTTGATTTTAAAATACTTTATATACATTATAGATAAGGGCTGGTTCTCTCGTTGAGAATCAGCCCTTTATCTTTTATCTATCTCCTTTGTGAAGGTTTGAATTACACGATTGCCTTTTAGAAGTACTTGATTTCCTTTCCTACAAGCTCGCTCAAGAGAAGGTTGGTAAGACGTGAGGTTCCAAGGCGCAACCACTCGTTGGTGAGCCACTTTTCACCCAAAACTTCCTTCACGATGGTGTAGTAAACCACTGCATCGTGAACGGTGTTGATGCCGCCAGCTGGCTTGAAACCAATCTGGATACCTGTCTTCTCATAATATGCCTTGATTGCCTGGCACATCACGTAAGCAGCCTCAGGGGTTGCTGAAACCTTCTCCTTGCCTGTAGAAGTCTTGATGTAATCAGAACCTGCATACATGGCAAGAATAGAAGCCTTCATAATATTGCTGCAGTTTTTCAAATCGCCTGTTTCCAGGATACACTTCATCTTGTGTTCACCGCAGGTTGCCTTCAGTTCCTGAATGTCATCGCAGAGACCTTCGTAATCCTCGCTGAAGAATTTGCCAACTGGCATAACGATATCTACCTCTGTAGCGCCATCCTTGATAGCCATAGCTGTCTCGGCAATCTTTACCTCTATGAATGTCTGAGATGAAGGGAAATTGCCGCTTACTACTGCGATTTCTACGCCATCTACCTCCAAACTCTGACTGATAAGTCCTGCGAAGTTAGGGTAGGTGCATACGGTTGCTACGTGAGGAAGTTCTGGATAATCCTTGGCAAATTGATTTACTTTCTCAATCATTGCCAGGATGCTTTCTTCTGTATCTTCTGTATGAAGAGAGGTAAGTTCGATGCTGCCAAAGAGGAATTTCTTCACCTCCATGGTCTCGTTTTCCGCTACCTTCTCGTCAAGAATCTTCTTTACTTCTGCTGCTACTTCCTCGTCGTTGAGGTCGCAGTTGTACTGTTTCAAGACAGATAAATACTTATCGTCTGACTCGCTGTATTGTCCCTGCTGCTGTGCAAGAACCTGTTCTTTAATGCTGCTCATACTTAATGTTACTTTTTTAATTATTAAAGTTGAGTTATCTATATTATTCTTTATATTTCGGTTTTACTCCTTCAATTTTGAATCATTATGATCCTTCAATTTCGGGTTATTCTTATGTCTTTCAGCATCCCTTTGGGTCTTCTTGTCGATGCTTTTCTGGAGCTCTTCGGTAAGATCGATACCCGTTTGGTTAGCCAGACAGATGAGAACCCAGAGAACGTCTGCCATTTCCTCTCCTAGGTTAGGCTTTTCGCCTTTCTTGAAGCTCTGGTCGCCGTATGTTCGGGCGATGACACGAGCCAGTTCTCCTACTTCTTCCGTAAGACAAGCCATATTGGTAAGTTCGCTGAAATAGCGAACGCCATATTCCTTAATCCACTTATCTACTGCTTCCTGTGCTTCTTTTATAGTCATATTCTTATTCCTTATTATGGGTATCCATCATGATGGTAACCGGACCATCATTCAGTAATTCTACCTTCATGTCGGCACCAAATTCGCCTGTTCCTACAGGCTTTCCGAGTGCATCGGACAGTTTTTTGCAGAACTCTTCATAGAGTGGAACACTGATTTCGTGCTTGGCTGCTCTGAGCCAGCTAGGGCGATTGCCCTTCTTGTAGCTGGCGAATAGGGTAAACTGGCTAATCACCAGAATCTCGCCGTTTACATCCATGATAGAGCGGTTCATTACGTGATTCTCGTCGTCGAAAACACGAAGGCCTATGACCTTTCTAACCAACCAATCTACGTCTTCAGATGTGTCGCTTTCCTCAATGCCAAGAAGGATAAGATAGCCTTGTTTGATGGCTGATTTTACTTCTCCTTCGATGGTAACAGAGGCATGGCCGACACGTTGTATTACTATTCTCATATTACTACTTTGAACTTTGAATGTTGAACATTGAACTTTATGAATAGCATTTTGTGGAATTCTGGGTTCTGTTCAATCTTTATTATTATTATTTAGTTTCAACTGCAAATATACGACTTTTATTTCATATTCTCGCTCTTTTCTGTGAAATATTTCGCAAGAATCTCGGCTTTATGAGGGCCTAATACCTCTGAAAGCTGTTCCTGTGATGCTTCTTTTATCTTTTTCACGCTCTTAAACTTGCTCAGGAGCGCTTCTTTTGCCTTAGGACCGATGCCTTTGATATCGTCTAATTCCGAATGGAGAGCGTGCTTGCTTCGCTTGTCGCGATGGAAGGTGATGGCGTATCTATGTACCTCGTCCTGTATCTGCGTCAATACCTTGAAAAGCTCGCTTTCCGGTGGTAGAGCGATGGTTTGTGGCGGAAAACCGTAGAGAAGTTCGTTGGTGCGATGGCGGTCGTCCTTGGCAAGACCTGCGATAGGGATTTCCAGGTGCAGTTCGTCTTCTATCACCTCTCTTACCACCTCCATCTGCCCCTTGCCACCATCGGTGATGATGAGGTCTGGCAGGGGAGTTTCTTCCTCCATCATGCGGCTGTATCTTCGTCTTACCACCTCCTGCATCGAAGCATAATCATCCGGTCCTTCCACCGTCTTGATGTTGTATTTACGGTAGTCTTTTCGTGAAGGTTTCATACCTTTATATACGATGCAGCCAGCCACGGCATCGGCACCCGATATGTTGGAATTATCGAAGCATTCTATCTGATAAGGCAGTTTTGTCAGCTTTAGTTTTACCTGCAATTCCTTCATCAATCGGGTTTGCTTCTGTTCCGGATTGAGCTTTTCTGCCTGCTTCAATCGGTCGAATTTATACTGTTTGCAGTTCATTTCTGATAGCTCCAGAAGGTGCTTTTTGTCGCCCCTCTGCGGCACGAAGAAGGTGGCGTCTTTCAGTTTCCATTCCATCTCGAAAGGCACGATAATCTCTTTCGAAGTGGAGTGGAAACGCTCTCTGATTTCAGGTATGGCGGTAATCAGAAGCTCCTCGTCTCTCTCCTCCAACTTGCGTTTATATTCGTAGGTGAAGCTCTGGTTGATGGTGCCGTTTTTCACGTGAATATAGTTGATGAAGGCGTTCTTGTTGGCGTCATCATTCACGATGGTGAAGACATCTACGTCGGTAATGGTATGGCTTACTACCTCGCTCTTTGCCTCAAATTCGTCCAACAACTGATACTTCTTTTTGTATTCTTCGGCTATCTCAAAGCGGAGAAGTTCGGCATTTTTCATCATCAAGTCATAGAGATATTTGCCAACTTCCCGGGTGTTTCCCTTTAGGATTTCACGTGCTTGGCGCATGTTTTCCTGATATTCCTCGTAGCTTTGTTTGTTGATGCAAGGTGCTCCGCAGTTATGAATATGATACTCTAAACAGGGTTTATATTTGCCTTCAGCAACGCCTTGTTTTGTGATGGGAAAGCGGCATGTGCGTGGTTTGTAGAGCTTTTTGATGACCTCTAAAACTGCATACATACTGCCTATATGAGGGTAAGGACCGAAGAATGTTCCCACCTTTTTATTGATATGGCGAGTCTTGAAAATGCGAGGAAAATACTCGTTTGTAACGCATATAGAGGGGTAGGTTTTGCCGTCTTTCAGCAAAACATTATACCTTGGATTATACTTTTTAATAAGGCTGTTTTCCAGCAAAAGTGCATCTTCTTCGGTATTGACGACGGTGTATGAAATGTCGAAAATCTTAGAAACAAGTACCTTTGTCTTGTATCTATCTACCTCTTTATGGAAGTAGGATGACACTCTTCTTTTCAGATTTTTCGCCTTTCCCACGTATATAATCGTATGGTTTTCGTCGTAATATTGATAGCTTCCTGGCTTCTCCGGCATGCTTAAAACTATACTTTTTAGCCTTGCTAATCTTTCCTCATTTTCTTGTTTCGTCATATCTCTAAGGAGTTTTTAAGGGTAAAAGAGCGCTGCTGTTCCACGTGAAACGGCAACGCTCATGTATTGTTGAAGTAACATTTCTGCTGCATAAAACAGCATTTCGGATGCTGTTACAACTGCAATAAAGTAGATACTTCTACGTCGTCATCGAAGATTTTTCTGCCTTCGAAATTCTCGTTTACAAGCTCGATAATAAAGTTTGCATATACCTTTTTCGGGTGGAATTTCTTGACCAGATTGCATGCTGCCTTCATGGTTCCGCCGGTAGCGAGAAGGTCGTCGTGGAGGAGGATTACATCGTTCTCATTGATGGCATCTTCGTGGATTTCGATAGTATCCATACCGTATTCCTTTGCGTAACTTTCCTGTACGGTTTTGCAAGGAAGTTTACCAGGCTTGCGGCATAGAACTACGCCTGCACCGAGTCGGATAGCAAGGGCAGAAGACATTACGAAACCGCGTGATTCGATACCTACGATTTTGGTAATTCCCTTATCTTTGTAGATCTCGTACATCTCGTCACAAATCTCTTTGAGAGAATCTGGATTCTTGAAAAGGGTGCTGACATCGCGGAAGTTTACACACTTGATTGGCCAATCTGGAATGCAACGCAGATTGTCTAATAATAGCTGATTATTCATTACTTTTTTGTTTATTAATACTTATTCTCTTTCTTTTTTATCTTGTTTCCTATCGTATGAAACGGGTTGTGGCTTCTTGGTCTTGTACCTCCATTTTGCCCGTTAATACGTACTGTTCTTATTCCTTTTCTTCGGTTTTATCCTCTTTTGTTTCATGAAACATAAAGTTTTACTTTAACCATAAAATACTTGATGTAACCATGTTTAATTGGCTAGATATCAAGTATTTTATGTATGTTGCGTTTCACGTGAAACAATTAAGTCTGGTACGGCTTTCTCCGTATGACGGATTATCTTCCTAGCAGTACCAGCAGTACGTTGATGTCGCTTGGAGAAACTCCTGGGATTCGGCTTGCCTGAGCTAAGGTTTCCGGATCGATTCGTTCAAGCTTTTGGCGGCCTTCTGTGGAGATTTCCAGTATCTCGGAATACTTGAAGCGTCCTTTGATTTTGATGTTCTCCAGTCGGTGCATCTTGTCTGCGATGAGTCGTTCTCGATCGATGTATCCTTTGTACTTCATTTTGATTTCTGCCGCTTCTGCAATCTCTTCTTTTCGATTGGCTGGCGCATCCATCGCTGCCTTCAGGTCGGGAATAATCTCCGATAGATTTTGAAGGTTCAAGTGTGGACGAGCAACGAGGTCGATAAGTTTACAGCCTGCTCGAAGTGGTGTTGTGCCTAGAGCCTCAAGTTTTGGATTGATCTCGTCTTTCTTGATAGGATAGTTTGCGCAGAAGTCAATGATTCCTTCGATTGCATTTTTCTTCTCCATCCACCAGTCGTAACGGTTGCGTTTGGCAATGCCCAGCTCGTATGCTTTCTCGGTGAGTCGGGAGTCGGCGTCGTCTTGTCGGAGTAGGATGCGATATTCGGCTCTTGAGGTGAACATTCGGTAAGGCTCGTCAACTCCCTTTGTTGTGAGGTCATCGATGAGTACGCCGATGTAACTTTCGTCTCGTTTCATTTCGAAAGTCTTGTCGCCAGTACAATGTAGGGCTGCGTTGATTCCTGCAACGGTGCCTTGGCCTCCAGCTTCCTCGTAACCGGTGGTTCCGTTTACCTGTCCGGCAATGAAGAGACCCTTGATGATTTTTGACTCCAGCGAATGCTTGAGTTGGGTAGGGTCGAAGTAATCGTACTCGATGGCGTAACCTGGTCGGTAAATCTTGGCGTCTCTCAATGCTGGGATTTCATGGAGTGCCTTCAGCTGGATGTCCATCGGCATACTTGATGAAAATCCGTTCAGATACATTTCATTCGTGTCTTCGCCTTCTGGTTCCAGAAATAACGGATGCTGTTCCTTGTCGGGGAAGGTGACGAGCTTGGTCTCGATGCTTGGACAATAGCGAGGACCGGTGCTTTGAATCTGACCATTATATAAAGGAGAGTCATCGAGTCCGCTTTTCAGAATGTCGTGAACCTTCTTGTTGGTGTAACATGTCCAGCAAGGAAGTTGCTTCAGTATGCGATGATCGCCCATGTATGAAAATTGATGGAAGTCGCTGTCGCCAGGTTGCTCTTCCATATCTTCAAAGTGAACGCTGCGCTTATCGATGCGGACCGGTGTTCCTGTTTTCATTCTTGCAGTGGTGATCCCCCATCGGGTGATGCTTTCTGTGAAATGATGAACGGCAGGTTCTGCACATCTTCCACCTTCCACCATCTTTCTTCCTACGTGCATCAGTCCGTTGAGGAAAGTGCCGGCAGTAATGATGATGCTCTTGCCGTAGAACTCAGCGCCCCAGATGGTGCGCACACCGATGGCTTCTCCGTCGGCAACGAGCAACTCGTCGGCCTGGTCTTGCCAGATGTCGAGGTTGTCGGTGTGGTCGAGTATGGTTCTCCACTCCCAGATGAATTTACCTCGGTCGCATTGTGCTCTAGGACTCCATACAGCAGGTCCCTTGCCGATGTTCAGCATTCTGAACTGGATGGCGGTCTTGTCAGTGACAATACCCATCTGTCCGCCCAGTGCGTCAATCTCTCGTACAATCTGTCCCTTTGCAATGCCTCCGATGGCAGGATTGCAACTCATCTGACCAATCTTGTTCATGTCCATCGTTATCAAGCAGGTCTTGGCTCCCATGTTTGCGGAGGCAGCTGCAGCCTCGCATCCGGCGTGACCACCACCGATAACGAGAACGTCATAATTGAATCTCATAATCTATATTTTTTCTAATTTTCGGCAAAAGTAAGAAATAAAATCGAAATTTTAGCAAAAATACTTTGATAAATCATTAAAATATAGTAATTTTGCAGCAGACTTGCGAAAATATACCTAGAAATGAGGATTGCAGAATGCCAAAAAATAGGTATTGCAGGGACGAAAATTGATGAATATAAATTAGTTTCAAACAGTTAAATAATTAAATTTCAATCATTTATGTGGTTAATCAATTCATCTATTGGTAGAAAGGTAGTGATGTCAGTAACTGGTATCGCTCTTATTCTATTCTTGACATTCCACGGTTGCATGAATGTTGTTGCTCTCTTCTCAGGAGATGCTTACAACATGATTTGCGAATTGTTGGGTGCTAACTGGTACGCCGTAGTTGCAACTTTGGGTTTGGCAGCTTTGGCAGTTTGTCACATCGTTTACGCTTTCATCCTGACAGCACAGAACCGTCGTGCTCGCGGTAACCAGCGTTACGAGGTAACAGCAAAGCCAGAGAAAGTAGAGTGGGCTAGCCAGAACATGTTGGTGCTCGGTATCATCATCGTTCTCGGTTTGTTGCTTCACCTCTTTAACTTCTGGTACAACATGATGTTTGCTGAACTCTTGGGTACAAGCTTCGGTCACAGCCCAGCAGACGGCTTCGCTTTCATTCAGGACACCTTCGCTAACCCTGTGTTCGTAGTTCTCTACATCATCTGGTTGGTAGCTCTTTGGTTCCACCTCACTCACGGTTTCTGGAGTGCTATTCAGACTCTCGGTTGGAGCGGTAAGACTTGGTTCTGCCGTTGGAAGATGATTGGTATGATTTACTCTACCATCCTGCTTCTCCTCTTCATCGTAGTTGTATTGGCATTCGCTTTCGGTTGCGCTCCATCTTTGTGCTGCGCATAATTCGTGTAATCATTTAAGTATTAAAAAAGATTATGGCAAAAACATTAAATTCTAGAATACCTGAAGGACCAGTTGCTGAGAAGTGGACCAACTATAAGGCTCACCAGCGTTTGGTTAACCCAAAGAATAAGTTAAAGCTCGACGTTATCGTTGTAGGTACAGGTTTGGCAGGTGCTTCTGCTGCTGCTTCTCTCGGCGAGATGGGCTTCAATATCTTGAACTTCTGCATCCAGGACTCTCCACGTCGTGCTCACTCTATCGCAGCACAGGGTGGTATCAATGCAGCTAAGAATTATCAGAATGATGGTGACTCTGTTTACCGTCTGTTCTACGATACAGTAAAGGGTGGTGACTACCGTGCTCGTGAGGCTAACGTTTACCGTTTGGCTGAGGTGAGCAACGACATCATCGACCAGTGCGTAGCTCAGGGCGTTCCTTTCGCTCGTGAGTACGGTGGTATGCTGGCTAACCGTTCTTTCGGTGGTGCTCAGGTATCTCGTACATTCTATGCTAAGGGTCAGACAGGTCAGCAGCTCCTCCTCGGTGCTTACTCTTCTTTGAGCCGTATGGTTGAGGCAGGTAAGGTAAAGCTCTTCACCCGTTACGAGATGGAGGATATTGTGATCGTTGACGGTCACGCTCGTGGTATCATCGCTAAGAATTTGATCACAGGTAAGTTGGAGCGTTTCTCTGCCAACGCCGTAGTTATCGCTACCGGTGGTTATGGTAACGCTTACTTCCTCTCTACAAACGCTATGGGTTGTAACTGTACAGCAGCTATCCAGTGCTACCGCAAGGGTGCTGACTTCGCTAACCCATCTTATGTTCAGATTCACCCTACATGTATCCCTGTTCACGGTACAAACCAGAGTAAGTTGACTTTGATGTCAGAGTCACTCCGTAACGATGGTCGTATCTGGGTTCCTAAGAAGATTGAGGATGCTAAGGCATTGCAGGCTGGTACAAAGAAGGGTTCTGATATTCCTGAGGAAGACCGCGACTACTACTTGGAGCGCCGTTACCCAGCATTCGGTAACCTGGTTCCTCGTGACGTGGCTTCTCGTGCAGCTAAGGAGCGTTGCGACA